>VFQR01001797.1_pt1 | contig 15051 bp, 11 predicted proteins | sample 3512321 | NCBI WGS metagenome assembly VFQR01 (sample SAMN10412374, study PRJNA504923) | tailings metagenome | isolation source: Relicate 3 Philex TSF1 revegetated site | place: Philippines: Tuba, Benguet | collected 2017-08-29
GTGAAGCAGTACATCTTCCTCGAGGAGATGATGATGGCGCCCTCGCCGCCGCCGCTCGCCTTCGGCACCTCCATGGTCGGGCCGGTCATCTACACCTTCGGCTCGGACGAGCAGAAGAAGCGTTTCCTGCCGCGCATCGCCAATCTCGACGACTGGTGGTGCCAGGGCTTCTCCGAGCCCGGCGCGGGTTCCGATCTCGCGGGCCTCAAGACCAAGGCCGAGAAGGTCGGCGACCACTGGGTCATCAACGGCCAGAAGACCTGGACGACGCTCGGCCAGCATGCGGACTGGATTTTCGTCCTCGCCCGCACCGATTCGACGGTGAAGAAGCAGGAGGGCATCTCCTTCATCCTCGTCGACATGAAGACGCCGGGCATCACGGTGAAGCCGATCCAGACCATCGACGGCGGCCACGAGGTCAACGAGGTGTTCTTCGACGACGTGAAGGCGCCGCTGGAGAACATCGTCGGGCAGGAGAACAAGGGCTGGGACTATGCCAAGTTCCTGCTCGGCAACGAACGCACCGGCATCGCCCGCGTCGGCATTTCCAAGCAGCGCATCGCCAAGATCAAGGAGATGGCGGGGATCGAGCAGAGGGGCGGTCGCCCCATGATCGAGGACATCCGCTTCCGCGAGAAGATCGCGGCGGTGGAGATCGAACTGAAGGCGCTGGAGATCACCCAGCTCCGCGTCATTGCTGGCGAGGCGAAGCGCGAGAAGGGCAAGCCGGACCCGGCCTCGTCGGTGCTCAAGATCAAGGGTTCGGAGTTGCAGCAGGCGACCACCGAACTCCTGATGGAGGTGATCGGCCCGCATTCGGCGCCCTATACGCCGGACGAGCCGGGCACCAACGAGCCGCCGATCGGGCCGGAATGGGCCCAGACCATCGCGCCGACCTATTTCAACGTGCGCAAGGTCTCGATCTACGGCGGCTCCAACGAGATCCAGAAGAACATCATCGCCAAGGCGGTGCTGGGGCTCTGAGGTCCCGGCACTGCACATCGCAAGTGCGTCCTTCGAGGCTCGCTTCGCTCGCACCTCAGGATGAGGTCGGGCGGCGGCCTGCGGAAGGCGCATCGGCGGCTTCTGGAAGCGGCCCCGCGCCGATGCCAAGCGCCACCATCCTCATCCTGAGGTGCGAGCGAAGCGAGCCTCGAAGGACGCAGTTCCGCAGAGCCACGCACCATCGCGCCCCGTTTCGACACCGAGATCAGCAGGCTTTCCCATGGATTTCGACCTCTCCGAAGAACAGCAGCTCCTCAAGGACTCGGTCGGCAGCTTCCTTGCCGACACCTATGATTTCGAGAGCCGCAGGAAGATCGCCGGGCAGCCAGGCGGCTACAGCCGCGACGTCTGGGCGAAGTTCGCCGAGCTCGGCCTGCTCGGCCTGCCCTTCGCGGAGGAGGATGGCGGCTTCGGCGGCGGCGCGGTGGAGACCATGCTGGTGGCCGAAAGCCTCGGCAAGTTCCTGGTGCTGGAGCCCTATCTCGCGACCGTCATCCTCGGCGGCGGCGTGCTGAAGCGCGCGTCCGCCGCGCAGAAGGCCGAGCACATTCCGGCCATCGCCGAGGGCTCGCGCACCTTCGCGCTCGCCACCACGGAGCGGCACTCGCGCTACGACCTGTTCGACGTGACCACCACTGCCAAGAAGGACGGCGACGCCTACGTCCTCGACGGCGAGAAGTCCGTCGTCGTCAACGGCGGCACGGCGGACTATCTCATCGTCTCCGCGCGCACGGGCGGGCAGCGGCGCGACAGGGCCGGCATCGGCCTGTTCATCGTCAAGGGCGATGCGCCGGGCGTCAGCCGCCGCGATTCCGTCACGCAGGACGGCACCCATGCCGCCGAGGTGACGCTGTCGGGCGTCAAGGTCGGTGCCGATGCCGTCATCGGCGATCCGGCCGCCGGTCTCGCCATTCTCGAAGCGGTCGCGGACGAGGCCATCGCCGCGCTCTGCGCCGAAGCTGTCGGGGCGATGAGCGAACTGACCGACCTCACCGTCGACTACCTCAAGCAGCGCAAGCAGTTCGGCATCAATATCGGCTCATTCCAGGCGCTCCAGCATCGCGCCGCCGAGATGTTCGTGGCGTTGGAACAGGCGCGCTCCATGGCCATGTTCGCGGCCATGACGGCGGCGACCGAGGACCCGGTCGAGCGCCGCGCGCTCGCCTCCGCCGCGAAGGTGCAGATCGGCCGTTCCGCCAAGTTCATCGGCCAGCAGGCCGTCCAGCTCCACGGCGGCATCGGCATGACCATGGAGTACAAGGCGGGGCACTATTTCAAGCGGCTCACCATGATCGACACGCTGTTCGGCGATGCGGACCACCATCTTTCGGCGGTCGCGGACTACGGCAAGCTCGTTACCGCCGCCTGAGCCTTTCATGTCCGACTAACCATTTGCGCGCCTCGCGATTTTTTTCTCGCGGGGCGCGAACCTTTTCGGTGGTCGCCGCGACTGATGGAGGACCGGGGCGCTGGCCCCACCCAAACCTCGACCGGAGACCTGCCATGACCCGCATCAAGACCTTCGCTCTCGCCGCCGCTGCCGTCGCCGTCCTGTCGGTCGGCGTGTCCACCCAGGCCGATGCCGGCCCGTTCCACCGCCGCCACATCGGCTGGGGCGTCGGTGCCGTCGCCACCGGCCTCATCGTCGGCGGCGCGATCGCCGCGGCCAACTCCCGCGCCCATGCCGGCTATTCCTACGGCTACGCTGGCGACTGCTACATGACCCGCCGCTGGGTCGATACGCCCTACGGCCTGGTGCGCCGCACGGTGCGCGTCTGCGACTGATCGCAGGCTGACATCCCCTTCCGACCTCCCGACTTCAAAGCCCCGGCCTCACCGCCGGGGCTCTTTTTTGTGCGGGCGAGCAGCCATCGAGGGAAACGGGCGGATCAATTTGCCCCTCACCCTTGCCCTCTCCCCGCAGGCGGGGCGAGGGAGGTGAGGGGCCATTAAAGAGAAAGGGCCTGAAAGGCACCGCGCCTCGCGCCTACCAGGTCAGCTCGGCGACGGCGATGCGGTTCTCGGCAGCGGGCACCGCACGGGCCACCACCCGCTCCTCGTTGAACAGGCCGACGACCGGCCGGCCGATCTCGGCGGCCGGCAGTCGCAGCGTGGTCGCGGCGTCGGTCGGGACGCCGCGGGTGACATCCGCCGCCTCCTTGCCGCCCAGCAGCACCACGTCGCGGGGAATGCCGAAATAGCCGCGCGGCCGGATCATCAACACGACGGCGCCGGCCGCGCGGTCGGCATCCGTCAGCGGCCGGGCCGGGCGCAGGTGAACGACATCGGACGAGCGCGGGAAGGGCGAGCGGAAGATGTGCGTGCGCGGATGATCCGGCGCCTCCACCACGAATTCGAGGCAGTCGGTTGCCGAAGCCGATACCGGCCCCCAGCGACCGTCCGGCCCGGTCGTCCGGCGCAGCAACGCCTCGCCCTGCCGCGCGGCGGTTTCGGGATGCACCCGAAACACCTCGACCACGGCGTCGCCCGCCGGGCGGTTCGAGGGGATGCCGCCGGGATTGCCGGTGACCAGCCCGTCGAGCATCACAGTGCTTTCCGGCGGAACGGCCAGCGTCGCCGGTTCAGATCCCGCGATGAAGCGGTAGATCTCGCGGAAGGCGCGCGGGTGGAAGGCAACCTCGCGGTGATCGAGCGGGCCGAGGCCGATATTGGTCGCGCCGCGCAGGGTCGGACCCTCGGTGGTGATGCCGGTCGCCGTGCCGGGCCGGCCGACATAGCGGCCGTCGGGTTGCGCGAACTTGTCGTTGCCCTCGCTGTAGAGCGTCAGGAAGGCCGCGCCGGGCACGACATCGGTATCGCTGCCGTTGAGCCGGCGCAGGAACGGTCCGCGGCCGTTGAACTCGCTGCCCGGATTGAACTCCCAGTCGAACACGCCGCGATTGGGCGTGCCGCAGAGAACGGCGTGACTGACCTGGCCGGCACCGTCGCCGGTGACGAAATTGCGGATGGCATAGCCGCCGCGGGAGGAGCCGACGAGCGCCACTTTCGGCGCCTCGGAGCGGGCGAGCGTCGCCCGCACGACCGCGGTCAATTCGCGGAGCTGGTCCTCGGTGCCGGAGCGGCCGGGCATGGGCACGGCGTCGTCGTTGCGCGACAGGGGATCGGTGAAGTTGAACGCCATGAGGCGGTCGCGCGGCCAGCCATTGACCTCGAAGCGCCAGAGCGTGGTCATCCACAGCGCGGCATGGTCGCCATTGCCGTGAACGAAGACGACCGGCGGACGCGCGGCCGCTTGTGCCCCGGCCCGGCCGATCAGGGCGGCAACGGGAAGCACGGCGGCGGATTGCAGAAGGCGGCGGCGGCTGACGGTCATCTGCGGCTCTTCCCCGGCCGGTTGCTCCCGGGACCGATGGTCTGCCTCCCGCGCCGGGCGGTCAAGGCGGCCCGTTGCGTGGCCAGATTCCGGCAGCAGGCGGCTGTCCTGCGCCGCAATGGGGTCGACCCGCGACCGCGATGGCGTCACATTGGTCGCTTAAATCGTCGCCATCCTGAGTCGTTTTTCATTCAAGCCGGTGTGCAAATCGCGCCCCGGCCGTTTTTCCGTCCGGTCCGCCATGTATCGCTATGTCGAAACCCGCCTCGATCCCGTCGCCCTGCCGCCCGCCGGCGGCCCGCCCCCGGGTCTGATCGCCTTCTACTGGTATTTCATCCGGCAGGCGAAGGGGCTGTTCGCCGCCCTTTTCCTCATCGGCATGGTCGCCGCCGTGCTCGAAACGGCGATCCCCTATTTCATCGGCCGCCTCATGGCGATCCTGACCGAGACGCCGCGCGAGGCCCTGTTCGCCACGGCCTGGCCGACCTTCGCCGCCATGCTGTTCGTGGTGCTGATCGCGCGCCCCTTCGTGCTGTTCCTCCAGCGGCTCGTCTCGAACCACGGCATTTCAGCGCCGCTCAACACGCTGACCCGCTGGCAGAGCCACCATCACGTGGTGCGCCAGTCGCTGTCCTTCTTCCAGAACGATTTCGCCGGGCGCATCGCCAACCACGTCATGCAGGCGGGCAGCGCGGTGCGCGAGACGGCGCTCGCTTCGATGCGGTCGGTGCTGCACATCCTGTTCTACGGCGTCGCTGCGACGGGCCTGATGATGGCGCAGGACTGGCGGCTGGCGCTGCCGATCTTCGCCTGGTTCTGCCTCTACGTGGTCCTGCTGGCCGCCATGGTGCCGCGCATGCGCGAGCGGGCGCGCTTCGCTTCGGCCAAGCGCTCCGCCGTCACCGGCAAGGTGGTCGACAGCTACACCAACATCCTCACCGTCAAGCTCTTCGCCCGCACCTCGGACGAGGATGGCTACGTGCGTGAGAGCATGATGGAGCAGCACGCGGCCTTCATTGCCCAGCACCGGCTGAACACGCTGTTCACGGTGCTGCTGAACACGCTCAATGCGGTGCTGCTGGCGACGACCGGCAGCCTCGCCGTGATCCTCTGGCAGGCCGGCACGGTGGAGATCGCGGCGGTCGCCATGGTGCTGCCGCTGACCATCCAGATCATCGCCATGTCGGGCTGGGTCGCGGCCGAGATCCAGGGCATTTTCGAGAATGTCGGCACCGTGCAGGAGAGCATGATGTCGATCGCACGCCCCCTCACCATGCAGGACGAACCGGGTGCGCGGCCGCTCGCGATCGGCGGCGGCGGCATCGTCTTCGACCGCGTCTCCTTCGGCTATGGCCGCACCGACATGCCGGTCATCGACAACCTGTCGCTGACCGTGAAGCCCGGCGAGAAGGTCGGCCTCGTCGGCCGGTCGGGCGCGGGCAAGTCGACGCTGGTCAGCCTGATGCTGCGCTTCCACGACGCCGAGAAGGGCACCATTTCCATCGACGGCCAGGACGTGCGCGGCGTGACGCAGGAGAGCCTCCGGCAGGCGATTTCCGTGGTGACGCAGGACACCTCGCTGCTGCATCGTTCCATCCGCGACAATATCCTCTACGGCCGGATCGGCGCGAGCGAGGCCATGATGCAGGCGGCGGCCGAGAAGGCCCATGCCGCGTCGTTCATTGCCAACCTGCAGGACAATGCGGGCCGCAAGGGCTACGACGCCCATGTCGGCGAGCGCGGCGTCAAGCTCTCGGGTGGCCAGCGGCAGCGCATCGCCATCGCGCGCGTCATCCTGAAGGACGCGCCGATCCTCGTGCTGGACGAGGCGACCGCCGCGCTGGACAGCGAGGTGGAGGCCGCGATCCAGGACAATCTCGACGAGCTGATGGACGGCAAGACGGTGATCGCCATCGCCCACCGGCTCTCGACGCTCCAGATCATGGACCGGCTGGTGGTGATCGACGGCGGCCGGATCGTCGAGGAGGGCACCCATGCCGAGCTGATCGCGAGGGGCGGCCTCTATTCGGAGCTCTGGGCGCGCCAGTCCGGCGGCTTCATCGTCGAGCCGAAGAATTTCGCACAGCGCGAGGCCGCGGAGTAGGCGCGGCGCTCAGTTGATGCAGTCGAGCGGCAGGACCACCGGGAAGGCGTAGTCCTGCATGCTCGGCACGCGGCGCGTCTCCCCGGCCGGAACCTCGACCGCCTCGACATTGTGCGCCTTCAGGAACCGCTGGATCGCCTCGCGGCTGACCGCGGTGCCGGCGCGGCCCATGAACTGGGGATCGTTGGCGATGCCGACGACGAGGCCGTTCTGGTCGTAGATCGGCGCCCCCCACGGCTCCTCGACCGGGCCGCCCTGGAACTGGAAGCGCGTCGCCTCGCCGCGCGCGCCCGTTGCCGACGTCACAGAGCTTTCGACCACCGCCACCTGGCCCAGCATGCGCCGCGCCGGATAACCGACGACGACCAGCCGCTCGCCGGGCCTGACCGGCGCCTGCGCCATGCGGAAGGGCGCGACCGGGCTGACGAGATCGGGAATGCGGTAAAGCGCGAGATCGTTCTCGGCATCGTCCGCGACCCGCACCATGGCGATCCGCTGGCCACCCTGACGCGCCACCGAGACGGCCGAGCAGTTGCGCACCGTGTGGAAGGTCGTCAGCACGTGGCCGGCCCGGCTGACATAGAAGCCGGTGCCGGACGAGATGGCCTGGCCCGGCTGGGCCCTGCCGGACAAAAGCACTTCGGGCGTTCCGCAAAGGTCGACATTGCTGCGGTTGTCGACGGCGCCGCCGGCGAACTGGATGCGCAGGTTGAACGAGCAGCCCTGCTCGGCGGGCAGGCGCAGGTGGAAGCGCCCGGCGGCGCGCAGCGTGCCGCTGCCGAGCCGGTCCTGACCCCAGTCGCCGCCGGAGGCGGCTTGCGCGAACAGGCCGACCACCGTCGCAGGGCCCTGATTGATGATCATCGTGTCGGCCGAGCGCGGCGGCTGGGGCGGCGTCTGCTGTTGCGGCGGGGTCTGCGGCTCCTGGGGCGTGCGTGGCGGGTTCAGTTGGTTCTGCTGCCCCTGCTGCTGGGGCATTCGGGCATTCTCGCCATTGAACACGACCTCGGCGATGGAGCAGAGCTCGACCCGCCGCTTCTCCTCCTCGCGGCCGTTCTGGTAGATGACGCGGATGTCCCACATGCAGCCGCGGCCGCGCTCCGGGCGCAGCTCGCCGCGGGTGCCGGGCCGGATCGTCGCGCCGCTCAGCCGTTCCTGGCCCCAGCTGTCGTCGGTGACCGGCGAGGCGAAGAGGCGGGTGATGGGGCTGGTGTACCGGTTGGCGACATAGACGTCCGGATTGACCGTCGCCGTCTGGCTGACGGCGGCGTGCGGGCCGCCGAACGCGGCCAGCGCCGCGAGGATCACGAGGCAAAGCCGTACGCGCATGGACGCCTGATCAACCCGGGTCGAAATGAAACGGCCGGCAGTCTAGCTCCCGGCCGCCGTGCTGTCATCGTCGGGTGAGGAAAGCGCGAGGCTCTCACATCCGGTTGCGGTCGTCGCTCCAGCCGGCGCGGAATTCGCGGCGCTGGGGCAGGGCGGGGGCCGTCTCCGGCGCCCGGCGCTGCCGCTGTCCGTTCTGGATGATCTGTGCGGTCGTCTGCCAGAAGGCGGTGAGCGAGGCGCGGGCGGCATTGGCCTCTCGGGTGGCGCAGCCCTGCTCGCCGAGGAAGGCCTTGGCGTCGGCGAGGCCGATGCGGACGGCTTCGGCCGTGCCCTCGACTTCGGCTTCGCGGCTGGCATTGTCGACGATCCGCCTGATCGCCTCGAAGGTCGGCATGGGCAGGAAGTCGCAGCGGCTGTCGTACCAGTAGCTGAAGCCCGCGAGATAGGCGGCGCGGATGACGCGGGCATTCGGCTCGCGATGGTCGAAGCCCTGCTCGATCTGGTTCTGGACGATCGACTGGACGAGGTGGCCATGCCGGTAGGGGCTGGCCTGCGCGGTGGCGGCGCCAGCGAGCGTGGCGGCGGCGACGGCGGCGAGAAGGGTGGCGAACTTCGTCATGACATGCTCCCGATTGCTGGTGTTGGCGCAAATGCTGGTATTCATCCGGCCGTCGATCCGGCCTGAAGCGAGGTTTAGGCGACGACCCGGAGCCGCGGCATTGCGCGGGATTGGGCGGGGTTGCGATGGGATGCGGGGCGGGCGGCGCGGACCCGGCGCTCGCCGGTCCAGCGGGCAGGCCCGAGCACGACGACGACCGTGCGGTGCCGGCTTTCCCGGACATGCAGCCAGATCAGGGTCGCCGCGAAGGTCGCGACGCCGAGAAGGGCGAGGACGAGGGTGATCTTCATGGGTTTCTCCCGTGGCGGCGGCCGTCGTTGCGGCCTGTCTCCGGTTTAGGCCGGCGCGACGGGGAGGGGCATTGCGCGGGGTTGCGGTGCGTTGCCCGGGGTTGGCGACGAGAAGAAACCCCCGGCGCGATGGCGCCGGAGGCTTGCAGGCCGGGCTTGCCGGCCAAACAGTCCACGTGCGTCAGGCCGCCTTCGGCTCGCGCACCACGTAGTCGCTGCCGCAATAGGCCAGCGCATTGGCGTGGCTCTTGGCGACGCGCGTGAGATTGGTCAGCAGGCGCGCCGTCTCCTCCTCGTCGAGCGGGGCGGCCGAGGCATTCGCCCCGCGCGGATCGAGGCGCGGCAGCACGGCGGGATCGCGCACCACGATGGCGGTGAGGCGGAAGCGGCCGGGGATGGGCTGCACCGGCTTCGGTTCCTTCATCAGGAGGATGCGGCCGCCTTCGACCACCGGTTCGAAGGGCGAGGGCAGCCAGCGCACGGCGTCCTCGAAGGAAATGTCCCAGATGCGCGAGCCCTGGATCGCGGGATCGCGCGCGAACATGACATAGACCTTCAGGGGGCGCGTGGCGTCCTCGGGCGGCAGGCCCTCGATGGCGAACAGGCCCTTGTGCCGGCCGATCTCGAAAACAGGCGGCCCGGATGCGGCGGCCGTCGCGCCCTCGAAGAAGCGCGTGGTGCCGTATTGCTCGATGGCGACGTGCAGGCCGGAACCCGAAGCCGGCGCGTCCGGCGAGAACTCCTTCACGAGCGCCTTGTGCGTGCGGTCGAGCGCGTCCGGATCGATGACCTCGGTCGTGTCGACGATCTTGCGGGCGAAGCCGAGCACCGGCGCCTCGAAATCGACCGGGCGGAAGGTCGCGGCGGGAGCGTCATGCTTGCCGGCCGCGCCGCGCACGATGGCAATGCGCCTGTTGACGACCTCGGCGAGCTCGCCGGCGACGTCCGGCTCGCAGCCATAGTCGCCGCGCAACATCTTGGAGAACTTGGACGGGCCGTCATCCGGTCCCCACAGGCGCGTGGCGATCTCGGCGTTCGACTGCGGCAGGCGGAGCAGCTCGCGCACGGCGAGCCACTTGAGGAACAGATTGGGGATGGCGGTCGCCATGGCGGAGCCTCGCTGGTTGGCAGGCGGACATCGTGGAAGCGAGAAAGCCCCATCCGTGCCCTCAAGGGAAGAGGCAAGGCAAGCCGCCTCAACCCGGCGCAACCCGCTGCAATTCCGATGGGTAAGGCAGGCAGCGAGGCTCGTCCTCATGCGATCGGCATCGTGCCGCTCGGTCGAACCTTCGGGAGTTCCGACATGCGCAGCCGCTTTCACATGATGGCACTCCTCGCCGCCCTCCTCGTCTTCGCAGGCACCGGCATGGCCAGCGCCGGCCAGCGTGTCGCCCTCGCCATCGGCGTGTCCGCCTATCAGTCGAGCCCGTTGCCGAGCCCGGCCAAGGATGCCAGCGAGGTCGCCAATGCGCTGGCCTCGTTCGGCTTCGACGTGACGCTGGTGCGCGATCCCGACTCCGCGCAGTTCAAGGCGGCGGTCGACGCCTTCGTCGCCAAGGCGCGCGGCGCCTCCGCCGCGGTGGTCTATTTCTCCGGCCACGGCATCCAGGTGAACGGCGAGGTCTATATGATCGCCTCCGACACCCGCCTCGACCGTTCCGACATCTTCCAGCGCGACGATTTCACGGTGAACGGCATCGTCGACCGCCTGCAGGCCGCCGGCGTCGACTTCAAGTTCGTCATCGTCGATGCCTGCCGCTCCAATCCGTTCATCGAGGCGAACGGCCGCTCGGCGCTCGCCGCCGCCAATGCCGGCCGCGCCGAGCGCCGCTCGCCCGCCACGAACACGCTGATCAGCTTCTCCTCGGCCTCGGGCCAGAACTCGCAGGACTGGGGCACCTCGATCGGCCTCAGCCTCTACACCGCCGCGCTGCTCGACGTGATGAAGCGCAGCGACCGGATCGATGTGCGCGACCTCACCCAGCAGGCCCGCGTCGCCGTGCAGGACTATATCGCGCGGCAGGGCGGCAATGCGCAGATGCCGTGGGAAGGCTCCTCGCTGATGCGCACGGTGCATCTGGAGCGGAGCCATTCCGGCACGGTGACCGCTTATCGCCCGGACCGCCGGCAGTTCGCCGAGCGCTCCGCCGAGCCGGCCCCGCGCCAGGCTCCGGCTGCCCGGCAGGCGGAGGCCGACGGGTCGCGGCCCGGCTCCACGCGGCCTGCGCGCCCTGACCAGCCGCGTCGCGCCGCTCCCGAAACCGACGGCGAACTCCGGTACGACTCCTCGCTCGACCGCGTCGCAGGAATGTTCAACGGGTCAAAGCCGCGCGGCCAGGCGAACCGGCGGATGCGCGACATGGCGGCCGTCGAGGATTGAGGGATCTCCAGGAGCCATGACGGATCGACGAAGGGGCTGCCCGCCGGCGGCCCCTTCTCGCGTCGTCACCAGACCGGCGCCACCAGGCAATAGTCGCTGTTTTCGAGAACCGTGGTCAGGCGCGGGCAGGTCGTCAGCCGGCGGTAGGCTGCCAGTTTCACGGATGCGCCCGGCTCGCCTCCCGACAGCCGCTCGTGGCCGAGCGCCGTGGGCGTGACCGCGCCGAAGCGCGCCGCTCCGGTCAGGCAATAGCCGGAAAAGGGGAAGGCCGCCGACCCGCCCGCACAGCCCGGCGAGTTGCGCGGCGCGAGTTCGGCCTCGCCGGCATAGGCGCCCGCAAGGTCGAGCTGCACGGCGCCGGCTGTCCGCCGTCCGTCGCCCAGCCAGTCCGGCCGGACGGGTGCGAGGCAGGCGGTCTCCGATTCGAAGACGGTGCCCTCCGGGCAGCGCGCGCCGGCCCGGGGGCTTGCCTTCAGCGTCATGGCGGATGCGAGCGGCAGGGGCATGCGGCCGGCCTCCCAGACCGCCCCCAAGGGCTCGCCGCTCCTCATGCAGTAGATGGCGTCGATCGCGCGGCTCCAGCCGGAAGGGCAGGGCTCTCCGTGCGGCACGCGCCAGAGCACGGCGGCGTCCTTCGCCACCGGCCAGGAAACGGGATTGGCGATATCCACCGGCGCCTCGCGCTGGCGCAGGAACAGGCCGGCGACCACGGCGACGATGGCGATCACGCCGGCGACAATCGCCGCCAGCGGGACCCATTGCGACGCGCTCCTGCCGGCGGCGGGGCGCGCCGGGGCCGGTGCCAGCAGGCCCTGCGGACGCATCACGACGGGAGGCATCGGGATTGGCGGCGCGGGCACGGGCAGTGGAGCGCTCGCCGGAAGCGGATCGGCAACGGTGTCCGCGATGGGGAGCGCGCGAGCGTTCTCCGGCAGGGGAGGTGGCTCGAGCGGGACCGGGTCGGGCGCCGGCAATGGCGCGGGTGCCGGCGGCGGCCCGGTGACAGCGGGCGATACGGTGGGGGCCGCAACGGCGGGAGGCGCGGGTGGCGGTTCCTCGGCGGGTTTCAGGACCACCGGCGCGATGGCGCCTTGCACGAAGAGCGCGGGGCGCTGGGTGTTGGAGGTCGACTGCGCGACCTCCCGCGAGGTCGAGAAGAAGATTTCCTCCAGTCGGCGGTTCGGCTCGACGAGATTGCGCACCAGCGCCCGGGCGTAGGGGCTGTGATCGCCCTGGCCGTCATCCGCGAGTTGGCCGGCAGCGGTGGAGAAGACCACGAGCGTCCCGTCCGGCAGGTCCCTGATCGAGGCGAGGCCCTGCGTCATTCCGCCGCCGCTGTCGCGCACGGCGCTGTCGCGGCAGGCATCGAGCACGACGACATTGGCGAGCGAATGGGAGCGCGCCAGTTCCTCGACGAGATAATCGACCAGCACCGCGCCGCTCTTCAGATAGCGCGTGTCGGGGATCTGCGCGTCGATGGGCACGAGGTAGTTGCTGCCCTGGTGCTGGATGCCGTGCCCGGCGAAATAGAAGAAACCGACGGCTTCGGGACCGGCCTTCTCGAGCCGCTCGCCGAGCCGGACGATGGCGGTTTCCAGCACGGCCTTGCCGGCATCGATCACCAGTTCAGTGTCGAAGCCGAGGCTGTCCAGCGCCTCGCCGATCAGCCGGGCGTCGCGGGCCGGGTTTTCCAGACGGCTCGTCCGGTAATTGCCGTTGCCGATGACGAGCGCCACCCGCGGCGTCGGCGGCAAGGCCGGCGCGGACCATTCAGAATCGTCGTCCCCGAAGAAACGGGTCGCCATGCCCTCTGTGCCTTCCGCCTCCCGTGCTTTCTCAAGGAGGCACAGCAGGATAGAGCGCCGGGACGGACCATTCAACGAGCAGTGGGACGAGGTTCCCTGTCAGGCCGTCCGCTTGCAGTCGGGTTCGCGCTGGTCCCCGGCCGTGCCGAGGAAGCGGATCGGGCTGCGGCACAGGCGATGGGCGGCCCGGCCGCCTGCCGCGACGCCGTAGCCGGCATCGTCGCTGACGAACTGGACCGGCTTTGCGGCGACCGGGGCTGCCTGGGCCTGCGTGGAAGCGGCGAAGCCGGCGACGAGCGTCAGGACGGAGAGGGCCACCATGACGAGGCTGGCGCGGCGGGCGCCGATGCGGGCGATGCCGGTGGAGCGGAGGTTCGTGGTCCTGGTCATGGCCGGCTCGCGAATAGCTTGAGTGCGATGCACCAGGTCTAGGCGCCGGCGGGGGCCGTGGGGATTGCTGCGGCTTGGGGCAGGTTGTGGATCGTTTGCGGTCAGTTGCTCATCCGGCGGTCAAAGGCGCGGGCCGCGTTGTCCACATCCGGTGTTCTGCGTTGGTTCCACGTTGACCTCGCCGGAGGAACCTGCTCGGATCGCCGCCAGAGCGCGGGACCTGGAGCAACAATCCGGGCCCGCATCAGAGTGGGGCGCCGCAAGCGGTCGCGAGGAGCTTGGCGATGGACGAGAGAAAGATTGGCAAACTGGTCGGGCAGGTGAAGGACGGCAAGCTGTCCCGCCGCTCGTTCCTGTCCCGCATGGCAGCGTTCGGCGTCACCGCGCCGATGGCCTGGCACATCCTTGATTTCCACGGCGTCGCGCGCGCCCAGTCGACCTTCGCCTACAAGCCGACCAAGGCGGGCGGCGGCGGGCCGCTCAAGATCCTGCTCTGGCAGGCGCCGACCCTGCTCAATCCGCATTTCGCCATCGGCACCAAGGACCAGGAAGGTTCGCGCGTCTTCTACGAGCCGCTCGCCGGCTGGGACAATGACGGCAACCTCGTCCCCTTCCTCGCTGCCGAGATTCCGAGCCGCGAGAACGGCGGCGTCACCGCCGACGGCCTCTCGGTCACCTGGAAGCTGAAGCAGGGCGTGAAGTGGCACGACGGCAAGCCCTTCACCGCCGACGACTGCATCTTCACCTGGCAGTATGCGGGCGATCCGGCCACCGCTGCCACGTCGATCGGCACCTACCAGAACATCAAGGTCGAGAAGGTCGACAACTTCACCATCAAGATCGTCTTCGAGAAGGCGACGCCGTTCTGGGCCGACGCCTTCGTCGGCGCGGTCGGCATGGTGATCCCGAAGCACCTCTTCGAGCAGTACAAGGGCGCTGCCTCGCGCGATGCGCCCGCCAACCTCAAGCCGGTCGGCACCGGCCCCTACAGGTTCATCGACTTCAAGCCGGGCGACATTCTGCGCGGCGAGCGCAATCCCGAGTACCATATGGCCAACCAGCCGCATTTCGACACGGTCGAGGTGAAGGGCGGCGGCGACGCGGTCTCGGCGGCGCGCGCGGTCATCCAGACCGGCGAGTTCGACTATGCCTGGAACATGCAGGTGGAGGACGAAATCCTCCTGCGCATGGAGCGTGGCGGCCGCGGCAGGGCCATTCCGGTGCCGAGCGGCAATATCGAGTTCATCATCCTCAACACCACCGATCCGTGGACCGAGGTCGATGGCGAGCGCTCCAGCGTCAAGACAAAGCACCCGACGCTGACCGATCCGGCCGTCCGGCAGGCTCTGAACCTCCTGATCGACCGCGAGTCGGTCGAGAAGTTCATCTACGGCCGCGGCGGCAAGGCGACCGCGAACTTCGTCAATGCGCCGCCGCGTTTCACCTCGCCGAACATGAAATACGAGTTCAGCATCGAGAAGGCGAACCAGATTCTCGACAGGGCCGGCTGGGTCCGCGGGTCCGACGGCATCCGCGCCAAGGACGGCAAGAAGCTCAAATACGTCTACCAGACCTCGATCAACGCACCGCGCCAGAAGACGCAGGCGATCATCAAGCAGGCCGCCCAGCGCGCCGGCATCGACCTGGAGCTGAAATCCGTCACGGCCTCGGTCTACTTCTCCTCGGATGTCGCCAATCCCGATACCTACTCGAAGTTCTACTGCGACATGGAGATGTACACGACGACCATGCTCCAGCCCGACCCCGAGCGGTTCATGCTGCAGCTCGTCTCGTG
>VFQR01001798.1_pt1 | contig 15049 bp, 9 predicted proteins | sample 3512321 | NCBI WGS metagenome assembly VFQR01 (sample SAMN10412374, study PRJNA504923) | tailings metagenome | isolation source: Relicate 3 Philex TSF1 revegetated site | place: Philippines: Tuba, Benguet | collected 2017-08-29
GGCCTGCCACAGGCGACCGATGCCTTCCAGGTATTCACCGGTGCGGCTGGCCTGATCGCCCAGCAGGTCATACAGGCCAAGGCCGGCGTGGCTGTCGAGATAGGCAAAGGGTGCCTCCTTCTTCGACAGCAGGGCTAGCAGGCGGGTCAGTACCAGGTGCTTGAGCACGTCGGCGTGGTTGCCGGCATGGAAGGCGTGGCGGTAGTTCATGCGGGAGTCCTCGAATCAGGCGCGCAGTTTAACAGGCCGGCGCCTGGCATTGCGGCTTGCCCCTTCGCGCCCTTACGGCCTAGGCTGCGCTTCTCCACGGATAGCGAGAACCCGCCATGTCTCTGCAAGAACTGCTCGGCAGCGAACTGCCCCTGATCCAGGCGCCGATGGCCGGCTCGCAGGATCACCGTCTGGCTGCTGCCGTGTGCGAGGCTGGCGGCCTCGGCTCGATTCCCTGCGCCATGCTCACACCCGTAGCCCTGCGCCAGGCGCTGCAGGCGATGCGCGAGCTGAGCGCGCGGCCGTTCAACCTCAACTTCTTCAGCCATGTGCCGCCCGAGCCGGACACAGCCCGCGAGGCAGGCTGGCGCGAAGCCCTGGCGCCCTACTATGCCGAGCTGGGCGTGGACCCGGCGAACATCGCCAGCGGGCCGGGGCGCCTGCCATTCAACGACGAAGCGGCCGAATTGGTGGAGGAGTTCCGCCCGGCGGTGGTCAGCTTCCACTTTGGCCTGCCGCAGCCGGACCTGCTGGAGCGAGTCCGCCGCAGCGGGGCGAAGATCCTCTCCAGCGCCACCACCCTGGACGAGGCGCTGTGGCTGCAGGAACGCGGCGTCGATGCGGTGATCGCTCAGGGGCTGGAAGCCGGCGGCCATCGCGGACATTTTCTCGATCACGACCTGAGCCGCCAGCTCGGCACCTTCGCCCTGCTGCCGCAACTGGTCGATGCACTGTCGGTGCCGGTGATCGCCGCCGGCGGCATCGGCGATGCCCGCGGTGTGGCGGCCGCCATGGCCCTCGGCGCTGCCGGGGTGCAGGTCGGCAGCGCTTACCTGCTGTGCCCGGAGGCCGCTACCGGCGCCATTCACCGCGCTGCCCTGCAGAGCCCGGCGGCGCGCCATACCGCGCTGACCAACCTGTTCAGCGGGCGCCCTGCGCGCGGCATCGTCAACCGGCTGATGCGTGAGCTGGGGCCGATCAGCACGCAGGCGCCGGAGTTCCCCCTGGCCACCGCGGCCATCGCGCCGCTGCGCGCGGCGGCCGAGGCCCAGGGCAGCGGCGACTTCTCGCCACTGTGGGCCGGGCAGAACGTCGCCAGCTGCCGGCCAATGCCGGCGGCCGAGCTGACCCGTGAGCTGGCGCGGGGCTTCGAAGCACATCGCGGCTGAAGCCGCTCCTACGGTCCAGGGCTGACAGGTGGTGTGGTGATTTATCACCATGACTGATGATGCTGGGCAGCCGGGCGACCGCCTGCCTAGACTCGTTCGATCATCTGGAGGCCCGTCCCATGTCCGAGACCCTGCTCAGCTCCCGCAACCTGGCGTTCGAACTCTTCGAGGTGCTCGACGCCGAAGCCCTGACCCAGCGCCCGCGCTTCGCCGACCACAACCGCGAGACCTTCGAGGCGGCGATCAGCACCGCGCGCGGCATCGCCGAAGAGCTGTTCGCCCCGCACAACCGCAAGAACGACGAACACGAGCCGCAGTACGTCGACGGCGGCGCGGTACTGATCCCGGAGGTCGAGCCGGCCCTGCGCGCCTTCCACGAGGCGGGCTTCCTCAATGCGACGCGCGATTTCGAGCATGGCGGCATGCAGCTGCCCAACCTGCTGTCGCAGGCCTGCTTCGCCCATTTCCAGTCGGCCAATATCGCCACCAGTTCCTACTCGATGCTGACCATGGGCGTGGCCAACCTGATCGAGGCCTTCGGCAGCGAGGAGCAGAAAGCCCGCTACCTGCAGCCGATCATCGATGGCCGCTTCTTCGGCACCATGGCGCTGACCGAGCCGCACGCCGGCTCCTCGCTGTCGGACATCAGAACCCGCGCCGAGCCGCACAAGATCTTCATCTCCGGCGGCGACCAGCCGATTTCCGAGAACATCGTGCACATGGTGCTGGCCAAGCTGCCGGACGCACCGCCTGGGGTGAAGGGCATCAGCCTGTTCCTGGTGCCCAAGTTCCACGTCAATGACGACGGCAGTCTGGGTGCGCGCAACGACGTCACGCTGGCCGGCCTGTTCCACAAGATGGGCTGGCGCGGCACCACCTCCACGGCACTGAACTTCGGCGACAACGACAAATGCGTCGGCTATCTGGTGGGCAAGCCGCACGCTGGTCTTTCCTACATGTTCCAGATGATGAACGAGGCGCGCATCGGCGTCGGCATGGGCGCGATCATGCTCGGCTATGCCGGCTACCTGTACTCGCTGGACTATGCGCGCAATCGTCCGCAGGGCCGCCAGCCGGACGGCAAGGATCCGACCAGCCCGCAAATCTCGATCGTCGAGCATGCCGATGTGCGGCGCATGCTGCTGACGCAGAAGGCCTACGTCGAAGGCGCCTTCGATCTTGGCCTATACGCCGCACGCCTGTTCGACGACACCCAGACCCTGGAAACCGCCGAAGATCGCACCCGCGCGCTGGAGCTGCTCGACCTGCTCACGCCCATCGTCAAGTCCTGGCCCTCGGAGTTCTGCCTCAAGGCCAACGAGCTGGCCATCCAGATTCTCGGCGGCCACGGCTATACCCGCGAGTACCCGGTGGAGCAGTACTACCGCGACAACCGCCTCAACCCGATCCATGAAGGTACCCACGGCATCCAGTCGCTCGACCTGCTCGGGCGCAAGGTATCGATGAACGGCGGCGCCGCGCTCAAGCAGCTGCTCAAGCTGATCAACGACTGCTGCCAGCGCGCCAGCGAACACGAGTCGCTCACCGCCCTGCGCCAACCGCTGGAGCAGCTGCTGGCGCGCCTGCAGGCGGTGACCCTGGCCCTGCTCGGCGACCTGATGAGCGGCAAGGTCAACCAGGGCCTGGCCAACTCGGCGCTGTACCTGAAGGTGTTCGGCCATACGGTGATCGGCTGGCGCTGGCTGGAGCAGGCGATTCGCGCCGAGCAGGGCCTGGCCCGCACCGACAATGCAGAGGAGCAGGCCTTCTACCGCGGCAAGCTGCAGGCCGCGCGCTACTTCCTGACCTGGGAAGTGCCGAGCTGCCACCACGACCTGGCCATCCTCGAAGCGCGCGACGACACCTGCCTGGGCATGCAGGACGCATGGTTCTAGGGAGCGGCTACAGGCTGCAGGCAAAGCAAAGCAAAGCAAAGCAGACTTGCCGCCTGAAGCCTGAAGCCTGAAGCCTGAAGCCTTCGTCCTTCAGCTCGAAAAATGTAATAACCTTTTTGACAGCGGTACGAAGGCTACGGTTAGAATCCCTGGCACGCGCCATGCATAACGGCGCCCCACATTTGCCTGCCAGGAGTACGCGCAGTTGGATGCCAGCGCCATCAACAATCTGTTCTTGATCGGCGCCCTGCTGGTAGCGGCCAGTATTCTGGTCAGCGCGTTCGGTACGCGCTTCGGCATCCCCATCCTGGTGATCTTCCTCGCGGTCGGCATGCTCGCCGGCGTCGACGGCCCCGGCGGCATCGTCTTCGACAATTACCCCCTGGCCTACCTGGTGGGCAACCTGGCGTTGGCGGTGATCCTGCTCGACGGCGGCATGCGCACAAGGGTCTCCAGCTTCCGCGTGGCCCTGTGGCCATCGCTGTCACTGGCCACGGTGGGCGTGGTGATAACGGCCGGGCTCACCGGCCTGGCCGCCGCCTGGCTGTTCAACCTGACACTGCTCGAGGGCCTGCTGATCGGCGCCATCGTCGGCTCCACCGATGCCGCGGCGGTGTTCTCCCTGCTGGGCGGGCGCGGCCTCAACGAACGCGTCAGTTCCACCCTGGAAATCGAGTCCGGCAGCAACGATCCGATGGCGGTGTTCCTCACCGTGACCCTGATCGCCATGCTCGCCAGCGGCCAGACCGGTTTCAGCTGGGACCTGCCGATCCAGCTGGTGCAGCAGTTCGGCCTCGGCGCCCTGTTCGGCCTGGGTGGCGGCTGGCTGCTGCTGAAACTGATCAATCGCATGGAATTGGCTACCGGCCTGTATCCGCTACTGGTGGTCAGCGGCGGCCTGATCATCTTCGCCATCACCACTGCCGTGGGTGGCAGCGGCATCCTCGCCATCTACCTGTGCGGCCTGCTGCTGGGCAACCGGCCGATCCGTTCGCGCCACGGCATCCTGCACATGCTCGACGGCCTCACCTGGCTGGCGCAGATCGGCATGTTCCTCGTCCTCGGCCTTCTGATCACCCCGCACGAGCTGCTGCCGATCGCCCTGCCGGCACTGGGCCTGGCGCTGTGGATGATCCTCTTCGCACGGCCGCTGTCGATCCTCCTCGGCCTGCTGCCATTTCGCGCCTTCCACGACCGCGAGCGGATCTTCATCGCCTGGGTCGGTCTGCGCGGCGCGGTGCCGATCATCCTCGCGGTGTTCCCGCTGATGGCCGGCCTGCCCAACGCGCAGCTGTTCTTCAACGTGGCGTTCTTCATCGTGATCGTCTCCCTGCTGCTGCAGGGCACCAGCCTGCCGCTGGCAGCCAAGCTGATGCGCGTCACCGTACCGCCGGAGCCGGCACCAGTGTCGCGCGCCGGCCTGGAAGTGCACCCAACCAGCCAGTGGGAGCTGTTCGTCTATCGCCTCGGCGCCGAGAAATGGTGCATCGGCGCCGCCCTGCGCGAGCTGAACATGCCCGAGGGCACCCGTATCGCCGCCCTGTTCCGCGGCCGCGAGCTGCTTCACCCGTCTGGCAGCACGCGCCTGGAAGCGGGCGACCTGCTCTGCGTGATCGGCCACGAACATGACCTGCCGGCGCTCGGCAAGCTGTTCAGCCAGGCTCCCAAACGCGGTCAGGACCTGCGTTTCTTCGGCGATTTCGTACTGGAGGGCGACGCCGAACTGAGTGCAGTCGCAGCACTGTATGGCCTGAAGCTCGACGAGCTGGAAGGCAATCAGCCGCTGGGCCGCTTCATCGCCCACGAGATCGGTGGCGAGCCGGTAGTCGGTGACCAGGTGGAGTGGCAGGGCCTGACCTGGACCGTGGCGGCCATGGAAGGGAACAAGGTGCGCAAAGTCGGCGTCAGATTCCCCGAGGGCACACGTCCGGGCCCTGGGCTGCACTTCTAGCAGGCGGTCAAAACTCCCGGCAGGGACTCTGCTAGCATCAGCATCGCGCGCGGGCCAACAGGCCCGCGCCTTCGTTGTGCCGCGGTATCCTCAATCGCAACCGTCCACTTTGGTATTCAATCGACCATGCATTTGTCGCGTCTTTCCCTAGCAGCCGTCCTGTTCGCCCTGTGTCTCGGCATGCCGCGGGCATTTGCCGAAGAGCCGCCGCAGATCGAAAGCGTGCAGCAGAGCCTCGACGGCCTGGCCGAGCGCAAACTGCCGGAGGCCGAACAACTGGCGCTCAAGCAGACACTCGAACAGACGCTGCGCATGCTGCAGGACCGGCAGAATGCCGAGCAGCGCCTCAGCGACCTGCGCAAGCAGCTGGACGATGCGCCGCGCCTGATCAACGAAGCCCAGCGCGAGCTGGACCGGCTCAAGTCGAGCCCCGAACAGCAGATTTCCGCGCGCCATGCGCGCAGCTCGCTGGCTCAGCTCGAACAGCTGCTGAGCGAACGCTCCAGCCAGATCAGCGACTGGAACAAGGCGATCATCGAGGCCAACAGCCTGGTGATCACCGCACAGACCCGCCCGGAACGCGCCCAGGCGGAGATCAGCCAGAACCAGGCACGCAGCCAGCTGCTCAACGACGCCCTGAAGAGCGGCCGCTTCGAAGGCAAGGCACTGAATCAGGAGCGGCGCAATCAGCTCAACGCCGAACTCTCCCTGCTCGCCGCGCAAACCCAGCTGCGCCGCCAGGAACTGGCGGGCAACAGCCTCCTGCAGGACCTCGGCAGCGCCCAGCGCGCACTGCTCGAGGAACGCATCAATCGCGCCGAGCAGGAGCGCCAGGCCCTGCAGGGCCTGATCAACGAACGCCGTCGCGCGGAATCGGAACAGACCGTCGCCGAACAATCGCGCGAGGCCGAACGGGCCAGCTCGGACAGGCTGCTGGCTCGGGAAAGCTCGCTCAACCTCAAGCTCTCCGACTACCTGCTGCGTGCGACCGATCGCCTCAACGGCCTGACCGAGCAGAACCTGCAGACCCGCCAGCAGCTGGACAACCTCAACCAGGCCAACAGGGCTCTGGATGAACAGATTCGGGTGCTGCAGGGCAGCCTGCTACTGTCGAAGATTCTCTACCAGCAGAAGCAGGGGCTGCCGAAGCTGAAACTCGAAGACGGTTCGCTGGCCAACGAGATCGCCGATATTCGTCTCTATCAGTTCGAGCTCAACAAGCAGCGCGAGGAGATCAGCGATCCGGCCCGCTACATGGAGAACCTGCTCAGCGGCCAACCGAGCGAGGAAGTCACCCCGGAGCTGCGCAACGCACTGCGCGAGCAGCTCAATACCCGGCGCGAACTGCTCGACCGCCTCAACCGCTCGCTGAATGCGCTGCTCAACGAGTCGATCACCCTGCAGCTCAACCAGAAGGAGCTGGAAAGCACCGCCAGCAGCCTGCGCGCCACCATCGACGAGCAGATGTTCTGGATTCCCAGCAACAAGCCAATTGATCTGGATTGGCTGAAATCGGCACCGCGGCGCCTCGAGCGGCAACTGGCCGACCTGCCCTGGAGCATGGCCATCAGCGAACTGGGCGCGGGCCTGGTCGAACGTCCGCTGGTGTTCCTGCCGCTGATCCTGCTCTGTGCGCTGATCCTCTGGCGGCGCCAGTTCCTGTTCGACAAGCTCAGCGGGCTGCATGGCGACATCGGCCACTACAAGCACGACAGCCAGTTGCACACGCCGATGGCGCTGGGCCTCAACATCATCCTGGCGCTGCCGGTGACGCTGTTCCTGGCCCTGTGCGGCTATGCCCTGCTGCACGATGCGCGCGGGCAGAATCTCTACCTGGGCGCCGCGCTGTACGAGATGGCCGAGGCCTGGCTGGTGTTCTATACCCTGCACCGCATCCTGTCCCCGGATGGCGTGGCCGTCCTGCACTTCCACTGGCCGCCGGCCAACGTCGCTTTCTTCCGCCAGCACCTGCGTCGCCTGGGCCTGGTGGTGATGGCCCTGGTGGCCGTGGTGAGCATCGCCGAACACCAACCGGCAAGCCTGGAAAACGACGTGATCGGCATCATCGTGGTGCTCAGCTGCTATGCCCTGATGGCCTGGATGCTGTTCCACCTGCTGTTCAGCGCACCGCTGCGGGAGAACACCTCGCCTCTGCGCACCAGCGTCGGCGTGCTGTTCAACCTGCTGCCGCTGGCACTGATCGGGGCGGTCGCCTTCGGCTACTACTACACCGCGCTCAAGCTCACCGACCGACTGATCGACACCCTGTACCTGCTGATCATCCTGCTGATCGTCGAGGCCACGCTGGTGCGCGGCCTGAGCGTGGCGGCACGGCGCCTGGCCTATCAGCGCGCCCTGAGCAAACGCCAGGCGCAGAGCAAGGAAAGCCTGGATGGCGAAGCGCCGGTGGAGGAACCGACCCTGGGCATCGAGCAGGTCAACCAGCAGTCCCTGCGCCTGATCCGCCTGGCCCTGCTCGGCGGCTTCCTGGTCTGCCTGTACGCGGTCTGGGCCGACCTGATCGGGGTATTCACCTACCTCGACACCATCAACCTCTACGAATACAGCAGTGGCAGCGGAGACAGCGCGACGCTGGTGCCCATCAGCCTGATGGACGTGATTGGCGCGCTGATCATCGTTGCCATCACCGTGGCCCTGGCGCGCAACCTGCCGGGCCTGCTCGAGGTGCTGGTGCTGTCACGCATGCGTCTGGCGCAGGGCAGCGCCTACGCCACCACCACCCTGCTGTCCTACGTACTGGTGGGTATCGGTATCGTCAGCACCCTGTCCACCCTGGGGGTCAGCTGGGACAAGCTGCAATGGCTGGTGGCGGCGCTGTCGGTGGGCCTGGGCTTCGGCCTGCAGGAGATCTTCGCCAACTTCATCTCCGGTCTGATCATCCTGTTCGAGCGCCCGGTGCGTATCGGCGACGTGGTGACCATCGGCAACCTGTCCGGCACGGTGAGCAAGATCCGCATTCGCGCCACCACCATCACCGATTTCGACCACAAGGAAATCATCGTTCCGAACAAGACCTTCATCACCGGCCAGCTGATCAACTGGTCGCTGAGCGATACGGTCACCCGCGTCACCCTCAAGGTGGGGGTCGGCTATGGCTCGGACCTGGAGCTGGTGCGCAAGCTGCTGCTGCAGGCCGCGCAGGAAAATCCTCGTGTGCTCAAGGAACCGGCGCCCATCGTCTACTTCCTCAACTTCGGCGAGAGCACGCTCGATCATGAGTTGCGCATCCACGTGCGCGACCTCGGCGACCGCAACCCGGCCACCGACGAGATCAACCGCTTCATCGACCGTGAATTCCCGAAAAACGGCATCAACATCGCCTTCCGCCAGGTCGAGGTGTACGTGAAGAACCTCGCCCATGGCGAGCAGAAGCTCGACCAGACGGACCTGAGCAAAGCCGCAGCCGCCGGTGCAGCCGCCGTGCAGCAAGCGCCCAAACCGCCCGCAGCGCCCTGAGCGCCAGGAGACCCGGTGAAAAGCCTCGACCAGCTGACCTTCGACAACCGCTTCGCCCGCCTCGGTGACGCCTTCTCCACCGAGGTGCTGCCCGAGCCCATCGAGCAGCCGCGTCTGGTGGTGGCGAGCGAGGCGGCCATGGCCCTGCTCGATCTCGATCCGGGTGAGGCGCAACGCCCCGAGTTCGCCGAACTGTTCGCTGGCCACAAGCTGTGGGAAGCGGCCGAGCCGCGCGCGATGGTCTATTCCGGCCATCAGTTCGGCGGCTACACGCCGCGCCTCGGCGACGGCCGCGGCCTGCTGCTCGGCGAGGTGGTCAACGCGGCTGGCGAGCACTGGGATCTGCACCTGAAAGGCGCCGGCATGACGCCCTACTCGCGCATGGGCGATGGTCGCGCGGTGCTGCGTAGCTCGATCCGCGAATTTCTCGCCAGTGAACACCTGCATGCCCTCGGGATTCCCAGTTCGCGCGCGCTGTGCGTCACCGGCTCGGACACCCCGGTGTGGCGCGAGAAGAAGGAAAGCGCAGCGATGGTGCTGCGCCTGGCGCAGAGCCACGTGCGTTTCGGTCACTTCGAGTATTTCTACTACACCCGCCAGCACGAGCAGCTGAAAACCCTCGGCGAACACGTCATGGCTTGCCATTTCCCGGCTTGCCTGGAGCAGGACGAACCCTGGCTGGCACTGCTGCGCGAGGTAATCGAACGCACCGCCGCGATGATCGCCCACTGGCAGGCCTATGGCTTCTGTCATGGGGTGATGAACACCGACAACATGTCGATCCTCGGCATCACCTTCGACTACGGCCCTTACGCCTTCCTCGACGATTTCGACGCCAACCACATCTGCAACCATTCCGACGATACCGGTCGCTACAGCTTCAGCAACCAGGTGCCTATCGCCCACTGGAACCTGGCGGCCCTGGCGCAGGCGCTGACGCCCTTCGCCGCCGTGGAAAAGCTGCGTGAAGCGCTGGAGCTGTTCCTGCCGCTGTATCAGGCGCACTACCTTGACCTGATGCGCAGGCGCCTGGGCTTCACCAGCGCCGAGGACGATGACGAAGCGCTGGTCCAGCGCCTGCTGCAACTGATGCAGCAGGGCCAGGCCACCGACTACAGCCTGTTCTTCCGCCGCCTCGGCGAGCAGGCGCCTGCCGATGCGCTCAAGGTGGTACGCGATGATTTCGTCGATCTGGCCGGCTTCGACGCCTGGGGCCAGGCCTACCTGGCGCGCTGCGAGCGTGAGGGCGGCGAGCAGGCCGAACGCCAGGCACGCATGCATTCGGTCAACCCCAGGTACATCCTGCGCAACTACCTGGCACAGCAGGCCATCGAGGCGGCCAAAGCCGGCGACTATGGCCCGGTGCGCGAACTGCATGCGGTGCTCTCCCGGCCATTCGACGAGCAGCCGGGCAAGGAGCGCTATGCCGAGCGCCCGCCGGAATGGGGCAAGCACCTGGAAATCAGCTGCTCGTCGTAGAGATGAATGATCACCTGAGCGTAGGGTGCGCCGCGCGCACCAACCGCCCCGGTGACCCGCGCAGCGCAGGTGAAGATCCACCACAACGGCCTGCGAGAACACCTGCCCTACCCATCCGCTCGGCTCAGGTGGATGGACGGACCGCGCCAGCCCCAAGCCGTATGCCTTATCCATTAAATCGAAAAGGCATATAAACCTTTCTAAACATTCTTAGACTATCTAATACAAGCCCACTATCTTGGCGCCCTGCCAGGCCGCCCGGTGCGCGCCCGATACCTCACACGAGATTCGACGCTAAGGATGCTCATGTCCTGGGACTCCCTGCCCTTGCTATTCGTCGGCGCCCTGCTGATCTGGGTGCTCTATGCCTTCATCCGGGAAAAATGGAGCCCGGACATAGTTGCTGCCATCGCCGTGGCAGCGCTGCTGGTCAGCCAGTTGCTGGAGCCCAGGGAAGTGCTCAGCGTGCTCTCCAACTCGGCGCCGGTGACCATCGCCTGCATGTTCGTGCTGTCCGCCGCACTGGAGCGCACCGGCTGCATCGACGCCCTTGGCAACTGGCTGGGTAACCTGGTCGGCAGCAACCCCATTCGCGTGCTCACCGGCCTTACCGTTACTGCCCTGGTGGTATCGGCCTGCCTGAACAACACCCCGGTGGTGGCCATCCTCACCCCGGTGGCCATCGCCCTGGCACGCCGCGCCGGCACCCTGCCGTCCAAGCTGCTGATTCCGCTGTCCTACGCCACCATCCTCGGCGGCACTCTGACCATGATCGGCACCTCCACCAACATCCTGGTCGACGGCGTGGCGCGCAAGGCCGGCCTGGCCCCCTTCGGCATCTTCGAGATCACCGGGGTCGGCCTGGTCATGGCGGCTTGCGGCATGGCCTACCTGCTGACCGTCGGCCGCCATCTGCTGCCGGAGCGCGAGACCCTGTCGCGCCAGCTGCGCCCGGACCTGTCGCGCACCTTCATGACCGAGCTGCTGGTGCCGCACGATTCGCCGATGATCGGCAAGACCCTGCACGAGGCCAACCTCAATGGCGGTAGCGGCCTGCAGGTGCTCAAGCTGTTTCGCGAGGAACAGGAGCTGACCGAGCCGGATGCCGACACCCTGCTGGCCAGCGGCGACCGCCTGGTGCTGCACGGCCAGGTCAAGGACGTGGTGGAACTGCGCGAAAGCGGCCACCTGAGCTTCAACCGTGGCGACGCCTTCGAGACCATCAGCAGCCATGACGTGATCCTCGCCGAGGCCATAGTCGGGCGTAACTCGCGCTACAGCCACCGCCCCATGCGCGACCTCGACCTCACCGCACGTTACGGCATCGCCGTGCTCGCCGTGCACCGCCAGGACGAGAACGTGCAGGGCAACCTCGACGACTTCGAGCTGCAGTTCGGCGACGTGATGCTGGTCGAAGGCACCCCGGCGCAGATCAAGCGTTTCGCCGACAACGGCGAGCTGATCAGCCTCAACGCCGTGCAGGAGCGCGCCTTCCGCCGCGACAAGGCGCCCATCGCCATCGGCGCCACCCTGGCGGTGATGCTGCTGGCCGCCTTCGGCGTGATGCCCATCGAGGGCCTGGCGATCATCGGCGCGGTGACCGTCCTGGCCACTCGCTGCCTGGACGTGGAAGACGCCTACAAGGCGGTGGACTGGAAGATCCTCAGCCTGATCTTCGGCATGCTGGCCATCAGCATCGCCATGGACAAGGTCGGCCTGGTCAAGCTGCTGGTGGAGAACGTCATGGGCTGGCTGCCCTGGGCCGGGCCACTGCTGATGCTGAGCTTCATCTACCTGTTCACCTCGATCCTCACCGAGATGCTGTCGAACAACGCGGTGGCGGTACTGGTGACGCCCATCGCCATCGGCATGGCCCAGCACATGGGCGTCGATCCGCGCGCTTTCGTGGTCGCGGTGATGTTCGCCGCCAGCGCCAGCTTCGCCACGCCCATCGGCTACCAGACCAACACCTTCGTGTACAACGCCGGTGGCTACCGCTTCACCGACTTCATGAAGGTCGGCATCCCGCTGAACCTGCTGCTGTGGGGCGTGGCAACGCTGGTCATTCCCTGGTTCTTCCCGCTGACCCCGTTATAGGGAATAAGCAGCGAAGACAATGTTCTAAGGCGCAGCCCGTTTCATTGCTCCAGCGCATTGACCGGGCCTCGCCGCCTTCTCCATGCTGCGGCCTTCAATCCGCTCTGAGGGAACGCGCGCATGAAACTGGAAACCCTGGCCATCCACGCCGGCTACAGCCCCGACCCGACCACCAAGGCGGTGGCGGTCCCCATCTACCAGACCAGCTCCTTCGCCTTCGACGACACCCAGCACGGTGCCGACCTGTTCGACCTGAAAGTCGCCGGCAACATCTATTCGCGCATCATGAACCCGACCAACGCCGTGCTCGAAGAGCGCGTGGCGGCGCTGGAAGGCGGCGTCGGTGCGCTGGCCGTGGCCTCCGGCATGGCGGCCATTACCTATGCCATCCAGACCGTAGCCGAGGCCGGCGACAACATCGTCTCGGTGGCCAAGCTCTACGGAGGCACCTACAACCTGCTGGCCCACACCCTGCCGCGCTTCGGCATCCAGACCCGCTTCGCCGCACACGATGATATCGCCGCACTGGAAGCACTGATCGACGAGCGCACCAAGGCAGTGTTCTGCGAGTCCATCGGCAACCCGGCCGGCAACATTGTCGACCTCAAGGCCCTGGCCGAAGCCGCGCATCGTCATGGCGTGCCGCTGATCGTCGACAACACCGTGGCCACGCCGATTCTCTGCCGCCCCTTCGAGCATGGCGCGGACATCGTCGTCCACTCGCTGACCAAGTACATCGGCGGCCACGGCACCAGCATCGGCGGCATCGTGGTCGACTCCGGCAAATTCCCCTGGGCCGACAACAAGGCGCGCTTCCCGCTGCTCAATACGCCCGATCCCTCCTACCACGGCGTGACCTACACCGAAGCCTTCGGCCCTGCTGCCTTCATCGGCCGCTGCCGCGTGGTACCGCTGCGCAACACCGGCGCGGCACTGTCGCCGTTCAACGCCTTCCTCATCCTGCAAGGCCTGGAAACCCTGGCCCTGCGTATGGAGCGGCACACCGAGAACGCGCTGAAAGTCGCGCGATATTTGCAAAACCACCCGCAAGTGGCCTGGGTGAAATATGCCGGCCTGGCCGATCATCCCGAGCACGAGCTAGCCCAGCGCTACTTCGGCGGCAAGCCGGCGGCGATCCTCTCCTTTGGCATTCAGGGCGGTCAGGAAGCCGGGGCACGCTTCATCGATGCGCTGCAACTGGTGGTGCGCCTGGTCAATATCGGCGATGCCAAGTCGCTGGCCTGCCACCCGGCGTCCACCACCCACCGCCAGCTCAGCGACGAGGAACTGCAGAAAGCCGGCGTACCACGCGACATGGTGCGCCTGTCGATCGGCATCGAGCATATCGACGACATCCTCGCCGACCTCACCCAGGCACTCGAGGCGGCGCGCGGCTGATCGCTTGAAAAGCTGCGATTTCGGCTCCAGATAGGTGTGATTGCCGCTGGAGCCGAATCATGAGCGATCCCCTACTGATCCCCTGCCCGCATTGCAACGGGCTCAATCGCATTCCCGCCGAGCGCCTGGGCGATGCCCCGCGCTGCGGCCGCTGCAAGGCCGAGGTGCTGCCTGCAGCGCCCTTCACGCTCACGCAAGGCAACTTCGCCAGCCAGCTCAAGGGCGACCTGCCGCTGCTGGTGGACGTCTGGGCCAGCTGGTGCGGCCCCTGCCAGGCCTTCGCCCCGACCTTCGCCCAGGCCGCAGTTCAGCTGCAAGGACGCTGCCGCCTGGGCAAGCTCGATAGCGAAGCCAACCCGCAGTTGTCCGGCCAACTCGGGATTCGCTCCATTCCCAGCCTGATCCTGTTCAGGGGTGGCGTGGAAATCGCGCGCCAGAGCGGCGCCATGCCCCTGCCGCAACTGCTGGCCTGGCTGCGCCAACAGGGCATCTAGGCTACGCGCTATCCCGCGCTCAACCATCGTTCGAGCGTAGGGTGTCGCGGGGCCGCCCAGGCCATGCGCAGCGCCGATAAACGCGATGCCCGGTGTGCACAGCGCCCCCCTAGGGCCTGGGTACGGCCTCCAGAGTATCGACAGAGCTTGAGCGCTTCGGTCATGCGCGGTGACCGCTGCGGTCAATTGCACGTTGACCATCAGGCCTTAGGCTGGCGGTACGCCCCCTAGGAGTACCGCCATGCCCCTGCCCGTGGAAATCGCTCGCCAGCTCACCGAGGAGCAGATCGCCTTCGTCAAACGCAGCGGCCTCAAGGCCGAGGTGCTCGAACCCGGCTTCGTGCGCCTGTACATGCCACTGCACGGCAACCAGAACCATATCGGCAGCATGTACGCCGGCGCCCTCTTCACCCTCGCGGAAATTCCCGGCGGCGCGCTGTTCCTGACCAGCTTCGACGCCCAGCGCTTCTACCCCATCATCAGGGAAATGAACCTGCGTTTTCGTCGCCCGGCCATGGGCGACATTCAGGTAGAAGCACGTCTCTCGACCGAGGAGATCGCCCGCCTGGAAGAACAGGCAAGCCAGCAGGGCAAGGCCGAATATGTGCTCGAACTGCAACTGACCGACGGCAGCGGCGAAGTGGTCGCGGAAAGTCGCGGCCACTACCAATTGCGTTTACGCTGAATGGCGTCGCCCATGGGGATTCGCAAACGGTAACAGTCTGCGAACTTGCCACAGGTCAAAAGAGCGGCTATTTGAACAGGCACAATAAAATTGCCGACGGGTATCGGCAGGAGAGCCGTCACCATGTTCAATCACATTCTCATCGCCCATGACCTGCGCGACACCGCCGACATGGCGTTGTGCCGCGCAACCCA
>VFQR01001799.1_pt1 | contig 15043 bp, 11 predicted proteins | sample 3512321 | NCBI WGS metagenome assembly VFQR01 (sample SAMN10412374, study PRJNA504923) | tailings metagenome | isolation source: Relicate 3 Philex TSF1 revegetated site | place: Philippines: Tuba, Benguet | collected 2017-08-29
TCCTAATGTCGGGCCGATTGATGGGGCGAAAACTGCACTAAAACCAAATGCTGCTAACCCGATTGATTGTTTAGACGGCGGTAAGGTCGTTAAAACAATTGTCATCGCAGTCGGAATTAATACTCCTCCACTAAAACCTTGTAAGGCGCGGAATAAAATCATAGAATTCAGATTCCACGCCCAAGCACAGCATATAGAAAACAAAATAAATAGTGCAGTATTTACTAACAGATAACGTCGTAGAGAAAAAACTCTTGATAACCATCCTGTTAGAGGAATGACTACAATTTCTGCAACCAAATAGGCGGTAGAAATCCAAGAACCTTCTTCTAGAGTCGCCCCTAAACTTGCTTGAATATCTTGCAGCGAAGCATTAGTAATTTGAATATCTAATACCGCCATAAATGCACCAAGCATACTTGCTAATACACCAATCCAAGTTCTTAGCGGTACACCTTCTGGCGGTACAGCAGGATTGTGCCCTGGCTGACGAATTACACCTGTATTAGCCATAGTTATTAGTCATTGGTAATTGAGAGTTAGGAGTTAGGAGTTAGGAATTAGGAGTTAGGAGTTTGGAGTTAGGAGTTTGGAGTTAAGAGTTAGGAGTTAGGAGTTAGGAGTTAGGAGCTTGGAGTTTGGAGTTTGGAATTCTCCCCATCTCCCCATCTCCCCATCTCCCCACCTCTCCACTATTTAACTTCCACTGCAACTTCCGCAGACATCCCCGGTGTAATCCGTGATTCGTATCCTTGAATACTCTTTTGGTCGAAAACTATTTTGACTGGGATGCGCTGTACAATTTTGGTAAAGTTACCTGTGGCGTTATCTGGTGGCAATAAGGCAAACTGGGCGCCGGAAGCTGGGGAAATACTGTCAACACGACCAACAAAGCTGTGATGAGGAAAACCATCCAGTTTGATTTCTACTGGTTCTCCTGGCCGCATGTTTTCTAATTGGGTTTCTTTGAAGTTTGCAACTACCCAATTCTGATGATCCACGATCGCCATTAATGGTGTTCCCGCTGCAACTCGGTTACCAATTTCCACGTTTTTCCTACCTATGCGTCCGGCACTAGGGGCGGTAATATTAATGTAGGATAGTTGCAATTGCGCGTCTTTGAGTGATGCTTCTCCCAAAGCAATCGCTGCTTTTGCTGCTTCGTATTGACTGCGTTTTGCTGTTGTATCTTGGCCGCCAGCTGTGGCTTGTTGCAATCCTCCCTTGGATGCAGCTAATTTTGCTTGGGCGCTAACTACATTTTCTTGGGCTTGTGCTAGTTGAGATTGGGCTTTGGCGACGCCAACTTTCGCAGAAGCTAATCTGGCTTGGGCTTGTTCTACTCCCTGAACGGCAGCATTTTTCTGGGCTACAGCCACATCATAGGCCGCTTTGGCTGTATCTAATTGCTGACGAGCGATCGCACCTGATTTGTACAATTCGTTGTAACGATTATAATCAGCCTGGGCTTTTTCTAAGTTGGCATTTGCTTGGGCTACCTGGGCTTGGGCGGCGGGAATCCCCGCTTGGGCTTCTTTGACTGCTGCTTGCGAGGCGGATATCCCGGCTTGGGCTTCTTTGACTGCTGCTTGGGCTGTGGAAATTGCTGCTACAGCACTGCTGACATCCCCTTGCGCCTGAGTTGTCTTACCAGTGGTGGTTTGGGAAGCTAAAGCAATATTCGCTTGGGCGGCTTGCGCCTGACTACGCGCATTTTCTAATGCTGCTTGTGCTTGTTGGACTTTACTTTCATAGTCCCGTGGATCTAACTTTACTAACAACTGTCCTGGTTGCACCAGTTGATTATCATTCACCAGCACTTCAGTCACAGTTCCGGGAACGCGGCTACTGATTTGGTGAATGTTTCCGGTAACAGTGCCGTTATCTGTTTGTTGATGAGTAGAGGAATATTGCCAGTAGTTATAACCAAAAGCTCCTGCGACCATCGCACCTACACCTAATCCTGCTAAAGTCAAAGCGATCGGTTTTTTGCGCTTCAGTGAAACCTCTTTTTCTGTCTTGGGAGTGACAACAGGCGGTTCACCCGCCTCTACTACTTCTAAAGTTTGTGAATCTGTAATTAATTCTTTTTCTAAAACTGGGATTTTGTCTTCGTTGCGTCCGTTCAAACTATTGATACCCATAATTTTCAACTCCTTGGTGAATGATTTGATTAAATGCCATTTATTTAGAATACGTAATATTTGCTTGTTAATCTTTGGCTAGCTTTTATTTAGAATACGTAATATATTCTCAAAATAAATCTTAACGTTGCTTCCTCCAGTTGGGTGATTGTGGGAGAATCTTAGGAGAGGTTAGCGATCGCTCGATTCAAAATTTGGGAAAAGAATTCTCGGTCAGCAACGGAAATACCGCCCATCGCTTCATCACAGACTGCTGCGGCGATTGGAGGTAAGACGCTTTGTAGTTCCTTACCTGCATCCGTTAGCCAGATTCGCCAGATACGGCGGTCATGGGTATCGCGTTCTCGACGTACCAAGCCACGTTCTTCCATGCGGTCTAATACCCCAGTTAAAGTACCGCCCACTTGTTTGAGCTTGTCCCCGATACTAGAAGTAGGTAAACCATCTTCTTGCCAAAGACAGCACAGCACCAACCAGTGAAATGGAGTCAATCCAAAGGGTTCTAGTCTATCAGTAAACCTGCGTCCAATTAGTTGCGAGAGCAATTTGATTCTGTAGCCCAAATTGTATGGTGCAAGATTTTGCTGCCACGACTCTAAAGTTGGAGATTCATTAGATGTAGAAATCATTTGCGATAATAGTTTGTACACGTAATATTTATATGCTATCTAAACTAAAGTTTTTTGGCAATAGTTATTTTTTGGGAATGGGGCATTGGGCATGGAGATGAGGGAGATGAGGGAGAATTATACAGCCTATTTCAGGTAAATGAAGTACACTCTTTGGGGCACAATATATTGTGCCCCTACGATTATCTGTACCTCACGCCTGTTGCAATCTGCTGTAACTCATCAGTCAACAGTCACCACTCCAAACTCCCAATTAATTAAGTAATTGAATAAACTGGTACTCTTTGACAGTACCAAGAATGCGGTGAGGTCTGGATAATTTAGGGGATTGATTTTTATCAGTCCAAGCATAGCTAAAAGCTGGTACTTGGGAAAATGAGACTACTCGTTTGTCGTCAATAGAAATATAGAAATCGAGCAGTACTTGGACTTTATCATCTATTTGCACAAAGTATATCGGATTAGTTTTGAGAATTGAAGCGATCGCACTTTGTTGTAGAAAAATTCTTAAAGCCGGGTTATAGTCACTTAACATGCCTGTGGTACCCATCGCTGCTAAAGCTAACCAACAGGGAATTAACCAACCTACAATCCAATAACGAATTGTGAGAAACTTTTTACCAAAGTGATAACGACTAATCCAGACTATAGGTAAAATTAACCAACCCAACCCCATAGCCAAGCCAATAATTGCATACTTGCGGATATCAGAATTACCCCAACTAAAAATCACAATACTGGCGATGACAAGTAAAACACCGAACCCGCCAAAGCCATAACTGAGGTTTCGGGGAAGATGCTGCTTGCTAAAGAAGTTTAATATATTTTTTTTACCATTTTGAAGAGGCGATCGCAACGGAATTCCTAACTCATAAATTTTGCCTAGCCAGTTTAAACCTACAGCTGCAAACAAAGCTACGAACGGATAAAGGCAAAGACTATAGTGAGAGAAACGAGTCGTAAAAATACTAATTTCAATAAATAAAACCAATGGAAATCCCACGAATAACAATTGGTAGCGAAAGGGACGACGGATAGCCAAAAATATTCCTAAAGTTCCGAAAAAAGCCCAAGGAAATGCTTTGAGAGAAATATTCCATACATAAAATAGGAAATTTGTTTGATAATTGTCATTACCATTACTACCTTGATATACAACAAACTTGTACAACTCCTCAAAACTCTGAGTTCCGTAATGTAACCAACTCAACCATAACCAAACAAAAGTAGGAATTAAACCGACGAAAAACCCTAAATATAAAGTTGGGTTAGTCAGATGATGATGACGGCGATGACCCCCAATTAAATAAGGCAATAAAGCAATAATTGGCACAAAAATCATAAAGCTTCTGACTAAGAAACCTAAACCTAAACTTAAACCAGCAATCAAACACCAAAAGTAGCGATTTTTAAAATTTAATTCTGCTTTGAGAAAAGACAAAATAGCTAAAATTACCAATAAAACTAAAGGTACATCAGGTGTACTTAAACGACAAGATTGCAGCCAGAGAAATTCCACGCTTAAAATTGCAGCCGCGAGCCAAGCTAATTTTTCACCCAGGATAATTTTGCCGATTTCATATACAAGCCATAAGCATAAAATCCCTGTAATCATGCTAGGAAGACGCGCACTCATATCATTGATGCCAAACAGCTGATAGAAGCTGGCAATTAACCAATAAGGGCCAGGAGTTTTGTGATGTGCCTTTTCCCAAGGTGCTATCCAATTACCAGAATCAAACATCAGACGTGCCCGTGAAGCATAAAGGGCTTCATCATGTGCTATGAGGCTGTTGTGCCCAGAAGTAAATAGTAATAAAGGTAGTATCCAAACTAACAAACTAAAATAAGGTAATGCTGCTAACAGCAGAATTTTACGCCAAATATATTGCAAGAAATGTAATTTGTAGAACATTGAAATTTATCAGAAATGAATGCTGCAATGTGGACTTATTTATGATGTATTTTCAAATTTACTGTAAGAATTCAGAATTCAGAATTTACAATTAATAAGGTTTAGATACCCAACCTTGATAATTTGAACAAAATCAAGCAGCTATATAATCATCGATTTTTCAACTATCGTGACTCCTAACTCCTGAATTCTTACCACAAACTAGCCCTTAAAGCTAGAAATAAAACTTGTTTTACTTCTGAATTATGAGTTCTGAATTCTGCCGTATGTGTCTTTGTATTATTAAAATATGTTACAGAGTGTTTGTTTAAAAATACTAGGACTTACGCAAACTCTACGAACTCTTGGCGTTCTTCTCTAACGAGACGCTCCGCGTTGGCGAAGCCTCTCGTAGAGAAGGCGTCTTGGCGGTTCGATAAATTAAGCTTTTTAGCTATTTTTGCGTAAGTCGTGAATACCTGAAATTGCGGCAATTTTGGAAAAAAGTTATCTACACGAGAGATTTATGCAGCTAAGACCGAATCAACGCCTAAAATTAGACGACACAGACGATCACTTATTCTATGCCGATCCGCGCTTCGTCACCCATGTAGATGAAGGGTTTATTCAACAACTAACGGATTTATATAGCGATCGCCTCAAACCCAACACCCGCATCTTTGATATGATGAGCAGCTGGGTATCTCATCTGCCTGAAGAGATGGAATTTTCCCATATCGAGGGACACGGACTCAACGCCGAAGAACTAGCCCGCAATCCCCGCTTAAATCATTATTTTGTCCAAAATATCAACGAAAATCCCCAATTTCCCCTGGCAAACGAAGATTTTGACGCGGTTCTCAACTGCGTATCTGTGCAGTATGCCCAGTACCCAGAAGCAATATTTTCGGAAATTCACCGCATCCTCAAACCCGGTGGTGTTGCCATTATCAGCTTTTCTAACCGGATGTTCTTTCAAAAGGCGATTCAAGCTTGGCGGGAAGCTTCAGAACCACAAAGAGTGGAATTAGTCAAGGGGTACTTCGCCTCAGTACCGGGATTTACCACCCCAGAAGTTATCGTTCAAAAATCAACACTACCGAATTTTTTACAGTGGCTGGGCGCACCTGGAGGAGATCCGTTTTATGCCGTTATCGCTTACCGCAGTTAGATATCCAACAATCATTATCAAATAGTAAATTTTCTGAGTCAAAATCACCAGCACCGCAGATAATTGCCTCAAAGCTCAGTATCAGGAGAATCCGAAAATGATTTTACATCGTGGGCGTAGAGTTGTAGCTGCGTTGTTGCTCTCAGTAATACTACTAACAACATCTTGTAGTCCGAAAACACCTGGACGTTTTGACCAAGCGCAGCAAGATAGCACCAAGCAAAAAAGTGGTCAAGCCGTCGCTAAAACAGCAACTCAAGGTGGCGAATTTAACAAATTTTTCCCAGGAGATAGCAATGGTTACCAGCGCGTCTATACCCAAGAGAAAAAAGGTTTTGCGGAAGCGAAGTTGAAAAAAGGCGGTAAAGATATAGCGATGTTATCTGTTTCCGATACCACCAGCGTACCAGCAACAGCAGCAAAATTCTCCAAAAGCACCAAAAAAATTGGCGGTTATCCAGCAGTAGAAATAGGTAACACCCAAACTGCAATTTTAGTAGGCAAGTACCAAGTAAAAGTACTTTCCCGCGACCCTTCATTTACAGCTAGCGATCGCGCAGCTTGGCTAGAAAAATTTAATCTCAATGGTCTAGCTAAACTCAAATGAGCCGCATTGTCAATTAGAGAATTCAGAATGGGCTACCCCCCGCTGTGCTATCAACCTTAAATTCAGGAGATTTTTGTGAGCAAATCGATTTTTCAGTTGGTTGATGAATTACCAACTAGCGGCTTGACTGTTTCTTTGTTAAATTCCCTTGATTTTGTTGCTCCCGGCCAGTGGCAAAATACCGTCGGTTTTGTCAACACAATCAAGGCAGTTACTCTCGAAACCGACGAAGATTTAATTCAACAAATTGGCGAACGAGCAATTTATCTATTCAACGATAAATCTCAGGGATACCAAACAGCTTTGTGGCTATATCAAACTGTTGATAATACAGATAAAGCCCTTGGTGCAGCAGCTTTAGCTAACAAAGTAGGCCAGAAAATTCCTTTGTTGGGTTTTTTAAACTCTGTTACTCCTAAACCTGACAAAGCCCAAACCATCGATTTGACCTTAAAATTAGTCGCTGAATTGGTAGCCTTCTGTCAAATTAACGGCATTCCTGGAGATAGTATTGGGGATTTTGTAGCTTCTTTAGGAGAGTATAGTGGTGAGTCACTCATCCGCATGGTGGCGTTAGTTTGTGTTGATGGTTTGATACCTTTAGGCCCAGATTTCATCAGCAAAGCCATATCTGGACTGAATCAGACAAATCCCCAAGAGTTAGAACAAAACTCAACTTTCCAAAACATCAAAGATGTAATTCCTGGTAGCAATGCTGGCAGTAAACTCAATTTTATCGGCGAAAGCTTTGACTCAGTTAAAGGTTGGATGAGTGGGTTAGTTAACGCCAATAATTTAACACCACAAAAAGTTGTCCACAACTTGCAAAATTTTGTGGATATTGCCGATGATAAGTTAGACTATCTCGCAGCGTTCTTAGATGTAGCAACTAATTATTACGAACACACAGGTACGCAAACTTTGGCACGTCGCTTAATTGAACGGGCGGTGGCTGAGATTTAAAGTGATTGGGGACTGGGGACCCCAGTCCCTATTGCGGTAAACGCAAATCTGCCGCGATCGCGTATAAATAAGGTTGAAAAATAGCCAAATTTTCTAGTTTTTCAAACTTGCCTGTTTGCGTACCTGAATCAAAGGCAGTGGTAATTACGTAAAGTTTATTACCGTCAAAGGCAACATGACCGATATGTTGCTCTTGTACTCCACTTTGTTGATTCAGTCCAGCGAACCCATAGCGGATTCCCTGAAGCTTACCAACTGGTACTGCTTGGGTTGGGTTGGCTGAGAAAACAATCTCTCTTCCGTATTCACTCTGGCGGTCTTTGGCAAAAGTCGCATAGTTGTCTGCAACCCAAGCCTTGAGTGCTGTCAATACTTGAGTTTGATATTCAGAACTTTGGTAATTAACTTGAGAACCAGCTGGAACACCTGCAGCTACAAGTTTCTTTTGAAAATCTGGAATCTTTTCTAGTGGGTAAATGTTAATCTCAACTGTACCCAAAACTTTTCCTTTCGAGGAGACACACAACAAAGGTGCATTTCCATTACAAACAACAACTTGCCAGTTAATTGGAGCAGTGGTATTTCCGAGGATTTTCTGCCAGACATTTCCCTCTCCAGAACTGGAAAGTTTTGATACAGCCGGCGGATTTGGTGTTTTCTTTGGAGAAAATTGCGGTAGAACAAATTTTGCTCCCACCGGGATTAATAGCACTAAAATCAAACCTAGTAATAAATGATAAAGTCTTAACATTTTCCTGAAAATCCATAGTCAAGGATTGCAAAGTAACGAAATAATCTGCAATTTGTCATTACAGCTATTTCCAGGTAAATAGACCACGCGGTAGGGGCACAGCAATGCTGTGCCCTGACGACAGATGTGGTTCAAATACATGAAAACTGCTGTAATTTAAATTCATTTAGGTTATATGATTCACAATCCATCGATGGACAAAAACAATTTCTATTATTGATTTCAAGGTCTAGTTTTAGCTATAGCTTAAGAATTATGAGTTATGGCGATCGTATATACAATACTTTACAGGTATGTAAAAAATATATATAGCATTTCCCAATAAGCGTGAGGTACTTGGTAGGGGCGCAAAGCTTTGCACCCCTACAAATTTCTGTATCTCATATGATTGTGAACCGTTATAGTTCAAAGCTTGGCTTAACTCAAGACATTGTTAATAGAGCGCAATAATTCATGGAAAGTGTAGGGCTTCCGCAAGAATACATTGATGCCAGCCTCAGTAACTTCTGCAAGCTGTCTGTTTGATGTCATACCACTAATACCAATAACCTTCACTTGTCTATTCATTTGTTGCAAGATGCGGATAGTAGTTAATCCATCCATTGATGGCATCATCATATCCATCAAAACTACGCTAATTGTATTTTTGTGTTCTGCGTACAATGAAATCGCCTCAATGCCATTACTCGCTGTTAAAGTTTTGTAATTATGGTCTTCTAAGGAAGTTTTAGTAATTTCTAGGATAGCAGCTTCATCATCCACAATCAGAATCAACTCTCCTTTGCCGTTGAGCAATTCCAATTTCTCTGCTTGCTGGGTTGTTTTTTCTTTGATAGCTGGTAAATAAACTTTAAATTGAGTACCCTTGCCCACCTCACTGTGGACATTTACAAAACCACCATGTTTTTCGACAATACCAATCACAGTCGGCAAGCCTAATCCCGTGCCTTTGCCTAATTCTTTAGTTGTAAAAAAAGGTTCAAAAATTCGATCTAAAATCAGCGGCGGAATCCCAAATCCTGTATCCTTGACGGTTATAACTACATATGACCCTACCTGAGCATCCAAATTCATTTTGACAAAGTTTTCATCAACGAAAAGATTTTCTGCACAAATATATAGCGTGCCACCTTTGGGCATTGCATCACGAGCGTTGACGCATAGGTTCATTAATACCTGATGTATTTGAGTGGGATCTGCCAAGATTGTCCAAAGGTTTTCCTTGGGTAAATCCTTGCTAATTTTGATGGATTTGGGAAAGGTGCTATTAATTATTTGTTCAATTTCTAACAGCAGATATTCAATTTGCAAACAAACGCCTCTGCCTTCAAATCCTCCGCGTGCAAAGGTCAGAATTTGCTTGACCAAATCAGCCGCCCGTTTAGAGTTATCTTCCAAAAGCTTCAGCAGTTGCTGATTACGTGCATCAAGATTAGGAAGTTTGAGCGCCAACATTTGAGACGAGGACATAATTGGCGTCAATATATTGTTCAGGTCGTGGGCAATACCACTAGCCAGGGTGCCGAGGCTCTCTAAACGCTGGGCGCGGAGAAATTGAGCTTGGAGTTGTTTTTTCTCAGTAATATCAGTATCAACAGTAAGGATGGATTTTGGTTGCGCTGTTTCATCACGCATCAGTGTCCAGCGGCTTTCTGTGATAATTTCCCTACCAGATTTCGTAACTTTACATAGCTCACCCTGCCATGAACCAGACTCAATAACATTTTGCAGAGCTACTTTTAGCTGTGGCGAAGTTTCTTTGTATAAAATATTTTCAGTATTTTTACCTTTAACTTCATCGGCTTGCCAACCATACAGACGCTCTGCGCCTTTGTTCCAGAATAAAATTTGGAATTGGAAATCTTGAACTAAGATCGCGTCAGTAGCAATATCTAGTAAAGCTGCTTGTTCAGAGATTTTCTGTTCTGCTTGCTTGCGCTCAGTAACATCTCTTGCTACTCCTTGAGTTTCAATTACCTGTCCGCGATCGTCTGTAATTGCGGTAACATTCCATTGAAACCAGCGAATACCTTTAACTGTCAATGCGCGTTGCTCATAAACCTTTAAGCAATAAGGTGGAGATGCTAAACTTGCCATGTTTTCCACCGATTGAGTTAAATCATCTGGATGGAAAAAATTAAATATCGACTGACTAAGCAACTTATCCGAATCGAAGCCGAATGTTTGGCAGGCAACTGCATTAGCAAAAGTCAGTCTTCCTTGCAAATCTGTCCGCACAATCACATCAGTTTGACTCTCAACCAACTGACGATAAAGTTTCTCGCTTTGCTGTAATGCTTCTTCAGCACGTTGACGTTCGCGTAACGCGGCTTGCCGTTCACGGATTTCCTGTTGTAAAAGGGCATTCGCACGGGAAAGCTCAGCGGTGCGTTCTTCAACTCGTACTTCTAAATCTTCCTGAGCTTGACGTAGCAACTTATCTATCTGCTGACGTTGCATAACATCATGTTGTAATCGTTGGTTTTGCTTTATTGGGTCATCTGTTTTTCTACCCATTGCTGTAATTACACCAGACAACTGCAAATGGTTAGACAGGAGTAGAAAAGTTGTCTAAGTCAAGATTAGAGCAGTTCTTTTTCCTCCCTCGCTACCACTAATTCTTGCTGTTGCAATTTTAATACCTGAGAACGTTGTTTTACTTAGATTATAGTCCAGCAAAATCTTGAGAGGTATGCTCATTGAACATGTGTTTCACTCATTGCAGCATAAACCATCTTTAGTTACAAGTTGAGAAAATTGCAAATATATCAAGTTAGTATTAGTAAAACTTCGTAAACATCCCTGATCTAAAGTTTTTTAGTCTGTTTTGCTTATTCAGCATCAAATTATTAGTATTTAGGTGAATTAAATTACTATGTTTGTGAGATTTTACCCACGACTGAGACTTCAAGGTGAATTATTTAGACCAGTTAGAACAACGCCATAAAAAAACAGAACATCAAGTATATCTAAGTAAGGATAAATCTTATATTCTATACTCTACATCCTTTGACTGTAAGCTTTATGCTCCGGTCAAGCCTTCTTCAATATACTGGATTTTATGGCAAATTTTAGAGTATTTTGAGACTGAGTAAAATGTCACAGCACAGAAGTTAATTGATAATTTTATACAAAATTAATAAATAGTTTTAAAAAATAAAGATTTGGTCAACAGATATTTTTATTCTTGCGTATAAAAAGATTAGATATTAATATCTGATTCAGGAAGAAAACCGAGCTTATACTGAAATTGCCTTACCTAGAGGCGTAGCAAATTGCCCAGCAAGACTAACAATACAGCTTGGCTACCAAAATTTAGATTTTTGGGGAGTATAAATTTTGAGATTTACGCCAAAATTACGGTGAATTAATGTCAATATTCATACTTGCTTGCCAAAAATCTAGAGGCTCTAAGTTTTTTGATCATTTGCAAATAAAGTCTAAAGCATAGTTAGAAAATATATGCATTTTTTTGCTATGTAAACTGCGCGATTAATTATTCTTGATTCGCGTCAAATTAGACAATTCAGCATCAACAACAACCCACAGTTCAATAAAAAAAATGACCACACTTCTTTCTTTAGATACTCACATATCCAAGCAACTCCATCAAGTTTTATTAGAGATAACAACTGCACAGGATTTATCTCTACATCCCTTTGTGCAACGTTTTGCTAAAGGAGAATTTTCACAAAACGCAATCCGCAAGTTTGCGATGAAAATGCTACCAGGGTCAAATAGATTCAATATGGCTTTCCTGAAAGTTGCGTCAAAAATGGATAGCTACTACGCTAGAACAATTATGCTAGAAAATGCTTTTACAGAGCATGGACAACTCAAGCCAGACCTTGCTCATGTGGCACTTTTTATGCGGTTTATGGAAGGTATTGGTTGTCCTAAAATTGATGTGAATGCAGACGATGGAGCATTTGTCATTCCAGCGTTACGCTTTAAGAAATTCGAGTTTTGCGATGATGAACCTATAGTGCGTTCCTTAGGGAGATTTGCTGCAATTGAGCAAGTTCTACCTACAATCTTCACCAAATATATTGAAGGGCTTCGCAAAATATTTCAGGGGATTGATGACCATACAATTGAATATTTTCATATTCATTGCCACTTAGATCCAGAACATACAGATGAATTGATTCAAGTAACCCAACTCTACACCAAATCAGAAAAAGATGTTGAACTCTTTCGTGATGGAGTCCAAGATATGGTTAAATCAATTGCTGATATGTTTTCTTGGATGGATGAAAACCTTGAAAAAGAAGCGCTAGCTTTACAAAGTTAAAAAGGCATTGGGTATGGGGCATTGGGCATGGGGCATTGGGCATTGGGCATTGGTTATTCTCTCTCCCCCTGCTCCCCACTCCCCCCACTCCCTCATCTCCCCATCTCCCTAATTCTCCTTACGGGATCTGGTTTTTTGAGATTTCGACAGTATAATTGGTGATTGACAAACGCAATGGTATCTTAGCGTGTTACTGATGTAATAACCCTAGAACTTTATTTGCGTTTTTTACTAATGAAATTCAGTGAAATTCTACAGCGATTCGGCGACGCAACTACAGATCATAGCCTGAGTGTAAATCCAAACCATGACCCAGAAATTACTGGGGTAGCGGCTATTGATGAAGCTACTAACGGTAATCTCAGCTACGTGGAGGGAGCAAAATTTGGATCTTTTATCGGTAAGACTAATGCTAGTGCTTTAATTTTGCCGGAAGATGAAAAGTTACAGGTGCTTGCACAAGAACGTGGTATTGTCTGGCTAAGTACTGTAGAACCGCGATTGTTGTTTGCTAAGGCGATCGCAATTTTTTACCAACCATATCGCCCAGTCCCAGAAATTCATCACAGCGCTGTGATTCACTCTACGGCGAAAATTGGTAACGATGTTTATATCGGCCCTCATGTTGTGATTGAACAAGGGGTGGAAGTTGGTAATGGTGTTATTATCCATCCGAATGTGGTGGTCTATCCAGATGTCAAAATCGGCGATCGCACCATCTTACACGCCAATTGCACCATCCACGAACGCACCCACATCGGTGCAGATTGCACAATTCACAGTGGCGCTGTTATCGGTGCAGAAGGCTTTGGTTTTGTGCCTACTAGGACTGGTTGGTTAAAAATGGAACAATCCGGCTATACGGTGTTAGAAGATGGGGTAGTGGTTGGCTGCAATAGTGCCATTGACCGTCCAGCCGTGGGAGAAACACGGGTAGGCCGCAATACAGTAATTGATAACCTAGTACAAATCGGTCATGGTTGCCAAATAGGTGCTGGTTGTGCGATCGCTGGTCAGGCTGGTATGGCTGGCGGTGTCAAATTGGGGAATCGCGTGATTTTAGCTGGACAAACAGGAATCGCCAATCAAGTGAAGTTAGGAGATGGGGCGATCGCATCTGCTCAAGCTGGAATTCACAACGACGTTGCACCAGGAGAAATTGTCTCTGGAACTCCCGCAGTTTCCCACAAACTATATCTCAAAGCATCTGCCGTTTATAATCGCTTGCCAGATATTTATCAATCGTTAAAACAATTGCAACGTAAACTCAATAATAGCAATAGTTAAGAATTCAGAATTCAGAATTCAGAATTCAGAATATTTTGATACGCAAACTTAATGTTTCAGAAAATCAAAAAATTATACCAAACTTGATTTTCCAAATATTCTGGATTCTGATTCCATTTATGCAAGAGGTCTAATATCGATGAACGCAGGGGCGCACAGCTAGCTGTGCGCCCCTACAAATGTACTTCCGACTTCTTTAAAAGCCCAATTTCTCTAACACTGGCTTTGTAGAAACAATGTGACGTTCCAAACCCAGTTCTTTTGGACTCACTCCAACAGCCAAAGCAATCAACTGGGGTAAATGTAACACTGGTAAACCTAGCTTTTGTTCAATTACCTTTTCCACCTCTGGTTGGCGGGAATCTAAATTTAGGTGGCACAAAGGACAAGGTGTAACTATACAGTCAGCACCAGCAGCTAAGGCTTCCTGAATATGCATCCCCGCCATCTTGAAAGATTGAGTAGTGGCATAACTAGAAAGCGGCCAACCACAACATTGTGTCCGACCTCGGTAATAAATTGGTGTCGCACCCACCGCCCGAAAAACATTTTCCATTGCTTCCGGGTGGAAAGGGTCGTCATAGGGCATGGACTTTTGAGCGCGGAGGAGATAACAGCCATAAAAAGCCGCGCATTTTAATCCTGTTAATTTCCGAGTTACACGTTTGGTAATTTCCTCTAAACCGTAATCTGTTACCAAGGCGTAAAGCAGATGTTTAACATCAGTACTGCCGCGATAAGGTAAACAGCCTTCTTTGTCCAGCAAGTCATTAACTTGTTCAATGTAGGCGGGGTTAGTCGTTTGGCATTCCTTGAGGTGTTCGTTGACGTGGCCGATAACCCCTTGACAAGTGCTGCAATGGGTCAGTAACGGTAGATTTAATTGTTCTGCCAAGGCAATATTTCTGGCGTTGACTGTATCTTCCAAGAGTTGGGAATCTTCTTTAAAAGTACCGGAACCACAACAAGCAGCTTTTTTAAGTTCAACTAGTTGAATACCCAGTGCTTGAGTGAGGGCTTGAGTTGATTGATAAAGTTCCCGACATGCTCCTTGGGCAACACAGCCAGGAAAGTAAGCGTATTTTAGTGTCTGAGATAGCATATAACTATAGTTTGAGTGAGAGCGATCGCTCTAGACAATAATCAATCAGTAAACAAAAGCATTTACATGGTGTTGGTGATGGCGGATCGCACCCTGCTGTTGGACTGTTCAAAGAAAACTCAGCGATTCTTTGGAATCAGGGCAGGAGTTTTCTAACAGAAAAACCGTTGGCAGTGTACGGGCGATCGCGCTTGACGATAA
>VFQR01001800.1_pt1 | contig 15042 bp, 11 predicted proteins | sample 3512321 | NCBI WGS metagenome assembly VFQR01 (sample SAMN10412374, study PRJNA504923) | tailings metagenome | isolation source: Relicate 3 Philex TSF1 revegetated site | place: Philippines: Tuba, Benguet | collected 2017-08-29
GCTTCTTTCGGATTGAATTCGCCGAGCGCAGCATGGATCTTCGGCAGTTCAGCCGCATTCTCCATGATCGTCTTCGTGAAAATGTAGATGGCTTGTTCCGGAACGTTTGCTCCGGCAACGATGTTCGACGCTGTCCTGACCGTCTTGATCGCTTCGGTCTGACCTTTAAACGTGTTGGCGGGCAGCGTGGCCGGGCTCCAGCCGTTCTTCTCGACCATGCCCTTGACGACACTGTCGGGCAGCGGCAGCACGATCATGTCGTTCACCGTCAGGATCTGCGTCGCGGCGGGATGCCCTTTGGTGACCACATGCGACCAACCGTCAGCTTGGCCGTCGCGGATGGTTTCGGCGGTACCGGAGCGTTCGGTCGCTTCGATGGTGCCGCCCTTTTTGGCGATGTCTTCCTTGCTCGATCCCATCAGGGCAATGATCTGCCGGACGGCCTGTTCGCCGGTGCCGCCGGGACGGGTGGTCAGCAGATGAAACTTGCCTTTTGCGGCCACGATTTCGTCCCAGGACGTGACCCCCGACTTTTTGGTCACGAACGTGCCGACATAGTAAGTGTCGAGGCCGCCCATGACTCCGCGGACATTGCCCATCTTTTCGCTGAACGCGCCAAATCCGCCGCAGGCTTCCGCCGTAGATACGGAAAAGCTGATCCCGAGTTCTATTTCACCGGAATTGATAAGCTTCAGGTTGCCGATGCCGCCGGCACGCGGCAGCACGTCGATGGAAGATCCCGCCGCGAGCTTGGGCTTGACCATGTCGGCCATGCCCGCTCCATAATTATACCACGCCGATCCGACTCCCACGGTACCGAAGCGGAGATTTATTTTTTCTTGGGCAATTGCGGGCATGGCGGCCAGACAAACAGCCGCCGCCGCCAGGGTGATTGTACGTACACACTTCATGATGTCCTCCAAACTGTCTGCAGTTTCAGGAAAAAAGAAACGTAATTGCACGCACTACAGAATTACTCCCGCCCCCTCCAGTATCGAGCGCGCCCGGGCACGCTGTTCGTCCGAGATGACGAGACGCTCCGCGAAATCGCGTCCGGCCGGACGCGTGGCATCCACGCCCATTTTCGTCACCGTAAAATTCTCCGGATCGGAAGTAGGATCGAGAATTGCCGCCTTGGCTCCCGGAATGAAAAAGATGTCCTTCTCCGCCCGGACCCGGGTCGCGAGCGCCCACATCATGTCGTTCATGTCGAAGATATCGACATCGTCGTCCACGACGATGACGTATTTGGTGTAAAGTTCTGTTCCAAGCGTCGCCATGACCGCCATTTGCGGTTCGCCGTCGGCGGTCTTCTTCATCGAAATAAACGCCATGAACGCACCGCATGTCGTGTGCGGAACATGCACATTGCGAACATTCGGCAGATTGCGGCGCAACGCGTTGAGAATCTCGCCTTCACGAGTGATGCAGGACACCAGGATGTGGTCCTTGGACATGCCCGACGTCACGGCATGGTACATCGCATCGCCGCGCATTCGAATGCGGTGGGCGACAAAGACATTTTCCGTGCTGCGATAAGAGGCGTAGCCGGTGAACTCGCCGAACGGGCCTTCCGGCTCGCGCACGCCGCAGAGTATCTCGCCCTCGATGATGATTTCAGCGCCTGCGGGAACCTCCAGGTCGTCAATGCCGCAACGCGCCAGCCGATACGGCTCGCCGAATAGACCGCCGATGATCTCGGATTTCCGGACATGGGGCGGATAGGCATAGACCATCGAACCCATGTAGTGCAGGGGATGCGTGCCCAGCGTGATGACGGCAGGCAAGGATTTTCCCTGCTCTTCCGCACGGCGATGAAACTCGTACATACGCCGACGCGAATGCAACGAGACACCAAGCCGGTTCCTGCCCTTGAGCATCAGACGATGAAAGCCGGTCGTATCGACGCCGCTCGCGGGATCGCGGGCGGTGATCTGCCCGGCCGTGATGTAGGGCGCACCATCCACCGAGAACTGCAGCGGAATTGGCAGCGCGTTCAGATCGACATCATCGCCCTCGATGACAATCTCGTTCCAGGGCGCCTCCGAGACAAGCTCACACGGGATGTATTTCTGGCAGCGCTCGCGAAAAGCTGTCGGCAGATCTCCGACGGGCACGCCGAGACATGCGGCAAGCAAGCGGCGGTTGGCGGCGACATTGGTGACGATCGGCGTGCGGTATCCGACGACGTTATCGAGCACGACAACCGGATTTTTCCCAGCGCGTTCAAGCTCGAACACCAGAGCCGTCATATCGAAACGGGGGTCGACCGGTTCCTTGATGCGCAGCAACTCATCCGGATAATTCTTTTCAACCATGCGCAGGAACCCGCGCAGGCTCTGGCCGTCGACATTGTCAGACCGGTCAAGCATCGTCTCTCCAGGTGAGACTATTTGCTAGAAGATAGTATGATTGAAATTGCTGTCAATCAACTGAGCGGATCTTTTCTGGAATCCGCCCTTCAAACTTGTCTTGCTGCGGTTGAAGATTTCGCCGGTGACCGGCCGGATTGTTGATCTTGGGATTTCTGTATTGACGAGCCGCCGCGCCGCTTCGATCCCTTGGGGAGTGACGAAGATTTAGGCTCGTTGCCTTCCGGTTCGGCACCGAACTTCTATTCGAAGCCTTTCGCGGCGATACGAACGCACCGCATCAACGAGGCGTGTGTTCCTTGCGGCCGTTCTCAGGAATGCGCGCCTTGATCCCGCGCGGCATTAGCGGCGGCAATCAGATTGCTCAGGGGGAAGGCATTCATGTCGGCGCCGTAGCGGGCAAGAACGGACAATATGTTCTGATGCGCTGCCGCGTTCGCGGCGCTCCCGGGCTTGCCGATTTTTCCGGTCAACTGAAAAAACATCGCCTGCTCGATCTGCTCGGAAAACAATTCCGTATCCGCGACCCGCTTGCGCAGCGCCTGAACCTGCGGGTCGGCGATTTCCGGCATGGCCTTCAATCCTTGCCTGACCTTGCGCAGGGGCAGCACGACATTGGAAGCCCAGATTGCAGCCACTTCTTCCATTCGCGCGAAATCACTTTCACGCAGCGTGATGCCGCGGACCGCACCCAGCCAGACCGCGTACAACATAACGTTGATGTCGGCGCCGAGCTTGTCCTGCAGTTCGAGGCATTCCCCGGAAACGCCCGGAGCGGCGTAGACACGCAGCGAAAATTGCCAGAACGGGTTGTCGATTTCGAGCGGCATGATCCCGACTTAGTTCTTTGCCGGCTTGTGCGGCTTGCCGCTCCAGCGCCGGACCGTTCCAAGTTCGATTTCAAAAAGATCAAGCACGCGGCCGAGTGTGTGATCGATCATATCTTCAATCGTCTGCGGGCGCGCGTAAAACGCAGGCACCGGGGGATAGACGATCGCCCCCGCCTCGGTCACCGCAGCCATGCTCCGGATGTGGCCCAGATGCAGCGGCGTCTCGCGCAGCATGAGCACCAGGCGGCGCCGCTCCTTCAGACATACATCCGCTGCCCGGGACACGAGATTGCTGGTTGTTCCCCACGCGATTTCCGACATCGTCTTGATTGAGCAGGGTGCGATGACCATCCCCAGGGTTTTGAACGATCCGCTCGAACAGGCCGCGCCAAGGTCTTGCTCCGGATATGTGACAGTCGCGAGAGCTTCCAGATCGGCGACCGTTTTATCGGTTTCGTATGCGATGGTCATTCGCGCAACGCGCGAGACGACGAGATGGGTCTCAATGCCGGAATCTTTCAGAAGCTCGAGCAGCCGGAAGCCATAGACCGCTCCAGACGCTCCGCTGACGCCGACGATCAACCGTTTCCTGTCGTTCATGATCTCACCTGTAATTGCGCCGTGTTCCAATCGTTTTCGAAGGTATGTCTTTAGCCTCTCGCCAATCCTGATTGTCCGTGGGCATGATAATGCAATAACCGGGTTTTGTGCGTGTTGCTCTGATAATGATCTCAAGTAAATGCCGGTTGGGCGGTCGCAGTAAAGGATACCTGCAGGCAGTTTTGGAAGCCGCGGGCTGCTTGCATCCCGGCGCGAGGGGATGGCTTCATTGCCGGAGCCGGCACGCAAGGCATTCGGGCTGAAAGGGATATTGCCGTTCGAGAAATCCGACTACGATGCGATCGGGATGAATCTCGCCGAAGTGAAAAAAATACATTCGCTGCCGCAGGCGGAAGAACTTTCGGCGCGCTGAGCGGGCGGAGTTTGTTGAATGGACCGGTTTAATCTAGGCGCCCACAGCAGGACGATCTCCACCACATCCGCGGAGGCACAGCGCTGGTTCGATCTCGGCCTCAACTGGTGTTTCAGTTTCAACAAGAACGAAGGCATCAAGTGTTTCCGGAAGGCCATCGAGGCCGATCCCGAAGCGGTGATGCCGCATTGGGGCGTCGCCTTCGGGGCGGGGCCTTTTTACAATCTGATCTGGCGCGAGCATGGCGAGGCGGAAGCAAATGCCGCGACCAAGCTTGGATACGATCACCTCCAGCGTGCGCGGGCGCTGAGCCACAGGGCGACGCCGTTGGAGAACCAGCTGGTCGAGGCGCTCGCCTGCCGGATCCAGAAACCGCACGCCGTCACGCCGGATGAGTACGACCGCTGGGATGACGAATATGCCGCGGCGATGCGGCGTGTGCATCAGAATTTCCCCGGGGATCACGACGTCATGGCGCTTCTCATCGAGGCGCTGATCATGCGCACGCCGAGACGTCTCTGGGACGTGAAGACGGGTAAGCCGGCGAAGGGTTCGGACGTTCTGGAGGCGCTTGAGGTTGTCGGCCGTTCAGTGCGGCTGTCGAAGAGCGCAGGACAAAAACCGCATCCGGCCGTGATCCATCTGCACATTCATGCGCTGGAAATGTCGAACACGCCGGAATGGGGAATGGAATCCGCTGACGCGCTCGCGGACATGTGCCCGGATGCGGGTCACATGAATCACATGCCGGGACATATCTATGTCCTTTGCGGCGACTACCGGCGGGCGAAGCTTGCGAGCGACAAGGCGATCGCGGCCAACGACAAATATCTCGCCTACGCCGGTCCGCTGACCTTCTACACCGTTGCCTGCTCCCACGACCTGCATCTGATGATGCACACCTGCATGTTTCTGGGGCGCTACCGGGATTCGATGTGGGCCGCGGACAAACTTTGCGCGCTGCTCACGAAGGAAGTGCTGAGCGTCAAGGACCGTCCGAAGTTCGCCATGAGCCTGGAGGGGTATCACTCCACGCGGGTGCATGTGCTTGTTCGGTTTGGCCGGTGGCGGGAAATTATCGACGAGCCGATGCCGGACGATCCCGCCCTCTACCCGACCACGACGGCGATGCTGCACTACGCGAAGGCGATTGCGCATGCCACGCTGAAGAATTTCAAGGAGGCGGATCGCGAGCGGGCGGCGTTCTACGAAAGCCTGAAACGCATTCCGCCGCAGCACCGGTATTTCAACAACGGCTCACATTCCATCCTCGCCGTCGGCGCGAAGATGCTCGAAGGCGAGGTCGAGTATCACAAGGGAAATCATGACGCCGCATACGCGCATTTGAGAGAAAGCGTTTCGCTCGACGATAATCTCGCTTACATCGAGCCATGGGCCTGGATGCATCCGCCGCGCCATGCGCTTGCGGCACTGTTGATGGAGCAAGGCCATTTCGAGGAAGCCGAACAGATTTACCGCGATGACCTTGGCCTGAACGGAAGAATTCAGCGTTGCGCGCAGCATCCGGACAATGTCTGGGCGCTGCATGGGCTGGTCGAGTGTTTGCAGAAAAAAGGTGACGAAAACGAATTGCTGGAACTGTCGAAGAAATTGTCCGCCGCGATGCAGCTCGCGGATGTGCCGATTACGTCTTCATGCATGTGCCGGACGAAGGTAAGCGGACCGCCGGCGTGTTGTTCGTAACCGTCAGCAGCCGGGCAGATTGACGGCGAGCCCGCCCAGGCTCGTTTCCTTGAACTTCGTGCTCATCTCCTCGCCGGTCTGACGCATCGCCTCGATGCAATTGTCCAGCGGCATGAAATGCGTGCCGTCGCCGCGCAGCGCGAGCGAAGCGGCCGCGACTGCCTTGGTGGCGCCGATGCCGTTGCGTTCGATGCAGGGTACCTGCACCAGCCCCGCAACCGGATCGCACGTCATGCCGAGATGATGTTCCAGCGCGATCTCGGCGGCGTTCTCCACCTGCTCCGGCGAGCCGCCGAGCACGGCGCACAGTCCCGCCGCAGCCATCGCCGCCGCGGAACCGACTTCGCCCTGACAGCCGGCTTCGGCGCCGGAGATGGAAGCGTTGTGCTTGATCAGGCCGCCGATCGCGGCGGCGGTCAGCAGGAAATCGGAAACTTTTTCCGGATCGGCGCCGACACAGTGATCGAGATAGTAGCGCAGGACAGCGGGTACGACGCCGGCAGCACCATTCGTCGGTGCGGTCACCACCTTGCCGCCGGCTGCATTCTCTTCGTTCACCGCCATTGCATAAACACTTAGCCAGTCGGTGATCACATGCGGCTGGGCGGTATTCTTCCCGCGTTCGCGCACAAGCTGGTCGCGGATCTGGCTCGCGCGCCGCTGCACGCGGAGCCCGCCCGGCAATTCGCCGGACTGGTTCAGGCCGCGCTCGATGCAGCCGTTCATCGCCGACCAGATGCGATCGATGCCGTCCTCGACCTCGCCCTGTGGGCGTGCCGCGTATTCATTCGCGCGCTTCATGGCCGCAATCGACAAACCGTTTTCACGCGCCATCGTCAGCATTTCGGCCGCGTTCGCGAATGGATACGGCGAGGAGGCCTTGTCTTCGGCTTGCGGGGCCGCGCTCTTTTCGGCTGCGGTCAAAACAAATCCGCCACCGATCGAATAGAAGGTCTCGGAAAGCAGGACTTTGCCTTCCGCATCGAGCGCCTCAAACATCAATCCGTTCGGATGTCCGGGCAGCGGCGGGCCGTAGTTGAAAACAATGTCCGCAGCCGGGTCGAAACGCAGCGCCGGCAAGCCATCCGGAGAGAGACGATGCGACTGTCTAAGCGCGGCAAGATTGCGTTCCGCCCGATCGGGCTCGAAGCCGGCCGGTGTCCAGCCGAGCAGGCCGAAAGCGACAGCGCGATCGGTTGCGTGACCCTTGCCGGTGAAGGCGAGCGATCCATAAAGCGAAACCCGAATGTGCGTCAGGCCGTGGACAGGGGCGGATTTCCGCAGGAGTTCGAGAAAGCGTATGGCCGCCGTCATCGGTCCCATCGTGTGAGACGATGAAGGGCCGATCCCGATCTTGAAGACGTCGAAGATGCTCAGGAACATGCGGCGGTCACACGTGAATGACAGGCGCGCGAAGCGGCGCGCAGGGCAAAAATTTTCATGATCCTACTCGGCCGCGTCGCCGTATGCCGAAAGCGGAGGGCACGAGCAGATCAGGTTGCGGTCGCCCGCCACGTTGTTGATCCGCGAAACCGGCGGCCAGTATTTCGCAGCGGTGTCAGCGTTGCCGGCCGGGTAGGCGGCGACCATGCGCGAGTAAGGATGCTTCCACTCACCCGCCAGCGTTTCGCTGGTCGTATGCGGAGCATTCATCAGCGGATTGTTGTCCTTCGGCCATTCACCTTTTTCCACTTTCGCCGCTTCATCGGCGATATGGATCAGCGCCTCGCAAAGACGATCGATCTCGGATTTCGGTTCGGATTCCGTCGGCTCCACCATCAGCGTCCCCGCCACCGGGAAAGACATCGTGGGCGCGTGGAAACCGTAGTCGATCAGCCGCTTTGCGATGTCATCGACGGTGATGCCCGAGCGCTGCTGAAGCAGGCGCGTATCGAGAATACATTCATGCGCCACCCGGCCGCTGCGGCCGCGATAGAGCACGGAATAATGATTGCCGAGGCGCGTGACGAGATAGTTGGCTGAAAGAATCGCAATCTCGGTCGCTTTCTTCAGGCCTGCCGGACCCATCATGCGGATGTACATCCATGTGATGGGCAGGATCGAAGCGCTTCCGAAAGGTGCTGCGGAAACGGCGCTGCCGGTAGCTTCCGCTACATGCCCCGGCAGAAACGCACGAAGGTGCTGCTTGACGCCGATCGGACCGACGCCCGGACCGCCGCCGCCATGCGGGATGCAAAATGTCTTGTGCAGATTCATGTGACAGACATCGGCGCCGATATCGCCCGGACGGGAAAGTCCGACCAGCGCATTAAGATTGGCGCCGTCGAAATATACCTGCCCGCCATGCTCGTGCACGATCGCGCAGATGTCGCTGGCGCCTTCTTCAAACACACCATGCGTTGAGGGATAGGTGAACATCAGCGCGGAAAGATTTTCGCTGTGCTGTTGCGCCTTCGCTTTCAGATCGTTGAGATCGATGTTTCCGTCATCCGTGCAGCGCACGACCACGACGCGCATGCCGGCCATGGCCGCGCTCGCGGGATTGGTGCCGTGAGCGGAGGAAGGAATAAGACAAACATTGCGGTGGCTTTCGTTCCGCGACCGGTGATAGCGGCGGATGGCGAGCAGGCCCGCATATTCACCCTGGCTGCCGGCGTTGGGCTGCAACGTCACCGCATCGAAGCCGGTGATTTCCGCGAGCCATCCTTCGAGTTGATCGATCATTGCCCGGATGCCCGCCGCGTGAGCCTTCGGCACGAACGGATGCAGGTTGGCAATGTTCGGCCAACTTACCGGCATCATTTCGGCTGCCGCGTTCAGCTTCATTGTGCAGGAGCCGAGTGGAATCATGCAGCGGTCGAGCGCCAGATCCTTGTCGGCGAGCCGGCGCAGGAAACGCATCATGTCGGTTTCGGAGCGGTTCTCGTGAAACACCGGCTGCGTCATGAATTCCTTGCCGCGCGTTTTGCCGGGAACGGTGGCGGCGGTTGAGATTTTTGCCGAGGCTCCAAACAGGGACGCAATCGCAACCAGATCGGCTTCGGTCGATGTTTCGTCGAACGCGACCGCCACATGATCGTTGCCGATGACGCGAAGCAGTTTGTTTTCCTGTTCGGCCGCGGCGGTAATGGCGCGGGCCTTTCCCGGAACCACGGCCGTGACGGTGTCGAAGCGGCGCGTGCCCAGAATTTTCACGTTGGCTGCAGCCAGCGCTTCGGCAAGTCCGCTCGCCAGTGCGTGGATACGCTGGGCGATGGCCTTGAGACCCGCGGGTCCGTGCCAGATCGCGTAGGCTGCAGCCATGTTGGCGAGCAATGCCTGCGCGGTGCAGATGTTGGAAGTCGCCTTGTCGCGGCGAATATGCTGTTCGCGCGTCTGCAAGGCGAGGCGGTAGGCGGGACGGCCATGCGCATCGATGGACTGTCCAACCAGACGGCCGGGCATAAGGCGCGTGAGCTTGTCCGACACCGCGCAATACGCGGCATGCGGACCGCCAAAGCCCATGGGCACGCCGAACCGCTGCATCGAACCCACGGCGATGTCAGCGCCGAGCTTTGCCGGCGCGTCCGTGATGGTGAGCGAAAGCGGATCGCAAACGAAGATGACCAATGCACCGGCGGCGCGGGCTTTCTCAATCGCCGCCTTGCAGTCTTCATAGACGCCGTTTGCGTCAGGCCAGGAAACGATCAGCGCAGCCGTATCGCCGCCGATGTTCTCGCTTCCGATCTCGATTCCGAGCGGCTCCGCGCGCGTGCGCAGCACGTCGAGCGTTTGCGGAAGCGGCACTCCCGCGAGCGCAATCTTGTGCCGTTTCTCCTGATGATGGCGGAATGCAATCCCAACCGCTTCGGCAACCGCCGTCGCCTCGTCGAGCAAGGAAGCGGAGGCGACCGGCAGGCCGGTCAGTTCCGTGACCAGCGTCTGGAAGTGGAAAAGCATTTCCAGCCGGCCCTGACTGATTTCCGGCTGATAGGGTGTGTAGGCGGTGTACCAGGCCGGGTTCTCGAACAGATTGCGCTGGATCACCGGCGGCACGTGAACGCCGGAATAGCCCGCACCGATGAAACTTTTCATCACGACGTTGCTGGACATCATCACCGAAAGCTCGGCAAGCGCTTCCGCTTCCGTGGCGGGAGCCGGAAGATTGAGCGGCCGGTTCAGCCGGATCGATTTCGGAACGGCCTGCTCGATCAGCGTATCGACGGATGCGACGCCGATTTTCGCGAGCATGTCACGGACGTCGCGCTCACCGGGGCCAATGTGACGATCCGCGAATGTGTGAAGTGCAGAGGTCATCCTATTGTCCTGCGCCGATCTGGGCGTTGTACGCGGCCTCGTCCATCAACCCGTCGAGCTGGCTCTTGTCGGAAACCTTCATCCGCCAGAGCCAGCCATCGCCGGCGGCGGAGGAATTGACGAGCGACGGATCGGTGGACACGGCCTGATTGGTTTCGATCACTTCGCCATTAAGTGGCGCATAGACGTCGGACGCGGCCTTGACCGATTCCACGACAACAGCCGCGTCGCCTTTTGCCAGTTGCTTGCCCGTCTCAGGCAGCCCCACGAAAACCAGATCGCCAAGCTTGCCCTGCGCATAATCGGTAATGCCGACCGTCGCGATGTCGCCGTCCATGCGAAGCCACTCGTGATCCTCGGTGAAATAGGTCTTGGGCATCGGGAATTATCCTTTGCGGTACCGGTGAGGAATAAAAGGCAAGCCGTGCACATCGATCGGAATCTTCGCGCCCCGCACATCCGCGTAGAGCCGCGTTCCATTGCCCGCCCATGCGGACGGCACATAACCCATGGCGACAGGATGTCCGGTCGACGGACCGAAACTGCCAGAAGTGACGCGTCCGGCGGGATTTCCATCCGCGTCGAAGAGCCTGGCTCCGGCACGCGCGGGCTGTCGTCCCTCCGGCTTCAGCCCGACACGCTTTTCGGTGGCGCCGCGCGCGATCAGATCGCGCAGCGCGCCCGCACCGTTGAAATCTCCGCTTGCACGCACGTCTTTCGGAATCGCCCACATCAACTGCGCATCGACAGGATTCGTCTCTGCTGAGATGTCGTTGCCGTGCAGGCAAAGACCGGCCTCCAGACGCAGACTGTCCCGCGCTGCGAGGCCGACCCAGATCACGCGCGAATCCTTGAGAAGTTTTTCGAGCAGTTTCCGCGCATCGCTTTCCGGCAATGCGATTTCGAAACCATCTTCTCCGGTGTAGCCCGACCGGGTGATGAACCAGTCCGCGCGGGGTTCGATGCCGTGCATGAAGGACAGCGCCGTAGCATCGATGCCTGCCTGGGTCAGGGCGGCTTCGGCTTCCGGCCCCTGAAGTGCCAGAAAAATTCGATCGAGTGCCGAAACCCGGACATCCAGCTTGCCGGCAAGCTTGCGCAGGTGTGCTTCGTCGGCGGCAGCGTTGCCGGCGTTGACGACCAGCATGAAGCGCTTGTCGCCAAGGCGCGTGAGGATCACGTCGTCGAGAATGCCGGCGTTTTCATTCAGCAGCAGGGAATATTTGCTCTGGGAAACGCGCAAGCGGGTGGCATCGAGCGGAAGTGCGCGGTTGCAAAAACCGGGCGCGTCCGGGCCGGAAATTTCGAACAGCCTCATGTGCGAGATGTCGAACAGCCCGGCATGTTCGCGCGTGTGCTTGTGTTCCTGCATCACGCCGGCGGGATACATCAGCGGCATGGACCAGCCGGCGAACGCGCCAAAGCTCGCACCGGCCTGCCGATGCAGATCTTCGAGGGGAAGACGTTTGGCTTCATCAACTCCCATGACTTCTCCAGAACAGCAGCACGTACCAGGCCGCCGTGGCGGCCATCCGTGCCCCTCTGTCTGAAGCCTGAGAGACTCGCGCAAATCGAAATTTTCGATTTGCACTTACACCTTCGGCGCGGGGAGATGAGCCCCGACTCTCCAGAGTGACTTACTGCTTACGGTTCTTTTGCCTGAGAGATTTCGGGCGATTTCCCCTTCGGCGGCAGCAACGCGCTGCTCTCTCCCGCAAACAGCTTAGTGAGTGCCACGTACCATGCTGAAAAGTTTTTGTCAGCCGACTTCGTGCAAAAATTCCGATGCGAATCGTGTGCGAAGCGCGCTGCGGTACTTCGATGACTTCGCCGGAGAAAATTTTGTCGGACAGAACCACGCTCGTGAAGCGCAAACGACAACGGCTTGCGTGAAGCACGGAGGACAATGGCGAGCGCTGAGCGCGGAATCGAAGCCCGGCGAACGGAATCGCGAACGAAGCTATGCTCCGTTCGTAAGCGGCGGCGAGACCGGCCATTCAGGCGACAGTTTCGTCAGGCCGGATACAGGCTTACCAAAGGTATTGTGTTTCTATAAATAGTACCTTACGCTGGGTTTCCGCCGTAAAACCGGGGTTTTTTCATGCTAAGCGCAACCACCATCGGCATTCTGGGCGGCACAGGCGACCTGGGTTCGGGGCTCGCACGTCTGTTGGCTGCGGCCGGATACAAGGTCGTAATCGGTTCCCGTGACAAGGCGAAAGCCGATGAAGCGGCGCAGGCACTGGCCTCGCAGCTCAAGGCGGCGGTCAGCGGCGAAGACAATCGCGGTGCTGCGCAAGCGGCCGATGTCGTTCTGCTCTGCGTTCCGTATTCCAATCACGATGCCATGCTGGATGAAATCAAGCCGGTGATGAACGGCAAGATTCTGGTCGATGCGGTGGTGCCGCTCGTGCCGCCGAAAGTATTTGTCGTGCAGCTTCCCGCCGCCGGTTCCCCGGCGCTGGTGGCGCAGCGCGTGCTTGGAGAAGGCGTGAAGGTCGCCGCCGCTTTTCATAACGTCGGCGCGAAGAAACTGCACGGCGGCGAAAAAGCCGATTGCGACGTGCTGGTATTCGCGGATGACCCCGAAGTCCGGAAGAAAGTCATTGAAATCGCCGATGTGGTGGCGACGCGCGGCGTCGATGGCGGCGCGCTGGCCAATGCCGTGGCGGCTGAAGCGCTTACATCGGTCTTGATCGCCATCAACCGGCGTTACAAAATTCCCGGTGCCGGGATCCGCATCACTGGTTTGCCGGGCTCCGAAACGCGGTAGTTATCGATGGCCCCCACAAGCCTTTCGCTGAAAGCATTGGCGGGGCTTCCACTCGTGAAGCCGGGTGACGATCTTGGGGATTTGCTCACGGCCGCGCTTCGCCGCAACGAAATTGAGCCGCGCAGCAAGGATGTCGTCGTCGTCGCGCAAAAGATCGTGTCGAAGGCGGAAGGACGTTTCGCCGATCTCAATTCGGTCAAGCCATCTTCGCGCGCGCTGAAGCTGGCGGAGGAAACCGGCAAGGACCCGAGACTGATCGAGGTCATCCTCTCCGAATCCAATGAGGTCATCCGCACGCGTGCCGACGTTCTGATTGTCGAGCACCGGCTGGGCTTCGTGATGGCGAATGCCGGGGTCGATCAGTCCAATGTGGACAACGACGGGACCGGAAAGGTGTTGCTGCTGCCACTCGATCCTGACGCATCGGCGGCCGCGCTGAAGGCGCGCCTCGATCGCGAATTTGGGGTCGACCTCGCCGTCATCATCAACGACAGTTTTGGCCGGCCCTGGCGCATGGGCGTAGTCGGCGTGGCGCTCGGTGCCGCGGGCTTTCCGGTGTTGCGCAACATGATCGGCACGGAAGATCTGTTCGGCCGCAAACTGCGCGTCACCGAAATTGCCGTCGCCGACGAAATCGCCGCCGCGGCTTCGCTGCTGATGGGGCAGGGCGCGGAAGGGCTGCCTGCGGTGCATCTGCGCGGGCTCGACTGGGATGACAAGGCGTCGGCCGCATCAAAGCTGCTGCGGCCGAAAGAACTGGACATGTTCCGATGAGCAAGAACGCTCCGGCCCAACGTGTACTTGCGCTTTGCGGCGGCATCGGCGGCGCCAAGCTCGCACTCGGTCTTCACCGGCTGCTCGGCAATCGGCTGAGCGTCGTCGTCAATACCGGCGACGATTTCGAGCATCTTGGCCTCGGCATTTCTCCCGATCTCGACACGGTGCTCTATACGCTCGCCGGTCTTGCCGATCCCGAGCGCGGCTGGGGCCGGGCCCAGGAAACTTGGCATTTCATGGAGTCGCTTCGTGCGCTTGGCGGGGAGAGCTGGTTTCAACTCGGCGACCGCGATCTAGCGATCCATATTGAGCGCACAGCGTGGTTGCGCAGCGGCCGGACATTATCCGAATTCGCCGCGCACGCGGCCCGGCAATTCGGCATCGAAGCTGAAATCCTGCCGATGAGCGACGACACGGTGCAGACCATCGTCGAGACGGACGAGGGGGCGTTGTCGTTCCAGCATTACTTTGTAAAGCGCCGCTGCGAGCCGGTGGTCCGCGCGATCCGTTTTGCGGGTGCCGCCGAGGCGCGGATGCCCGCGCGGATTTCCGGATTGCTCGCCGATCCGTCCTTGCAGGCGATCGTGATCTGTCCGTCCAATCCCTATCTCAGCGTCGATCCGATCCTTGCGGTGCCGGGCTTCGCCGCCGCGTTGGCCACCGCACGCGCGCCGGTGATCGCGGTGTCGCCGATCGTCGGCGGTCGGGCTGTGAAAGGGCCGACCGCAAAAATCATGGCCGAACTGAACATTTCACCATCGAACAACTCGATCGCCGCGCATTATCGCGGCCTGATCGACGGACTGATCATCGACGAATCCGATGCGGCGGGTCCAGCACTCGATGTTCCGACCTGGGTGACGAAGACCATGATGCGCGATCTTGCCGACCGCGAATCTCTGGCGGGCGAAGTGCTCGCCTTCGCCGATACGTTGACGCAGAATAAAACGGTCAGGCAGTCACGGGGGCGCCGATGATCGAAAGCCGCCTTTGGGCTTTGGTGCCGGTGAAGCGGTTCGCCGCTGCGAAGAGCCGTCTGCGTCCGGCCCTCGATGCCGGTGAATGCGCGGAGCTTGCGCAACGGATGCTGGAAGACGTGCTGTCCACGCTGACAGCCGGTCCGGAAATTCTATCCGGCGTGCTTGTCGTGAGTGCGGAGGAGAAGGCGCTGGAAACCGCACGCCGCTTCGGTGCGCGCGCGATTCCGCAAGTGGCCGACAGCGGCATCAACGACGCCATCCAGCATGCTGTTAAAACCATCGGGCCGGAGGACGGATTGATCGTTGTGCCGTCCGATATTCCGCAGCTTAGCCGGGACGCGATCACGCAAACGGCGGCAGCCATTGCATGTCCATG
>VFQR01001801.1_pt1 | contig 15039 bp, 14 predicted proteins | sample 3512321 | NCBI WGS metagenome assembly VFQR01 (sample SAMN10412374, study PRJNA504923) | tailings metagenome | isolation source: Relicate 3 Philex TSF1 revegetated site | place: Philippines: Tuba, Benguet | collected 2017-08-29
CCGGCGAGCAGCACCGAGCCGACGGCCAGCAGCAGCGAGGACAGGTAGAACTGGACCACCGGGGAGGTGATGAAGAGCGTCGCCAGGATCGGCCGCAGCAGCACGAAGGCGCCGTCGAAGAGCGGCGAGAAGTGCATGCCGTTGACGAGGCCGAGGGTGGCGATGCCGAGAAGGTAGCCGTCCTGCTGGAGGGCCTGTTCGCGATCGTCCATCTCAGCCTCCGACCTTCGGCAGGAAGCCGTACATGGCGGCAATGAGGAGCCAGAGCATGCGCAGGATGATCAGCCAGAAGATGGTGGCGATCATGACGAGGCCATTCGGCACGACAGCCGGCGTGATGACCCGCACCGCGTGCAGGACCGGATCGGTGACCTGGGCGAAGACCCGCCAGATCACCTTGTCGCTGTCAGGCTTGAACAGCAGCGACAGGATGAACCGCCCCACCAGCGTGTAGAGCATGGCGGCGAGAACCAGGTTCGGGCCGTGATAGAGCCAGTCGGCGGCGGTGAGAGTCATGGTGCTTATCGCCTAACGCGCGGGAGGCCCCGGGTAAAGAACGGGCGGGGGAGATCGTCCCCCGCCCGCCCGACTTTGAGCTGCGACAGAAGAGCGCCGTCAGGCGGTCTTCTCTTCCATCAGGGTCTTGCCCTTCGGACGACGGCAGGCATCGATGAAGTCCTGCATCTCCTTGGACGGTTCGGGCGTCATCAGCGACACCACGTACATCACCAGGAACCCGACGGGCAGGCCGAAGAGAGCCGCCGAGATATTGTTGATGTTGAACCAGCCGACCTTCGAGGCGAGCGGGTGCGAGGCAGCGACCCAACCCTGCATGGCGTTCGGAGCCGCCATGGCTGTGTTGAGGTCGACGACCGGCGCCCAGGTCACCGGGTTGAGCAGCGCCGACATGCCCAGATACTTCACGCCGAAGCCCGGGAAGTAGCGCGTCACCACCAGGTAGAGCATGCAGACGCCGAAGCCGGCGAGCATGCCCCAGATTGCGCCCTGCTTGGTCGTCCTCTTCCACCAGACGCCGAGAACGAGCGCCGGGAAGAGACCCGCGGCCGCGAGCGAGAAGGCCCATGCCACCATCGAGAGGATGTCGGCGGGTCTCTGCGACGCAGTCCAGGCCGCAGCAACGGCCACGATGACCAGGAAGATGCGCGACACGATGAGCCGGCGCGCGGTCGGCGCGTTCGGATCGATCATCTTGTAGTAGATGTCGTGCGACAGGGCGTTGGCGATGGCCAGCAGCAGACCGTCGGCGGTCGACAGCGCGGCGGCGAGGCCACCGGCGGCGACGAGGCCGGCGATCACATAGGGCAGACCGGCGATCTCGGGCGTCGACAGCACCACCACGTCGGTGTTGATGCCGAAGTCCTGCAGGCGAAGGATACCGGCATGACCGGCAACCGCGCTGCACGCGGCCTTCACGGCATCAGCCGAAGCCGCTGCCTTGCCGCAGATCGTGACGAGGCCGAGCGAACCCCAGTTGTAGACCCACTGCGGCATGTCCGCGATGTTCTTGCCGATCAGGGTCGAATAGACCTCGAGCTTGGAGAACGCCGCATAGGCCGGAGCGGTGAAGTACAGCAGGAAGATGAACAGCAGCGACCAGGCCACCGAGATGCGGGCTTCCTTGACGCTGGGCGTCGTGAAATAGCGCATCAGCACGTGCGGCAGCGAGGCCGTGCCGACCATCAGGCAGAGGATCAGCGCGAAATAGTTCGCCGGCGAGTAGCTGTTGAAGGGCGTGACGTGAGCCCTCGCCGCCATCGCCTCGGCAGAGGCGAGCCCCTGGGCCACGAAGCTCTGCTCAAGCGAGGTGATCTGGGCGATCGCCTGGCCATAGGTGAGCTGCGGGATCGGGATGCCGAACTTCTTCGCCGACAGGATGATGACGGGGATGAGGTAGGCGACGATCAGCACGATGTACTGGGCGACCTGCGTCCAGGTGACGGCGCGCATGCCGCCGAGCATGGAGCAGACCAGGATGCCGAGGAGGCCGACATAGACGGCCACGACGAAATCCATGCCCAGGAAGCGCTGGGCGATGATGCCCGTCGCGAAGATCTGCGCCACCACATAGGTGAAGGAGCAGGCCATCAGCACGATGACGCCCATGAGGCGGGCGCCGTTGCCCTCGTAGCGTGCCGCCAGGAAGTCGGGAACCGTATAGGCGCCGAACTTGCGCAGGAAGGGCGCGACGAGGATCGCCACCAGCACGTAGCCGCCGGTCCAGCCGAGAACGAAGGCGAGGCCGTCGTAGCCGAGCAGGAAGAGCGAGCCGGCCATGCCGACGAAGGAGGCGCCCGACATCCAGTCAGCGCCGGTGGCCATGCCGTTGTAGAAGGCCGGCACGCGCCGTCCCGCGACATAATATTCCGACACCTGCATGGTGCGCGAAATGATGCCGATGAAGGCATAGACCAGGATCGTGAAGCCCACGAACATGTAGCCGAGCACGCGGTTCGGCACGCCGAGCTGTTCGAGGATCGCGATCAGGACGATGAAGGCCGCGAAGCCACCGGTATAGATACCGTAGACCCGACCGAGATTGTTGAGAAAGTCGCCGCCGCCGGCGGATTCCTGAGTAGCCATGTCCGCCCCCTTATTCCTCTTCCGCCACGCCCTCTTCGACGTCGATGCGGTCCTGGGCCTTGGCGAACCAGAAGAGCATCACGACGAAGGCGATCAGCGAGCCCTGCGCGGCCATGTAGAAGCCGAGCGGAAACCCGAGAATGACGATCTTGTTGAGGGGAACCACGAACATGTGGATGGCGAAACTGAAGAAGAACCACAGCCCCAGCATGACATACATGAGGGTACTGGTCTTGGCCCAATAGGAGTCGTGTTTTTCTGACATCCGATCATCCTCCCTGATCTTGGCACGCCTCTTGGGGGCGCTTGGGGCCGGGGGTGGCCCTCGACAGGCGTGCGGGGACAGAATCCCGCCGCTGCAAGGACAGTATTAAGGCTTACGCCCTTCGTCGCTTAAACTTTCGGCTAACCATCGAGAGGGCGACAAATTGGCCCTCGCCGATCGCTTTTCGGCACTTTTTCGGACCATGCCCCCCGACGGGCGTAAGCCGAACTGCGTATCGACCATAGTTTCATCGACCATTGTCCAAGCGACAGCCGGTGCGGCGGGGGCTTAGCCCTTCCGACATGTGGCGTCCTGCGCGTCGCCTCCAAGAATTCAAGAAGAAGCATCAAAGCGGCGGCTGCCGCCAACTTGCCCACCCCATTCAGGAAGGAAAAACCCCATGACGATGGCCACGGCCACGGCGGCGCCGGTTACCCCGCGCCCGATGACGCAGGAAGAGAAGCGGGTCATTCTCGCTTCGTCGCTCGGTACCGTTTTCGAATGGTACGACTTCTACCTCTACGGCTCGCTGGCCGTGATGATCGGCGCGCAGTTCTTCGCACCCTTCGATGCCAATACCCGCGCGATCTTCGCGCTGCTGGCCTTCGCCGCCGGCTTCCTCGTGCGCCCCTTCGGCGCCCTGGTGTTCGGCCGTCTCGGTGACATGGTCGGCCGCAAGTACACCTTCCTCGTGACCATCCTGATCATGGGCACCTCGACGTTCTTCGTCGGCCTGCTGCCCTCCTATGCCACCATCGGCTGGGCCGCTCCCGTCATCCTGATCGCGCTGCGCATGCTGCAGGGCCTGGCGCTCGGCGGCGAGTACGGCGGTGCCGCGGTCTACGTGGCCGAGCACGCTCCTGTCGGTCGCCGCGGCTTCTACACCTCGTGGATCCAGACGACGGCCACCGTCGGCCTGCTCCTGTCGCTCGTGGTCATCCTCACCATTCGCCTCTATCTCGGCGAGGCCGAGTTCGCCTCGTGGGGCTGGCGCATTCCGTTCCTGCTGTCGATCTTCCTCCTCGCCATCTCGGTGTGGATCCGTCTGCAGATGAACGAGAGCCCGGCCTTCCAGAAGATGAAGTCCGAGGGCACCGGCTCCAAGGCGCCGCTGTCGGAGGCCTTCGGCCAGTGGAAGAATGCCAAGATCGCCCTGCTCGCCCTCTTCGGCCTCACCGCCGGCCAGGCCGTCGTCTGGTACACCGGCCAGTTCTACGCCCTGTTCTTCCTGCAGAGCATCCTGAAGGTCGACCTGTTCACCGCGAACGTGCTGATCGCCTGGTCGCTCGTCCTCGGAACCGGCTTCTTCATCGTCTTCGGTGCGCTGTCGGACAAGATCGGCCGCAAGCCGATCATCCTCGCCGGCTGCCTCATCGCCGCCGTCACCTTCTTCCCGCTGTTCGGAGCGCTGACCAAGGCCGCCAACCCGGCCCTGCACCGCGCCCACGAGCAGGTGAAGGTGGTGCTCACCGCCGATCCCGCCGGCTGCGGAAACGTGTTCAACCCGGTCGGTACCCGCGTGTTCACGGCGCCCTGCGACGTGTCCCGCGTCGCTCTCGCCAACCAGGCCATCAAGTACGACTTCACCAAGGGTCCGGCGGGTTCGGCCGCGGCGGTCACGGTCAACGGCACGCCCGTGGCGATCGATGCCCAGTTCGCCGCCAATCTCGCCAAGGCGACGCAGGCTGCCGGCTATCCGGCTCCCGGCAACGCCGAGATCATCAAGGTCAACGGCTTCTTCGCCGCGATCTTCAACGGAACGGCGCTTTGGATCATCGGCATCCTGACGATCCTCGTCATCTACGTGACGATGGTCTACGGCCCGATCGCCGCCGCGCTGGTGGAGCTCTTCCCCACCCGCATCCGCTACACCGCCATGTCGCTGCCCTACCACATCGGCAACGGCTGGTTCGGCGGCCTGCTGCCGGCGACGTCCTTCGCCATGGTGGCTGCCACCGGCGACATCTACTACGGCCTCTGGTACCCGATCGTGATCGCGCTCATGACCTTCGTCATCGGCCTGATCTTCATCCCGGAGACCAAGGACCGCGACATCTTCACCTACGACAACAAGTAAGACGTCGCGTCTTCATCGAGATCGCCAGCGGCGCCGGGGACCCCTCCGGCGCCGTTTGCATGGGTGGCCACCGAACCGGCCATTCCCGCATGGCACGCCCGCGACGCGCCGGCGGCGCTTGCCAGCCCCTCCCCGGCCCCGCGATAGTGAAGGCCAAGAGCCGCAACGGCCGTCACGGCGGAGGAGCCCGGCATGCAGACCCACACGATCGACGACCTCGCCCGCATGGTGCCGAACGGCGCCAAGCTCGCCCTGCCGGTGGACTATGCCGGCGTCTCCATGGTGATGACGCGGCCGCTCATCGCCCGCGGCCTGCGCGACCTGCACGTCGTCTGCCTGCCGACGGGGGGCATGCAGCCGGACATGCTGATCGGCGCCGGCTGCGTCGCGACCATCGAGACGAGCGCCATGACCCTCGGCGAGGCGGGCGGCGCGCCCTGCTTCAACCGGGCCGTGCGCGAGGGCTCCATCCGGGTGATGGACGCCACCTGCCCCGCCGTCCATGCCGGCTTCCTCGCGGCCCAGAAGGGTGTGCCCTTCGCCACCCTGCGCGGCATGATCGGCACCGACCTGCTGGCCAATCGTCCCGACTGGAAGGTGATCCAGAACCCCTTCTCCGAGGATCCCGACCCGATCGTCGCCATCCCGGCGATCCGGCCAGACGTCACCATCTTCCACTGCCCCATGGCCGACCGCGACGGCAACGTCTGGATCGGCCGCCGCCGGGAACTCGCCAGCCTCGCCTACGCCTCCGAGCGCACCCTCGTCACCGTCGAGCGCATCGTCGACAAGAGCCTTCTTTCCGACGAGGTGATGGCGGCTGGCGTCCTCCCTGCCCTCTACGTGGAGGCGGTGGCCGAGGCGCCGCAAGGCGCGGCGCCGATCGGCCTGTGGGGCGAATATCCGGCCGACATGGCCGAGATCACCCGCTACGCCCGCGAGGCGCGCTCGCCGGAGGGCTTCAGGGCCTTCCTCGACGGCGCCGACCGCGCGCTGGAGGCCGTGTCGTGAGCGTCGTCCTGCCGCGCGAGCGGCTGATCGTCACCATTTCCCGCCTGCTCGAGGGGGTTCGCCATGTCGCCGTCGGCGCGTCCTCCCCCATTCCGGCGGCGGGCGCCATGCTGCTCAGGGCTCTGGCCGAGCGCGACGGCAAGCCGAAGGTGCGCATCTCCATCCTCGGCTCGCGCGAGCACAACTTCTTCACCAACGGCTCGGCCGAGCTCTTCGACTGCGCCGGCCAGGGGCGCATCGATGCCTTCTTCCTCGGCGGCGGCCAGATCGACGGCGAAGCCAACATCAACCTCGTGGGGACCGGCGACTACCCGCAGACCCCGGTGCGCTGGCCGGGCTCCTTCGGCTCCAGCTACCTCTATTTCGTCGTGCCGCGGGTCATCCTCTTCCGGGAGGAGCACACGCCGCGCGTCTTCGTCGAGAAAGTCGACTTCGTATCGGCACCGGGCACCAGCGAGGCGGGCGTCCACCGTAGTGGCGGGCCGCATGCGCTGCTGACCAGCCTTGGAGTCTTCTCCTTCGACAAGACGAGGAAGCGCTTCCGTCTGGAAACGGTGCATCCGGGCCATACGCTCGAGGAGATCAGGGCTGCGACCGGCTTCGGCTTCGACCATGACGCGGAACCGGCGGAAACCGCCGATCCGGATGCCGCGACGCTGGCCCTGCTGCGCGGCCGGGTGCTGGCGGAACTCGGCGAGACCTATCCGGAATTCGCGCGGCAACTTGCCAAGGACCTTGCCGCCGCGGAGGCCAGGGCGGCCTGACGGCCCGGTCAGCGCGTCTCAGCCTCGACCGCGCCCTGGGCAACGAGGCTGTCGATATCAGCTTGCCCGTAGCCGGCCTCGCGCAGCAGTTCGACGGTGTGTTCGCCAAGCCGCGGCGCCGGGCGATGCGGCACCGGCTGCGTCGCCGACCAGGTGCTGGCGGGCTGGATCTTGCGGATGGCGCCTTCGCTCGGGTGCTCGACCACCGGCATGAAGTTCACCGCCTTCAGATGCGGGTCCTCCATGATCGTCTCGAAATCGTGGACTGGCACGAAGGGGATGTCGGCCTTCTCCAGCAGCGCCATCCACTCCGCCGTCGTCCGCGTGCGGAATTCCGCGGCGACCTCGGCATAGAGCGCGTCGATATGCTCGGTGCGCGTCTTGATGGACGCCAATCTCGGGTCGGCGGTAAAGGCGGCTCCCCGTCCCGTAGCATCGTAGAAGCTCTTCCACTGCTTGTCGTTGTAGACCAGCGCGCAGATGTAGCCGTCCCTGGTGCGGTAAGGCCGGCGCTCGGGCGAGAGCAGGCGCTGATAGCCGCCGCCGCCCAGCGGCGGATCGAAGGTCAGGCCTCCGAGATGGTCGCCGAGCGTCAGGCCGACCATGGTTTCGAACATCGGCACGTCCACCCGCTGCCCCTGCCCCGTCCGCTGCCGGTGGAAGAGCGCGCCGTTGATGGCGCCGACCGCCGCGAGCCCGACGATCCTGTCGGCGATGGCGGCGGGAACGTAGCGCGGGGTGCCGTCGCCGGCGCGGGCGATGAGGTGCGGCAGCAACGCCGCGCCCTGGATCAGGTCGTCATAGGCCGGGCGGGCGGCATAAGGGCCGTCCTGGCCGTAGCCGAACATGCCGGCATAGATGATGTCCGGCCTCACTGCCCTGACGTCCTCGTAGCCGAGGCCGAGGCGCGCCATGGCCTGCGGGCGGATGTTGTAGGCGAGGACGTCGGCGCCCTCGCACAGCTTCAGCAGCGCCCGGCGGCCGCCCTCGCTCTTCAGGTCCATGACTATGGAGCGCTTGGAACCGTTGGCGTTGAGGAACAGGGCCCCCATGCCATGGTGCCGGGCCGGACCGATGTAGCGGACGGGATCGCCGCCCGGCGCCTCGACCTTGATGACGTCGGCGCCCATCTCGGCGAGCACCTGCGTCGCCGAGGGGCCCATCATGACGGTGGTCAGGTCGAGGATGCGGATGCCGGCGAGAGGTCCCACGGTGCGGCGCCCGGGCTCAGGACTTCGGCGAGTAATCGCGGCCCTTGACCAGGCGCGTCGGCGTGTAGGTCATGACGCACTCGCCGCGCTGGTTGATGACGCGGTTGCGCGTCTTGACGATGCCGCGGCCCGGCTTCTTCGTCGGGCGTGATTCCAGCACCTCGCATTCGACATGCAGCGTGTCGCCCGAGAAGGTCGGACCCTCGACATTGAGCTCCATGCCGAGGAAGGACAGGCCGACGCTCTGGACGACGGTCTGCATCAGCAGGCCCTCGGCGAAGGAATAGACGAGCGCGCCCGGGCAAAGGCGCTTGCCGGCGAAGAGCGACTCCTCCTCGAGATATTCGAGGTTGGTGAAGAGCACCTCGACCATGCCGGTGACGCCGACGAACAGGGTGATGTCAGCGTCGGTGACCGAACGTCCGATGGTGCGGAACTTCATGCCGACCGGGGTATCCTCCCACCGCAGGCCGAGGCCCACCGTCTTCATTTCCTCGGCCATGGTCGTCTCCAGTTCTTTTCCGGCTAGGGGATCGGTGCTAGAGGACGCTCCAGATTTCGTCAATACGATTAAGATTATCGCATATGCGATAATACGAGGCCTTGCCATGCCCCAGTTCATCTTGGTCGTCCGGCGTGGACCAGCGGCCATCCTCACCTTCGACCGGCCCGACGTGTTCAACGCGTGGAACGCGGCGATGCGGGAGGAGATTGTCGCAGCCCTGAAGGAGCTCGATGGCGATCCGGAGGTCCGCGCTGTCGTCGTCACGGGCGCCGGCGATCGCGCCTTCGGGGCCGGGCAGGATCGCAACGAGGAGCCGCCTGCCGATGGCGCGATCGAGGACTGGGTGGCCGGCTGGGGCCGCTTCTTCGGTGCCTTTCGAAGCCTGTCCAAGCCCCTGATCGGGGCCGTGAACGGCGTCGCCGCCGGCTCCGCCTTCCAGGTGGCCCTGCTCTGCGATTTCCGCGTCGGTCATGCCGGCGTGCGCATGGGCCAGCCGGAGATCCGCGCCGGCATCGCCTCCTCTTCGGGCCCGTGGATCATCGCCACGGCGCTCGGCCAGATGGTCGCAACCGACCTCTGTCTCACCGGGCGAATGATGGAGGCTGCGGAGTGTCGCCGCCTCGGCCTCTTCAACCGGGAGGTGGACGCGGGTGGCGTGGTCGACGAGGCCGTCCGGCTCGCAGAGGAACTCGCGACCCTGTCGCCGCTGGCCCTCGCCCTGACGCGCCAACGGCTGAAGCGCTTCGACGAGGCGGCCTTCGCCGAAGCCCTGGCGCTGTGGCCAGGGCTCCTGCGGGCGGTCCGCCGCGATCAGGCCTGAGCGGCCGGCGCGACGCACGCCGCATCATCAGTTCATGGTGATGCCGTTCTCCTTCACCACCTTGTCCCAGCGGGCGATCTCCGCGAGGATGTACTTGCCGTAGTCCTCCGGCGTGCTGCCGAGCGGCGTCGTCTGCTGGACCTCGAGCCGGGAGAGGAACTCCGGGTTCTTCAGCGCGGTCATCATCGACGAATTGACCTTCATGACCACGTCGCGCGGCGTGCCGGCCGGGGCGACGATGCCCTGCCAGGCGCCGATCTCGAGGTCCTGGAGACCGAGTTCGGTAAGCGTCGGCGTGTCGGGCAGCGCGGCGAGGCGCTTCGTGCTGGTGACGGCGAGCGGCTTCAGGCGGCCATCCTTGATGAAGGGCAGCGAGGAGTTGATGGTGTCCGTCATGAAGTGGACGCGGCCGCCGGCGAGGTCGACCAGCGCCGGGGCGCTGCCGCGATAGGGCACGTGGGTCACCTTGGCGCCGATACGGCCGAGCAGCAGCGCAGTCCCGAGATGGGTGATCGAGCCATTGCCGGTCGACGCATAGGACAGCTTGTCGGCATTGGCCTTCACGTAGTCGATGAACTCCTTGACGTTGTTCACCGGCATCTGCGGATGCACCTCGAGGACCATCGGGACGGTCGCGGTCAGCCCGATCGGCACGAAGGCCTTGGCGTCGTAGTTGAGACGGGGATAGAGCGCCGGGCTGATGGCGATGGCCGAGGTGTTGTAGAAGAGATTGTAGCCGTCCGGCGCCGAGGACGCGACTTCCTGGGCCGCGATGTTGCCGTTGGCGCCGCCGCGGTTCTCGATGACGATCGACTGGCCGAAGGACTCCGCCATGTACTGCGCCAGCTGACGCGCGACGATGTCGGTCGGACCGCCGGCAGCGAAGCCGACGAGCATGCGGACCGGGCGGTTCGGATAGCCGCCCTGGGCCCGGCTGATGGCCGGTGCCGCGAGCGACAGGCCGAGGGCCGTGGTGCCCAAGGCGAATGTGCGACGATCGATCATGAAATTCCTCCCTCTGAAATGCCGGATCAGGCTTTGGCCCCACCGGTCGCGACCGGGTCGGGCGTGATGGAAACCGGGCTGGCGGCGCGAGACAAGTCCTGCCGCCCGGTGGGCGCCATGTCGTGCACGCGGGCGTCGACATAGGCGATCTTGTGGCGCTGGACCTTCTCGGTCTCGGTCTTGGGGATAGCCGGGGCCAGCTCGACGTAGCGCGGAAGCATGAAGCCGGGCACGCGCTCGCGCAGGAAGTCGATGACCGACGCGGGAGCGACAGCCTCACCGGCGGGAACGACGACGACCTTGATCTCCTGCCCCATCACCGCGTCCTCGATACCGACCGCAGCGCAGTCGGCGACGCCCGGCATCTTCCTGAGCACGGTCTCCAGCTCGACGGGGGAGACCATCTCCCCGCCGCGGCGGATCAGCTCCTTGATGCGGCCGTGGAAGAAGACATAGCCGTCGGCGTCGACATGGCCCCGGTCGCCGGTGTGGAACCACAGGTTGCGCGAGGCCTCGACCATCTTGTCGGGCTGTCGCCAGTAACCCGTGAGGATAACGCCCGGCTTGAGCGGGCGAACGACGATCTCGCCCTGCTCGCCTGCGGCGCGTTCGTTGTCTTCGGCGTCGACGATACGGACATCCATGTCCGGGCGAATGCGGCCGCAGGATCCGACCCGGGTGGCGTCGTCCGTGTTGACGCAGACGAAGCCGCCGATCTCGGTCATGCCGTAGAGCTCGCGCACCTTGACGCCGAAGCGCTGCTCGGCCTCGCGCCAGACCTTCTCCGGAGCGCCGCCGCCGGTACAGAAGCGCAGGCCGTGGTCGCGGTCCTCGGCGTGACGGGCGACGAGGATCGAGAGGATGGTGCCGACATAGGTGAAGCAGGTGGCGCGGAAGCGACGGGCATCGTCGAAGAAGGCCGAGGCGGAGAACTTGTCGCGCAGGATGAGGGTGCAGCCGACCTCGAGCGCCGACATCACCGCATACATCTGCGGATTGGCGTGAAACAGCGGCAGGACCACCATGCAGCGGTCGTCGGCCCGGACCCCGAGAGCGGCGACCATCTGCTCGCCGGCCGCGAGATAGGCGGCATGGCTGTTGACGACGCCCTTGGGCAGTCCGGTGGTGCCGGAGGTGTACATCATCGTCGCCGGGGCGAGCGGGGGAAGCCGGACCGGATCGAACGCGACGCCATCCTGGCCGGCGCCGAGCAGGTGAGGATCGGCGGCAAGCTCAAGGAGCGGGATGCCGTGAAACGTCCCCTGCCCGACCGCGCCCTGGCCTGAGAGAAAGGCCCGGTCGGCGATGACGAGCTTCGCCTCGGACTGCGAGACGACATAGGCGAGACCCTCGCCGACAAGCTGGGTGTTCACCGTCACCGCCACGGCACCGGCGAGATTGATGCCGAACCAGGCGACCAGGAATCCGGCGCTGTTGCCGGCGATCAACGCCACGTGGTCGCCCGGGGCAATGCCACGCGCCTGCAGCGCGGCGCCGAAGCGCCGGGCAGCCGCATCGACCGCGCCGAAGGTCCACTTCGCTTCGTCCGTGACGACGAAGGCACGGTCGGGATGGGCGGCGGCATTGCGGGCGAGCAGGTCGGTGATCATGAGATGGCGAGATGGCGCATCAGGTACTTGCCGAGCGTGTTCTTGAGGATTTCGGCCGAGCCGCCGGCGATCTCATAGGCCTTGGCGTCGCGCAGGAAGCGGCCGAAGGGGGCGTTCTCCATGACGCCATAGGCGCCGCAGACCTGCACCGCGAGCGCGGCGACGTCGGTCGCGACCTTCGCGGCCTTGAGTTTGGCGGCACTGGCGTAGCGGTCCTGGTCGATGCCGTCATCGAGCGCGCGGGCCGCACGATAGACGAGGAGCCGCGCCGCCTCGATGTCGCTCAGCATGTCGGCGAAGTACCACTGGATCCCCTGGAACTCGATGACACGCTGGTCGAAGGCCTTGCGCTTCGCGACGAAGGCGAGTGCCGCGTCGAAGGCGGCGCGGGCGATGCCGATGCTGATCGCGCCCGCGAGCGTGCGCGAGTAGTTGAGCGTGCCGACCGCCTGGCGGACGCCCTTGCCCTCGACGCCGATGAGGGCGTGGTCGGGCAGGCGCACGTCCTTGAGCACGAGGTTGACGTGCGGGCCGTTGCGCAGGCCGAAGGTCGCCGAATTGGTGCCGATGTAGGAGGACAGGCCCTCAAGCCCCATCGGTACCGCGAAGGTGGAGACGCCGACGGGGGTCTCGGCGAGGATGATGAAGAATTCGGCGGCGGAGCCCGAGGTGATGAAGGACTTCTCGCCGTTCAGCAGCCAGCCCTGTCCATCGCGCACCGCCTTGGTGTCGAGGCTGCGGATGTCGCTGCCATGGTTGGCCTCGGTGAGCGCATAGGACTAGAGGAGCCCCTTTCCGAACTGCGGCAGATACGTCTCTTTCAGCGTGTCGTTGCCGAAGGTCTTCAGGATCGTCTGGGCCTGGAAGATGGTGATCAGCGAGATGCCGACGGCGCCGCTGGCATAGGAGACCTCCTCGAAGACCGCGGCGGCATGGCTGTGGCTGAGACCGGCGCCCCCCTGCTCCGTCGGCAGGGTCACCGCATTGTAGCCGGCCTTCGCCATGGCTTTGAGGATCTCGCGCGGATAGACGTCGCGCCGGTCGATGTCGTCGGCGTGGGGAATGATCTCCCGACGGGCGAAATCGCGAATGCCCGCGACATAGTCCGGGTCGATACAGGCCGGCCAGAGTTCCATCCGTTGTCCGTTTCCTTGATCCCGCGCGCAGGTGTGGCAGGGGACATGATATTCGTCAATTTGATTTTGATTATCACATATGCGATCAGTGAGCCTGAGGTGCTCCATGCCGCGTCCGCGCAAATCCTTCGACACCGCCGGGGTGAAGTCCGCCACGCGGGTACTGGCCCTGTTCGAGCTCTTCGACCGGCTGGAACGGCCCGCGAGCGTGACCGAGATCGCCCGGGAGATGGACATTCCGCAGTCCAGCACCTCGATGCTCGTCAACAGCCTGATCGATCGCGGCTATCTTACCGCCCTGCCCGACCGTCGCGTCCAGCCGACCGCGCGCGTCTCCATGCTCGGGCGCTGGATCGACGAGCGCATCACCGACGGGCGCGTCGCCCGGCTGATGCGCGACCTCGGCGAGGAGACCGGCGAGACGATCCTGCTCGGCATCGCCAGCGACATTCACGTCGTCTACATCGCGGTGATCCCGGCGACCCGGGCCATGCGCCTTCACATCCCCGCGGGAACGCGGCGCCCCATCGCCGATTCCGGCATGGGCCTCATGCTCCTCTCGGCCATGGACGATGGGGAGATTGCGCGACGCGTCGCGCGCGCCACCCAGACGCGCGAGCCGGGAGCAGCGCCTCTGGTGCACGAAGACATCATGGCGGAGATCGCCGCCATCCGCGCGAGGGGCCACGCCCTCTCGGCCAGCCGGATCGTTCCCGGCGCCGGCATCGTCTGCACGCTTCTCCCGACGGCCGAAGGCTCGCAGCCCATGGCGATCGGCATCGGCGGGCAGGCCTTTGAAGTGGTTGAGAAAGAAGAGGCTTTTGCACACCTTCTGGCCGCCAAGATCGCCCGGCACTTCGCGGGGGAAGCTGGAGCGGCGGGCCCTTAACGGGTCGTTCACTGTCCGCCCAGTGATGTTCCCCAAGGGCATGTTTCGACAATCGGATTCACAGGTTCTTTAGGCGATTTTGCCTAAAAATGCGGCGATCGCGCGTGGCAGGAGCCGACGCGTACCTTTGGACCAGAACGGCGTCCGTGATGACCTCTCCCAGCTTGCATGATTGTGGACGGCGGGCCGTGGCGCGCCAGTGGCGCAGGCTTTCGCGCAGCGCCAGGCGCCTGCGCCGCGACAGCTCGGGCGGGGTCGCCGTGCTCTTCGCGGTCGGCCTCCTGCCTCTGCTGGGCCTCGCCGGTGGCGCCGTCGACTACACCCTGGCCGGTGGGCACAAGGTGCGCCTGCAGAACGCCGTCGATTCCGCCACACTCGCGGCGACGCGCACCGTGACTGCCAACTCGACGGTCGCCCAGGTCACCGACACGGTGAGGAAGTACATCAACGCCAACACCGACTTCGGCGCTTCCGTCACCCTCGACGTCCAGCTGAATGTCGCGGCGCGGTCCGTGAAGGTGACCGCCACCCTCAACCACAAGCCCTATCTCCTGCCCGTCGTCGGCATCAGCAACATCCCGATCGGCGCGGAATCGTCGTCACAGCTCGGCCGTGCCTATCTGGAAGTCGCTCTGGTCCTGGACAATTCCGGCTCCATGGCCGGCAATCGCATCACCACGCTGCGGTCGGCCTCGGCGGACCTCGCCAAGAAGGTCCTCGACATGGCCTATATCGCCGGGGACACCAAGGTTGCCGTCGTTCCCTTCGCCTCGATGGTCAATGTCGGTCCGTCGAATGCCAGCGCAAGCTGGATCGACGGCCAGGGCCAGTCACCGATCCACTCGGAGAACTTCTCCACGCCAGGCAATCGCCTGCACCTCTACTCGAAGATGAATGGCGTCACCTGGGCCGGCTGTGTCGAGGCGCGTCCGTCTCCCTATGACGTCACCGACACGGCGCCAACCAGCGGCAATCCCGCCACCCTCTTCGTGCCGAGCTTCGCACCCGACGAACCCGATGAGGGGCTCTGGTCCGGCTTCTACAACAACTACATCCAGGACGGCAGTTGCGGCACCGGCCTCGGCACATCGGCGCTGGCCCGCCAGCAACGTGTCTGCAAGTACAACAACGCAACGCCCGACCAG
>VFQR01001802.1_pt1 | contig 15017 bp, 9 predicted proteins | sample 3512321 | NCBI WGS metagenome assembly VFQR01 (sample SAMN10412374, study PRJNA504923) | tailings metagenome | isolation source: Relicate 3 Philex TSF1 revegetated site | place: Philippines: Tuba, Benguet | collected 2017-08-29
GTCGTCTTGTTGTCTAAAGATTTACTTTATAAATGGTCTCTTACAAATGGCAAAAAGTACTAAGAACCAACGACTAATGTCGAATGCTTTCGGCACACTGGGCAAATTAGAAAAACAACCAGAGCGTTCGCTCTATTATCTCGAAGAAGCGATGACTTTAGCTCAATCAATTCAGGCATTTGATATCGCTTATGAATGGCAGCACGAATTGGGTTTAGAGTACTACAAACAAGGAAAGTATGACAAAGCTCTTAAAGCTTACAGTGCTGCAATTAATAACCTGACGCAAGTTCGCGATAATCTTTTAGCAAGTAATGCAGATTTACAGTTTTCATTTTATGAGAAAGTAGAACCTGTTTATCGGGAATATATGCGATTGCTGCTCTCATTTTCTAAACCGGATCTAGAGTTAGTAATTCAGATGAACGAACAATTACAAATAGCAGAATTGGAAAATTTTCTTGGGTGCGGTAAGCTTGACCTTGTAGCGTTGAGTAGCTTTCAGAAGTTACCTAGTACTGCCACAATCATTCATATTATTGATATAGGCAACACTATAGAAGTAATTGTACAATCTCCTGACCGTTCTCTTCACCATAACTCTGTAGACGCTAAATTAATTAAAAACCCTATCAATAATCTGCTAAGTATTTTGCAGTCTCCTAGATTTTCATCTAGGAGCGAATTTGATATTATTAGACATTCTCAAAAACTTTATAACTTACTGATTGCACCTATTAAAACACATTTATCCTCATCAGGAACACTAGTGTTTGCTTTGGATACTTCTTTCCAAAGTTTACCGATGGCATTACTACACGATGGAAATAACTATTTAGTCAATCAATACAATATTACAGAAACTTTAGGTTCTAAAGTTCAACCATCTAAATCTTCATCTAAAAAGCAATTAATAGCTTTAATTGCAGGACTCAGCAAAGAAAGTCCTAGTTTCAATGATAAAAATGCTCCAAAAGGTTTGAGAGCGCTGCCAAAAGTAGCAGTAGAAGTAGCTGATATTAAGAAAGAAACAAATTCTTCAACTGTACTGCTAAACGAAAAATTTACTAGCCTACAGTTTCAAAAAGAATTAAGTAAAAATGATTTTCCAATTGTTCATATTAGCACTCATGGACAATTTAGCTCAAGCTCTGATAAGACTGTATTTTTAGCTTATGACAAAGCCATTAACATATTAGAGTTTGATAGCTTGCTCAAAGGTAGATTTCAGTCTAATAAGAATGCAATCGAATTATTAGTTCTAAGTGCTTGCCAAACAGCTAAGGGCAATAAGCGCTCAACTTTAGGAATCGCTGGAGTGGCAGCACAAGCTGGCGCAGAGAGCGTAATCGCTAGCTTATGGTTGGTAGATGAAGGCTCTACGGCTATTCTCATGCAAGAATTCTACGAGCAGTTGAAAAATGGTTTAAGTAAAGCAGAGGCACTACGTCAGGCACAATTGAGTTTATCAGCTAATCCTCAATACACTGACCCTTATTTTTGGGCTGGGTTCGTGCTAGTTGGCGGTTGGTTATAATTTTCTACTATTTTTAAACCTTCTTGTATGCGAGCTAATTCATCTAAATTATTAGTACTTTTTGCCAGTTGTGCTGCTTTTCTATATTCACGAAGTGCCTCCCTTGGTAACCATGCTTCTAAATACCGATCTGCTAATAATCGGTAGATAGTGGGGTTTTGACTTCCTGCTCTTACTCTTGCTTTCAATGTCTCAATCGTTTCATTCAAAAGATATCTAGACATATATATAGCATCTAGATCCGAAATAGCAGCTTCATCTGGAGATAGGGCTAATTCATTGACTTGCTTCACCTTTTGTAAAATAGCATTTTGCTCTTCTTGAGGCAAAACACTAACTACCAACGTTTCAGAAGAACTAATAGGAGTATCACCGACGTTTGCAAGCACAGTAAATTTGTAGGTATTGCCAAACTGCAATTGGTTTTGTTGTTTTGGGTAGGGCAGTGTGGTGACAGTTTTATCCACCGTTGTTTCCCAGTAAAATTCGTAACCACTAACAATAACTGTGTAACTTGTAGCCCTAGAAACGGCGTACCAAGAAATTATAGGTCTAGTACTCAACATTGAACTGCCATAGGGACTAATTAGCATTGGTACATTTGTTGGGCCCTTAATACTGTCACATCCACTTGGGTTCAATCCAGTACATAATCTTACTCTATTGCGCGGGAGGCTACATTTATCTTTAGCATCGAAAATCCTACTTTGTTTAAAATCTAGAAATTCTCCGTTCAAGTAGCATAAAGTATTAACTGTTCGTCCCTTCATTGGAGTAATACGATCTCCAGAACACAACAAGTTATTCACTCGCCAACGAAGATCGCCCACACTAGTAACTCGACCAATAACGTTACACCTACGTTTTACTTCTGGCTTTGCCTGACCCCACGCATTACTCCAACCTAGAAAAAGTATCATAGATGCAACTACTAGAATTTTGGAGATACTGACTTTTCTCTCAATTTTCTTCTTTTGTCTGTGCGTACTTAGCATTAAAAGTATTTATCTAGCTATATGTAACTTAATAGCATACAGAAATTGGAGATATAAAAGAAAGTGTTTAACAAGGTTTTTGAAATTTAATAATAATTTTTTACTGTTAAGACACTATTAATTACAATAAGCTTAATCTTGAATTAAATTAGGAGCCTTCTGTCTAATCTTTTCTATTATCTCGGCTCGCCAGCTGAAAACCTCTGGTTCTCTAGATTCAGTTAGTAAGCAGGCTTCCCAAGAAAGCCAGGAATTATCAAAATCACCTAAAATTCCCTGCACTTGTGCCAGCAAACAGTGGGTAGCCGTTCTTTGGATATCTAATTTTTTTGATTTCTCTAAATATTGTTCCGCCTCGCTATATTTCTTCTGCTCAAATTTTGCCCAACCCAAATTTTTGTACAAAGCTGCTTGCCATCTAGGATTTGTAGTTTTTTGTAATCCTTCTTGGGCAAGAGAAATTGCTGTATCATAATCACCTTGTAGGATTTTTACTCTAGATAAGTTATTAATAGCAATTATCGCTTGATTATTAATTTTTATGGCTAACTGGTATTGTTGCTCTGCTAAATCATATTTCATTTGTTCATCGTAGTAAGTCCCCAACCCATAATGCCCTTTCCAATTATTATAGGTTAGCTGAAAAGCTTTTTCATAGCTATCAATTACACATTTATCATTTTGTAATTGTTTACATACAATACCTAAATTATTATATGATTCTATATTTTTATTATTATATTTAATTGCTAATTCATAGTATCTTTTAGCTAATTCGAGGCTATTAATACTGCGAAGCCCTTTTTCAAAATAAAATTTGGAAATAGCGTACTTGGCTTGAGGATTAATTTTTATTGCTGAATCAAAAAACTCTTTTGCAGTCTGAAAATTATTTGCTGCTTCAGCCTTCTCACCTTGAGACACTAAATATTTAGCTCTTAGTGGTAATAATACTTTGAAAGTTACAAAGACTGTCAAAATCATAAACCCAATTACTGCACTGGCTCTGAACGTTTTAGACCTTGTTATTCTATAAATTTTATTTTGCTGAGGTAATATTTTTAATCTTTGTAGGATAACTTCAGTAGTTGTTGGACGTTGCCCTGGCACGGAAGCCATTAATTCATCGAGAAAATCAGCAAAAGGCTTGTCAATCTGCTTTGCTTTATTTCTCCATAGTAAATTTCCTGTTTTGCGATCTGTTGGTAAATCTACCAATGAAATACCAGTAACTAGACGTACAAAAGTCCGCCCTAAAGCGTAAAAGTCTGACTGAGGTACTGCCTTGCCATGAATTTGTTCTAGTGGTGTGTAATAAAAGGAGACGACAGTTGTAATTTCGTATTTTCCTACTCTCGTATTAGTTCCTCCACTTGCACTAACTTTTGTTAAATAAGTGTCACTCATTCGTCGCACAGTTCCGAAATCAATTAATGCCAACTGCCCATTTGGCTGAAGAATTATATTAGCAGGTTTAATATCTCTATGAAAAAATTCACTATGGTGTACTACATCAAGTATTTCAACTAATTGACGTAGCCATTCTAATGCTTGAGCTTGCGAAATAGCTTCATTCTCCTTTATCCATTCTTCTAAGTTTTGGCCTTCAATTTTATCCATCACTAAGCAACGTAGTTCCAGAGGACTATTATTAGGTGCAAAACTGAAAAAGTCCTCAACATCACACTGAGGAATATTTGGATGTTGGATTAATCGTAAAGCACGAAATTCCCGCTCAATTAACTCACGAAGCCGACTGGAATTCCATTTAAGAACTTTCATAACTCTTCGCTTACAAACCGGATGCCATTTGATACCAGCGTCATCTACTTCAAAAACTTCAAAGTAGCTCTGCGGGTCATAAGTAAGCTCTCTCAATGGTTTGAGCAGTCGAATACGGTTATTGATCAGCAGTGGAGTACCACAAGACAGACATGTTTGAGTATTGTCAGGATTTTGACGTTGCTCACAAAGCGGGTTTATACAATAAAACGACATACTTGCCAAGTATAAATTTATGTATTAGACAGTTGACAAACAGTGTTTATGTTTTACTGTCTGAATACAGATACAAGTACCCATCACAATTTACGCTAATTACTCTTCCTTTACATTGCCCGGATTTTTGGGGTTTGTAAAAAATTTTTTTAGAAGCACAGATTCAATTTAAAAATCTCCGACCCTAGCTTTGCCCAAAGGGCGCGGTAGCACCAAGGGACATCCATAAAAATAAATCCCCAGTCTTGGTGGTTTTCAGTGGACTCCTGTCGATTATTCGTTTTAATACGAAGAATCGATTTATTTGGGGTTTGTGCCCAATATGCCTACAATTGTGGCTTTTTTCTAGAGCAAGCGCCAAATAGATATGAGTGCTTTTTTATACCAGAATTGCAGCGACTACGGAAATGGCCAGCTTTAGACCAATGTCATCATAATACTTTTACTATCCTGAATGAAAAGTAAGTTACTATGACTTCGTAAGCCTTATCTTTCCGTAGATGCCCTAAATTCGATCGAAACTACACCAAAGTCAACTTAGTACTTTTTTGAAAAAATTAACCACAAATAGTAAAATCAGGTATGATTGATCGCAATGTAACATACTTTGAAAACTAAGCCTCGTTTGCGGAGAGCCTCTTAACGAACATTTTTTACCGTATCAGAGGTACTGGCATAACTATGGATTTTACTGCTGAACCGGAACTTCAATCTTCTCTTTCTTCCTCTGCCTGTTTTAGAGAGCAGGAACTTTCATCTGGTCATTTATCTCAAGAAGTATTTTCAATAACAGAGTCTTTTAGGCTAGCTCTGGTCGTAGTAAATGACTTAGTATTTGCTAAGAGAGGCAAATATTTATCTGAAATTGAAATGCTCGTTATAAGAGGGGCATTGAACGATCAAGAGTACGAGGACATAGCAGGTCACTCGACTTACAGCCTAAATTACATACAGCGCACAGTAGCACCTCGCTTATGGGACATACTTTCAGAAACCATAGGGGATGGCGAACGAGTAGGGAAAAAGAAGCTGTGGTATTTTTTAGAGCAAGTTAACAAAAAGTACCATATTCAATCTGTTTCAGACGAAAAGCAAAGGCTTAATGTCAACAATTTGACATTAACCATTAGGGGTAAACTGCCGGATATATCTCGCTTTTATGGGCGAACACAGGAACTAAGCTCATTAAAAGAATTGATAAGTAATCAGCGTTGTATATCATTGATAGGAATTGCAGGCATTGGTAAAAGTGCATTGGTTGCAAAGTTGTTAGAAGAAGTTAGTGGAAGGAAACAACCAACATTTGATACTTTAATCTGGAAAACAATTACCCATGTACCATTACTTCAAGATTTAGTAGCCGAACTCATAGAACTAACTCAATCTTGCGATTCTGATTTAAGTTTGCCTGAATATACCCAAGCATTGATTTCAGTATTAATTAAACGCTTACAATCACGCCGTTGCCTGCTAGTATTAGATGGTTTTGATTTTTTATTTCAGAAAAGCAACTTTCAGCAAAGACTGGAGTATGGAGTATTTTTTCACCGCTTGATAGAAGAAGAACATAAAGGCTGCATACTCTTAACTGGTCGAGCTTGGCCTGATGAACTTGATAATATCATAACGGCAAAACTACCTCTTCATATATTGAAAATCCAAGGCTTAGACATAGATGCCGCAATCCAACTTTTATCTACTAAAGGATTATCAGATAAAGAAAAGTGTAACCAATTAATTCAAACGTATCGTGGAAATCCTTCAGAGCTCGAAGCAGTAGCTAATCGAATTAATCACTTCTTTGCTGGCAACGCCAAATTATTTTTTGAAAATCCAACTACGCTTGTTAGCAGTAATTTTGAAGTAATGCTTAATCAGTTGTTTGGAGAATCATTGAGCAGTACTCAGCGACAAATCTTGATTTATATAGCCGAAAGAATAGTTGGAAATCAACAATTTATTAGTTTTACTAAACTCTTGTCTGGGATAAAAGAGAAAAGTCAAGAAGGTGTATCAACTTTAGAGTTAATCAAAGCGTTAGAGAAACTTGAAAGGCAGTCGTTAATTGAAAGTATTAAAGACCCAGTTACTAAAGAAATCAGTTTTACTCTCCAACCAGTTATAAAAAAATACATTAAGACAGATCCGCAAGGTTTGGTGCATACTTCTGATAATTCAAAATTACCGTTCGCATCTTAACAGAGGTATTTATGATTGCAGGAAAACTAGAAGTAACAATCAAAATCAACGAACTACCAGAAGCGAAAACGGTTGAAAACGGTTGGCAACAGTTCGAGCTTGACTGCGATGGGCGGATCGTAAGCATTACAGTCAAGCCTAAGATTTGGAAGAAACTGACCGATGCTGCTAACAATTACCCGCAGTGGGTAGCAGCAATCGCCGGGAAACTCGGTCAAGAAACTGATAACGGGTTCGTATTGGATGAACCCAATATACAAGTTTTCTTTTCGCAGCCCAAGGCAGAGGCAACAGCCGCGCCCGGTGCTGCTTGAGAAAAAACCTTGCCCAGCAAGGGAAGCCAAAATAAAAGTTCACAAACAGAGGAGGAGTTTCAAGCAAAAAATCAGAATCTCGTTAGATGCTAGAAGACCACAAGTCAAGTAAGATCGAGTTTATGGTTGCGTTGAATCAAAAATGGAGGTATTTATAGACACATCAAGAATTTAAAGGACAAAACGCACTAAGGAGTGACGCTTTGTCCAGTATCAAAACAATTTAATAACTTCAGAGCGGGGTTCATCTCTAGATAACCGAGAAAGTGGTCTTTAAAGTTTGGCGACTTGATTCCACTGACTGGTCAAAGGAGATTTAGTCCACGCTACTCTACTATGCCCATTATACTTGGGTGCGACAGAAAATAGATTAATTCTGCCGTGATATTTTGGTGTCTTGGCAAAAAATTTAATTTTCGCCAAAGTTTGCTTACAAAATACTAGAGTGTAGCAGCGCGTATTAACGCGATTGCTTATCAGTCATCAGTTATCAGTAGGGAAAATCCTTGATAGCTGTGAACTGATGGCTTTGGGCTGATTTAACCCCCTCTGATGGTGAAAAACCAACAATCAGAGGAAAAATCGTGAAAAATGGATGCTTAACGCAGATAACTCCCGCACCCTCAAAACTTTGGGAGTGGCTCTTTAATAACATTGAAATCGCAAGAATTGAGAAACACTCGGTGGGAGTGTGGTTAGAAAATCTGAGAGTGATGACAGGAAAAGCAATTGTCATCATGAGCGAGTGCTGGTCAGATTACGGGTTGCTTTTGGGTGCAAAACAACAGTTGCTTTCACTAGTGCAAGAACTAGAACCTAATTTAGGGCTAGTGATTATCATGTCGCCCGATTTTCTTTTAACGGGCATCGTGATTGTAGAGACTGGAGAAATAATAGCCTTTACCAGAGGACTAGCTGCATCAAAGGCGTGTGGTGAGGTATATTTTGGTTTGACTGGGGAGCAGTTATGAAAAATAACTCTGTATCCCCGCCTGAAACAGTTGTCTACCCTAACAACCTAACAGCCGCTTCTTATCATGAGTTAGCAGTTGGTAGTGCCATCCACCCTGCCTTAATTGAGCGCAACTTCTTCCACATCGAAGGAGATGCAGTTTACGACTACCTATTTATCAGTGACAAAATTCCTCGGAAAAATGCAGGTCGAGTCACAGATGGATACTTAAAACTATACGAGCATCTCCAAGCTGGAGCGACTAGAATTGGTTCGCTTGACCCGTACAACCATTGGTTGCCAATGGAATGGGGACGGATAAAGCCCAACTTCCCACGCATGGATTGGGAAAAAGGAAAACCTGTTAAGTATGAGTCACCCCCCAAAACTCCTAACCGTGTTACCTACTTTGATGTGGCCGATTGTATCTGGGATTTGGTGGCACTACGGTATAGCATTAAGCGATATCACTCACCCCTGGCACTGCGATTACAAAATAGGCTTACTCCACTGATATTTTGGGAATGGGTACAGCGGCATCCACAGATCCCAATAATATTATGTGAAGGTGAGAAAAAGGCGGCCTGTTTACTCAGTCTGGGGTTTGTAGCTCTAGCACTGCCGGGAATTTGGAATGGTCGCGTGGGCAAAAAGGATTTCGATGAAAGGCTGCATCCGGATCTACTACCACTGGCACAACCGGGGCGCAAATTCATTATTCTGTTTGACTACGAGACGAAGCTAAAAACCCGATGGTCGGTGTATCAAGCCACAGTTCGCACTGGCAAAGCTATTGAGGCGGTTGGCTGTACTTGTGAAGTGGCACTGCTGCCGGGGCCGGAGAAAGGCGTTGATGATTTTGTAGTTGCTAGAGGTGAGGATGCTAACGCATTGCTGACGGCAGTTGTTGATGATGCTCACTCATTGAAAGATTACCAGAGTTTGTTTCTACTCAAGCACCGGGGGCTGAGAAAATATAAACCTGATGCAATTGTTAATACAAAGTACTTGTCTGATGCGGTTTTGCTAGAAGACAACACTGCGATCGCACAACCTCATACAGTATGTGTGTCGCTGCCCAAAAAACAAGTTGAACCTTTTGATTTTCTTCATCAGCCAGAGCCAGCCCTTGAAATACCCCCAGACCATCGAGTCAAAGTCAGGTACAAGCTCAAAAAATTGAGGCAACAGCAACAACCAAGTCGTGTTGTGTTCCCCCGAACTGGACTGGTAGTATTAATCAGCGATATGGGTACTGGTAAAACCGAGTTAATGCGTTGGTGGCGTGATGCTCACCCAGATCAAAGATTTCTCAACAACGGGCATCGGGTGAATTTGCTCAAGAATTTAGCCGAACGCCTGAAAACCTTGATGTATTCTGACCTTGGTTATGCTGGCATGGCCCAGGCAAGGGCGCTGAGCATTACCATCGACAGTTTATATAAGTTAAATACCCAGGCCCTAACTTATGGCTGCATTTTCATTGATGAAGCTTGCCAATACCTGACTCATCTATTACTGAGCAAAACCTGTAAAGAACATCGCGCATTAATCCTGGAAACACTACAGTATATCGTCTACAACGCCCCCCTGGTAGTGATTGCCGATGCACACATGGATGACACAACCATTGAGTTTTTCAAAGCGATGCGACCAGAGAACGAGCAACCATACATTATTAAGAACGAATTCAACAACGGAGATCGCACCATCTATTGGTATGAAGGTCAGGATTCAAGTGCTTTGGTTGCTCAAATTTCGGCGGCAATTATGATTGGTCAGAAAGTTATGGTGGTCAGCGACAGTAAGCGTTTCATCAAGAAGTTGGAAAAATCATTTTTGCTACACATTGAGTTATCTCCTGATGCCGACGAGATTGACTCCACCACTGATTCTCCATCTACTACTAACAATAGTAAGCGTTTGGCAAAATTACGGATTTGGTCTGTGCATTCAGATAACTCTGGCAGTGACGAGAATGTGGCCTTTATTAAAGACATCACTAATGCCGTCAAAAATATAGATATACTTTTGACTTCCCCCAGCCTGGGAACTGGTGTAGACATTCCAGACTATCATTTTGATTTAGTGTTTGGGGTGTTTCATGCCATCAGTCAAACTGCAACTGAGTGCGCTCAACAACTGTGGCGCTATCGTCCAAAAGTGCCGATTCATGTTTGGGTCGCGCCGAAGCCACCTTTTGGATATTTGGATACCAACCCGACTAAGATTAAACTTAGACTACTCCAAACCAACGAGATTACAGCTTTCTTACTGCGGATCGACCGAGAGTCAGGCAAGAGGGGCGCTGAGAAAGACTGGGCGTTAGATGCTTACTGCAAAATCAAATCTGCTCGTCACCAATCCATCAATAACTTACGTACAGACCTGCGCGAGTTGCTTAAGCACATGGGCAATGAGATTATACCCGTGGGAGACGAGAATGATGCCCCGGCTTGGGAATTGTTGAAGACGGCGGCGTCCGCTCTCGACTCGGCTCATCATCATGCCGTCGCCACTGCCAAAAACATTACTAAAACAGAATACCGCGCACGACAAACCAAGGATTATCTTTCGCCTGATGAGATGAACGAATGTGAAAAATTCCGCATTCATGATGCCTATGGCATGGAAGTTACGCCCCTATTAGTCGAGAAGGACAACTCCGGTAGACTCGTTGGAGCGCTTGCTGCTCTTGAGGCCATCCTTTCACCATCAGATGAAATCATCCAAGACTCCAAGACTGGTAAACAGTACCCCGCACCACCAGCATTCGTTACCCAACTAGACCGCGCTGAACGCGACAAACTTCCATTTTGTATGGATTGGGGAAATTATTCCGCCAAGTGGTTAGCAAGGGTAAACTTGGGGTTACATCATATCCTGGGGCGTTTAGTCACTGGCGAAGAAGTAACAGCTGCCGATCCACATCTATTAAATATGACAGCGATCGCCATTCAATGTGCTGCTCACATCAAAGCAATTCTTGGTTTTACAGTTCCAAGCGATTGTCAACCGATTTGGCTGTTGGCCACAATGCTTGAACAACTGGGGCTAAAGTTAGCTTGCCGCAAGCAGGGCAAACGCGGTCAACAGGTGAAATTATTCTCGCTGTCGAAGGCAGAATTGGATTTTGCACTCGCTGTTATCGAACATCGACAAAGCAAACGTGCCGAAAGACAATCAGCATCAGGCTTAGAGCCGATTTTCTCCCCTGTATCCACCCCCCCCCATAATGGTATAGGAAACTCCCTAGTTGAAGGGGTGGATACTACACAACCAGAAGAGGCTCTTGGGCACAGATCTATGGCAATAACCCCTAACGCAGCACTGTGGTGCAGAGGGGCACAGGGGCAAAAATCTCTCTCCCCTGCTTCCTCTACAGATCGCATTACTTTACTTCACTGCGTGGAAACCCTTCGCTCTGGCATCGCCCAAGGTGTAGAGGCTCTTAAGGGTATCCTCAAACGGTGGACTGGTGATTGGCGGTGGGAGGTGGTGCTGGAGTTGGAGGCGATAGCGCTCAGTGAACTGCGCTCGTTGGAGGCAGCAATCCCGGAATTTTACGAGTGGCTCAATGAGGAAGTGTTGCCTATGGAGGGCAGCTAAACTCGTGCCACAACTAACCGTATTTTCTGAGTAATTTCTACTTTTGCTTTCAGCGAATTTACGCTAATTCCGCTCGTATTGCTTGCAAATTTGTTTTTTGAGTAAAATGAGGTTAATGCCTTTGCTTGACTGATTTTTTGGGGACTTCGACTTTCGCAGTTTTCTCGAAGTCGCTCTCTTCAATCGGCGCAAGCAGCGATAAAGATGATACTGCTCCCAATACTTGTTCTTCTTTCACCTCCAGGTACTTGTAAAGCTCGTCCAACGTGCGATGCCCAGAAATTTCCTGAATAACTCTTAAGGGAATTCCAGCATTACTCATTGAAGTGAGTGCTGTACGGCGAAAGCTGTGAGAGCTTACACCTTCAATTCCGACTCGTTGGCAAGCAACTCGCACTATCCACAGTGCTGAATCTCTGTGCAGGTGGGTACTAGCTCTCTTGTGATCGGGATTTCCTGGAAATAGCCACGGCGAATCATCTCGCGGTTTATATGCTTGCAGCCTGATTCGCAATTCTTGAATTACGGGTATGGCGCGGGTAGCCAGCTTGCCTTTGGTGTTGCCTTTGCGAAAGGTGATTTTGGCTCGAACTTTTCCTTTGGAGTCATAGACATCGCGCTTGAGCAACGTCACGGCTTCCGAAACCCGACAAGCGGTGTAAAGCATGACGGCAAACAGGGCTTTGTCTCGTAGTGAGTCTACCCCCTGCGAGAAGAGAAGTTGAATTTCCTCTGGTGAGAGTATCTTGGCTCTGCCGTGTCTATCAATCTTCAACTCGGCTCTCCTATTACCGCCCCCGTTGTTTTCTCATTATCTCAGTCTAGGGGGACACCTTTCTTTGAGCGCGTGCGATCGTGCGCCCGTGCAGATGATGACTGGCAACTAATAAGGAATGCGGCTCTTGAGTGTCAAGCAGGGCAAGACTTTCTACACAGTGCGTATAGACAAATATCTATTGTTGGTTCGCGGACTAATTGAAAATCCTCACCCCAATCATCAGCAATCAACTTACCTTTTTCTCTTCCTAATTACCCAGTCAGCAGTATACTTAAGTAAATTATTACTATATAGATGCTTTCTGTACCACATCTACACACACTGCTTACTCCTATGTGTCTCTTGAAAGTCAACTGATGTAAGGCTTTCTATACAATTGGCTTCAAACGTATTTACACAATCAACAGAATCATTACTGGGAGAGCTATTTTGCCAGTAACGATTCTGTACAGTTGCCCCAAACACCTATAAATACGTGAAAAATCTGAGGCTCACGTGGTAAACTGTCTATACCAGGGTTAAAGGATACAAATATGACAAATGTAGAGCGTGAATCGATTAACTTCCGATTACCAAAAACCCTGGTTAAAGCACTTCGTCTAGCTGCACAAGAACGTAAAACAACCGCCACAAAATTGGTAATTCAAGGTCTACACCAAGTTTTAGACGAGATACCAAGTACAAAAGAAACTGTAGAAAATCGCTTGCACAAACTTGAAAAAGATTTTCTTCGTTTACAAGAAAATATCGACAACCTTTCTTCTTCCAGAGAAAGCAACATTTCTGCCAAGGTAGAAGAACTATTCTTAAAGCTGGCACGATTTGAAGGGGTATTGTTACAAATGCAAAATAGTATTAACGCATCAAGGTCACGCAGCAAATCAAGCAGCTACCCCTACCAAACGAGTGCACCAGTCAAGCTTGAACCCCGTAATGCAGAACAACTAGCCTCGCGTCTTGGCACTAGTGCATCGACCGTCGAAGAAAAACGTGCAACTTTGCGCCAAAAGGACTTTGAACGCTGGACACAAGACCGCGATATGGGTAATCGTTCGTGGCGATTTAACGAGAACGACGGGCTTTATCATCCAGTTTATTAAACAAGTCGGAAGTCGGAAGTCGGAAGTATAGTTTTGTAATAGGTGCTACACCGACCACAAAACTGACCGATTATTGAACCGGGGGACTTAAACCCACCGAATTTGGTTAATAGCCAACAGGGCGAATGTTCCATTAAATCAACCTTCAGCTTTGGCTGCCTTCTGCCCTGGAGCCTTTAAAGCGAAGCGAGATAAAGCTCTTGAATACCAATGTGATTACTTGCTTGCTGATATGCCACTCGATATTTTGGCACTCCAGCCCAGCATAAGCGCTCGTCTTTTGCCGACCATTGGTCGGCATTTTGTTTCAATTATTTACAAGCGATCGCTTGTTGACAAGAATCAGAGAATCCACCGCGCTTGAGTACAAATGACATTCTTATTTGAGTTGGCAGCTTGCGGTAAGTTCTACATTGAAGAAAGTTCCTGGCTGGGGTTTAATTGAACTCTAGAGAAATTGAAGAGCTTAGGAATAAGTTTAAGAGCTTTACAGCTTTATACTTTATTAGTGGTCAAAAACGCATGAATAGAGATATTCTTGCTCAATACCTTCAAAATCAGATGAATTCAGAAATATATATTTGTGGTTCTTCTAAGTTAAAAGAATCAATGAAAGCTGATTTGAAAGACTTAGGTGTCAGTAAAGAGCAGCTACATGAAGAAGACTTTGCTGATGGCTATGTCAGCTTTTTTCAGTACGTGAAAACCTAAGCGGAATTAACTTTAAAGGGTTCAATACAATTGGTGATCGCTTCCATTTGTGCGCTCACACCCAAAGATTCAGGTGTTTGAGGACAACCCCTAGCCATCAACATCATCAGTGCCGCTTGACGGCGTGTAGTTAGAAACCGTTCTTGTATACGGCATCACCGTGCCAAAACGGGAAAATTGTACGCGCTTGGCTGAAAAGCTTGCATAGCAGCATCTTAGCCACTGATTTTTTAGCCTTCACCATTGAGCGGCTGATTACCCTTATTTTGTTGGTGCAGAGTAACTCATGTATGAATTAGCAATCAAAATAGAAGTACGACTTTGGGAACTAGATAAAAATTTAGAATTGAGTTAGGAAAAAATTTTTGATATTATCTGTCAAGAATATCATAATTAGGTTTGATTTACCAGAGTATGGCCCATATTCATACTACAGAATGAATAGCCCCTACTTTAGAAGCATCATTTACATAGAAGATGAAAATAGAAATAATGTAGCCTGCTACCGTCCATATTCTAAAGCTATTTATTAGTGATTAATTACTATGTCTAGATTGATTCTGGGTGGTTCATGCATCCCAGGCAAGTCGTGAAAGAAGGGGAAATTTAAAAATGACAGTCTCCAAAGTAACTGACCTAATAATTGCTTCTGCTTATGAGATTTCCTCCCCAGCAGGGGATGGAATCCACAGCTGGGTAAGCACTGAAGCCAACAACATTCGCGCAATCAACTGGCGTGACTTGGAAGCAGATAAACAAGGGAGCGATCCAATACTGCTCGGTTAAGGGAAAATAGATAGTGGAATAAATCATAATTTGTTCGC
>VFQR01001803.1_pt1 | contig 15015 bp, 14 predicted proteins | sample 3512321 | NCBI WGS metagenome assembly VFQR01 (sample SAMN10412374, study PRJNA504923) | tailings metagenome | isolation source: Relicate 3 Philex TSF1 revegetated site | place: Philippines: Tuba, Benguet | collected 2017-08-29
GTGTTGTGGATTATTGAAGGAAATATTCTTTCCGACCAGGAAATTGAATATTTAGGGAACTTGCCTCAGCTAGAACCACGGGTGAAAGTAGTCATCGAGAGGGGTGGCGATCGCGTTTTCCGTTGGACTTCTCTAGAAAAAACTCTGTTAGCTAGTTAGCAGTTACAAAAGTTAGGAGTGAGGAGTGAGGAGTTAAAAGTTTTTAACTTATAATCCCAAACTCCAAACTCCAAACTCCAAACTCGTTTCTAATCCTGTTGATGAGCAAATATATAACCACCCCAGAGAGAAAGAGCGATCGCCACTACTAACAAAATCGGTATACTATGCCAAGGAAACTGGGATAAGGGTAAATGAGCAGCTGCACGTAGCCCAATGCTGGCATAGGTTAGTGGTAACAGGTAAACTATAACTTTCAGGGCTGCTGGTAATGTACCAGGATCAAAGAAGGTCGCTCCTAAAAAGGACATAGGGATAATTATAAAGTTGTTGTAGAGTCCGACGGATTCGAGCGATCGCACACTCAACCCTACAATTACCCCCAAACCTGCAAATACAGCACAATTTAGTACAACTAAAACCAGAAAAAGTGGATTGAGAAAATTCCAGTTTCCAGTCAATAGTATTGCTACTAAAATCACCGAACCGGATGTCATTAACCCCCGCACAACTCCTGCTAACATTTTGCCGATGTGCAATGCCAATGGATGTACGGGAGTTAACAATAATTCCTCAAAAGTTTTGCTAAATAACCTGTCTCCACAAATGGAAAATGTCGTCCCACCAAAGCTAATGGTCATGGACGACAGCGCCACCATCCCTGGTAATATAAATTCTAAATAGTTGTCATAGTTACCACTAATTCCTGAACCGGGTTTGATCGAAGTACCTAAACCTAAGCCAAAAGCTAATATATATATCAGTGGAGATATTAGGCCTGATGCAGCAACTTGCACAACTCTTACACGTAAATCTAGCCAATCTCCCCAAAAAATAGTTAGACTATCAGCTAGGAGAATTTTAAATTGCGAAGTTTTGAACCTTTTGCCAGAGAATAATGCTTTTTGAAATTGCACTTGCTTCTAGTTATGTATCAAAATTGTATTCAAGGTTAATTTACATTGTTTGATACATCAATTACTAGGGGTAACAAAACTTTCTCAAACTCAAACGTTTATTCAAATTAAAAGCAAATTTTATTGAGACTATGTGTGCGTAATCAAAATATGTTATAATTGGTGAATTAATTTATAACTTAATAAAGTTAAGATTTAGCTCACAAATCAAATACTGGAACTTTAATACCTAATAAAAATTTGTTAATCAGCAAATCAATAAAAATCTTCGCCAATTGTTCCAGATGCAAGCAAAAAACGACAAAATTGAAATTAGATTTAGATATCCAGATAACTGGCGATTTTCCTGATTTAAGAAGAATATTACACAGAAAGTCCGAGACAATTACAATTAGAACTAGGCATACTCAAACAGAGAGACAACTTTAGACCACTCCCTACCCAATTGGCGTGAAGGTGATTAAGCAACAATGAGACGTAAATCTACTGGTAGATCGGCTACTACTTCTAAACCCTCTACTTTCCAATCCCCAATGTTTAACCTCTTCACCATAGCAATTATGGGAGGGGTGTTGATTTTGGGAATTGGGATTGGAATTGCTTTTAGTTCTACAACCACATTGGCGCCATCAAATGTGGCTTCCCGTGAATTCATTGATACCAAAGCACCGAATCCTGAGATTTGCGTGCAGTATGGAGCCAGTGCTATGGTGATGGATGCTAGACTGTTCGTCACTCTCAACCCCTTCAATGTCTATGTTTCTCAGCCGAGTATGCGTCCTGGATGCGTGATCCGACAAAATAACTGGGCACTTTTAGAGCAACGCCGGCTGGTGACATCTGAGCAGGTAAGAGATTGTAAGAATCGCTTAAATACCTTTGGGTTTACAGGTAATTTGGACAGTGACAACCCTGATATTAGATGTATATATCAGAATGAAGCTGCTCAAAACTTTTTCACAGCTCAACCAGGAGCAGTTGGAACACCCCAGGAAACGGATAGATTCTAAATTTGGGAATGGGGCGTTTGGAGTTTGGAGTTTGGAGTTTGGAGTTTGGAGTTTGGAGTTTGGAATTCTCACCTCTGCTCCCTACCCCCTGCCTGTTCATTTCCCTCATCTCCCTCATCTCTCCTACTCCCCACTCGCTACCTACTTTTAGGAAGGGGTTGGCCAAACTCAATGATTTGGGGATTGGGAACATTGGGGGCTGTTGGGAGAGGAAATTCAGAGACACCAAAAGTAGGAATGCTATTCAATGTACCGGGTTGATTTGGGAAAGAAGGAGGGGGAAGAATAAAACTGGGTTGTTGAAGGGGTACATTGGGGGTTAGGGGAGGTACAGTTACAAAAGGTTGACTTGAGTTAGTAGTTGTTGTTGAAGGCAGCTGGCTCGATAGAGGCTCAATTGTGAGTAAGGGTGGTTGTGAGTTAGGAGTCAGTACTGGTAGATTATTAGGCGCTTGTGAGTTAGTAGTGGTTACAGGCGGCTTAGTAGGCGGTTTTTGAGGTGGTTTTTTGGATGAAGGTGGTGAATTGGTTGGTTTGACGGCAGTACTTTTACTAGAAATAACAGGACGTAATACCCAGCGAGTGGCGTTTTTTCGGGAAACTGGTTGCAGTTGTACCTGCTTGGGATTTAAAACAGTTCCTGGTGCTAAATCTAGAACAATGCGTGTGGCGTTTTCATTCAGCTGAGAAACACGAATGCTTTTGATGGCTCCAGAATAATTTTGTTGGGTGGTAATATTGCCCAATTTAGTATTGGGTAAGTCTACAACCAGGCGAGGTGGTTGGGCAAGGTAGAAATAACGAGGGGTCGTGGCTGTTGAGAGAGTGATTTCAAGTTGCTGTGTTTTTGGAGAAAAGCGCCAATTATCTAGTTTTACCACTGGTGTAGCAGCAAAACTGGAAGCTTCAAGGGCGATCGCTGCATAAAAACCGAATACACTGAAGCTAAGTAGTTGTTTACTCCAGTGACAATACCAAGTCTTTAATATCTGAGCCATTTTTAATTATGCCTTTGATATTCAGTTCTGAGGAATTTATAGTATAAGCTAAGAATTAAATTATACTTTTAACATTTGATAGCAGAATTCAGAAGTCAGAAGTCAGAAGTCAGAATTCAAAAAAGGGCGTTGCTGAATCGAGGGATGATTTAGCAAGTTATAAAATTTCCCCCCCCTGCTTCCCCTGCACCCCCTGCCTCCCCTGCTTGCCTAAATTCATCCCCCTGTTCTGCAACGCCCAAAAAAGCTCTTAGCTTGGCTTTGAGAGTGAAGTTGTGGATGATTGAGGGAGCAGTGGGTAGGAGGAGATTAGGAAGAAAAAACTCTTCACTCAGCACGCGGCTCATTGCCCCGCTACCGCTAACAGTACTCCCAATGCTCTAATGATTGTTGAATTTTTGAGATTTTTCCTCAATTTTTTCTGGTGCAGCAGTAAATTTTAGAGTTTTTGGAATGCCATTGAGAGTTAATTGTCCTGGGATACTACCTGTCTCGATTAGTTGCATTTGAATTGTGACTGAGTTAAGAGGAGCTTTCTGAGATTGAGGGATATTGCAAAGGATTGATGTGTTAACTTTCCCAGATAAATTTAGCTGTTGATTTTTCAAGATGCCGATGAGAGAATGTTTTTCGTTAATATCGGCGTTGACGTTTGTCGGGGATAGAGAGGCGTTTAAATAAATACCTGACTGCTCAATGTTTAAGATTAGGGTGTCTGATTTTTCACAGTTGGGTAAATTTTCAGCTAGTGTTAAACGATAGCGATCGCTAACCTTAGGTGGAGCTTTGAGATTGTTTTCTCCATAAACGGTTACGGTTTTAAATAACACTAGCACTGAAGTGATGGCTACTCCGTAAAAAGCCAAGGATTTGAAGTTGAAATAATTCATAGTCTCAATTCCTGAATTGTTGGCTCTTGACTAGTAACTTCAGGAAGCACCGAGGCCAGATGAGCAGTGACTTGACTGTAGCGGCGGGTAATTAGTAGTGAGGAACGGCATTGAATGGCCAGTTCATCTGTATATCTTCCCAAGGTTTGACGCTCAATACCCCAAGTGCGGCTGGTGCCAGCAATTGTCAAATCTACACTTTTTGAGGCTTCGACTACGGCTTGGATGGGATCTGGGGCTTGGACGACTTTGATTTCGATGCGATCGCGTACACTACTGGGTAATTGCTCGATCATCATGTCCAGTTCGTAACTCAATTCATCTTTGAGGCGATTTTCTGGTAAAACGTGTAAAATCTGCAACATGCAAGTTTCATGATTAATCAGCAATCTCAAAGCAAGTATTAATGCTAAATCATCGTGGATATTTGCAGAATAAGGTACTAATAAGCTTTCTAATCGCTCACTTCCCCGGTCTACAAACACTGCTACGTCCACTGGTGCAGTGGTGAGAATTTGACCGACTCTTCCCCCTAAGCGGTTGCTACTAAAGGCTGGGCGATGCCATCCCACAAGAATTAAATCAACTTGGTCTAGTATGGCAATCTGGGCTGTTTCTCGTGCAACATTGCTGGATGTGCGAACGATGGGATGCATGTAAGAGCGTGTTTGTGGGGGTTCGAGAGTATTAATTAATTCTTCTAGTTGCTGGCGGCGCTGGGCGATTAATCGGTCTGTTTCAACTGGAGTGCTTTCAAAAGCATAGTCTTCTTCAAATTCAATCAAGCTCAAGGGATGCACAACAGCTGGTTGTCGATAGTTGAGAGCGATTGCTACTGCTAACTGTACCAAACCTTTTTGGGTATTGGGATTAGCTACTGGTACTAAAATCCGGTAAGAACGAGTGTGAGTTTCGTCTTCAAAAGTGGTGTTTTCTGTATGTAAATGGATTTCGGTTTCTGCTTCCGACTCTGGTTCTAGGACATCTAACCTGATTAATTTTTTCGGATATGTCCATTCTAAAAGTGGCGAGGTCATAAATGTAGTTACCAGCGCCATAATTACCAGCATGGTAAATACTAAGGGAGAAATTACTCCTAACTCCAGACCAATATTTAGCACTATCAACTCAGTCAAGCCGCGAGTATTCATTAACCAACCAAGTGCCGAGGCTTCACGTTTATTTACGCCACTCACACGAGCTGCTATATAAGTGCCAAAATATTTACCTGCGATCGCTACTGCTAAAACCAATGCACACAATAGCCATAATTCTGGGCGATTCAGCAAGCCAATCTGCGTCCGCAAACCACTGTAGGCAAAAAATATTGGCAGCAAGAATATCAGCACAAAATCTTCGGTTTTGACTGCTAATTCCCGCACTAAATCTTCATTTTTGGGCATTGCTGCTCCCAATAAAAATGCCCCAAAAATTAAGTGAATGCCAATTAATTCAGTGATTAATGCAGATCCAACCACTGCCATATAAATCCCAGCCAACAACAATTGACTCAGGCGTCCCGCACGCTGGTAATGTTTGGCAAGGCCTTGGAGGAACCAGCGTCCTAAAGTTAGCATGAAGCCAATGTAGACTATGCTCTCAATAATTGTGGGTACTGAATTACCAAAATCGCAAGTCCTAGCTAAAGCTATTGCTAATGCTAATAAACACCAAGATGTGACATCATCCACAGCTGCACACGATAAGGCTAATGTTCCTAAGCGCGTTCCTTGTAAATTACTCTCAGTAATAATTCGTGCCAACACTGGAAAAGCAGTAATCGACATCGCCGCGCCTAAAAATAAGGCGAAAGCGGTAAACGATACACTAGCGTTGGAAACCAGAGGATAAAGCACCACCGCTAGTAATGTTCCTAAGGAAAACGGCACCAAAATACTGACATGAGAAGTTAAAACTGCCACTTCTAGATGACCACTGAGATATTTTGGATTTAGTTCTAACCCAATCAGAAACATGAAAAATATTAGTCCTACCTGAGACAAAACATTCAGGAAAGGAATAGTTTCTGGTGGAAATAAAGTAACTGCTACATGGGGAGCTACTAAACCAAATAAAGATGGCCCAAGCATAATCCCAGCGACAATTTCGCCAATTACCAGCGGTTGCTTAATAGAACGAAATCCTAGCCCTACTAGCCGTGATAGTCCAATAACAATCAGTACCTCAACCAGAACGAGAATAACTGTGTGCATGGTTTCCTCAAAAGTAACTATCTGGTTTCCCTAAGATGATTGTTTAAAAGACTGGAAAATGTCAACCCCTGATCTTACGCAGAGACTACACAAACTAGAAATGAAAAATTCCAAATTCAGGGAATAACACCTGCATAAATCAATTTATAAGCTTGTACGATTAATTATGAATTACGAATTATTAGGTCAATTTTGTTAGATGTACTCAAGGGTAATTTGTGCTGATTTGTGATGTCAGTTGCTGTTGGTGGCAGATGAGGGAGATGAGGGGGATGAGGGAGAGTAACTCTTAACTCTTCAGTCAGCAGTTAACACTCAACACTCAGCACTTTACTATAGTTTTTAGCAGAAATTGATTGTTAATTTTCTGTTGAGATGTGCTTAAACGGTAAATTTTTCATAGCTTGTACCGTGTAACAAAAAGGTAACCAAGGGTGATGCCATCAGTGTCGTAACTATAGCCATAATAACCATGATAGTGAATAAAGTGGGGGTAATTATACCTTGTTCAAGACCAATATTCAGGATGATTAACTCCATTAAACCGCGAGCATTCATCAGAGTACCGATAATTGCTGATTCGCGCCAATTTTCCCCTGCCAATTTTGCTGCTAACATACAAGCAAGACCTTTACCGATAATTGCGATCGCCACAATTAATAAAGTAATTCCCCATAATGTAGGTGTGTTTACTAATCCGATTTGTGTATTCAATCCAGAAAAGACAAAAAATATCGGCAACAAAAAAGAAGTGGTGAAAAACTCTGTATATTGGCGAATTTGTTGGGCGAATTCTTTGCGTGGTGTGACTGTTCCTAAGACAAATGCACCGAATATTGCATAGATACCTGTGATGTCAGTAAACCATGCACAAAACATCAAAACTATCAAGAATAAAGTCAACGTTTGTCTATTCACACCTGCATCACGTTTTGTCATCTGCGTGAAAACTTTAAGTAAACGTTGCCCGATAAAAATTGCAAATAGCACGTAGCAAATGCCACCACCAATTGCTAAGATGGCGATGTTGATAGAATTTTTCACACTAGCAAGGACGATCGCCAATAAACACCAAGCAACTGCATCATCTACCGATGCTGCGCCTACAGCCAAAGTCCCGAAGCGAGTTTGTGCGAGTCCGCGTTCGTAAAGAATCCGAGCTAACATCGGAAAAGCGGTGATTGTCATCGACGCACCTAGATATAAAGCCGCCGACCAAGGCACTACTTCGGGTTGAAAGAAATTGCCATTTTGATATAACCAAAAAGAAGCGATCGCTCCTAAGATAAAAGGAGTAATAATTCCAGCAGCAGATAACAAACCCGCACTTTTGATATGGTGTTTTAAGATTTTTGTGTTGAACTCTAAACCAATCAAAAACATATAAATTGCTAACCCAATTTGACTAATGGCATATAAAATCGACATTGATGGATTGGGTATTTTGTCTCCTAAAGCAGTGATAATTGGTAACTTAGGAAATAGCCATTGCTGAAAACTTGGTGCAATCAAACCTAGAAGTGATGGTCCTAGCATGACACCTGCAATCATTTCGCAAACAACATCCGTTTGACCAAGATAGCGGCGTCCTAAAATCGTAACTATGCGACAAGTGGCTAAAATGACTGTCAGTTGCAGAAATAGCTGAATAACCAGATCAAAATTTGACATTGTACTTTATTGAGCAGAAATTAAATCTGAGTAAGGTAGATAATAAGCTAATACACTTTTAATTTGCATAATTAGGGCGGGCAAGATGCCCACCCCACAAGAGTTTTAATCTTAAGTAATATGCAAGTTGAATGTCCAACAGCTTAATACAGATATATTTTTTAGCACAGTAATGCTCATAAGTGTCAAATAGAATACAAAGTAGGGGCGCACAGCTGTGCGCCCCTACGACTATCCCTACGACTACCCCTACGATTACCCCTACGATTATCTGTATTCTATTGTGTTAAAAATTGCTCGAAGACGCGGCTAGAGACACAAGTATTTAGAAACGTAGATAAAATGTAACTATTAACAATTAAAAATTACAACCACTCTCCACCCCGGAAACGCCAACGAAGAAATATAATTCGCATCAAGCTTTGGGAAGTAATAAAAACTGCTAACCACACAACGCTATAGTGCAATAAAAAATCTGTTGGTGACAGTTCTTCCTTAGGTAAAGGTATTGGTAAAAAGCCAAATAGTTTGATTCCACAAAACACAAAGATTAATTCCCAAATACCAGCTAAAACCTGATAAGCTGCTGGCCAATCTCTGTCCCAGCGAAATTTTTGAAGATAGTTATAAAGCACATCCCAACCTAAACCAAAAATAGCAACATAACCAAGTATCCAAAAATAAACTGAGTCGGCACCAGAACCAATCAAACCCATTGCAAAGGGTAAAGATACGAGTACGCCTACAGTTGCAAGTAATAATAATCGAGTTTGCCAGCGGCCAAGTAAAGTTGGTGTCATAGGAGTAATTTTAGATTTTAGATTTTAGATTTTAGATTTTAGATTTTAGATTTTAGATTTTAGATTTTGGATTTTTGTTTCAATCCAAAATCCAAGTTGCCCTATCAGCGCACCAAAGGTAAAACCTAAAATCTAAAATTGGCACGGTTTCAGGTGGTAATCAAATTTAGAGAATGGTAACTTGCGATGGCATCCCAATTTATTACATCTTCTAACAAGGCTTGATAACCTAGTGTATTGGGATGAAGTCCGTCATGACTCAGGCGTTTGAGCCGCCAATTTTCACCGCGTTGCATCCACATATCAAAAATATCTAAATAGGGAATTTGCCGTTTATCACAAGCCATGCGAGTTGCTTGTTTGTAGCGGTACTGATCGGCATGATTATAGTACAAACAATCTAAAAATGGCATCTTAGCTTCATCCACTGGCACCATGCCCACAAATAACACAGGACAGAGTTGTTGTGCCAAATCCAACAGAGAAGCGATTTGGTTTTCAAATACGGTGAAATCTGTGTAAATTCGCCCATCGGGACGCGCCAAACGCGCTGAGTCATTGACGCCTACTGATAAAATAATCAAGTCAGGAACCCGATTTCGCAGTTCACCGCGATGGCGAAATTCCACTTCTAGCCTTTGGGCTACTTGTTGCGTGCGATCGCCCCTAACGCCTAAATTATAAAGAACATGACCCGCACTATCCGGCAACATCCACCATCGCCGTAGTTGCTCAATCCAACCGCCTTTTTCTGGGTCGCCAAATCCATATATTAAGCTGTCCCCCAGTGCGACAATCTTCATAGGCTGCAAGTGTTTTGGTGGTACAGACAGCTGCATTGAGGAAGATGCTGAAAATGTTTGCATTTAAGAACTATATTTTATATCTTTTCAAGATTCTATACATTTCTATACCATACATGGCTATCTTCAAAGATCCAAGCATCTATGTAATTGCAAAGTTAATATTAGCGTAGTTGAGCCTCAGCCCCTGCGGGGAAGTCAAAAGGTAAAAGTACAGACGCGATTAATCGCGTCTGTACAAAAGTCAAAAGTCAAAGTTGAGCTTCAGAAGGTCAAACTTGAGCCTCAGAAGGTCAATTGTTGAGTTTAGAAGTTGACACGGGTAGGCGATGTCTACGACGGGCTACACCTATGCTCCATGTTTCAGGTTATTTTAGGGATAATCGCCCCATCTTCCCTAAATTTACCCGTCTGATTTTTCGATAATCTCTAATAATTCCTCTTTGGTTTGCTTGGCGAGTTGAACGCTAGTGATAGTAGCCAGTGCGCCGCCTCCGGCTGTGAGACTGGCTTCAATTTGTTTAAATTATATTTATCAGCTACGCCATCATAATGATAAGCGATCGCCATTACACCAAAGAGCGATCGCTTAAGCTCTAATTTCTAAATTTCTCCTCTACTCCCTTTTTCAACCTAGCACTGTTGAAAAAGCTCTGTAAAACTTTTCGACGCTGCTTCCGGTTTCGCTACAATCTCCACAACTTTATTACGTGCAGCTGGTTGTAACAGCGCCTCTACGCAAACTTGGGCGACTTTTTGCCGAGGAAGGCTACCCTCAAACAGGGTATCAGCACCCTGCATCACAATAAAGTCAGTATTATCTTCATTCTTTAAGCCACCAGGCCGGACAATCGTATAGGTCAGACCACTTTTTTGGATGTATTCTTCAGCTTGCTTTTTCCACACCAAAATCAGCCAAAACAAATTCAGTGGATGGAACAGCAAAGAAGTACACAAAGAGGAAACAAAGACAAAATGCTCAATTCCCTTAGCCTTAGCAGCATCGACTAAATTTTTCGTACCTTCAAAATCCACTTTATAGGGGCCAGTGGGGTCAAAGCTAGGTTTCGCCCCAGTTGCAACCAACACAACTGTGCTATCTCCCAACGCAGCAGTCAGAGTTTCTGGTTGTAGCACGTCGCCTACCACCAATTCAGCCTCCAAAGAGAGAATACCCCTAGCTTTTTCTATATCCCGCACTAGAGCTATGACGGGGATATTCCGCGCTACCAATTCTTGCACGATCCGACGACCTGTTTCACCTGTTGCCCCTGCTACAAATGCTTTCATGAGAAATGCTATCCTGGGAAACTATTGTGTGCTTGTTCAGTTCTTTATTTTAGTAATTCTATGGAGTCGATGGCAGATTATTGAGGTTTCTGTCAAAATAGGATACTTGTGCGAAACGATCCAAGTCAGCAGGGAATTATTAATATAGACAAACGCCAAAGTATACAGTAATGCATTTATGCTTTTAAGAGACGGCGAATACCAATCCTTGGAAATAACAGAAACAGTTTTACCAGTATCATCCAGCCAAGAAGAAGCAAACGAGACATTTACAAACGTAGCGACGCTAACAAAATTTTATGGTCGTTATCAAGACTGTATGGAAATGTTTGCTCCAGCGGTCAAGGTTGCTGAGTATCTAAATTCTCACAGTTCATGGTTTTCGCGCTGCGCTGAACCGATGAAGGTGCAAAATTTGGGAGAAAATGGCTATGCTCTAGTAATTGGTCGTTTTGGTTCTTTTGGTTATGAAGTAGAACCAAAAATTGGTTTAGAATTATTACCTCCAGATGAAGGTATTTACCGCATCCGCACAATTCCCATTCCTGACTATAATCCGCCTGGATATGACGTAGATTACCGAGCATCCCTGAAGTTAATAGAAAACGTGGCAAGTGATGTTTCTACTGATATTGGGGAAGTGACCAGAGTTGAGTGGGAGTTGGATTTAGTCGTTTACATACACTTTCCTCGGTTTATTCAGCGATTACCCAAATCTTTAATTCAATCTACAGGCGATCGCTTACTAAATCAAATCGTCCGCCAAGTCTCCCGCCGCCTAACTCGCAAAGTCCAAGAAGATTTTCATAAAACTTTGCAAATACCCTTTCCTATCAATTCCAAGAAAAAGCGGTAAGTCAACTGATTTTGGATTTTGGATTTTGGATTTTGGATTTGTTTCACCCCTCGTGCATGAAACAAATCCAAAAAATTTGTTAACAGTTCTTTGTCTTTTGTCATTTGTTATAAACCAATGACAAATCACAAATCACAAATGACTATGCTTTAGTCAGAATTCTTTGGATAATTTGCACCCCAGTCACAGCCTGCCAAGCAAAAAGTCCTAAAAGTGTGAAATTCAACAAAATGTGAGTTGCACGTGCCCAATTTGCTCCTTTTTGCATGTATGGAGACAAAGCCGCGGAAAATGCAATCAGACCCGTCATCCCTAACCCTGCTAACAGGTGAGGCCCTACAAATAACTTGCCATTGTTGATGTAGGTGACAGCCATCCCTCCAATTGCACCTGTCACCATCAAAGCTAGCAGTATAGACCCGATTTGGTAATGTCTGATGTTATATCTACCTTTAATCAGTTCTTTCTTTTCTTCCCCCTGAGCATTTCTGGTACGCTGTACTTGCAACCCCAAATAGGCAGCATAAATTGAGACTGCTAATAGCGCCCACATAGTCAGCGGATGAAAGAAGTTCAGCCAATATTTCACCGACGGAGAAAGTTCCAGACTCATCGTGTCCTCGCCCAATTATTAAATCTTCATGAAAATTAGCATAACTCTATTTTCTGTGCTTAAAGTTGCAGAATCAGAATTCTGAATTTAGGGCATTGGGCACTTGTACTGAGCGTACCCCTGCTCTTAAGCAGGCTACGCGTAGGGTCTCGTAGAGAAGCCGAAGTATTGGGCATTGGGCATGGGGAAGAGGCAGGGGAGCTCTTAGCAGGGAGCAGAGGGGAGGAGCTTCTCCCCTGCACCCTGCCCCTCTTCCTCATCTCCCTCATCCCCCTCGTCCCCTCTTGCCAAAGTGGATAAAGAATCTGAGACTAAATTTTGAGGGTAGACGAATCAAAGTTCCCTGTTTGGGATTTCATCGATGATTGAAAACAATGATGCTTTGCTGCTAAAGGCTGCTAAAAGTGGCGATATTAAGGGGCTGTGTGCGCTACTGGCTGCTGGTGCGAAGGTGGATGCGTGCGATCGCCAAGGCACCACGGCGTTGATGTTTGCTGCTAATCTAGGCTACACGGAAATTGTGCGATCGCTCCTGGATGCTGGGGCAAATATCAATTTCAAAAGAAAACTCTATGGTTTGACGGCTTTGATGTTAGCAGCTAGCGCTAAACAACTTGACATTGTGCGACTTTTAGTATCCAGAGGTGCTGATGTCAACGCTACTAATGAAGATGGCAGCACAGCTTTAATGGCAGCGGTAGTTAAAGGTTATGTCGATGTAGTACGAGTTTTATTGGCTGCTGGTGCAGGAGTGGACATTGCCGACAAAGATGATGATACGGCTTTGAAGCTGGCAGTTAGGCACGGATACGTAGAAGTTATCAAAGCAATTCTCCAAGCTGGTGTAAATGTTAATGTCCCAGATGAAGAGGGTGAAACACCGTTAATGTTAGCGGCAGATTTGGGACATCTGGAGGTTGTCCAAGCACTACTGGCCGCGGGGGCTGAGGTGAAAGCGAAAAACGTTGGTGGTGGAACTGCGTTATCAGCGGCGGCGGCGGCGGGACGCAGTGCGATCGCATCTGCTTTACTAGATCGAGATGCCGAAATTAATCTCCAAGACCAAGATGGTGAAACTGCCTTACATCTTGCTGCTGTGGAAGGCTACGTTGATGTGGTGCAAGTGTTACTTAACAACGGTGCGGATGTGCAAATCAGAAACCACCTGGGTGACACATCATTGCTAGTTGCAGCGTTGCAGGGACACAGCCAAATTGTGGAAGCACTGCTGCACTCTGGAGGAGATATTAATGGAAAAAACCTCGGTGAACTACCTTTGACCCTAGCTGCATCACAAGGGCACACCCAAACAGTGAAAGTATTGCTGGACTTTGGTGCTGATGCCAATATTCCAGCAGATGATGGCAAAACTGCTTTGATTAAAGCAAGCGAACGCCAGCACACAAAGGTGGTAGAAATGCTCTTAAGAAAGGGGGCAGATATCAACTTCCAAGATTCAGCAAGGGCAACAGCATTGATGTGGGCTGCTTCGGCAGGTTATCGAGAAATTGTGCAGTTATTAGTCCAAGCTGGGGCTGATGTAAATTTGAAAAACCAGGGTGGTTACACTGCTTTGATGATTGCAGAATTTAATGGTTATCACGATATTGTGCGGTGTTTGCAGAATGCTGGGGCGCAAGAATAAGGGCAAAGGGTAAAATTCCTCACTCCTAACTGGCTCAACGCAACGCGCCGCTACCGCTAACAGTACCTAAAGTCCAAAATTGTCTGAGAACTGACACCTTAATTGTCTGTTTATAAAAAAATGTTACAAAAATCTTGACAAACAATCGAATCAAGGTTATTTACTTAAATACCAATTAAGGTTTACAAAAACCAAAGTTGAACAAATTAATTTATCGCGTTTGGCTAAAGCGCGAAATTCTTACGAATAGCTGGTTTCATCCTGCCTATGAAGTAAGAAATAAATGTCTAGATTCGTCTAGCATTTGTATAGCAGAAACTAAAGAAAGCAAAAATCCGTCGCAGCTGTTGTGAGCTTGCTGCAACGGATGAAGGAAAAATCAAAACGCCGAGATGGAGCAGGGGAAATGCTTGCGCCACAAGGATAGAAAGCGGGCAAAAATGAAGAAGGGAATTTACCTTGATTACTTTGTAGCTTTTACCTTGTACCTTTTACCCAGTCTCCCCCTCGGCGTTTCCTACTGTGCTAGATGTGCAAAATATATAGTTTTTATTTGAAGAGAAAAGTATTCTAAACATCATTTTTAATGTATATTATTAAACCCTAAACGCAAACTAGTAATCAAAAAAGCCTGATTTGCAGGTATTTGGGCGATCGCTACGGAAAATTCCGGAGAAAATAAATAAAATATTAAATTTAGTAGAATCACTGTAGTCAATTTTCAACTGTCAGTAATTTGATGTGTATCGAAATTTCAACAAAATTATTGACTAGGTTGAAAATAGGGACTAGGGAATGGGGACTAGGGGCTGAGAGGATCTTTGAAAAGTATTGTATGAAATACCAAAAGCCTCAGAACCTAACCCCTGACTTCCCTATGCTACCGTGTATACACAAGTCTGAAATAGCTTATTAACCAAGGTTTTACCCCACCCTAACCCTCCTTTCAAGGGTAGGTGTTTAAGAAAGTCGCCAAATGAAGGTATGATAGCGAACTGAGGCTTGTGGGTATAAACCACTCTCTTCAGAGGGAGCGAACGTTAACTTTCAGGGGGGGTTTGATTTGGATGCAAGTAGTCAAAAATGAACCATTAACAATACTGTAGCCAAAAAAAGAGTATAAAAAGAGGGCTGATGTAGTAGAGTTATA
>VFQR01001804.1_pt1 | contig 15010 bp, 19 predicted proteins | sample 3512321 | NCBI WGS metagenome assembly VFQR01 (sample SAMN10412374, study PRJNA504923) | tailings metagenome | isolation source: Relicate 3 Philex TSF1 revegetated site | place: Philippines: Tuba, Benguet | collected 2017-08-29
CGTAGAGGTCGACGATGTCCTTGCCCGGCTCGCGCAGGCCGTAGCGCACGCCGTCGTAGCGCGCGAGGTTGGAGGAGGCTTCCGCCGGCGCCACGATGTAGTAGGCCGGAAGGGCATATTTGGTGTGCGGCAACGAAATCTCGACGATGTTCGCGCCGGCATCCTTGAGGATCTGCGCGCCCTCGTCCCAGAGCTTCCCGATCTCCTCCGGCATGCCGTCGATGCGGTATTCCTTCGGAATGCCGATGGTCATGTCCTTGATCGACTTGCCGACGGCAGCGACATAGTCGGGCACCTCGCGGTCGACGCAGGTCGTGTCCTTGGCGTCGGGACCGGCGAAGGACCGCAGCAGCATGGCCGCATCCTTGACGTCACGGGCGATGGGCCCGGCCTGATCGAGGGAGGAGGCGAAGGCGACGATGCCCCAGCGCGACACCCGGCCATAGGTCGGCTTGATGCCGACCGTACCGGTCAGCGCCGCCGGCTGGCGGATCGAGCCACCGGTGTCGGTGGCGGTGGCGCCCGCACAGAGCATGGCAGCGACTGCAGCGGAGGAGCCGCCCGACGAGCCGCCGGGCACAAGGTAGTTGCCCTCGACCCCACCGGAACCGGCGCCGACATTCGAGCCCTGACGCCGCCATGGATTGATCGGTCCGGGGAAGCAGCTCGTCTCGTTCGACGAGCCCATCGCGAACTCGTCGTTGTTGAGCTTGCCGAGCATCACCGCGCCGTCGCGCCAGAGATTGCTGGTGACGGTCGACTCGTAGGTCGGCACGAAGTTGCCCAGGATGTTCGAGCAGGCAGTCGTGCGCGTCCCCTTGGTGCAGAAGAGATCCTTCACACCGAGCGGAATGCCCTCGAGCGGCCCGATCTCGCCCTTCGCGATGCGCGCGTCCGAGGCGGCCGCCATCTCCAGCGCCTTCTCCGGCGTCTCCAGCACATAGGCGTTGAGCTTGCGGCCCTTCTCCATGGCCGCGAGATAGGCGCGCGCCAGCTCGGTGGCGGAAAATGTCTTCTTCGAGAGGCCGTCATGGGCCTCGGCGATCGTCAGCTGCGTCAGGTCGCTCATCGCTTACTCCACGACCTTCGGCACGGCGAAGAAATGGCCCTCGTGCTCGGGCGCATTGGCGACGATCTGGTCGGGGATGCCGCCGTCCGTCACCACGTCCTGGCGCTTCTTCATGGCCATCGGCGTCACCGATGTCATCGGCTCGACATTGGACACGTCGACCTCGTTGAGCTGCTCGACGAAGGCGAGGATGGCGTTCAATTCGCCCTGGAGGTGCGGCACCTCCTCTTCGGTCACGGCGATGCGCGCGAGATGCGCGATACGCCTGACGGTCGCCTGGTCGACGGACATGCGGAAGTCACCCGGTGGAACGAGAGAGAATGAAGGGGGCGTCTTAGCATCAGGCCGTTTCGCGCCGCAATGGTATCGCCGGAGGCGTCACGGATTGACACCCCCGGCCAGGCACGCCTACGAGAACGTCCATGACGACGGCCCGCACCATCGCCCGCCCCTATTACGCCCCGCTCACATAACAGCGGGACGTTTCGTCATTTTATCGACCGCTGCCACGCCAGCGGTCCTCATCGGCAGCCCCTCTGGCGACAGCCCAACCAGAGACACTGCCATGGACACGACAACGCCTTTCCAAGTCCGCCCACGCCTCGGCATCCTCGGCTTCGGTGCCTTCGGCCGATTCATGGCCACCCATCTGCGCCGCCATTTCGACCTCGTCGCCTACGATCCGTCGCCCGTCCCGGCAGTGGACGGAGTGCGAATGGTGTCGCTGGCCACGGTGGCGTCCTGCCCGATCCTGATTCTCGCGGTTCCGGTCGCCCAGCTCGCAGAGACCCTCGACGCAGCAAGACCGCATGTTCGCCCGAGAGCGCTGGTTCTCGACGTCGGTTCGGTCAAGGTGCTGCCGGCGACGCTGATGCGCGACCGCCTGCCGGCCGACGTGCGGATCGTCGCGACCCATCCGCTGTTCGGACCGGAAAGCGGTCGCAACGGCATCGCCGGGCTGAAGATCGCGGTCTGTCCGGTGCGGGGGGATGGCGGCAGGCGGGTGGCGGCCTTCCTGCGCCGGGCGTTCGGATTGCGTGTCTTTGTGACCTCCCCCGAAGAGCATGACCGCGAAGCGGCCATCACCCAGGGCGTGACTCACCTCGTCGCGAGGGCACTTGTCGGCCTCGAGCCTCTGCCGACCCGTATCACGACGCGCAGCTTCGATCTCCTGATGGAGGCGATCGGCATGGTAAGAAACGACGCGCCGGGCGTGCTCCAGGCGATCGAGCAGCTGAACCCCTATGCGGCAGACATCCGGCGACGGTTCCTTGCCCTCGCCGCGGCGGTGCCGGTCAGCCCTGCCCTGCCGGCGGCTCCGGATCCCTCGTCGGCCGCACCAGCTTCGGCAGGTCGCTCAGGCGGAACCTGAGGATGGAGCGCGGCGGGATGTCGCCGACCTCGCGCCGGCCGAAGCGCGCGGCCGCCTCGACCACGACGGCTCTGTGCTCGGCCACCAGCTTCTCGCGCAATGCCCTGGCCGCCGCGGCGCCTCCCTGCGGGATGATCCGTGGTTGGGCCGTGACGATGGTAGGCTCATCCACGGCAGGCTGGCCTGCCTGTTCGCGGGCGGCATAGAGGGCGGCATGGGCCTTGAGTTCGGCTTGGTCCGACAGGACGGACGTCGAGAAGAGCTCTCGCTGCTCGCTCATATCGTTCTCCGGGGGGATCAGGAGGTGGACACTACATCGCCCTCCGGGAGGCAGACGAGCGGAAGAAAGCGTTAACCTTGACGTGGCGGTGGCCGGCCACTTCCCCCGGGAGGAAGACCTTGGGCTTCTCCACAGGCCCGGGTTAGAAGTCTTGACAGCGATCACTGCCCGTCACCGGACCGGACCCGAACCATGTGTGCCGACTGCGCCCCGCAAGCCCCTGCGTCACCTTCCAAGGCCGATGTCGAGGAGGGCGACCGCCTTCTTCCCCGCTTCGGCGCCGACGGCCTCATCACCGCGGTGACCAGCGATGCGCGAACGGGGGACCTGCTCATGGTCGCCCACATGAACGCGGAGGCCCTGCGCCTGACCATCGAGACCGGCGAGGCGCACTACTGGTCGCGCTCGCGCCAGGCGCTCTGGCACAAGGGCGACACCTCCGGGCAGATCCAGACGGTGCAGGAACTGCGGATCGACTGTGATCAGGATGCGGTCTGGCTCAAGGTGACCGTCGGCGGCGACGGCGGCTCCTGCCACACGGGCCGCCGCACCTGCTTCTACAGGGCGATCCCCACCGGCTCCCCGATCGAGACGGTACGCCTCGAGCCGCGCGACGCCGAGCGGCTGCGCCCGGCCTTCGGCTGACCCATGCTGACCTTCCGACGCCGACGCCGCGAGGACCGCGAACCCGCTGATTTCGGCCAGCCGGCGGCACCGCCGCGCCCGTTGATCGGCCTCGCGCTCGGCGGCGGCGCCGCGCGCGGCCTCGCCCATGTCGGCGTCATCCGGACCCTGATCCGTGCCGGCTACGAGCCCGACGTCATTGCGGGGACCTCCATCGGCGCGGCGGTCGGCGGCCTCCACGCTGCCGGCAAGCTCGACGCCTTCGCGGACTGGGCGCTCTCGCTGAAGCGTCGCGACGTCATCTCCCTCGTCGACATCGCCATTTCGGGCGGCGGACTGATGGGCGGTTCGCGCCTCGCGCAACTGCTGGAGCGCGAGATCGGCGAGACGCGGATCGAGGACCTGCCCATCGGCTTTGCCGCCGTCTCCACCGAGATCGGCACGGGTCACGAGATCTGGCTGACGCGGGGTCGCCTGCTGACGGCGCTCAGGGCCTCCTACGCCCTCCCTGGCATCCTGCCGCCGGTGCGCGTCGGCGGCCGCTGGCTGATGGACGGCGCCCTGTCCAATCCCGTCCCCGTCTCGGTCACCCGCGCCCTCGGGGCAAGACTGGTGATCGCCGTCAGCCTCAACGCCGACGCCCTCGGCCGCGCCACTGTCATCCAGGACCACGGCACCAGCCCGGAGGACGAGGCGCTGCCGCTGGTCGAGAAGCGGCCGCGCGTCAGCGCCGTGGTCAATCTCGGCAAGGGCATCGGGCGGGGTCTGGGACGCGGCATCGGGCGCGCCCTGTCGCGGCCACTGCGGGCGGGAATGTCGCTCGACACCGAGCCCGGGCTGGTCGATCCACGCATCGCGGTGGCGAGGGCGCCAGGTATCCCCACCGTGATGGCCAAGGCCTTCAACGCCACTCAGGAGCGCATCGCCCGTCAGCGCCTCGCCGGCGACCCGCCGAACGTTCTCATCGGGCCGCGGCTGTCGCGCATCGGCCTGTTCGAGTTTCACCGCGCGGCCGAAGCTATCGCGCTCGGCGAGGAAGCCGCCGAGCGGGTGCTGCCCGACCTCGCAGAAGCCCTGAAGGCCGTGGCCTGACGCCGTCAGGCGTTCATGACGTAGTTCTTCAGCGCGTCGTGCTCGCTCTCGATCTCGGCAAGGCGCCACTTCACCACGTCGCCGATGGAAATGATGCCGACGAGGCGACCGCCCTCCACCACCGGCAGGTGGCGGAACTTGCCCTCCGTCATGCTCTCCATCAGCTGCCCGAGGGAATCGGCCTCCGTGCAGGTGATGACCTTCTTCGTCATCGTGTCGCCGACCGAGCGGTCGAGCGAGGTGGCACCGCGTTCCGACAGCGACCGGACGATGTCACGCTCGGACAGGATGCCGGCCACGGAATATCCCGGCCCGGTGACGACCACGGCGCCAATCCGCTTCTCGGCGAGGAGATGGGCCGCATCAGCCAGGGTCGCGTCCGCGGCGATCGTCGCCACAGCCCGGCCCTTGGCATCGAGGATGCTCTTCACGTTCATGATCTGCGCCTCCGGTCGCGGAGGGACGCCCCGAACGGGTGCGCCCCGCCAGTCATGCCCCGGTCACCCGGAAGACAAGTATTGGCACAGCTTCGGGCGAAGACAAGGCAGCCGCAGTGCGCTGCAAAATGGTGCTCAGTCGCGGGGAACCGGGTCGAAAAAGCGGAACAGCAGCAGCCCGGCGGCAAAGCCCGCCAGATGCGCCTGCCAGGCGATCTGCCCCTCGAAACCGGGCATGGGCAGGTTGATGGCGCCGAAAGCGACGTTGACGGCAATCCAGACCACCACCATCCCCATCACCGGGCCGTTGCGCAGCATCGCGGCAAGCCCGAGGGCCGGCATGCGGTAGGCCTCCTCCCCCGTCTGGCGCATGGCACCGAGCGGCCCGCCCATCTGGAAGACGAAGCGCAGGGCGGCCGCGGTGAAGCCGGAGACCGCGGCAGAGGCGCCGATCACCGGGATGAACTGCGTCCCGACCGCCGCCAGATGGCCGAGCGCCCCGGCCGCCGCGGTCGCGGCGAAGAACAGGAGGCTGCGGGTGGGACCGAAACGCCTTGCGACGGCGGAGCCAAAGACCAGAAACCACAGGACGTTGACGCTGAGATGGGTCCAGTCCGCATGCAGGAAGGCGTAGGTGACGAAGGTCCAGGCGTCGGCGGCGGCGCCTCCGGGAAAGCCCCATGATCCGGCGAGCGACTGCTCGAACCGCGACGGGATGAAGGCGAAGGTCAGCAGAACCTCGCGGTCGCGGTCCTCCCCGAGGACGAATTCCCGGATCGCGTGGATGGCGATCATGGCGCCGCACAGCAGGGTGACGACGCCGGGAACGTTGAGGATCGGTTCGCGCTCGGACAAGGCCTGGGGCTGCTGCTTCGGGACGACGAGGACGGCTTCACTAGAGCCAAGGCGGGTCCGGAGTCGAGGGCTGCCGGCAGGACTGGCCGTGGTCCCGCGCGTTGCGACCGGAATCAGGACAAAAAAAGGGGGAGATCTTGCGATCTCCCCCGGCGGGAACGTGGGGAGTGGCGAACCACTCCCGCAATGTCACGTCTCCATCTCCTCATGTCCCCAGGAGAATGCCTGAAAGTCGAGCGGTCGGCGGGGGAGTCAGCTCCCGCCTTCCGAATTCGTGGAACACCGTGACCCAACCACGGCGCCACTGCCCACCGCAATCGAAAGCCTTCCTTAACCCTAACGGCGAAACCGATCCTTAACCCTGCCAGCTCCGACGGCCGCTGGCATGGCCGGTGCTCCTCCCCGTGCAGAACCGAGGCGACGGTCCCCTTCCGTCCCGGATCGGCACAGACGAGGCAGATCATGAACGACGCCGAGAGCAGCACCCTCTTCACCTACTGGGACAAGCTGCGCGCAGGGCGCCCGGCCCCTGACCGCACCGACGTCGACCCGCGCGACATCGCGCCGATCCTCGGGGATACCTTCATCCTGGAGGGCGATGGCGACGGTTCCCTCCCCTATCGTCTCGCGGGATCGCGCATCTGCGCGCTGTTCGGCCGGGAAATGAAGGGGGCGGGCTTCCTCGACCTGTTCCGCGATGATGATCGCCCGACCGCCATCCGCGGCCTGCGCGACGCTCTCGGTGCCAATGCGGGCCTGTTCATGGCTCTGACCGGCACAAGCACGGCCGGGCGGACCATGGCCCTGGAGATGACGGTGCTGCCTCTCTCCCATCGAGGCCGCATCGGTGCGCGGATGCTCGGCTGCCTGATTGCCCGGGAAACGCCCTATTGGGTCGGTCGCGATCCGGTTCACGTCATCGCGGTCGAATCTGTCCGGCTTCTCTGGCCCAACTGGTCCGGGGCCGATGTCGTCGCGGCCGAAACAACCCTTCAGCCCGGCTCGCGCCCCTTCGGCGGCCGGCCTGCCCTGCGTCTCATTCAGGGCGGCAATGTGGCCTGAGAGCGATTTCGGGCAAGACTGCGTTAACGCTCCCCCGTTAATCTTTGCGACGTCGCCCTCGAATCCCGTCGCAGATGTCAGCGCTCGCGAAAGTCCTGTCCGCTCCATCGTCCGAGGAGAACCGTCGCTTCCAGCGCGTGCGGGTGGACGTGCTCGGGCGCTTCATGCTGTCCGACCGGCGTGAGTTTCCCTGCCAGGTCATCGACATGTCGCCCGGCGGGGCCGCTATCGTCGCCCCCGTCGTCGGCAAGCTGGGCGAGAGGGTCATCGCCTATCTCGATCACATCGGTCGTATCGAGGGCATGATCGTCCGCGTCACGGAGACCGGCTTCTCGATGACCATCGAGGCCTCGCTCCGGAAGCGTGACAAGCTCGCCGACCAGCTGACCTGGCTGGCGAACCGCCAGATCCTGGGCCTGCCGGAGGACCGGCGGCACGAGCGCGTCATTCCGCGCAATCCCTTCACCACGATCACCACCCCGCTCGGCGTGAAGGTGCCCGTCCGCGTCCTCGACATCTCGCTGTCGGGCGCGGCCATCGGCGGCGTCGACGACCTCAAGCCCGGCGACGTCGTGCAGATCTCGCGCACCATGGCGCGTGTGGTCCGTGTCCTGGAACGGGGCGTCGCCATCGAGTTCTCGGGACAGCAGCCGCTCGAGACCATTCTCGCCCTCGGCGAAGAACTCGGCGCCGACCTGAAGCCGGACGCCGAGCCGGTGGCCATTCCGCGCTGACGTCTCCTGCGCGCCAGCCCTCCCTGGCCTTCCCCAACGACAATTCGGCCGCCTTTCGCTGACGTCGCGCGATGCCATGTGGCGTCGTGCTGAAGCGCGGGTAAATGGCGCCGCTCGTCCACAGGCCGCGGCGTTCACCATGGTCCCGGCCCGGACGGCCGTTCGTTAAGCCGGAGACGCCCCCCGAGGGACCTCTGCATGCCGGAGACCGCTGCGAATTCAGCATGTTGCCGCTGACGGCTGAATCGCATCGTGAATTCTCTGGGTGAATCCACACCGCGTTAAACTCAACGATTCCTGACGGAAACCCCTCGCCTTTCACCGATCGATTTCAGCCCGCCGCAAAACCGGCCTGCCAGTGTCCGGCCATCGACGGAGGGACACGTCATGAAGGGTCTTGCGACCTGGCAGAGGGGATGTACGACAGGCAGGGCGGCGCTCGGTGCGCTGGCCATCGCCGCAGTCGTCGCGATATCGGGAGGCGTCGCGTCGGCCAACGACCGCCTGGCCTTCCTCAGCGAACAGGGCGCCACCTCGGCGCCGATCGGCTGGCGCCAGTTCTGCCGCGACAATCCGGCGGAGTGCCGCGTTTCGCCGATGCGGGCTGAGATGATCCGCGCCGACCGCAACAGCTGGGCGACCCTGGTGCGCATCAACGCCCACGTGAACACCGCCATCGAGCCGATGACGGACCTCGACCAGTATGGTCGCGACGAGGTCTGGACCTATCCGACCTCCGGTCGTGGCGACTGCGAGGACTACGTGCTTCTGAAGAAGAAGCTGCTGATCGAGGCCGGACTTCCCGCCAGCGCCCTGCTGATCACGGTGGTCCGCGACCGCCAGGGTGACGGCCATGCCATCCTCACCGTCCGCACCGATCGCGGCGAATACGTCCTCGACAACGAGACCAACGACATCCGCGCCTGGCACCAGACCGGCTATCGCTTCATCAAGCGCCAGGCAGCCCATGATCCCAACCAGTGGGTGACCGTCGGCCCGGGCACCGCGCCCGCCGCCGTCGCCACCCGCTAGTCACAACGAGTTTCGCGCTCTCGGTCACGTCCCACCCCTCCCCGTCCCCAGACCGGGTTCGCGAACAGACGGCCGGCACCTCAGAACGAGGGCCGGCCGTCACTTTTTTCAAAGCGCCCAAAAGGGCTTCTCAGGGTCGCGCCACCCTCGCCGCCCATTCCATCGCCTGCTCGAGGCGATCATTGCCCCAGAAGAGCTCGCCGTCGGTCGTGATGATGCTCGGTGCGCCGAACAGGCACGCGGCCTTGGCCTCCTCGGTCGTGGCGCGCAGGGCCTTCTTCACGTCCTCGGACCCGGCGGCGACGATGGCTGTCGCCGGCTCGATGCCGGCTGAGGTCAGCGCCTGTCCCAGCACCTCGGGGTCCATGATCGACAGGCCCTCGCCGAATTCGAGCCGGTAGACTTCGCGGGAGAAGGCGGACCGCTTGCCGTCGTCCGGCAGCGCGGTCGCGATGCGCGCCGCGAGCAGGCTGTTCTGCGGGAAGGGATCGGGCTTTCGGAACGGCAGGCCCATCGCCTCGGTGATCCGCTCCAGATCCCGCCACATGTTGCGGCCCTTGGCGGGGATGAGGTTGAAGGGCGAGGTCGTCCATCCGGCCTCGGCGAAGATCGGCCCGAGCAGGAAGGGGCGCCACCGCACCGTCACCCCTGCCGCTGCCGCCACGTCCCCGATCCGCATGGCGGCCGGATAGGAATAGGTCGAGGCGAACTCGTAGAAGAAATCGACGGTCGGAGCGCTCAAGGGATCACTCCTCAGCCAACCGGCGTCAGGCCGGCCTTGAAGCGCTGGGCGTTCTTCACGTAGTGCGCGGCAGAGACCTTCAGACGAGCGATGGCCGCTTCGTCCAGCGTGCGCACGGCCCGCGCCGGCGACCCGACAATCAGCGAGTTGTCGGGAAACTCCTTGCCCTCGGTGACGAGCGAGTTGGCTCCCACGAGGCAGTTGTTGCCGATCCTGGCGTTGTTGAGGATGGTCGAACCCATCCCGATCAGCGTGTTGGTGCCGATGGTGCAGCCATGCAGGATCACCTTGTGACCGATGGTGCAGCCCGCGCCGATGGTGATCGGCGAGCCCGGATCGGTGTGCAGCATGCACATCTCCTGGATGTTGGTGCCCTCGCCGATCTCGATCCACTCGTTGTCGCCGCGGATCACCGCACCGAACCAGATGCCGACGTCGGCGCCGATCTTCACCGAACCGATGACATGGGCATCGGGAGCGACGAAAAAGCGGTCACCCTCGGGCAGGACGGGGCGGGTTCCGTCGATGGCATAGATGGGCATGCATTCCTCCCTGCTGGCTCCACGAGCTATCGCACGCCCGCCGCGCCCTTGAGAAGGGTGCGGAACGACCGACGGCCTAGGGCGCGCGGCGGAAATCCATCACCCAGTTGGTCTCCCAGGTTGCGCCGCCATCGCCGGAGAAGGCCTGTTCCCACCGCGCCGCCTGCGCGGAGATCCCTGACCACAGGAAGCGCACGCGGATCGGCCGGCCGTGCAGTTCGTCATCGCCGAGGAAGGCGCCGATGCCGCCCTCGAACCGGCCGTGGACCGGCTGGCCGATGGCGACGTCGCGGCCGTCCAGCCACCAGATCGACCATTGCCGGCGCGCGGCGTCGAAGGCGCGGATCGATGCGGCCCGGTAGCTGCCGCCGGGCAGGTGCAGGATGTTGTCATCGACGTTTCCGGCCCCGCCGAGGATCGGCAGGGCGGCGCAGGTGCCACCGAACTCGTCCCAGTGCGTGTCCGCCGAGAGGCGCGTCCTGAGGCGCCGGTGGTGCACGGTCCATGTGCCCATCAGGAAGTCGAAATCGCGGCGGCCGTCCTCCGGCGCCGCAATCATGGCATCGACCGCATCCACGTGACCCGTCATGGCGTCCCTCCGTCGTGTTGACGGAAGCAGCCTGCGCCCGGCCCGTGTCAGGACATGTCAGGTAGGTGGAGAGGGGCTCAGAGCCCGACCGAGTGGAGGACCATGGTCAGGACACGGCCCGACATCAGGCTCCACATTAGCGCGATGAGGGTCGCGAGGAAGACGAACTCGAAGCGGCGGTTCTCGATACGACGGCCGCGGATCGTGTTGCGGACGATGATCGCCGGAGCGGCGAAGGCGAGGAAGGGCACCGCCAGCACCGCCATGACGCCCCCGCCCTGCAGCAGGCGGAAGCTCGCGGGCTTGGCCGCCAGCGCCCGGTAGATCGCCACCAGAAGTCCCGAGATCGCGAAACCGAGCGCGAGCGAATGGAGAAGCTGAAGGCTGCCCTGGGACATGACGCGGAACCCGACCCTACGCGAGGGCAAGCCGCCCTCGTCCCAATCGGTAGCGCGTCGTTAGGGTTCTGTTAAGACCTGCGCCCCGTTTCCTTAAGGCAGGGTTAACCGCGGGGGCGCAGTTCGCCGCCCCTCACTCCTCGTCGAGGTCAATGTCGAGGATGGAGATGGTGACGGTGTAGGAGGTCTCGCCCTCGTCGACATCCTTGTAGAGCGTGCCGATCTGCTCGTCGCCGATCATCACCTCGACCATCTCCTTGCGGCGCATGTTGGGCTGCAGCTTGATCGTCTGGTTGCCGAACTTGCGGCGCAGGTAGTCCTGAATTTTGGTGATCTCGGTCCGGTCCACGGCTGGCCTCCGTTGTCTCTTGAGGTGGCCGTGTGCCACGCCCGGGGTGGTCAAGTCAAAGCCCGCCGCGTCGCAGCGGCGGGCTGTGGACGACGTGGGACCGGCGTTGTCAGCCCCCCGCCGCCTGGCGGGTGGGGATGACGATCTCGGCGCTCTCGCAGAGGTTCTGCCGCGACAGCGTGATGGCCTGTGTGTCCTCGGGGTCGAAACCGACACGCACGTCGTAGAGGCAGTTGCCGCCGCGGGCGACACGGCCGGTATAGGTGTCGCCGGGCTCCATCATCCAGATGCCGAGGAGGTCGGGCTGCGGCCGCGCGGCGCCGGCCGGCGTCACCCGGAGCACGGCAACCTTTTCGTTGGACCGGTTCACGACCCGGAAAAGGGCGACGCCGTCGCGCCTCGGCAGGGGCGCGGCCGTCGGTTCGGGGCTCGTGACCTCGATCCGCTCCTGGGCGCAGAAGTCGTGGTCGAGGCGCACGAACTCATTGCCCACCGCGAAGGTGATGCGCACGTCGTAGCGGCACTCGGTGCTGTTGATCGGCCAGGACATGATGGCGCGCGGGTTGAGCGTCTCGCGCCGCAGGCGGTTCTCGCCCCACGACCGCGCGCCGACCGGAGCGAACTGGATGACCAGCGCCTTGTAGGGCGTCTTGTTGACGAAGCCGAGCGACACCCGGCGGGATGCGGAAGCGCCGGCCGACCGGAGCAACTGGTCGACGTCCGGCGTAGTCGCCTGGCCGGCCGCGGGCCGCCCCGGCATGGCCGGGCGATGGGCCTCAGGAACCCGCTGCAGCGCCCTGTCGATCTCCTGCTGGACGGAGGGCGGAATGCCCTGCTGGGCGAGAGCGGGCGAGGCGAGCGCGAGGGCGACGGCGATCAGCGGAAGGTGGCGGGCAGTGCGGGTCATGGCGGGGGGGGCTCCTTGGGTTGTCCCTGACTAGGACCCGCCTGTTGCCTCGCCATGGCGGCTCCCAGCCCCAACGTTTCCACTGCTTCCGTCAGATTGCAGCGAAGTCAGTCCCGCCCGAAGCGGCGCGCCAGACGCTCCAGCTTGTCGGGATTGCGGACGACGTAGATCGCCGCGATCCGGTCGCCCTCGACCACGAAGGCGGTGACCTGGATACCGTCCGGCTCCCGCGTCACATAGCCCGGCAGGCCGTCGACCAGACCGAGATGCAGGACGGCAGGGCGACGGAAGCCCGAGACCTCCGCCCAGTGGCGGAAGAACCGCGCCACCACATCGGCGCCGACCACCGGCTTTCCGGCCGCTGGGCGCTTGCCGCCGCCGTCCGAATGTACCACCACGTCAGCGGTCAGAATGCCCTTGAGCGCGCTCACGTCGCCGGAGCGGGAGGCGCTGAGGAAGGCCGCAGCGATGGCGATGCCCCTGTCCCGCTCTACCGGAAAGCGCGGCCGCGCCGCCCGCACGTGCTCCCGCGCCCGCGCCGCCAGTTGCCTGCATGCCGCCTCGTCGCGGCCGAGCGTCGCGGCCACCTCGGCATAGCCTTCGCCAAAGACGTCGTGGAGCAGAAAGGCGGCGCGCTCCAGCGGCGACAGCCGCTCCAGCGCGACCATCAGGGTCAGAGTGACGTCCTCGCAGGGCTCCTCCTCGACGATGATGGGTTCCGGCAGCCAGGGTCCTGGATAGGTCTCCCGTCGGACCCGCGCCGACTTCAGCACGTCCAGGGCGAGGCGCGAGACGACACGCGTCAGGAAGGCCGCCGGCGCGCGCACCGCGCCGCGGTCGCTCGCATGCCAGCGCAGATAGGCCTCCTGGACGATGTCCTCGGCCTCTGCCGTCGATCCCGTCATCCGATAGGCGATGCGGGTGAGGCGCGGGCGATGCTGTTCGAACAGCATCGCTGCGCCGTCATCCGGTCCTGTCGCAGGCGCCGCGCGCCCCGGGTCAGGCTGCCGTCCTGGCGACGGGGTGGACTGTCTGGAATCCGACATTGATCCTGTTCCAGGCATTGATCGTGCCGATGGCGACGGTGAGTTCGACCTGTTCCTGCGGCGAGAAGTGCCGCGCCAGCTCATCATAGATGGCATCGAGCGAATGGGATGCGGCAAGCGTCGTCAGCCCCTCGGTCCAGGCGAGAGCTGCCCGCTCGCGGTCGCTGTAGAGCGGCGATTCACGCCAGGCGTCGAGCAGGTAGAGCCGCTCCGGTCGCTCCCCGGCCTTGATGGCGTCGCGCGCGTGCATGTCGAGGCAGAAGGCGCAGCCGTTGATCTGCGAGGCGCGCATCTTCACCAGCTCCATCAGGCTGTGCTCGAGCGTGCTGGCGCTCACCGCCTCAGAGAAGGTGAGCATCGCCTTCATGATGGCGGGGGCGGCGGCGAAGGGATTGAGGCGGGCTTTCATCATGTCGTCTCCAGAGATGTCGGACCGGCTCGGAACCGATCCCCGACGCCATGACGAGACAGCCGTGCCGGTTGTGACATGCCGCACGAAGAAGCGTGCACCGGGCCGCATGGCCCTGCGTGACGCGCGAAAGTTGAATCGGAATCGGAGGATGAACGGCAGCCGACTCGGAATCTGAACGTGAGCCACGACCCCCAAGTCCTTGCACGGACTCGGGGTTGCGGCTCTCGCCTCATGAAAAGAGACGGATCAGGCTCAGCTGAGGAAGTCGAGGATCGCGTTGGCGAAGACGTCGTTCCTGTCGCCGGCGACCATGTGGCCGGCCCCGCCGACATCGACCAGCCGGGCATGCGGCACCAGCTTCATGAAGGCATCGACGCTCGCCTGGGAAACGATGTCGGACTTGGCTCCGCGCACCATCAGCGTCGGGACTGTCAGGCTGCGGGCATCCTCCTCCATGCGCTGGAGAACCGCGGCGCGATCCTTCGCCATGGCGCGGCCGGCGTCGAGGAAGGCCGGATCCCAGTGCCAGTACCACCGCCCGTCACGCAGCCGCAGGTTCTTGCGCAGGCCGTCGACGGAGGGCGGGCGGGTCCGGTGCGGCAGGAAGGCGGCGACCTGCTCGGCCGCTTCCTCGATCGACGCGAAACCCTCGGCGGCGCGCGCGCCCATGAAGCTCTGGATGTTGCGCACCCCCGATTCCTCCATGCGCGGAGCGATGTCGACCAGAACCAGCGCCGAGAAGCAGGGCGAGCCTCCGAGGGCGGTGAGCGAGGCGAGCCCGCCGAGAGAGGCGCCGATGGCCGCGGGCTTCGCTCCGAAGCGCTGCTGGATCTGGTTCCCCAGGGCAACCGCATCCCTGCCGAAGTCCGAGAAGGCGTAGCGCCCGCCCGTCACCCACGCGCTGTCGCCATGGCCGCGCTGGTCGACGCAGATGGCCGTGAACCCACGCTCCGCGAGCTTGCGGGCGGTGGCGCGCCATGCGTGGCGGGTCTGCCCGCCGCCATGCAGCAGCAGCGCGACCCGGTCGCCGTGGCCGTAGACGTCGGCCTCCAGCCGGTTGCCATCGGCTCCGGTGAAGCTCGCGTGGCGCGGGTGCATCGACATTGTTCGCAGTTCCGATCGTCTGAACGGTGAAGCCTGGACGTCAGGGAGCGACGCGGGAGAGGAACGAGAGCGCGCCGGCCTTGAAGATCTTGTCGCCGACGGCCGGCATGTGGTCGCGATCGGGGATGGCGAGGGCCTCGCCTTTCGGGATGATCGCCGCCAGCGGCTCCGGCTCCCCGGCGATGGCATCCTTCGTCCCCACGGCGATCAGCACCGGGCAGACGATCGAGGCCGCCTCCTCCCGCGTCATCAGGTTGCGCGAGCCGCGGATGCAGGCGGCGAGCGCCCGGCGGTCGGACCTGGTCTGCATGGCGAAGGCCCGGAACATCCGGCCCTGGGGGTCGGTGACCTCCTCCAGCGTCTC
>VFQR01001806.1_pt1 | contig 15002 bp, 19 predicted proteins | sample 3512321 | NCBI WGS metagenome assembly VFQR01 (sample SAMN10412374, study PRJNA504923) | tailings metagenome | isolation source: Relicate 3 Philex TSF1 revegetated site | place: Philippines: Tuba, Benguet | collected 2017-08-29
ATCGACCTCTTCGAACAGCGGCCCCTGCAGATTCTGCCGAGCCTGCTCGCTGACGCCGTCCTGCTCGATGCACTGCGCCACGGCCACTGCCTGGGCGACCAGGCGCGCATAGCGATTGTCGCCGGGCGCCTGGGTCGGGCGTGCCTGGAAGGCGATGGCGTGCTGGATCAATTCCGGCAACTGCCAGCGACGCGCCAGCTCGGCCCCCACTTCCGGATAACCGAAACCCAGCTGCAGGGTTTCCTCGGCGGCGTGGGCGGCCGCCTCGCGTTTCGGGGAGCGGTTCATGCGCCGGGCGAAATCCGGGGCGCCGGTCTGGATCAGCAGCTCGCCGATGTTGTGCATCATGCCGCAGGTGAAGGCCGCGTCGGTGTCCAGCTTCAGCTGCTTGGCCAGGCCGCGGGCAATACTGGCGACGCGGAAGCTGCCAATCCAGAAGCCCTTGAGGTCGAAGCCGGTATCGACCTTGAACGCGCCGGTCATGGCCGAGGCCAGTACCAGGGTGCGCAGGGTATTGAAGCCCAGGCGCATGGCGGCGTCCTCGACGCTGACCGCCTCGCGGGAGCCGCGAAAGCGTGGCGAGTTGGCCAGTCGCAATACCTTGGCGGCGATAACCGGGTCGCGCTCGATGTTGCGCGCCACGCTTTCCAGGCTGGAAGAAGGGTTGTCGAACTGTTGGATCAGCTCCTGCGCGACTTTCGGAATGCTGGGCAGGGCATGCAGTTGAGCGAATAGGCTTTCTATATCCATGGCAACTCCGGTAGAGGCGGGCGCCGCAGGGGCGCTCGGTGAAAAAGGGCTTTCTCAGCATAGCTGCGCCTAGCGTCTCGGCCAGTGCCGTGACCGCCAGCCAGAGCCCTTTTTCACCCCTGTTGCCAGGCTTGGCCCCTGTACTTGAGCAGAGGCCGGTGCCCGCGAGCGGAGGCTACCGACGCGGCGCCACGCTGCTCTGGCCCACAGCCGACCAGATGCGATAGCGCACTTCGATATCCTTCGGCGCGTAGATCACCAGCGGCAGCTTGCTGTTGTAGCGCACCAGTTGCGGCTCGCCGCCGACGCGCACGAAGGCCTGCTTGCGGCTGCCGTCCGGGCAGGCCATCAGCGTGCTCATCGCCGGGCCGACCTGGCTCAGCTCGTAATAGCTGTAGCCCCAGCCTTCGACGGTCTTTTCCTGCCACTGACCAGCCAGGCGCTGCTGGTTGCAATCCACTTCCAGGGTCTTGCCGGCGATGATCTCCACCTTGTGCTCGGCTTCGTTGGCCTGCGCCGGCAGCTCGATCACATGGCGGTTGTAGCCGTCGTCGGCGGCGGGGTAGGGCTTGAGCGCTTCGGGGGTGGCAGCGCAGGCGACCAGCGGCAGCGCGCAGGCGAGGGAGAGAAGGGGCAGTTTGAGGCGGGTCATGATGATTCCTTGCTGAAGGGCCTTGTGGACCGTCCGTTATGGGGAGCCGCCGGGTGGGCGGAGCAGCACAGACCGTTCTGGATAGGCGAGGTTCCCGTAACCTTCAAGCAAGTTCAGCGATACGGCGGCAGCGGTTGCGGGCCAGCTGCCGCTGCCGGCGCACCGGCTTCAGGCGAACACGAAGTACTTGCGCACCGTCTCCACCACTTCCCAGGTGCCCTTCATGCCGGGTTCGACCACGAAGATGTCACCGGCCTTGAGGTGAATCGGCTCCATGCCGTCCGGGGTGATGATGCAGTAGCCTTCCTGGAAGTGGCAGTACTCCCACTTCACGTACTCCACACGCCACTTGCCGGGCGTGCAGATCCAGGTGCCCATGATCTTGCTGCCGTCTTCGGAGGTGTAGGCGTTGAGGTTGACGGTGTGCGGGTCACCTTCGATGCGCTCCCACTTGCAGGCATCGACGACGGGCATCGGCTGGGTGTCGCGCAGAACGGTAATCGGTTTGTTGGCCATGGGGCGCTCCGGTGAATGATGAAAAGGGGCGTTCACCATAGAGCGGGGGCGGGGCGGTCGATTGCCTGGGGTCGACACGGGGGTATTCATTCGCGCAGCGCGCGCGTGGCTTTCCAGCCCTGCAAACAACAAGGCCGGCTTATCAGGCCGGCCTTGGGGGGCTGCGCTTGGCATCGAGTCATACGGCGTTCTCGATCAGTTCATCAGGAAGGTTTCAGGCGGTGCGGCTTTCGATCAGACGATCGGAGCCACCTTCGGCGACGCGGTTCTCGATCAGACGGTCGGAGCCACCTTCGGCGACGCGGTTCTCGATCAGACGATCGGAGCCACCTTCGGCGACGCGGTTCTGGATCAGACGATCGGAGCCACCTTCGGCGACGCGGTTTTCGATCAGACGATCGGAGCCACCTTCGGCGACTACAGGTTGGGCGGAAGAGGCGGCGAATACGTTGGCTGCCAGTACGGAGAAAGCGAAGCTGAGGATGAGTTGGCGTTTCATGATCTTGGTGCTCCAAGGGTTGTGGTTGGGTCTGGAGCAGATGTTACGCACTGGATTTTCTGAGAGAACTTCATTGGCTTGATGGTGAAAATCGATGCGACTGATGCTTGCTGTAATGGCTGAAATAGAGCGTTCCAAGCTTATTGGAAAGGCGCGCCACGGCCGGCTGGCCGTGGCGCGGCGGTTAGTTGATGAAGGTGGCGCCGCGTGCGTTGACGAACAGGGAATAGATGCCATGGCTGCTGGCCATGAACAGGCGATTACCTTTCTCGCCGCCAAAGCAAAGGTTGGCGCAGCGTTCCGGCAGTGAGATATGACCGATGGCCTTGCCCTGCGGGTTGAACACGCGCACGCCATCAAGCTTTTCCGGGTCGCTCTCGGCCGAGCCATTGCTGCCCCAGCCGCACCACAGGTTGCCGAACTCGTCGCACTTGATGCCATCCAGCGCGCCAGTGTCGGTGGCTTCGATGTGTTTGCGGCGTTGGCCGAGGCTGCCGTCGTCGTTCACCTGATAGGCCCACACCAGGCGGTGCGGCTTGGCGCGGCCCTCGACGATGTACAGGGTCTTTTCGTCGGGCGAGAAGCACAGGCCGTTGGGGCCGGCCAGATCCTCGATCACACGGGTGACCTGCTGCGTTTCGCCGTCGATGCGATAGACGCCATGGGGCAGCTCCGGCTCGATCTTGTAGCCCTCGTAGAAGTTGCCGGTCTGGAAGGGCGGATCGGTGAACCAGACCGAGCCGTCACGCTTGACCACCAGGTCGTTCGGCGAGTTGAAGCGCTTGCCCTCGAACGCATCGGCCAGCACGGTAATAATGCCGTCGTGTTCGGTGCGGGTGATGCGCCGGCCAACGTCCTGAGTGGTCGAGCCCTCGCAGGCGATAAGCCGGCCCTGGCGGTCGCGCACCAAGCCATTGGAATATTTCGATGGCTGGCGGTAGACGGCCAGCGACTGGCTGATTTCGTCCCAGCGCATTATGCGGTTGTTGGGGATGTCGCTGACCAGCAGGTAGCGACCGTCGCCGAACCACACCGGGCCTTCGGCCCAGCGGATGCCATCGGCAAGCTTTTCCACGCTGGCGTTGAACAGGCGCAACTGCAGGAAGCTGTCATCCAGCGCCTTGACCGCGCCGGATGGGTAGCGCAGATCGAGAGGCTGTGTGGCGTTGGCCAGTTGCGGCAGCAGAGAGGCAGCGCTGGCGGCGGCAGCGGAATAAACCAGCGACTGCTTGAGGAAATGACGGCGTGAGCCGTCGGGGCGTTGTTCGTCATTCATCGTGAGGTTCCTTGTTGTTCTTGTTGATCGCGGGTGCGATGTCATGAACTTATACGATGTATGACAACCATGAAAGTGGTTCAATTCTGCCATGAGCGCTTGATAGTCCAAGATCACCTGCCTGGATTGATAATGGCTGGTTCGTTCACCGGGTGAGTGCGGCGTTGACTCGGTGATGTCGTATGATGACTTGTACGAGGTACCTCCTTTCCCGAACGAGTGCTGCTGATTCAAGGAGTGCCGCGTCAAGTCAATGCTCAGCGGCATCAGCCTGAGCTATGATGCGCGCCCCTCGACACCCTGGCGGGTCATCATGTCCGGCAACGCCCTCTATACCGACCTGTCGGGCTATTACGACCTGATGTGTGCGGACATCGACTACGCCGCGCAGAGCCACTGCGTGCAGCGCCTGCAGCAGCTGTTCGGCAACGGCGGCAAGCGCCATCTCGACCTGGCCTGCGGCACCGGCCCGCACGTGCGGCATTTTCTCGATGCCGGCTACGCCAGCAGCGGCCTGGACATCAACCAGCCCATGCTCGACCGCGCCGCCCAGCGCTGCCCCGAGGCGCGCTTTGCCCGGCAGGACATGTGCGGTTTCCAGGTCGACCAGCCGCTGGACCTGATCACCTGTTTTCTCTACTCCATCCACTACAGCGCCAGCATCGAGCGGCTCAAGGCCTGTATCGCCAGCGTGCATCGTGCCCTGGCGCCGGGCGGGGTGTTCTGCTTCAACGCCGTGGACAAGCAGCGCATCGACAACGCTTCGTTCGTATCCCACAGCGCGCAGCATGGCGAAGGGCACTTCCGCTTCAGCTCCGGCTGGTACTACCGCGGTGACGGCGAACAGCAGGCGCTGCGCCTGCGCATCGAACGCACCCTGGGCGAGCAGAGCGAGATCTGGCACGACGAGCATCCGATGGTGGCGGTGAGCTTCGCCGAGTTGCAGACCCTGCTGGCGCCGTACTTCGAGGTGCAGGTGCTGGAGCACGACTATCAGCGCCTGGCGCCGTGGGATGCCAGCTCCGGCAACGCGCTGTTCGCCTGCAGCAAACGCTGAGCCGGATGCGGCTGTGCTGGCTAACGCTGTGCTGGCTAAAAGGTGCGTTTAAGTAACTATTCTCATTTGCCAAAGCATCATTCTTGCTTATCATCCCGCCACTTTTGCCGGGGGAGGCTGGAGTGATGCAAGAGCTGTCGCTGGCAGCCAATCCGTTGACCGAGCTGCTGGCCGTCGTGGTCAGGCAGTTTCAGGGGCTTTTCGACCTCAACGGGCGTATCGGCCTGGTCTTCATCCTGCTTTCCTACAGCGTGGCCTACCTGCTTTACCGCCGGCGTCGCGTGAGCAGCGGCATTGCATCGTTCTGGCAGTTCATCGGTGGGCGCCAGGTGCTGCTGCATCCCTCGGCGCTGCTCGACTACCGCTACTACTTCGTCCGTGCACTGCTGCGCGTGCTGCTGATCGTGCCGGTTATCGGCCTGGTCGACCCCTACGTGCTGCATTCGGCCGACTACATGGCCTTCTTCACCAACCTCTGGGGCGCGCGGCCGCAACTGGGTGAGAACCTTGGCCTGAGCCTGCTCTACGGCCTGGGCGTGTTCCTGATCAACGACTTCGCCAGCTACTGGACGCACCGCGCCTTCCACTCGCGCTGGCTGTGGGAGTTCCACAAGGTTCACCACGTCGCACCCGTACTGGTGCCGCTTACCGCCAGCCGTGTGCATGTCGTGGAAAAGCTCGCCGACAGCCTGCTGACGCTGGTGCTGCTGGGCGCCTACTCCGGGACGTTCTGGTATCTGTGCGGCGGCGAGATCAGCCGCTATACGCTGTTCGGCGTGACCTACCTGGTGTTCATCTTCAACTGCCTGGCGGCCAACCTGCGCCACACTCACATCTGGCTCTCCTTCGGGCCCAGGCTGGAACACCTGCTCAACAGTCCGGCGCAGCATCAGATCCACCACAGCGATGCCCCGCACCACTTCCACAAGAACTTCGGCACCAACCTGTCGATCTGGGACTGGATGTTCGGCACGCTCTACACCACCACGCACACCCCGGAGCCGCTCAGCTTCGGCACCGCCGAACGCGATGCGCATCGCTACCAGAGCCTGTACAGCCTGATCGTGCTGCCTTTCATCGACACTGCGCGCAAGGCGCTGCAGAGCATCGAAGGGCGAAGCCTGCGCCGCAGGGCTTAACGCGGGTGGCGCCGCGGCCATCCACACTGTGGCCCCGCGTCGTCACGCCGGCTGTGCGACGCGTTCGGCCTGCACGGAGCGTTGCAGTTCTACCACCAGCGCATCGACCTTGCTCAGCCCCTGCCTGACTGACTCGGCAAGCAGTTCGCCGCCGACTTCCTGACCTTCGATAGCGATCTGGTGCACGCGGGTGAGCCCGATGAAACCGAGCGCGGTGATCAGATTCGGCTCCAGATGGTTCATGTGCGCCATCTCGCCACCGGCATCGAAGCCGACACCGCCGCGCGCCGTGAGGATCACCACATGGCGTGGCCGGTCGGCCAGCATGGGCACATAGGGATCGAGCGGGTTGCTGTCGTCCATCTCCACGGTGCGGCCGGGGCGCACCACCTGGTCGATCCACGCCTTGAGCGCGGCGGGCATGCCGAAGTTGTACAGCGGCGTGCCGATCACCAGCACGTCGGCGGCGATCAGTTCGTCCACCAGGCGATCACTCTCGGCCAGGGTGTCGCGCATCCAGGCCTCACGCTGCGGCTCGGGGGTAAAGGACGAGGCGATCCAGTCATGACTGATGATCGATGGCGGGTTCTGGCCGATGTCGCGATAGGTGACGACGTCCTGCGGACGGTGTGCCTGCCACTGGCTGACGAAGCGATGGCTGAGGTTGCGGCTGTGCGAGCCGTGTTCATCCTTGCCGGCAAGGCCGGGGCGGGCGCTGGCATCGAGATGCAGAATATGGGTCATGGCGAGTCTCCTGCTTGAATTTCTATTCATCTGTGAAAAGCTGCAGGGACAGGCTAGTTTTGCTCCTACATGGCGACAAACGATCAATATTTTCTTAAACAGATGAGGAAAATTCAGCTATGAGCCGGCGCAGATTACCCCCGCTCTCTGCCTTGCGCGCCTTCGAGGCGGCGGCTCGTCATGAGAGCGCCAAGCAGGCCGCGGAGGAACTCTCCGTCACCGCCACGGCGATCAGCCACCAGATCCGTGCGCTGGAAGAATCCCTCGGCGTCGCACTGTTTCTACGCAAACCCCGCAAGCTGGAACTGACCCTGGCCGGGCGCGAACTGCAGCAGGTGCTGGAAAGCGCCTTCGACAGCATCGGCGCTGCGGTCGAGCGGCTCAGCGCCGCACCGCGCCGGCACGCGGTCACCCTCAGCACCACGCCCGCGGTGGCGGTGCGCTGGCTGCTGTCCTGGGTCTGCCTGCTGCGTGATTCCCACCCGGATATCGACCTGCGCATTCATGCCTCGCACGAGCCGGTGGCGCTCGATGGCGTCACCGCCGATATCGCCATTCGCTACGGCGATGGCCGCTGGCCCGGGCTGGTGGCGGAAAAACTCTTCGACAACACCTTCATTCCGGCCTGCAGCCCGCTGCTGGGGCTGCACGATGCCGCCGACTTGCCCCGGCACACGCTGATTCACTTTCGCAACCAGGCAGTGATTTCCTCACCCCTCGATTGGGCCGTCTGGCAGAAGCAGGCCCAGGTGCCGGGGCTGGATGTCGCTGCCGGGTTGGTGTTCTCCGACGAGACTCACGCCGTCTCGGCCGCCGTCGGCGCTCAGGGCGTGGCGCTGATGAGCCGACAACTGATCGAGGACGAACTGCGCGAGGGGCGCCTGGTGCAGCCCTTCGGCCCGGAGCTGGAAGGCAAGCCGTTCTTTCTGGTGTACCCGGAAAGCCGCCGGAACGATCCGACCCTTCTCGCGGTGCGCGAGTGGATCCTGACGGTGCCGGGTGGGTTGTGTTCGGTGTAGAGGCAGTGGCTGGTATTCGCCGGTCGGATACCGAGCGCGCTAGGCGCCGGGTTGGGGCGCATAGAGTTTCGTCATCACCGCCCATTGCAGGGCGGGTGCCTCCTCCAGCTTCAGCGACTCGACCCTGAGTTGCACCATTGCCGGATCGTTGCCTGCATAAGCGACTGCCTCGTCGATGGCCCGCGTCCAGTCATGCTCGTCAAACCCAGCGCCGACCAGGATGGCGCTTCCACTTGCGGCGGACTGGTCGACGGCAAGAAGGCGCGACATGTACCAGAAGTCGTCGGACGCGCTGAGAAACAGCTTGCCGCGGTTGTTGTTGGCGAACGGGACTTTCAGTTCGATGTAGTGGTAGCCGTGGCCTGCGGCATCACGTACCCACAGGTCGCATTGCTTGGTTTCACGGTCCATCTGCCCGCGCCGCTGATCCAGCCAGACCTTGTACTCGACTCCCACATCCGTCTGCGGCTGCAGCTGGTAGCGTTCAGTCAGCCAAAGATAGAACTCGATCTTCAGCCAGCCCTCGAAGCCGTTTCGCAGTTTCGACAGCTGGTGCAAGGCAGGGGCGCGGCGAGTTTGCAGGTCGTCGAGAAACGCCGCAAAGGTGACCGCTACATGGATGATGCCGGGCATCACAACTCCTTGGCATTCGCCTGGTTATCGGGCGGCAGGTAATAGGCATCCCACAGCTTGTTGCGGAATTTGTTGCTTGGGTCGACGCGCCTTTTCAGCGCGAAGAACGCTTCGGCGCGCGGATAGGCTGCGAGGAACTGCTCACGGCTGGCGTGGATTTGATACGGCAGGTAGTAGCTGCACTGGTGGGCGATGGCGAGGTCGATCAGCCGCCGTGTCCAGTTGGCCACGGCGGCGCGCTCGCCGGGCGAGACGCCCTGGCGGTAGGTGAGAGAGGGGGAACATTCGGGGAAAGCTCCGCGGGGCTGGGCGTGGAGCAGAATTGTAACCTGCGGCCGTGTTCACACGCCTGCATGCGTGTCAGCGCGACACCGCCTGCATTGATCAGGAAGAAATCACAGCACCGTTGTCGTAGTTCGTATGCAGCCAACTTGAAAAAGGACAACAGTGATGGATGGGATGTTTTTCGATAACGGGCAGGTACTCATCAGAACAGTGACGGTGGGGCTGCTGGCCTATATCTGCCTGGTTGCCTTCCTGCGCCTTTCGGGCAGGCGCACTCTCTCCAAGATGAATGCCTTCGATCTGGTCGTGACCGTCGCCCTCGGCTCGACCTTCGCCACTATCTTGCTCAACAAGGATGTTTCCCTGGCTCAGGGCGCGCTGGCTATGGCTTTGCTGATCGGCCTGCAGTTCATCGTCACCTGGACCAGTGTTCGGGTCGGCTGGGTTCGCCGCCTGGTCACCGGGGAGCCGGCGCTGTTGTTTCACCATGGTCAGTTCCTGCGTAGCGCCATGCGGGCTGCCCGCGTTACCGAGGACGAGGTGCGGTCGGCTATTCGCGCTGCGGGAATCGAAACAGTCGCCGATGTGGCCGCGGTCGTCCTGGAGACCGATGGCTCGTTCAGTGTGGTGAGGGAAGAGCGCAGCGAAGGGGAGTCGAGCCTGGCGCGTGTTGGCAGGCCGGATGCGTCCTAGACGGGAAACCCCCTACCGAGAGCCAGGCCTGGCTCAGGTAGGCTCTGCGCCTGTAGGCATGCGGCGGGTCGGGCGGCTGAGGTAAAGATAACCGAGTTTGCTTGCTCCCATGCTCCGCGTGAGACCGCAGCCGCTGACACTGCGCCGCGAACGCCAGCGCCGCTCCATCATCCTGGCCTCGGCCTGTAGTGCCTCGGGTAACATGGCGTCGCAGCGCATACCGAGCCAGAGGAGCCTTATGTCATCGCCGAAACGAAAACACGCAGGCATCGAGCGCGAGTTGATCCGCACCCTGACCTTTGCCTGCGAAACGGCGAAAAGCGAGATCGTCGGCTTCCAGTGGCTGACCCATGAGATGGACTACCAGCGCTTTCCGCAGAGCCTTGTGGTGACCTGGATGTTCGACAGCGAGGCGAGCAGGGCGCGCTCACTCGCCAGTTCGGACAAGGCGAGAATGCTGGAACTGACGCTGGCCGCTTTCGATGAAGTGGGCATCAGCGTTTCCAGCATCGCTGAACATGTGGCGTTCTCGGTGGAGCAGCCGGCAAGGGGCAAGCGTGGACAAGGACATTGAGAGCCCCTGCGTGTCGCTGTGTCAGCTCAACGGCGAGCTGTGCGTCAGCTGTGGACGCACGCGCGAGGAAATCCGCAAATGGCGGGGCATGAAACGCCCCGAGAAGATGGCCACCGTGCAGAAGGCGTCGGTGCGGATGAAGGCGATTGCCAAGAAGAAAGGCAAAGGTTAGTAGGGTGGATGGCGCTTCTTTCATCCACCATCGGGTCGCTCACTCACCATAACCACCCTCGACCTGCTCCGGCACCCCACACCAATCTGCTGGGTAAATGCCTTGCGCCACTGCCCGATGGAAACTCGAATAGGGCCAATCCGCCAGCCGTGCCACATGGCCGTGTTTGAGCGGGTTGTAGTGGATGTAATCGAAGTGGCGCTGGTAATCGCGTTCGTCACGGATCAGATGTTCCCAGTAGCGCCTTTGCCAAATACCACGCTCACGCCTGTTCTGTTGGTTGGCGCTTAGCATTTCGGTGGCGGGTAGGCGTTTGCTGAAAGCGAACTTGATGACCTTCCAGCGCAGGGCGAAGTCGGCGTCGCCAGACGGAAGTGTCCACAGGCAATGCATGTGCTCGGGCAGCACCACCCAGGCATCGATATGGAAGGGGTGACGGGTTTTGGTGGCGCGCACCGTCTCGCGCAGCAAGTCGATTTCGCGGATCAGCAGATCGCTGGTGCGATCGCGCAGGTTGACGGTGAAGAAGTAGGTGGCGCCAGCCACGCGGGCGCGTCGGTAATTGGGCATTGCGGCTCGTCCTTGAGCGATGGTTGTATCTGAACCATGGTGGACAAGCTTCGCGTTGTCCACCCTACACCCGGTATATCGGCGATCCGTAGGGTGGATGACGCTCTTTTCATCCACCGTCAGCGGTCGTCCGGGCTACTCGCTCCGTGGCTGAATTCGGGGAACGTTGGTCTGTCGGTAGTGGGCCAGACGTCAACCATGTCATGGATATCAACCACTACAACGCGCGGGATATGTTTTGTAACCCCATGGCGGAAGGACTATCTGCTGAGGATTACATCTTCGAATCCGTTGTGAGCTACATGAGGCGGTAGGATGTTCAGGTTCTTTCTGATTGGTCTGGTACTTCTGGGTAGCGGTTGTGCCAAGGGGCATGGCAAGCCGATTGCTGCTTTGCATTACGATTCGATTAGCGCTCAAGCAGACGCTCGCTTCTATGATTTGCGGTTCCGCTCGGATGTCGATCTGCTCAATTTGTTTGGCCCTGGAGAGGGCTTCGTAGGCGGAATGATGTACTGCGCCCTGGACGATGATGTGGATTTCTCGGTCGGGCACTTCATGAAGACGTTGGCCTCTGGTTTCGTCGAGCGCGATACCCGGCATGAAGGCGGGGATGGCTTTGCATTCGTGGCTGCCTTGTCTTTCAACGAGACCCTCGATGAAGGCACAACTACGCGAGCATTGGGTGACGAAGCGATTCGTTCGCTGATCGCTAACAAGGGCTCCATTCCCTGCCAGTACGTGGCGACCGTCTATGGCGCCAAACCCTATCACTCTGGAGCCTTTCAGATACCCACCGCCGATATCCTGCGCGAGCTGGACAAGTAGCACGTAAGGTGGATGACACTCTTTCAACTTTGGGAGGGTGGTTGCAGCACCTCGAACGAAACAGTGGCCCTGCGTAGCAGGGGGCGATGATTGCTCAGCCTCGCTCAACTTCCTGCAGAAAACTCTGCAGAATCTTGCGGCTTTGCGCCAATTCGGCCGCTTTCTGATCGGCCACGCGGATCTGTTCGTGCAGAACGTCACGCAGCTCATCGCATGGCTCGAAGGCGAGGCCTTCGCCTCTCACGCACGGCAAGAACTTCAAGATGGTCGCCAGGGTCATGCCGGCTGCACCCAGCAACCTGATGCGTTCGACCGTGCGTAACTCTGACAGGTCGTAATCGCGGTAGCCGCCGGCTGTGCGCTTGGGCTTCAGCAACCCTTCGGTTTCGTAGTAACGGAGCATTCTGATGCTCACGCCAGAACGCCTGGATAGCTCACCTATTTTCATCGCTTCCTTCGCCTTGACTCTGACAGTGCTGTCAGGGTCGATGATAGGGGCTCGATCAATCGAGGACCATCAGGAGCCGTTCTCATGGCGATTCACCCGAACCCTTATCCGTCCTACATCGATGGACAACTCGTCAGCGCCTCACCGCTGAACCCGCTGGCTTTCGCCGGTTTTGCCCATTTCACTGCGATGCAGGTCAGAAGCTCCAGAATCAAGGGGCTGGATCTTCACCTACAGCGCCTGCGCGATGCCTCTCTGGAGCTCTTCAACCGTGCGCCTGCTGAAGCGTTTCTGCGGTCGTACATTCGCACCGCGATCGAAGAAGGCGCGAGCGACCAGTCACTGACCGTCACCGTCTTTTCACCTCACGGCGAGTTCACGGCCGCCAGCATGGAGGTTGAACCTGCCGTGTTCGTACGCACAGCCGCGCCGTCCGATGGGCCGCAAGGCCCGTTGCGCTTGAGTGTCATCGAGCATGAGAGACCGCTGGCGGCAATCAAGCATGTCGGTGAAATCGGCAAGACCTATTACCTGCACCAGGCCATACGTGAGGGTTTCGATGATGCGGCTTTCGTCAATCGACGTGGGCACCTGAGTGAGGCCACGATCTGGAACCTGGCGTTCTGGGATGGTGAGACGGTGATCTGGCCCGAGGCCGAGATGCTCAAAGGCACCATGATGGGCATGGTTCAGCGTCAACTTGCCCGCCTCGGTGCGCCCCAGCGCTGTGAAGTCGTCACGCTCGAGCGGGTGAAAGAGCTCTCTGGTGCAGCCGTGATGAACTCATGGACACCGGGGATTCCGGTCACTGCCATCGCCGCTCATACGCTCGATGAGGCAAGGCCGTTCATCGAGCTGCTGCACAAGGCCCACGAGGCTGAGCCGGCCGACTTTCCCTGAGATTGGCGAAAAGACGAGAGGGGCGGTTTAGTCGATGGGCCGCCTCCTTTGCCGTTGGATCATCCGGTGGACACGCTTTGCGCTTTACACCGCCACCATGCATCGGGCGTGCGGAGACCGTAGTGTGGATGACGCTTTTTTCATCCACCATTTGCGGGGGCTGATCTCCTAGCTACTGGCTTGGCGACCAGCGGCAGCCGCAGAGGAAGCACTCAAGCGGTGGCTTGGGATAGGTTACGGGTACCCGTCGCAAGAACCACAGGAGTGATCGGCATGATTGGTAAGCTCGTTTCCACCGGGTTTCGTGTAGCCACCTTACCCGCGCGGCTAACCTTTCGCAGCGTTCGTGCTCTGGCCATGACACCGGCCGAAGCCAGCCGCCTGGTGGAGGGCATGCGCGACGCCTCGGACCAGGCGGTACGGGAAATTCAGCAGATGCTGGCCAGTGTCGATGCCGAGATGGGCTTCAAGGCCGCGCATCTGAGCCGGGAGGAGAAGCGTGCGGCCGCCGAACTGGCCCTGTATGCCGCCGAACAGCATCTGAGCATGGCGGCAATCAACATTCTGCGGGCTGTCTGGCTGACGCTGAGTGCAGCCGAACCGCTGCCACCTGCCGAGCCTGCTGAGCGGATCGAACGCCAGCCCAAGGACTGAGCTGCTCCGCCAAACCCGAGGTGCGGATGCCTCGATGGGCTAGGTGTAGGGCGGCCGAGAGCATTGCTTCTCCACGTTCGTGACGGGCGATTGGGAGGGGGCAGGCGTCCCCGTCGCGGTTTCTACTCGATGATATGCAACGTGTAGATTCGACGAGCGCGCAGCCCGGCGCACTGAGTGCCATAGGTACCCGCGGACAGGTGAACCTCATAGACGCCGGTCCGGGTTGGTGTTCCGACGATGAGGCCGTGGTTGTCTCTATCTTGATGTTCGATTCGCAGGCCTTCCGGCAGTGGCTGCGCGTCGCTCACGTAGATGCCATGAACCGGTGTCGGCGCATTGATGACTTCGAGGGCGACGCGGTACGGCTTACCCACCTGGCCTGTCGGCAGAGTCTCCGGCAGCAACGTCGGCGCTGTTCTCAGCGCGCAATTCGCGGCCACGCTCCCGAGCATGGTCGTCTCGCAGCCCGCAAGGGACAGAGTAAAAAATGCGACCAGCAATGATCTTCGCAACATATGAGTCCTTTCAATTTGGTTCAGGGGATTCGGCTAAACACCAAACCTCCGAAGATATCGGTCAGCAGTTGAGAAAGCGTATAGCCGCGGCGCACCTGGTGTCCGACGTAACCCCAGGAAAACAGACTCGAGTTGCTGATTAGCTCGCTTGGGTCCGTTCCGCTGGTGATAGTTCCGCTGTGTGTCTGGGGCGCCTGCTCCCATGCGATCCAATGATTTTTGCCCACGCCCATACCGCCTTCGACCATCGTGGCACACACTAGCGAGGTGACATGACTATGCGACCCCAAGTGATTCAGGAGTTCCATGAACTGTGCTTGGTTGATGTGCCAGCGATATTGGATATTGTCGAAAAGGACGGTCGCACCGGCTTGGACGAACCAAGATTTGAGTTTGCTCGGAAGAGTGATACCTGCGACTTGGTCGCTCGGAGAGTCGTAATCCATAAAGGCATTTTCACTATCCCGCAGGCTGGCTAGAGATATCCAGTCAATCGCGGAGATTCGGTCGCCTTCGGTGCTATCGCTAAAATTGGAGGGATTACGACAGCCATAGCTGGGCTTGATATGCAGCTGCCCAATTGTGGTTTCCCCCGTTTCCCACAGCTCGGTAATCGCTTGGGCGTAGAGGTCGGGCCTGTCCATTAACAAAGCATAGAAAAAAGCAGCGGGGCCACACAGGCTCGTGTCTTGCTGATTGGGATAGGCGGCAATTCTGCTTTGGGATGTCGGCTGCTGACCATGCGCCTTGGCCACCCGTGTTCGTAGTTGATCGGCGATTTTGCCTTTCTCGAACGGGTCGGCGGCAGTCCCTATTGGATTGGCTGGGTCGTTGAAGACGCGGGCCGTAGTTTGCTGATTTTGGAAGCTATCGAGGATGGCCGTCGCAGCGCTCAGTGGATCAGCGGGAGCTTTCGCTGGCGGTGGCGTCTGAGCGGGTGCGACAAAATGGCTGGCTAATGCGGCAGCCGGGGCAGGGGTGCTTCGACTGGTCGCCAGAGGCATCTGCATCGCGGCGAAGGAGAGACTGGCTGGCGCGGTAAATGCGGATTGAACCACTGCATCTCCGATGATTA
>VFQR01001809.1_pt1 | contig 14945 bp, 17 predicted proteins | sample 3512321 | NCBI WGS metagenome assembly VFQR01 (sample SAMN10412374, study PRJNA504923) | tailings metagenome | isolation source: Relicate 3 Philex TSF1 revegetated site | place: Philippines: Tuba, Benguet | collected 2017-08-29
CTCTCCTTGGGCCGGACTCTAGCATCAGATGGACGAATTATCGGGGGTCACAGCACTTGCCAAACCGGGAACCAGTCAAAGTTTTGTTGCGACTTGGCGCGTATATGTCCAATAGATGAAGCACACCGCGATCTCGCGCCGACGCTGCTCCGGCATCAACCGCACGCGCGCTTGTGGTGGCCGTCAATTCGGCTCAGGCTCGGGGTGGCGGTGATCAGCAGAGCATAGGGAATGGTCGCCCAGCACTTCGATCACCCTGCAATCGGCGATTTTCCCGCCTGCGCATTGCACGACCATGCGTTCCAGTTCGCTTTTCAACGCCGTCAGCCTCGCAAGACGGCTTTCGACCTCAGCCAGTTGCGCCTTGGCGATGGCATCGGCGGCGGCACAGGATTGGTCGGGCTTGTCCGACAGGCTGAGGAGGTCGCGGATTGCCTCGAGGCTGAAGCCCAGGTCTCGGGCGTGGCGGATGAAGGCCAGTCGTTCCAGCGCTTTGCGGCTGTAAAGCCGCTGGTTACCTGAGCTACGCTCCGCTTCGGGCAAAAGGCCGATCTGCTCGTAGTAGCGAATCGTCGGAACCTTCACCCCGGCGGCTTCGCCCAATTTTCCGATGGTCAGCATCAGATTCCTCTTGAAGCTATAGTTGCTAGAGACATTAGGTTACTGATTCGATGAAATCAACTGCCCGCCCTGCGGCAGGAGGAATGACGATGCCAGAAGCTGCACGCGAAACGTCCTGCGACTGGACAGTGACAGGCATGGACTGCGGGTCCTGCGCAACTAAAATCAAAGATGCTGTCGCGCGTCTGCCGGGAGTAAGCGGCGTTGAGGTCGGGATCATGTCGGAGCGCCTGCGACTGACGCTCGATGAAACACAGACCGGGAAAGACAGGATCGAAAAGACTGTCCGCGCACTTGGCTACGAGATTGCGCCACGCACGGCATCGGCGAAGAAGGAGTTCGTTTTGCCCGGACAAGCTGCAGTCGAAAAGACTGACGCGGATGCGGATGTCAATCACGCCAAACACGATCATGCCAGTCACAATCATGCCGGTCACGATCACGGCCTAAAGGCAGCCGGCACCAAGCAGGACGAGTCCAGCCACGGTAGCGCCGGCCATATCCATGACGACCCTGCTGACCGGAGCAAGCGGTGGTTTCAAACGGCCAAGGGTAGGCTGGTGATCTTCACTGCCTTTTTGCTGGGTGCCGCCTGGATCATCGAATATCTTGCGCCCGAGATCGGCAAATGGGCCTTCGTCGCGGCCTGTCTGATCGGCGTGGCCCCGGTGGCGCAGCGTGCCTTTGCGGCATTGCGGATGGGGCAACCATTTACCATCGAAAGCCTGATGACCATCGCTGCCATCGGCGCGCTGTTCATCAATGCGGCCGAAGAGGCGGCGCTGGTCGTTTTCCTCTTCGCCGTGGGCGAAGTTTTGGAAGGCGTCGCGGCAGGCAAAGCGCGCGACGGGATCCGGGGGCTGGCAAATCTTGTCCCGAAGACCGCGCAACTGGTCACCGGCGACACCACGCGCGAGGTGCCTGCCGCAAGCCTGAACGTGGGCCAGACCGTGCTGGTCCGCCCCGGCGACCGGATTCCGGCGGATGGCGAGATCGTGGACGGCACGTCGGGCGTCGATGAAAGCCCGGTCACTGGCGAAAGCGTGCCCAAGACGCGCGGGCCGGGGGATTCGGTCTTCGCAGGCGCAATCAACACCGAGGCAGCGCTGCGGGTAAAAGTCACTAAGGGCGCGGAAGACAACACCATCGCCCGCATCATCCGTCTGGTCGAAGAGGCCGAGGAGGCCCGCGCGCCGACCGAGCGCTTCATCGACCGCTTCAGCCGCTGGTATATGCCCGCCATCGTTGCCGTGGCGGCGCTGGTGGCGCTGGTGCCGCCGCTGGCGTTCGACCAGCCTTGGGACACCTGGGTTTACCGCGGTCTTGCCCTACTGCTGATCGGTTGCCCTTGCGCGCTGGTCATTTCGGTCCCCGCTTCCATTGCCTCGGCTATGTCCACGGGCGCGCGGCGCGGCCTCTTGATGAAAGGCGGTGCCGTGATCGAGGCGGCGGCGAAGGTTGATGCCGTGACCTTCGACAAGACCGGGACGCTGACACATGGTCGTCCACAGGTGACGGACGTCGTGCCGTTCGGGGCCACCACCGAAGCCGAGCTTCTGGCCGTTGCGGCCGGGGTCGAGACGGGGTCGAGCCACCCGCTGGCCATCGCCATCCTGAACAAGGCAAAGGACGCAGGCGTGGCCGCGCTGTCGTCGCAGGATGCAAAGGCGTTGATGGGGAAAGGCGTGGTCGCGACGGTGGGTGGTGCGCCCGCATGGGTCACCTCTCCGCGTTACGCGATGGAACATGGTGGGCTTGAAGGCCTTGGTTTGCGACAGGCCACAATCTTCGAAGAGGATGGCAAGACCGCTGTTGCGGTGTTCCGCGAGAAGACCCCACTTGGGTTGATCGCTATGCGAGACGAGCCACGGGCGGACGCTAAGGATGCTGTGCGCCAGCTGACGGCCATGGGGGTCACCTCTGTGATCCTGACCGGGGATAACCCCCGCACAGCCTCCGCGATTGCCGGAAGCCTCGGCTTGAAGTTCGAAGCCGACATGCTACCCGAAGACAAGCTCGCCTATATCCGCGAGATCGGCTCCAAGGGCGGCGTCATGATGATTGGCGACGGTATCAACGATGCGCCGGCGCTGAAGCAGGCGTCGGTCGGCGTGGCGATGGGCTCGGGCACCGATGTGGCGCTGGAAACCGCCGATGCGGCAATCCTGCGCGACCGGGTGACAGACATCCCCGCCACGATCCGCCTGTCGCGTGTAGCGATGGCCAACATCCGCCAGAACGTGACCATCGCATTGGGGCTGAAGGCCGTGTTTCTGGTGACCTCGGTTTTCGGTCTGACCGGCTTGTGGATTGCGATCTTGGCCGATACCGGGGCGACAGTGCTTGTGACCCTGAACGCCCTGCGCCTGCTTCGGTTCAACCCTGAGCGTGAGAGCTGACATCATGATCTCAGGTTTTGGCTGGGCCGCGCTGGCCCTTCTGTTCGGCTATCTGGCTCTGTTCTTCTGGGGTAGTGCGCTGGCGGCGCAAGCGGCGGGTCGGCCTGTCTGGCTGTTTTCGCGCGCCACGGGACGCGACCGTCTGGCTGCGATGGGCTTCCGTCTCGCCTTCGTACTTGCCTTTTTCGGGCCACTCCTCTGGCTCGCCATGCCTGCCCTGCACAAGGTCGATCCCCTCTGGACCGAGGGGGGTGCCGTGGTCCTCGGCCTGATCGGAGTATTTGTCGCCGGACTTGGCGCGATGGTCGCCTTTGCAGCACAGATGTCGATGGGATCGTCGTGGAGCGTCGGCGTGGCAGGCGGCGAGACCGGCGATCTGGTCTCGAACGGGCTCTACCGCTTTAGCCGCAACCCAACCTTTGTCGGTCAGTTTGCCCTGCTGGCAGGTGTTGCGATGGCGGTTCCGGCAGTCCCGACAGTCCTCGCGCCAATCCTGTTTCTCTGGTCGGCCAGCACGCAAGTCCGGTCGGAAGAGGCCGCCCTGCATGACGCAATCGGGTCTGACTATGACCGTTACGCCGCATCGGTCCCGCGCTGGATCGGCATAAACCGAAAGGCTGCACGATGACCCGAGCGGTGCTGATCTGCCTGATCGCTGCCACAGTGGTGGCAGACCAATTGACCAAGGCAGCGGCCCTGTCTGCGCTGTTGCAGGGGATTGCGGTCCCGGTTTTTCCGGGCTTCAACCTCACCCTTGGCTTCAACGAGGGTGCGAGTTTTGGTATGATGGGTGGCGTCATGGCGGGCAAGCCGCTCCTGATGGCGGCGCTGACGGGCGCGCTGACGCTTGCCTTCGCCGTCATGGCTTTTCGGGCGCAGCACCCGCTGGAACGAATAGGTTATGGCCTGGTTGTGGGTGGGGCGCTTGGCAACATCATCGACCGCCTGCGACAGGGTGCCGTGACCGATTTTCTTGATTTCTATTGGCGCGACTGGCATTGGCCCACGTTCAACGTCGCCGATATTGCGATCACTCTGGGCGCGGTCTTGATCCTTGCCGCCTCTCTTCCCCTTCGACGCCGCAAGGAGCCTGTTCTTGACCAAAGCTGACCCGCAGAGTCTGTCGCGCGACGATCTCTCACTGATCGCCGCCTTCCTGATTGCATTGGCGGCGACGCTTGGCGCGCTCTTTATCGGCGAAGTGTTGGGACAGATGCCCTGTACGCTCTGCTGGTATCAGCGCATCGCCATGTTCCCGCTCGCGCCAATCCTTGGTCTGTCGCTCTGGCGCGCAGACGGCATAGCGCGCACATACGCCTTACCGTTGGCCTTGGCCGGGCTGGCACTTGCGGCCTGGCATTCGGGTCTATACGCCGGCCTCTTGCCCGCGCCTATCGTGCCTTGCACTGAGAATGGCCCATCCTGCACCGGCGAGGCACAGATGATCCTCGGCCTGCCCATCCCCTATCTTTCAGCGGTCGCCTTCGCGGCGATCCTTGTTTGTCTCCTCTTGCCGAAAGGGCACCGCCCATGAACCGTCGCAACCTCCTGATCGGAGCATCCGCAGTCGGGCTTGCCGCCTTTGCAGCTGGCACCATCATCCTGAACCGTCGCCGTGAAGCCGAGGCCGAGGCACTGGCAGCCGCCACGCCCACCGCAGATCAGGCGCTTTTGGTCCGAGAGTATTCCCCCAGCTTCGGTCCCGCCAATGCGCCCGTCACATTGGTCGAGTTCTTCGATCCCTCTTGCGAGGCCTGCCGCGCTTACCACCCTGTGGTGCAGGAAATCCGACGGCAGTTTCCGACGCAGGTCCGCGTTGTGCTGCGCTACACCGTCTTCCACGAAGGCTCGGACGAGGCCGTGCGCATCCTCGAGGCCGCGCGGATGCAGGACAAGTTCGAGCCGGTGCTGGACGCACTTCTCGAGCAGCAGCCCGGTTGGGCCGTTCATGGCTCGCCAGAGATGGATGTCGCTTGGGAAATCGCTGGTGCGGCAGGTCTCGATCTCGAGAAGGCAGAGACCGACCAGTTCTTCCCGGGGATCACCGGGATTCTGAACCAGGACGCGGCCGATGTCGAAGCCCTGGGCATCCGCCAGACACCGACGTTTTTCTTGAACGGAAAGCGGCTGGAAAACTTCAGCGCCGACAGCCTGATCGCCGATGTGCGGTTCGCGGTCGAGAATAGCTGACGGCGTTCAGGACCGGCTGGCGAAGGCCGAAAACAGAGCCAGCGTCCGCTCGCTGACGTGATGCTCGATGCCCTCGGCATCGCGCTCCGCCGTTACGGGGTCGAGACCTAGACTGATGAGAAAGCGCAGCACGATCTCGTGCCGCCGCCGGCATTCCTTTGCCAGCGAACGCCCGTCATCTGTCAGAAAGACCGACCGATACTTCGCGCGTGTGATCAGCCCCTCCCGCGCCAGGCGGTCGAGCGTCTTGCTCACCGTCGGCACTTTCACGCCAAGCCGCGCGGCGATGTCCACGGGCCGCGCCTCACCTTGGTCGTGGATCAACTCCGCAATCAGTTCGACGTAATCTTCGGCCAGCTCATTGCGCCGGGCTTCGCGCACGCCCTGAAACGCTCCGGCGCGCAGGTCCGCAGGCCGGTCATCCGATGTGGCGTGGGGTGCAGGATCAACCTCTGTCATCGCGTCAGTGTCGCATGGGATGGATTGACAAGTAAAGGCATAGGGCAGATTGTTAGCCCTGTCTAACTTTGTGCGCCAAGACTTTGGCGCGACCATATGACTGCAGAAAGCAAAATCCATGTCCGCGAACGCTTGGCGTCGAGAGAGCGAGACACCCTCCCTTTCGGAAGTCTTCCGCACTATCGCGGTCGGCAATGGCGGCACCAGCAGGTTCAGGCGCTTCCTTGCTTTCATCGGCCCTGGCTATCTGGTGGCGGTGGGCTACATGGACCCCGGCAACTGGGCGACCTCGCTCGCGGGTGGTGCGGCCTTTGGCTACACGCTGTTGTTCGTCGCGCTGCTGTCGAACATCATGGCGATCCTCCTGCAATCTCTCTGCGCGCGCCTGGCGGTCGCGTCGGGCCGCGATTTGGCACAAGCCTGCCGCGACGCCTTTCCGAAGTGGATGTCGATTCCCCTCTGGATCTTTGCCGAACTGGCCATCATCGCCACCGACCTGGCGGAGGTGATCGGCACCGCCATCGGCCTAAATCTGCTCTTCGGCATTCCGCTGGAGATTGGCATCTTCATCACCGCTGCTGACGTGTTCCTGATCCTGTGGCTCCAGAACAAGGGCTTCCGCTGGATCGAGGCTCTGATCATCTCGCTTATGGCTCTAATCGCCGCCTGTTTCGTCGTGCTCATCGCGCAGGCCGATCCGGTTTGGGGGGAAGTCATTGCGGGCTTTGCCCCTAGCCGCGAGATCTTCAACAACTCGACGATGCTCTACCTCGCACTTGGGATCATCGGGGCCACGGTCATGCCACACAATCTGTATCTGCATTCGGGCATCGTCCAGACAAGGGCGTTTGGACTGGATCTGCCGTCAAAGCGCGAGGCGCTGCGACTGGCGACCTGGGACAGCACCATCGCGCTGATGTTCGCTCTGACGATCAACGCCTCGATCCTGATCCTTGCCGCCGCCGCGTTCTACACCGTCGGTGAAAACGACGTGGCCGAGATCGACAAGGCGCATTTGTTGCTGGAGCCGCTGCTGGGGTCTTCGCTGGCGCCGATCCTGTTCGGGGTGGCGCTGCTGTGCGCCGGGCTCAATTCCACTGTCACTGCCACCATGGCAGGCCAGATCGTGATGGAAGGGTTTATCAATCTGCGCATCGCCCCCTGGGCGCGGCGGCTGATCACGCGCTGCCTTGCGATCGTGCCCGCGATCTTCGTGATCCTGCTCTATGGCGGCGAAGGTGTGGGACAGCTTCTGATCCTCAGTCAGGTGGTGCTGTCTTTTCAACTGCCTTTTGCCATCGTGCCTTTGGTCATGTTCACTGCCTGCCGCGCCAAGATGGGCGAACTGGTGGCTCCATGGTGGTTGACTGCCGTGTGCTGGTTGATCGCGACGGTGATCATCGTGCTAAACGTGAATCTGCTCTCGACTGTTGTGTTGGGCTAACGCCTGCTTGTTCCTTCTGGATTCCAAGGGTGAAACCCGTCACGGAAACCCGCTTGGGTCAAAGAGTGTGGCGGTTCAAGAAATCAGATCAGCAGCACCTGAGTGCCAACTTGTGCGATGTCGTAGAGTTCTATGACATGCTCATTGTACAGACCGATGCATCCATTCGATGATCTGCGTCCGATCTTTCGGGTGTCGTGAGTACCGTGGATCAAGTAGGCTGGCCATGACAGATACAATCCCCGAACACCCAGTGGGTTGTCAGGTGCACCGCCCTCCACCATCTTCGGCCAATCTGGGTTTCGCTCAAGCATAGAAGCCGTCGGGCGCCACGGCGGGTTCACGGCCTTGCGGACAACCTCGGTTCGCCCGAGCCGGGTCAGTTCCTCGGACAGAGGGACGGACGATGGATAGAGAAGGTAGATCGATTGATCTTCTGACCAATAGTGCAGTGCACGTGACTTGGTGTCCGCAAGAATCGCGCCACCGCGGGTGTTTTCAAAGTAATCCTGCCACTGAGGCATCCGGAAGCTGGACACGTTGTTCCGCACGCTGCTGGAGACGGGAGCTTGAAACTCCGTGCTGCCTTCCTGCGCCCAGGCTGGCAGGGATGCAAAACTGGCCACCCCGATTGCGCCCCTCAGCAAAGCCCGCCGCTTCATCAAATCGCTGGTCATGGAACACTCCTCCAAGCGCTTTTCGAGTGTGAGTATCGTTCGCTCGTGGACGAGGCAAATCAAACAGCCGTTAGCACGCGGCACTCGGGGCGATGAGCGCGACCATCCTTTCTCCCCGCAACCGCACACTAGTTTATCTGGCGGCTTGCAAGCGACGAAGATGTCCCACCAACTCTTGGTCGTTTTGTTCTAAGCGGAAGATCCTTCCACAGTTTCAAGCCCACGTCGAAAATCGACCGCTGCGCCACCAATCTGACAATGCTGTGATCTTCGAACATATGCGTTGCACCAAGCTACTAGAGCAGTTAGCCATCCCTCCCATTTTAGGGGTTGTGGCAAGATTGTACGTTCCAAGCGCACACCAGTTCTCGACCCGGAAGCCTGTCCGAAGCTGGGCCAGCCTGGGGGCCGCCATCGTGGCAGGTGCCCTTTTTGTCCTGGCTCTTCCGCCATACTCGATCTTGCCACTTGCGCTTGTCCCCTTTGCTCTGCTGACAGTATTGGTGCGTGGCGCATCAGGTTTCAGCGCGTTCGGGCTGGGATACTTGTTTGGACTCGGTCAATTCGCGGTCGGGCTTTTCTGGATCACCGAAAGTTTTCAGGTTGAGGCTGACCGGTTCGGATGGCTGGCCTTGCCGGCGGTTCTTGGTCTTTCGGCGCTTCTGTCGGTCTTTCCTGCCCTGGCCTGCGCTCTGGCGGCGCGGATGGAACGCGCCGGGCTGCAGTTGGCGCTCTCGATGGCGACAAGCTGGACCGCAATGGAGTGGCTGCGAGGGCATGTTCTCACCGGGTTTCCCTGGAACCTTGCTGCTTACACGCTGTCTGACTGGCCGGTCGCCGTTCAGGCCTCCTCTGTCGTTGGAAGCTACGGCTTGGGATTTCTTTTGGTGCTCTGCACCGCGCTGGCCGGACTGGCTTTTGCCGCGACCACCGACGGGAAACGCATCGGCCGCCTCGCAGCCGCAGGCGCGATCGCTTTGTCGGTGACCGGATTTGGTGCACTGCGCTTGCTACTCGCTGATGCGCCATCAGAGCGCGGCGCGCAAATCCGTGTCGTTCAACCGAACATCGCGCAGAGTGCCAAGTGGGATGATGCTGCCCGAAACGCAAACATTCTGAAGCTCATCGCGCTTTCGGCCCGCCCCGGGGGCTACGACATTCTACTCTGGCCGGAAACTGCTTGGCCAGGGTTCCTGGCAGAGGATGCCGGTGCCCGGGCAATGTTGGGCTGGCTCTTGCCCGAGACCGGCGTCTTGCTGACAGGCAGCCCGGAACGGGAGGAAACCGGGGCCGGGACAGTCTACCGGAATGCCGTGCTTGCTATCTCTCGTGACGGCACCATCCTGACCCGCTATGCCAAACATCATCTCGTCCCGTTCGGTGAGTACGTTCCGTGGCGGAGCCTTTTGCCCCTTCAGCGTCTGGTTCAATCGCTCGGAGACTTCACGCCGGGGCCAGGGCCCCGGACACTGGCGTTCGGCCCACACCCCTATGCGGGGATCGCAATCTGCTATGAGATCATTTTTCCCGGACACGTGGTCGATGATGCGATCAGACCGGACTGGATCTTCAACGCGACAAACGACGCTTGGTTCGGTGCCTCGATCGGGCCATGGCAGCATTTGGCATCGGCCCGGATGCGGGCCATTGAAGAGGGCCTGCCTCTCGTCCGGGCCGCCAACACGGGAATTTCGGCAGTGGTTGATTCCTACGGGGCAACATTGGCCATGCTCGAAATCGACACGTCAGGCGTGATCGACATCCGCTTGCCCCGCCCATTGCCCGCAACCATCTACGCCCGCTTCGGAGACTGGGCGCTTCTCTTTCTCATGCTCACTTCGTGGGCGATCAGTGGCTATTGGGCCCGGCAGCAACAGGCAAACCTGAAAGGTGCATCGAAATGATCGGGCCGCTCTTCGCAATCATCGGGTTCCTTTGGGGTTACCTCGTTGCACGGCGGCGGGGCGGAAAGACCGTCGACCGCCTGCAGTACGGCGCAGGCTTCGCCATCGCCTTCGGGCTGCTCGGCACTCTCCTTGGAATCGCTCTCGCAAGGTATCTTGGGGCAGCCTGATCGGCGAAACATCGCCGATCCTGAAATCCTCACTTTTTCGTCGGTTGAACCTCTAGTTGCTCGAGGTTCTAGCCGACAGGCTGATCTCGCCTTCCGGACTGTTCATGCGTCTTCGTTCTCTTCAGATTATCCTTTGGATCGCCGCCACTGCGGCGGTCATCACGTTTTTGGCGGTGCGGTGGTGGCCTGCAACGGACGACACCGCAACAGCTGATTCAGCCTTTATGCCTACCTTCGCGCTTGCAGACAGCGAAGGCCGTATGCGCACGACTGCCGAATTTCGCGGAAAGTTCCTGTTGGTGTTCTTCGGCTTTACAAGCTGCCCGGATGTCTGTCCGACGACGCTCTCCGAAGTCGCTCAGGTCATGGATGATCTTGGATCTGCCGCGGGATCGGTGCAGCCGATTTTCATTTCAATCGATCCAGAACGGGACAGGCGTTTAGGGCTGGATGACTACACAAAGGCCTTTCATCCAGCGATCCTTGCTTTGGCAGGAAGCGAAGAGGATACAAAGTCTGCGGCCGCAAGCTTCAAGATCTTCTACGAGCAGGAGGCCGACACTTCGTCGCCGGACGGATACACGATGGCGCACAGCCCTAGCCTTTATCTCATCGGCCCAGACGGGGAGTGGCTGCGTCAATTCACCTACGGTACATCTGCTGCCGAAATCGTTTCCGACCTTCTAACAAGGCTCTGACCCATGAAACACTTCCTTCTCGCCACAACACTGATCTTCTCCGCACCTGCAGCAATGGCTTGTGAGACCGTGACAATCGGCGATCTTACCGTTGAACACGCTTGGTCCAAGGCGACAATCGGCGCGGGACGGCCCGGAGTGTTCTATGTCGAGATCAAGAACTCCGGGACGACCGACGATGCGCTCGTTGGCATCACGACGCCAGCAGCCGGAATGCCGATGTTGCACGAGACTGTCGTACAGGATGGCATCGCATCGATGCCGCATGCGATGTCAGTCCCGGTCCCTGCCGGTCAGAGTGTCCAGCTCGCGCCGGGTGGCTACCACGGCATGCTGATGGAGCTGACGACGGCCCTCAAGGAGGGCGACAGCTTTCCGGTTACCCTTTCCTTCGAAAAGTCTGGCGAGGTTACCGTGAATGTAGACGTCCTCTCGTTGCGCGCGGAGGGTCCGGATTGCGCCGACGCAGGGCAATAATCCTGGGTGCGGGAGGGGCAGTCGGAGCCGTCGCCTTCATGCTGGGCGTCGGGGCCTATCGCACGCGCAATCGGCCAGCCCGCAGCGAGGTCCTGCCCGTGCCGATCGGTCAGATGACCTGGACATTGACCGACCACCAGGGTCGCTTGGTCCGACCTTCTGACTGGGCCGGTCGCCCTGTCATGGTATTTTTCGGCTTCACCTGGTGCCCGGACGTCTGCCCGACCACATTGAGCGACATATCGCTCTGGCTCGAGGAGCTGGGTGCCGACGCGGATCGTTTGATCGTGGCGTTGATTTCGGTCGATCCGGAGCGCGACACGCCCGATGTCCTAGCCGGTTACGTCAGCAACTTCGATCCACGCATCATTGGGCTGACGGGCCCTGCTGACGAGGTCGCTCAGGCGGCCGCAGATTTTCGCGCAACCTATCGCCGCGTCGATAAGGAGGGCGGCGACTACACGATGGACCACACCGCCGGTGTATTTCTTTTCCACCCCGATGGGCGCTTTGCCAGCATCATAGACTTCCATGAAGACCGGCGTTTCGCCGTCCCCAAACTCCGCCGAACCCTCAGTTGAAAGGTCATTCTGCCAGATGATCCGCTCCGCATTTCTGATCCTTGCTATCGCGGCTTTCGCCCCGCTCCAGGCAGTGGCCGATCCTCCGACGGCGCATTTGCCCGTGGCATTCGAAGCCACAATCGCCCCCGGTGACACCCTGGACAGCGTCCTTGGTCACGCAGGAATCCCCGGGACGGTCCGGGCAGAAGCAGCCCTTGCGCTCTCAGGTGTCTACGACCTGACGGACCTGCGACCTGGCCACCGGATCGAATGGACTACGGCGTCCTGGGATCCGGCATCGCTGACACGCCTATCGCTCTTCGTGGAAGATGGTGTGGAGATCGCTCTCTCGTTCGACGGGCCGATCGCGGCACAGCGTCTTGACCCGCCGGTTCGTGAGACAGACCGGCGAGAGACCTTGACCCTCAACGGAACTCTCTATGACGCCCTGATGGCACGAAATGCACCCGAACGATTTGCGGTTGATTTGACCGCACTGCTTGCGGGTCAGGTCGATTTCAGGCGCGATCTCAAAGGCGGAGAAACCTTCGCGCTGGTCTGGCAGGAAGATCAGCTTCCCGATGGCAGCATCGCGGGAGAGCCTCGCCTGAGTTACGCCAGACTTGAACTTGCGGATCGCGTGCTCGAACTCGTTGCGACCGAAGCCGCGGGTCCAGTCATAGTCTTCGAAGACGGTGAAGCCGTGCAGCGTTCAGCGGCGCCCATACTTGGCGCACGACTGTCATCCGTTTTCGGCCGCCGAAACCATCCGGTGTTGGGCGGCGTGCGCATGCATACCGGGATCGATTATGCGGCACCTGTGGGGACCGACGTCTCGGCAACTGGTGCCGGGCGGGTGATCTTTGCGGGAACGATCCGCGGCTACGGCACCACGATCGACATCGATCACGGCGGCGGGGTTGTGACGCGATATGCGCATCTCTCTGAAATTGCCGAAGACGTTCGCGTGGGCACACGGGTCAAGGCTGGAGACGAGATTGGTGCCGTCGGCGCGACCGGGCTCGTGAGCGGCCCCAACCTTCACTACGAAGTTCGTGTCGACGGCCGACCGGTTGACCCGAAAGATCAGGATGCCCTGCCGGAACAAGAGATTGCTTCGGCAGAAGATCTCGATACCCTCGCCACCTGGCGCAGCGAAACCGGCTTCATGACGGCGATCGATGGAGAACGTGGATGACGGACTATCGCATCGGCCGCCGCGAGGTCATTCTGGCAGCGACCGCCTTGGCCATAGCCCCTGCTGCAAGGGCACAGGAAGAACCGCCGATCCATGTCGTAAAGGGGCGTGGCTGCGAATGTTGCGATGCATGGGTGGACTATCTGCGCGAACAGGGGTTCACGGTTACGGATGAGGTGTCGATGGGAACCTTGTTAATCCGCTTCAAGATGGATCAGGGCATACCAGCAAAGGCGTTTTCCTGTCACACGGGCACTGTTGACGGCTATGCGCTAGAAGGCCATGTCCCGGCTGCGGATATCCGCAGGCTTCTTGACGAGCGTCCTGACGCAGTTGGCCTCGCCGTGCCCGGCATGCCTTACGGCTCGCCGGGCATGGGATCAGAAGACGGTCGGGACGCCTATGACGTTCTGCTGGTTCGCCGGGATGGAAGCCTGGAAGTTTTTTCAAGCTATCCGGCCGCCTGACATGAACTGTAATTATATCGGATCAGCCAGACTGCCTGTGCGTCTTTTGGTGCTCACGCAGAAAATGGTGTCCGGTCATGTTATTTTGACTAACCGAGGTTTCAGCACAACTTCGGATTATCGACGTCAATTTTTGCCGTAGGCGCTGTACAGCAGCCGAATACGGCGGGACAGTTCTGACGACCTGAATAATGAGGTGTCGGCAGACTATCCCGCTTAGTACCCGTCAAGAATCAGCTCGCGGCTGGTTTGGCGACTTTGAGGAGAGTGGCCGCAACCGCTCGACCTGAGTTGAAGACAACCAGAACAAGCCGCTCGTGACCCATCCCAACTTTGGGAGCATGAACCAATTGTCAATCGCGCGATCAAGCGCATTTATAGTATCTGACCGAAGCTATTTGAACTCGGCCTAAATTATAGACGAACTAGCGGTGTCAACCAGCACTAAGAGAGCAATAGTGAGCTTACTAGAAAAAGCCCAAAAGTAGCCGCAGAGTTGCCAATGCGCACCCGTTAACTGACATCGCTCGATTATGAAACGCGCGGGGGGCACCTATGCGACTTCTCAGAAAAGTGAGTGAACTATCACACAATGTGCGATCAAGACTGGCTCTCCTCGCCACAACGCTTGCATTTCTTTCGGCTCAACCCTCCTTCGCGATCGATAACCGACAGACTGACACTGAAATGCTACCTATAGGGGCAGTCACCTCAGCTCCAGATGGGGCGTCAAATGTGTGCAATGTTTACGTTTGGGCTTGCGCGCAATCTGGTCGCACATTGAAGATTGGCGAGTTGCAACTTAGAGAGCTGCGGAAAGTTAATACTCGAATCAATCAGTCGGTTCGTTCGGTGAGTGACTTACAACAGTACGGTATCGCTGAACGCTGGACGCTGCCGACCAAAGGAAAGGGTGATTGCGAAGACTATGCCCTTTACAAGAAGTACGAATTGACGCGCGCTGGATTTCCGGCCGAACAGCTACTGATCGCAACTCTTCTTGATTTGAACAGAGCGTCTCATGCTGTTCTCGTCGTGCGCACTGGCGCCAATGATCTCGTTTTGGACAACCTAACCAACAAGATCGTACCATGGCACAAGACAGGATACACCTTTTTGAGAATGCAGGACCCTCGGAATCCCAAACGATGGGTTTCAGTTATGGCAGGGGGGATTTTCCTTAGGTGAGAGTGTATTGACGGGCGTTCTGTGACATACTTTTCAACTTGGTTGTGTTGAATCTCACAAAGGTTTTTTGGACGCTTCAATTCCAGAATCTGATTGCGCACCAAGAGTAAGTCAGAGCGCGAAGTTTCAGCTCTCGAAACTGCCGGGCCTGGAAGAATAGCCCACGACCAGTCGGCGCAAGATCGATGCCCGTCGCGGACTCTCCGCGACGGGATTCTCATCTTTTTCGTTATTGCTTAGCTTCATCATTGACTGATCAGCCCTGTGACCTCGTCTCACGTATAGAGGAGAGAATGCTGCACTAAGGTAGAATGTTGCAACTGAGCGACGCTTGACCGTTGATCCTTTCGAGTTGCCAGCGTCGCGTTCAAACGCTACCCGAGACCCATTGGGTCAGAAGAAAACTGCGATGCCGATGACATGGTACTGATCCGGCGCGATGGCGAGCTTGAGGTCTATACCAGCTATCCGGCGGCCTGAGATCACATCC
>VFQR01001810.1_pt1 | contig 14943 bp, 10 predicted proteins | sample 3512321 | NCBI WGS metagenome assembly VFQR01 (sample SAMN10412374, study PRJNA504923) | tailings metagenome | isolation source: Relicate 3 Philex TSF1 revegetated site | place: Philippines: Tuba, Benguet | collected 2017-08-29
ACCGGCGGACATGGGCAAGGCAACGGGGCAAAGCGGGGGATCATAGCGAGCGGGGGTGTCGCGGATCGGTCACCCGCCGCGGCGCGCCCGGTGCGGCCTGACACAATCCCGCCCGTGCTGCAGGTCCTGCTCGTCACCTTTCCCTTCTTCGCGCTCGTGCTCGCCGGTTACGTGGCGGCGCGGCGGCGCATGCTGCCGCTGGAGGCGATTCCCGGGCTCAACGGCTTTGTGCTGTTCTTTGCCTTGCCCTGCATGTTGTTCCGCTTCGGCTCCACCACGCCGATCGCGCAATTGCTCGACCTGCGTGTGGCCGGCCTGTACCTGCTGTGCGGGCTGGTGATCGCCGGGGCCACCGTGGCGCTGACGCTCAATGCGCGCATCCGCTGGAACGACGCGTCTTTCGGCGCGCTGGTGGCGGCGTTTCCCAATTCGGGCTTCATGGGCGTGCCACTGATCGTGGCCTTGCTGGGCTCGCAGGTCGCGGGCACGGTGATCCTCACCATGGTGGTCGACATGGTGGTCACCACCTCGCTGTGCATTGCGCTCTCGCGCCTGGACGAGGCCGAGGGCGACGGCCGATCGGCCATGTTCGACGCCGCGCGCAAGGCGCTCAAGGGCGTGCTCACCAACCCCATGCCCTGGTCCATCCTCCTCGGTGGCGTGGCCTCGGCCTGGGCCTTCCGCTTTCCCGAACCGGTGGAGAAGACGGTCTGGCTGCTGGCCGACGCGGCATCGCCTGTGGCCTTGTTCACCATCGGCGCGGTGCTGGCGCGCGCGCAGATGACGGCCAACCATCCCATGCCCTTGTCCGACTACCTGCCGGTGGCGGTGATGAAGCTGTTCGTGCACCCGTTGCTGGTGCTGGGCGTGGGGCTGATCGCCATGCAACTCGGCCTCGGCCTGTCGAGCCAGGCCTTGACGGTGATGGTGCTCGTCGCGGCCCTGCCCAGCGCCAGCAACGTCTCGCTGCTGGCCGAGCGCTTCGGCGCCGACAACGGGCGCATCGCCCGCATCATCCTGGTCACCACCGTGGCGGCCTTCCTCACGTTCTCGGGTGCGGTCACACTGCTGACCTGAAACGCGGATCCCATGGGAGATCGTTGAATCAATAGCCAAGTGCTATCGATTCAATCTGAACTACTGCATGGACGAATCGCGACGCGCTCACTAGAGTCGGTCGGGTTGCTTCGCAGCGACCCATAACTCACCTCGCCCTCGAAAGGAGACCACCATGTCAGAAGCCAAGTGCCCCTTCCACCACGCCGCCGGTGGCGGCACCACGAACAAGGACTGGTGGCCGAACCAGTTGCGCGTGGACCTGCTGAACCAGCACTCGAACAAATCGAACCCGCTGGGTGAGGAATTCAACTACGCCGAGGAATTCAAGAAGCTCGACTACAAGGCGCTCAAGGCCGATCTGGTCAAGCTCATGACCGATTCGCAACCCTGGTGGCCGGCCGACTTCGGCCACTACGGCCCGCAGATGGTCCGCATGGCCTGGCACGCGGCCGGCACCTACCGCACGCTCGACGGGCGTGGCGGCGGCGGGCGGGGCCAGCAGCGTTTCGCGCCGCTCAACTCCTGGCCCGACAACGTCAACATCGACAAGTCGCGCCGCCTGCTCTGGCCCATCAAGCAGAAGTACGGCCAGAAGATTTCCTGGGCCGACCTGTTCATCCTCGCGGGCAACGTGGCGCTCGAATCCATGGGCTTTCGCACCTTCGGTTTCGCGGGCGGCCGCGAAGACGTGTGGGAACCCGACATGGACGTGAACTGGGGCGCGGAGACCACCTGGCTGGGCGCCGACAAGCGCTTCAGCGGCGGCGGCGACCGCAACAAGGGCGAGGGCGAGTTGAACCACAACCTCGCCGCGGTGCACATGGGCCTGATCTATGTGAACCCCGAAGGCCCGAACGCCAGCGGCGACTACATGGCCGCGGCCAAGGACATCCGCACCACGTTCTACCGCATGGCCATGAACGACGAAGAGATCGTCGCGCTCATCGCCGGCGGCCACACCTTCGGCAAGGCACACGGCGCGGCGCCCGAGGCGCACAAAGGCCCCGAGCCTGAAGGTGCATCGATCGAATCGCAAGGCCTGGGCTGGAACAGCAACTTCGGCAGCGGCCACGGCAAGGACACGATCTCCAGTGGCATCGAAGTCACCTGGACCAAGACGCCCGCGCTGTGGAGCAACAACTTCTTCGAGAACCTGTTCAAGTTCGAATGGGAACTGGAGAAGAGCCCCGCGGGCGCCAAGCAGTGGGTGGCCAAGAACGCCGAGGAGATCATTCCGGACGCGCATGTGAAGGGCAAGTTCCACAAGCCCAAGATGCTGACGACCGACCTCACGATGCGCTTCGACCCCGAGTTCGGCAAGATCTCCAAGCGCTTCCTCGACGACCCACAGGCCTTCGCCGAAGCCTTCGCGCGCGCCTGGTACAAGCTCACCCACCGCGACATGGGCCCGAAGGCGCGCTACCTCGGCCCCGAAGTGCCGAAGGAAGAACTGATCTGGCAAGACCCGCTGCCCGCGCCCACGCTCAAGCCCACGGCGGCCGACATCGCCGACGCCAAGGCGAAGATCGCCGCGTCCGGCCTGTCGGTGAGTGAGCTGGTGTCGGTGGCCTGGGCATCGGCCTCCACCTTCCGCGGTGGCGACAAGCGCGGCGGTGCCAACGGCGCGCGCCTCGCGCTGGCTCCGCAGAAGGATTGGGCGGTCAACAAGCTCGCCGTCAAGGCGCTGCCCAAGCTGCAGGCCATCGCGGGCAAGCTCTCGCTGGCCGACGTGATCGTGCTGGCGGGCAACGTGGGCGTGGAGCAGGCCGCCAAGGCCGCGGGTGTGGCGGTGGACGTGCCCTTCGCCCCGGGCCGTGTGGATGCGACGCAGGCGCAGACCGATGTCGAATCCTTCGCCGCGCTCGAGCCCCTGGCCGATGGTTTCCGCAACTACAAGGGCAACGTGGGCGCGCCCACCGAGGCGATGCTGATCGACAAGGCGCAACTGCTCACGCTGACCGCGCCCGAGACGACGGCGCTGGTTGGTGGCCTGCGCGTGCTCGGTGCCAACTTCGACGGCAGCAAGCACGGCGTGTTCACCGACAAAGTGGGCGCACTCAGCACCGACTTCTTCGTCAACCTGCTCGACATGGCCACCGTGTGGACGCCCACCGACGCCAGCGCCGAGCTGTTCGAAGGCCGCGATCGCCAGAGCGGCAAGGTGAAGTACACCGGCACACGCGCCGACCTCATCTTCGGTTCCAACTCGGTGATGCGCGCCTACGCCGAGGTCTACGCCAGCGCCGACGGCAAGGCGAAGTTCGTGAAGGACTTCGTGGCCGCCTGGGTGAAGGTGATGAACCTGGACCGCTACGACCTGGCCTGATCGCCGCGTCAGCGCAGCAAAGCCCGGCCCCGCGGTGTGCCCGCGGGGCTTTTTTGCGCCTGGCCGTTTCAGCTTCGCCGCGAAATCGCCGATAGAAAGACGATGCGCGACCGCGCATGCCGGAGAGACGATGATTGCCGCCCCCATACCCGCGGACGAAGACGCGCGCTTGCACGCCCTGCGCGAGCTGCTCATCCTCGACACCCCGCCCGAAGAGCGCTACGACCGCATCACACGCTTTGCGATGAGCGAGTTCGATGTGCCGATCGCCACCCTTTCGCTGGTCGACCACGACCGGCAGTGGTTCAAGTCGCGTTTCGGGCTCGACACCTGCGAGACACCACGCGAGCTCTCGTTCTGTGGTCACACCATTCTCGAGCGGCGCCATCTCGTGGTGCCCGACACGCTCAAGGACGAGCGCTTCCGCGACAACCCGCTGGTGAGCGGCCCGCCCTGGATCCGCTTTTACGCCGGCGCCATCCTGCGCCTGCCCGGGGGTGCCGCGGTGGGCGCGCTGTGCCTCATGGACCACCGCCCGCGCGAGATCGATGCCATCGGCCTGTCCATCCTGGGTTCGCTGCGCGACCTGGTGGTCGAAGAGATGGTGCGCAAGGAGGGCGTGGCATGACGGTGCTCAGCGTGCGGGCCGTGGCGCCGCGCCTGCTCATCGTCGAGCCCGACCGGCTGGTGCGCAGCACCGTCTCGGGCGTGTGCCGCGAGCTTGAGCTGGCCCGGGTGCACCAGGCCGCCACGGTGGCGGTGGGCCAGCAGATGCTGCAGTCGCAGGCCTTCGACCTGTGGCTGGTGTCGCTGGTCGAGTGCGATGTGGCGCTGGAGCTGATCGAGCGTCTGCGGCGCGGCGGGTTCGACACGCGCGCCGACGTGCCGGTGGCCGTGATGGCGACCAGCGCCGACGCGCAGGTGGTGCAGCGGCTCAAGCCGCTGGGCATCCGCCGGCTGCTGTTGCAGCCGTTCAAGATCCGCGACGTGGTGGTCACCGTGGAGGCGCTGTGCGCGGCCGTCACGCCGCATCACAGCGACAGCGGGTCCACATCCACCGCGTAGCGGATCAGGCCGCGCGCCTCGGGCGCACTGCGTGACTGCAGCAGCAGCGGCTGCCAGGCCGTGAGGAAGCGCTGCAGCGCCGCGCGCGAATCGCTTTCGATGAGCAGTTGCGCGCGCTCCACGTTGGCCACGCGCTGGATGGTGAGCGGCACCGCGGGGTAGAGCGTGATGGCCTCGCGCGCGGGCAGGCCCTGCGCGGCGAGCGCCGCGGCCTTGAGGAAACCTTGTGCGGCCTCCTGCGTGCGCGCATCGGCACGCAGCAGCGCCTGGTGCGCGAACGGCGGCATGGCGGCGGCCTGGCGGTCGGTGAGTTCGGTAGTCGCGAAGCCCGGGTAGTCGTGCGTGCGCAGGTGAGCGAAAAGCTTGTGCTCCGGGTGCCAGGTCTGCACCCAGAGTTCGCTGGTGGCGCTGTGCACGGCGTCGCGGCCGGCGCGGCCCGCGGCCTGCAGCAGCAGCGAGAACAGGCGCTCGGGCGCGCGGTGGTCGCTCGCGAACAGCGCGGCGTCGGCGTTGATGGCGGCCACCAGCGTGATGCGGCGGAAGTCGTGCCCCTTGGCGATCATCTGCGTGCCCACCAGCACGTCCACCTCGCCCGCGTGCAGCGCGGCCAGCTGCGCCTCCAGGCTGCCCTTGGCCTTGGTGGTGTCGGCGTCCATGCGCGCCACGCGCGCGGGGCCGCCGTCGGGGCGGCGCGCGTCGGCCAGCAGGCCGGCGAGTTGTTCCTCCACCTGCTCGGTGCCGCGGCCGATGGGCTCGATGTCGAGGTTGCCGCAATCGGGGCAGGCGCGCGGCACGCGCTGCGTGAAGCCGCAGTGGTGGCAGCGCAGCGTGCGGTCGAGCTTGTGGAACACGCGGTAGGCGCTGCAGTGCGGGCAGCCGCTCTTCCAGCCGCAGGCGTGGCAGGCCAGCACCGGCGCGTAGCCGCGGCGGTTGATGAGCACCAGGCACTGCTCGCCGCGCGCCACGCGCTCGGCCATGGCCGCCAGCAGCGGCGGCGCGATCAGCGCGCCCTTGGGCTGGTGGTTCATGTCCACCAGGCGCAGCTTCGGCAGGGTGCCACCACCGATGCGCGAGGGCATGGCCAGGCGCCGGTAGCGGCCCTGCTCGCTGGCGTGCCAGCTCTCCAGCGAGGGCGTGGCCGAGCCCAGCACCACGCGCGCGCCGGCCACCTTGGCGCGGTAGATGGCCAGGTCGCGCGCCGAATAGCGTGCGCCGTCCTGGCTCTTGTAGCTCGGGTCGTGCTCCTCGTCGACGACGATGAGCTTCAAACCCGGCAGGCTGGCGAACACGGCCAGCCGCGTGCCCAGCACGATGCGCGCGCGCCCGGTGTGCGCGGCGATCCACGCCGCCAGGCGCTGCGGCGGTGTCATGCCGCTGTGCAGGCTCACCACGGCCTCGTCGCCGTGCACGCTGGCAAAGCGTGCGCGAAAGCGTTCTTCGAGCTGCGGGGTGAGGTTGATCTCGGGCACCAGCACCAGCACCTGGGCGTTTGCGTCGGCACCCAGCGCATGGGCGCAGGCCTGCAGGTAGACCTCGGTCTTGCCGCTGCCGGTGGTGCCGAACAGCAGGGCCGGGGCGGATGTATCGGCGATCGCCGCCAGCGCCTCGGCCTGCTCGGGGCTGAGCGCGCGCTGCGCATCGGCCGTCACGGCGCTGGCGCCGGCGCGCGCCGGGCGCTTGAGGCGGCGCGCCAGTTGCTCGGGCGTGAGGTCGCGCAGGGGCGGTGGCAGCGCGGCCAGCGCCACCTCGCCGATCGCGCGCTGGTAGTAGCGCGCGGCAAAGGCCACCAGCTCGCGCCAGGTGGCGTCCAGCGGCGGCAGGGCGTCCAGCACCTGGGCCACGTTGCGGGCCTGTTCGGGCGCCAGGCCATCGGGCGGTGTGTCGTCGCAGCGCCAGACGATGCCCAGCACCTCGCGCGCGCCCAGGGGCACGCGCACCAACGTGCCCGGGGCCAGCGCTTGATCGCTGCGGTAGCTCAGGGTGTCGCCCACCCCGCTGTGCGCCGGGGTGGCCACCACCACGGCGGGCCAGTGACACATGGTTATGCGAAGTTCCTCACGTTTGTCGGCGAAACCGGCGCTAAGTGCTTGATGTCAAAGGGTTGCAGAACATATCCAACGCTTCTGTGGATAACTTTGTTGATAGTTGCCATTCGCGCGGCTGCGGCCCTTGAAAATCAACACCTTGCTTAAATTGCCTAGAAAACAGGCAGCCAACAAACGCCTTATGAATCAACGGCTTGCGTGTTAAAGGCGTGCCGCCATCGGGATTGCCAGGGGGTGAGCGGGGATGGCGCACCGCAGCACAAATTTTGTGCATAACTGGCCTCTGTCAAGTGATTTTTCTGGCGGATTCTGTGCTAGGCCCGTTCGCGTGACAGCGCGATGACATCCGCAACGCTGTGTGGTGCTGCGGAATCCGCAGCACCACATGCCTTGGAATTCAGGCCGCCTGGCGTAGCCGGCGCGAATGCGAATGCACCGCATCCACCAGCGCCGTCACGTGCTCGGGCGGTGTGTGCTGGCTGATGCCGTGGCCCAGGTTGAAGATGTGCGTGGCCCCGGTGCCGGCGCCGGTGTGCGGCTTGCCGAAGCTCTCCAGCACCTTCACCACCTCGGCCTCGATGGCCGCGGGCGGGGCAAACAGCACGTTGGGATCGATGTTGCCCTGCAGGGCCTTGGCGTTCGGGCCGTCGCCCACCGCCGCGCGCGCGCGGGCCAGCGACACCGTCCAGTCCAGGCCAAGCACCTCGCAATCGAGCGGCTTCATGTCGTCGAGCCACAAGCCGCCACCCTTGGTGAACACGATGCGCGGGATGCGTACGCCCTCGTGTTCGCGCTTCAATTGCGAGAGCACGCGGCGCGTGTAGGTCAGGCTGAAGGCCTGGAAGTTGCCGTCGGCCAGCACACCGCCCCAGCTGTCGAACACCATCACGGCCTGCGCGCCGGCCTCGATCTGCGCGTTGAGGTAGGCGGCCACCGCGTCGGCGTTGATCGCGAGGATGCGGTGCATCAGGTCGGGCCGCGCATACATGAGCGCCTTCACGTGGCGGTAGTCGTCCGAGCCGCCGCCTTCGACCATGTAGCAGGCCAGCGTCCAGGGGCTGCCCGAGAAACCGATCAGGGGCACGCGGCCATCCAGTGCCTTGCGGATCGAGGTGACGGCGTCGAACACGTAGCGCAGTTTGGCCAGATCGGGCATGGCGAGCGCGGCCACGTCGGCCTCGGTGCGCACGGTTTTCTCGAACTTCGGGCCTTCACCCAGCGCGAACGACAGGCCCAGGCCCATGGCGTCGGGCACGGTGAGGATGTCGGAGAACAGGATGGCCGCGTCCAGCGGGTAGCGCTCCAGCGGCTGCAGGGTGACCTCGGTCGCGTAGTCGACGTTGGTGGCCAACCCCATGAAGCTGCCGGCCTTGGCGCGCGTGGCGCGGTATTCGGGCAGGTAGCGGCCCGCTTGCCGCATGAGCCACACCGGTGTGTGGTCGGTGGCCTGGCGCAGGCAGGCGCGCAGGAAGCTGTCGTTCTTCAGGGGGGCGAAGGGCATGGGCGTGGGGTGGGGCCGGGGGTATGGTCCGACCGATTATCCCCATGCGCCCCGCGCCAGGGGCGAGCCTGTTTACGCGGCGCCGCCCTTGAACTTGATGGTGCAGCCGTAAGGGCGGCTGGTGGTCACCGAGAGCGGCTTGCCGGCCGCAATCTCGGCCATCGCATTGCGGATGTAGGGCGTGGCCTTGGGGATGTCGTCGGCGCGCGCCGAGGCGATGCTGTCGATGCCGCCCGCGTACACCAGCGTGCCCCGCGCATCGACGATGTACATGTGCGGCGTGACGCGCGCGGCATAGGCGCGGCCGACTTTGCCGTCCTCGTCCATCAGCGTCGCGGTGGGCGCGGCCTTCTGCTCGCCCATCCAGCGCGCCAGTTGCGGGCCGCTCAGGTAGTCCGCGCTTGCGTCTTCGGTGGAGTTGATCGCGAGCCACACGATGCCCTTGCTGGCCGCGTCTTTCTGCAGCGCCTGCATGTTGCCCTGGTAGTGCTTGCGCACGAAGGGGCAGCCCGGGTTGTTCCACTCCAGCACCACGTGCTTGCCGCGGAAGTCGGACAGCTTCACCGGCTTGCCGGCGGTGTCCATCAGCGTGAAGTCGGGCGCGGTCTGGCCCACGGCGGCCGCGTGTGCAGCGGGCAGGAAGGACGCGAGCGGGGCGAGGGCACTCAGGGCAAGCAGGGGACGGCGTTTCATGGCGGGATCTCCTGGGACGGGGGTGGAGGGAAACAAGGACGGAAAGGAATCAACGCGCGGCGAGGGCGGTGCGCACCTCGTCCACGCTGAGCACCTCGGACAGCACCTGCACGGGCTGCCCGGGGCGGTGGATGGCGTACACCGGCACGCCGTTGCGGCCGAGTGCGGCAAGCGCCTGCGTCACGGCCGGGTCGCGGCGCGTCCAGTCAGCGCGCAGCAGGGCCACCTGGCCCTCGGCCACGTCGGCCAGCACGCGCTCATCGGCCAGCGTGGTGCGCTTGTTGTATTGGCAGGTCACGCACCAGGCGGCGGTGAAATCCACGAACACGGTGCGGCCCTGCGTGGTGAGCTCGGCCTGGCGCTGCGGGCTCCAGGCTTCCCATGCCACGCCTTGCACGGCCGTGGGCGCCGGGGCTTTTGCCGCGTCGGCGGCCTGCAGCCGCACCACGCTCGGGCCGACGCCGACGCCCAGCGCCAGCAATGCGGCGAGCGACGCACCGCCCAGCAGCACGCGGCCCTTGCCTGGCAGGCCCAGCGCCCAGATCGCCAGCGCGAGCACCACCAGCAGCATCAGCAACGCAGCAGCCCCGTCAATGCCGCTTTGCTGGCCCAGCACCCAGAGCAGCCAGACCACGGTGGCGAACATGGGAAAGGCCAGGAACTGCTTGAAGCGCAGCATCCACGCGCCGGGGCGCGGCAGCGCGCGCGCCACTGCGGGCACCCAACTGGCCAGCAGGTAGGGCAGGGCCATGCCCAGGCCGAGCACGGCGAACACGGCCAGTGCCTGCGCCGGCGGCAAGGCCACCGCCAGCCCGAGCGACGCGCCCATGAACGGTGCGGTGCAGGGCGAAGCCACGGCGGTGGCGAGCACGCCGGTGAGGAAGGCATCGGCCGTGGGGTGGCGCGCCTGCAGGCCGGCCAGGCGGCTGGGCAGCACGTTGCCGAACTCGAACAGGCCTGCGAGGTTGAGGCCGATCACGGTGAACAGCGCGGCCAGCGTGGCCACCACGGCCGGGCTTTGCAGCTGGAAGCCCCAGCCAAGTTGTTCGCCCGCGGCGCGCAGCGCCAGCAGCAGTGCGCCCAAGGCCACGAAGGAGAGCACCACGCCCGCGGTGTAGGCCAGGCCGGCGGCGCGGTGCGCGCGGCGGTCGTCGGCGTGGCTGGCGAAGGCCACCACCTTGATGGCCAGCACCGGGAACACGCAGGGCATGAGGTTGAGGATGAGGCCACCGATGAGCGCGCCCAGCAAAGCCGCACCGAGCGTGAGCGTGCTCGCCGGGGTGGCTGCGACTGCGGTTGCTCGCGCCGCGTTGGCGTCGAGCGCGGCCTGCAGCGCGTCGGGCACGGCCGCGGGCAAGGGGGCGGCCGCGGGCCAGGCGCCCTGCACCGGCACCTCCAGCCGGGCACCGGCTTCGCCCGCGCCCGCGCCGGCGGGCTGTGCGGGCGCCACCACCAGAGCCATTTGCGTGGGCGCCTCGAAGCGGTGCGGCGAGAGCGGGATGCGCGCGCTCCAGCGCGCACCGTCCCAGGCCTGTGTCCAGGCGGCACCGGGTTCGACGATGCCGGTGAGTTCGGGGAAGAACTCCAGTGAGCGCCCGCGCCAGGCGCCGGGCAGGCCGTCGAGCGCCACGCGCAGGAAGCCGGCCTCGGGCTGGATCTGGCTGGCGCCCACGCCCAGTGCCCGCGGCTGGGCGGCGCGCATGGCTTCGAACAGCGCGCCGTGGCCGCCGGTGGAGCTGCTCACTGGCAGGCGCAGCGTGAAGCTCGCTTCCTCGGGGATGCACTCCTTCTTGCAGACCAGCCAGGCGGCGTCGAGCTTTACATCCAGGGCGTCACCACGGAAGTTGCTGCTCACGTTCAGTGGCACGGGCAGCAGCACGGTGCCGTCGTAGCCGTAGTTGGCCAGGGTGCCGATGGGGAACTTGCGCGGCGTGGGCCAGGCGATCTCGCCCGCGCTCACGCCCTCGGGCAGGGTCCAGCGCAGCTCGGTGGGCAGGCCGGAATCGCCGGCGTTCTTCCAGTAGGTGTGCCACTCGGGTGCGTGGTCCAGGCGCAGGCCCACCCACAAAGGCTGACCGATGCGCACGCCATCGGGCGCGTCGGCCACGAGTTCGGCGCGCGTCTGGGGTGACTGGAACACCCCGTTGGCCACCGACCCGGGGCCGGAGGCCAGGCCGCCCAGGCCCTGGGCCGCGGCGAGGAACGGCGCACACAGGCCGGCGGCCAGAAGAAACAGGGTGTGTCGCGCGCGGGCGGCGAAAGTGGGGTGGCTCATGGAACGCAGGATTGTCGGCCCGCAGGGGCGCCGCGGTATGACGGGCCCAAGGCGCCCGAGTTCCGCGCGGTGCCTTGGCCCGGCGCGGAATTGTCACAACGCCTTCACGCGGAGTGGGCTTTTTCGGTACAAACCTTGCTCGGCTTTTCGCACTGCCACCACCATCGGAGGAAAACCGCATGGGAGCGATTGTGGAAATGGCGCTGATGCCCTGGGCGCGGCGCATGAAGGACAAGGTCAACCTGCCGGTGCGCCTGTACTGGCGCGACGGCGGCACGCCGCTGGATCTCGGGCACTTCGAGCAGCCCGCTGTGACCATCCGCGTGAGGGACGCGAGCGGGCTGCCGCTGCTCATCGACCCGAACCTCGACACCCTGGGCCGCGCCTATGTGGAGGGCTTGATCGACGTCGATGGTTCGTTGCACGATGTGCTGGCCGCAGCCCACCGACTGGCCGACAGCGCCCAGCCCGAGAGCGGCCTGCTCGGGCGCATCAAGCGCAGCTTCGTGCACACGCGCGACACCGATGCCGAGGCGATCCAGTACCACTACGACGTATCGAACGCGTTCTACCGAACCTGGCTCGACGAGAACATGGTCTATTCCTGCGCCTACTTCGAGAACGGCGACGAGACGCTGGAGCGGGCGCAGATCCAGAAGATCGACCACATCCTGCGCAAGATCCGCTTGCAGCCCGGGCAGCGCCTGCTCGACATCGGCTGCGGCTGGGGTGCACTGGTGTTGCGCGCGGCGCAGCAGTTCGGTGCGCGCTGCGTGGGCATCACGCTGTCGGACAACCAGTTCGAGCTCGCCACCGAGCGCGTGCAGCGCGCCGGCCTGCAGGACCGCATCGAAATCCGCCGGCAGGACTACCGCGACGTGAGCGACGGCCCCTTCGACCGCATCACCAGCGTGGGCATGTTCGAGCACGTGGGGCTGAACAACCTGACGGCGTACTTTCAGCAGATCCGCAAGCTGCTCCGACCCGAAGGCTGGGCCATGAACCACGGCATCACCAGCACCGACGCCAACGACGGCGAGACCGCCCAGGGGGGCGGCAGCTTCATCGAACGCTACGTGTTCCCGCAGGGGGAGCTGCCGCACATCGGCACCGTGCTGCACACCCTGCAGGAAGGTGGGCTGGAGGCCTTCGACATCGAGAACCTGCGGCGCCACTACGCGCGCACCTGCACGCTGTGGAGCGAGCGTTTCGAGGCCGGTTCGCAGGCATTGCGCGCGATGGTCGATGAAAAAACCTGGCGCATCTGGCGCGTTTACCTGGCCGGGTGCGCGTGGGCTTTCGAGCACGACGAGATCGCGCTGTTCCAGGTGTTGTGCCGGCCCTCGGGCCGCGTGGCCACGGAGCTGCCGTGGTCGCGCCGCTGGTTGTACGACGGCCGTTGAGCGCGGCCCCGTAAGATCGCGCGATGCCCGCCCTGCCATCGCGCTTCTGGAGCGACCTCACCGCCGCCGACTTCGCCACCCTCGACGGCGAACGCACCATCGCCGTGCTGCCGGTGGCTGCGATCGAGCAGCACGGCCCGCACCTGCCGCTGTCGGTGGACGCCGACATCTCGCGCGGCGTGATCGACGCCGCGCTGCCGCATCTGGCGCCCGATCTGCCGGTTCTGTTCCTGCCGCCGCAGGTGGTGGGGTTTTCGCCCGAGCACACGGCCTTCGCGGGCACGCTCACGCTAAAGGCCGAAACGCTGATCCGCCTGTGGACCGAGCTGGGTGACTGCGTGGCCGATGCGGGCGTGAAGAAGATCGTGCTGTTCAACACCCACGGCGGGCAGGTGGGCCTGCTCGACCCGGTGGCGCGCGATCTGCGCGCGCGCCGCGGCCTCATGGCGTTCAGCACGAGCTGGTTCCAGTGGCCGTTGCACGGGCCCGACGGCGAAGACGTCAACGCGCGCTTTTCGGCGCACGAGCACCGCTTCGGCGCGCACGCGGGCGAGGTGGAAACCGCGCTCATGCTCGCCATGCGCCCCGATCTTGTGCGCATGGCGCTGGCCGGGCACTTTGCGTCCAGCAGCGAGGCGCGCGCCGCGCGCTTTCCGATTCTGGGCAATGGCCGCAGTGCCCGCTTCGCCTGGCAGACGCAGGATCTCAACCCCTCGGGCGCAGTGGGCAACGCGGCCGCGGCCACCGCCGAAAATGGCGCCGCGGTGCTCGATGCCGCCGGCCGCGCGCTCGCGCAACTGCTGGGCGAGATCGATCAGCTCGCGCCGGAGACGATCAGGCGTAGGTGATCCAGTCGCGGTACTCGCCGCTGTCCAGGTGGGGCAGCGTGTTGTACGTCAGCAGGCTGTGCCGCTTGGGCGTGAACTGGAACTCGGTCACCGCGCTGTTGCGGATGCGCAGGTTGAGTTCGATCGTGGTCTCGGGGCTCAGGCCCAGCACGCGGCCCACCGCGGTGGAGATCGGCCCGCCGCTGGAAACGATCAGCACGTTCTGCGTGTGGTGCGTTGCGCGCACGTGGTCCAGCGCGCTGGTGACGCCGTCCACGAAGGCGTCGTAGCTCGGCATGCCCTGCGGGCTCACGGTGCCAGCCATCCACTGCGTCAGGCCGTCGCGCAGCAGGCGGAAGTGGTGCCTGTACATCTCCGGCGTGTCCGGCCTGGCCAGCGGTTGTGCGTGGATCGCGCGGATCACCGCTTCGCTGTCGTATTCGTTGAGGCCGGGCCACACCAGCGGCTGCAGGTTCAGGCCCGCGCCCTCGGCGATGCCGGCGAAAGTCTGTGCGTGCCGCTTGAGCGAGCCGGTGATGACCGCGTCGAAGCGCAGGCCGCGCTCGGCCCAGTAGCGGCCCAGGCGCACCGACTGGCGCTGGCCGAGCTCGCTGAGCTGGTCGTAGTCGGCAGCGCCGAAAGAGGCCTGGCCGTGCCGCACGAGGTAGAGCGTTCCCATGCGCGGCATTCTCGGCGCGGCATCGCGGGGCCTTTTGTCCCGGCAGTGACTGGCACGGGTGTTGGCTGTCGCCTGCGCGAAACCGGGGCGCTGGCGGCGGGTTTGCACGGTATTCACGCCGCTTTTCTGCGCGCCGCCCGCGCGCAGTGCGTGCTGAAATGGGTGAGACGGTGTTCCTTCAGTGCCGTTTCCGGCCCCCTCCGATCCATCCGTCCCCCCATCCCGCTCATGTGGTTCGACCTGCAGACCCTGCTGGCCTTGTGGAGTGGCCTGGACGTTGTCGTCGGGCTGGCTTTCCTGGCCCAGTACCGCCGCCTGCGCCATGCCGGCGGGTCGGGCTGGTGGGCGCTGGCCAGCGCGGTGCACCTGTGCGCCCTGGTGGCCACCGCAGCCCGCCCGTTGCTGCCCGCCTGGCTCGTCCTGCCGCTGAGCAACCTGTTGTTCACCGCCACCTTCGGCCTGCTCTGGGCGGGCTTTCGCGCCCACCTCGATCTGCCAGTGCGCAGCGTGCTGCACGGCGTGGGCCTGCTCGTGCTGGTGCTGTGGCCGGTGAACGTGTTCTTCGTGCTCTGGGTCGACAGCGTTGCCGCCCGCCACCTGCTCTGGGCCGTCACCAACATGGCGCTGCTCGGGTTCATGCTGCGCGATCTGCGCCGCTTGGCACCGCGGCCGATGCCGGCGGAGTGGATCGCGCTGGGCGCGGTGCTCTGGCTGCAGATCGCCGGCCTGCTGGGCTCGGTCGGGATGGCCCGCATGCTGGGCTGGGGCGTCGAGCAGACATTGGGCGTGCTGCTGTTTTTCTTCTTCTTCGCTTACCTGCTCAACGCGCTGGCCTTGCACTGCATGATCACCCTGCGCCTGCGCCAGGAGGCCGATGCCGCGCGGGCCGAGCAGCGCCAGCGCGAAACCGACCTGCGCCGCTTGGTGGACAACCTCGACGCCGGCGTGATGGTCTTCCTGCCCGACCACCTGCTGCAGCGCCTGAACACCGCGGCGCGCCGCTTCCTGGGCTGGACGCTGGCCGGTGGCAGCCGCGTGCTGCCCGAGCCGGTGCGCCTGCAGTGGCAACT
>VFQR01001811.1_pt1 | contig 14939 bp, 6 predicted proteins | sample 3512321 | NCBI WGS metagenome assembly VFQR01 (sample SAMN10412374, study PRJNA504923) | tailings metagenome | isolation source: Relicate 3 Philex TSF1 revegetated site | place: Philippines: Tuba, Benguet | collected 2017-08-29
CTTGTGCTGCTGTAAATCGTTGTCCTTGGTATTGATAAGTTGGTTGCACCCACAATAAAGCCGGGTGGTTACCTTGACGCAAACGATTTTGTAAAGCAGTAGTGATGCCCATTTCACTAGAAAATAGCAATTCTACAAAGCACTTAGCTGCTAAACTCCTGCCTACACCATCTGGACCAACAAATAAATAAGCAGGAGCAACCCGGTTTTGTCTAACAGTTTGGGTAAGCAATTCTATGGCTTGCTGTTGTCCTACAAGTGGTGCAAACGGCTTAATAGTCATTAGTCATTGGTCATTAATCATTGGTCATTAGTCAATTGTAATGTGTATAACAGCAGACATAGTGTTATAGTTTATTGTGATTATAGGGATAATTTTGGAAAATTTAATGGTAAATTTTTGGATTTTAAGCTTATAAAAATAATCTTTTTGTGAGTTGGTGTACTTATTTGAAAAGTATCATTTTAGCTAATTTCAACTAACGAGATTTTTTATAAAGAAAAGCAAACATTGTCAAACAATTCTTGCCAACTTAGATAATCTGAATACATAGAGGATGAATAAAAAAGCTTAGATTATTAAATCATTAGCTGCTAACTATCTGCACATTTTCACAAAGATTTGCAGCTAAATTAGGCAGCTATTTTAAGAGGTTGTTTGAAAAGTGATTGGCTGTGATTTTAATTGCGTTGTTACCCCCCTTAGTCCCCCCTTGTAAAGGGGGGAAATAAGAAAAATCCGGTTCCCTCCGCTAGGGTTCGCATGGAAATGTCGCCACGCAAGCTTGTAAAGGGGGGAAATAAGAAAAATCCGGTTCCCTCCCCTTTACAAGGGGAGGGTTAGGGAGGGGTAAAAAAATATTTTATACATCAATCATGACTTTTCAAACATACTCTAAACATCCTTCAGGGGATCTAAATGTGAATAGCCAAATATCAAAATATTTGGTGATGATGGAATTACTAGTATCATAGTTCAAAATCCTTACACCTTCTACCGAATGGTTATTCTGCCTGATTTTCATTTAGTAAACACTACAAAGCTAAGTGAAGAAAGACTGAATATTTTGGCATTTTTACATGTAAAAAACGGTGATAAAAAACCATAACACCGAAATCAAGAGAAATCAAGATTGCCAGAGGAGGCTGAGATGGAAATCTTCGATTACGTGATTCTAGGAGCCGGACTGGGTGGACTTTCCGCCGCAGCTTGTTTAACTAGACAAGGCTACCGAGTAGCAGTTTTAGAACAACATTATTTACTTGGTGGATGCTGTCACACCTTTGATTATGGAGAATACAGTTTTTGCGCTGATGTTCATTACATTTCTCAATGTGGCTCTGGTCAAACCATAGGCCAATTTCTCGACTATATTGGACAAGATATACCCTTTAATAGCCTTGATGCTGACTGTATCGATCGCATCATTACACCAGAGGTAGATTTTAAAATTCCTTTGGGATGGGAGAATTTGCGATCGCGTTTACTTTCCACATTTCCAGAAGAAGCTAACGCAATTAACCATTACTGCAATGAAATTCAGCGACTCCACCAAGAAATTCGCAGCTTGGTACAGGAAGTACGCTGGTTCGATCGCAAATTATCTGATTGGTTGAAGTTACCAAAATATTTTAATTTATTTTGCAAGCGGAAGTGGACACTACAAGATTTGTATAACGATGTGAGATTGTCGCCCAAACTGCAAGCAGTATTAGCGGGACAAAGTGGCGACTATGCGCTACCACCCGAAGAAATTGCCCTACTCACCCACACTTCCCTCGTTTGGGACTACTCAGAAGGCGCTTACTATCCAAAACATCACTTTAAACATTTTGTTGACACCATTGCAGATGTAATTACCGCAGGTGGAGGTGTAATTAAGTATTCAACCCCAGTTAACCATATTCAAGTTAGCAACGGCAGTGTCCATAGCGTACTTGCCGATGGAATCATCTATCGCGCCAGTAAGGCTTATATCAGTGACCTCGACCCCAAATTAACAGTAGAATTGATGCACGATTTTGAAGCTTTGAGTCACAAAGAACGTCAACGCCTCACCCGTTACGAATACTCAGCCAGTGCTTTCAATATTTACTTGGGTTTAGATAGCCGCTTCGATCCGCAAAACTACGGCATCGGTAACTGGAATATTTGGTATTATCCCACAGGCAACCTCAACAAAGAATACCAACAACAATTGCAAGGAAACCTCAGTCATCCGTGGATTTTTCTCTCGTGTCCGACGATGAAATCCAGCGAACCAGGGATGGCACCAGAGGGACATCATATTTTAGAGATTGCTACTGTGTGTTCTTATGAACCATTTGAATATCTGCATAAAACTGACCCAAAAGCCTATAAAACCAGAAAACGGGAAGTTTATCAGCAGATGATGACAAGTGTGCGAGATTTAATTCCAGATGTGGACAACTACGCCCGCATGAAAGTTTACGGTACACCCACCACCACCGAATTTTATCTCGGACAACCCCAGGGTAATATTTATGGTGCAAAATTAGTGCCCAAACAAGTTGGTTTAAATCGTTTGGGATATGTGACCGAATTGCCGAACCTGTTTTTAGTAGGGGCGAGTGCTGGGTATCCCAGTGTACCGGGTGTAATTGGTAACGGCATGGATATAGTAGAACTGTTGACAGGGCGATCGCCACGTCAGAAACTGGAAATAACCCAGCCTTTGGTAGGAGTTGGGTAATTGCCTCTCTAAAGTTTGATTAGGCAAAAAATATTTAGGATAGGACTTACGCAAAAACTCTCTGAAACTCTTATTTCTTCGTGTCCTTTGCGTCCTTTGCGGTTCGTTTTTTCATGATTTTGCGTAAGTCCTGTAGGAATTAAATAACAGTCTTGACTATTGAATTAATTCAAAATTGCACAAAGAAATTTTGGAATTTGTTCGCATAAATGGGAATACTAAATTGAGAAATTTTCTAAATTTAGCGTTATGCTTAGCACAAAAGTCAGTATTTCTGGATACCACATAGTTGAAAAAATATACAATGGTTCTAGAACAGTGGTTTATCGGGGGTACCGAGAAACTGATGCCTTAGGTGTAGTGATTAAACTGTTGAAAAATCCTTATCCTACCTTCAATGAATTGGTACAGTTTCGTAATCAGTATACCATTGCTAAAAATCTCGATTCACCGTTGATTATTCAAACCTACAACCTAGAAGCGTACCAAAATGGCTATGGGTTGGTGATGGAAGACTTCGGAGGAATTTCTATCAAACAATGGATTTCCCAAAGAGCAACAGTACCATCTTTGAGGGAATTTTTACAAATAGCGATCGCTCTATGCAATGGCTTAGAAATACTCTATCATCAGCGGATTATTCATAAAGACATCAAACCAAGTAATATATTAATTAATCCCGAAACCAAACAAATTAAATTAATAGACTTTAGTATCGCATCTTTACTACCACGGGAAACGCAAACCTTAGTCAATCCCAATGGGTTAGAAGGGACACTAGCTTATATTTCTCCAGAACAAACAGGCAGAATGAATCGGGGAATTGACTACCGCAGCGACTTCTATTCCTTGGGTATTACTTTCTACGAAATACTCAGCGGTGAATTACCCTTTCAATCAAACGACCCGATGGAATTGGTGCATTGTCATATTGCTCAAACAGCTCCTTTAGTACATCAAATTAATTCAGATATTCCGCCTGTAATTTCTGAAATTGTCAGTAAATTGATGGCGAAAAATGCTGAAGACCGCTATCAAAGTGCATTAGGATTGAAATTAGATTTAGAAAATTGTTTAGATTTATTGGAGTCTACAGGGGAAATTCCGAGTTTCCCAATTGCCCAATTAGATATGTGCGATCGCTTTATTATCCCTGATAAACTCTATGGCAGAGAAACCGAAGTAGAAACCCTCCTGGAAGCATTTGCAAGAGTTAGTCTTGGGGCAACAGAAATGATACTTGTCGCTGGGTTTTCCGGGATTGGAAAAACAGCAGTTGTCAACGAAGTACATAAACCAATTGTGCGCCAACGCGGCTATTTTATTAAAGGTAAATATGACCAATTTCAACGTAATATACCTCTGAGTGCATTTGTACAAGCCTTTCGAGATTTAATTGGACAATTATTAACAGAAAACGATGCTCAAATCCAACAATGGAAAATTAAGATATTAGAAGCTGTTGGAGAAAATGGACAGGTTATTATTGAAGTCGTCCCAGAATTATCAAGAATTATTGGTCAACAACCGCCATCACCAGAATTATCCGGAACAGCCGCACAAAATCGGTTTAATTTATTATTTCAAAAATTTACCCAAGTCTTTACTAGTCCTGAACATCCATTAGTGATATTTTTAGATGATTTGCAATGGGCTGATTCAGCATCACTAATGTTAATGCAGTTATTAATGACTGAGACAAAACATCTGTTTTTAATTGGTGCTTATCGTGATAACGAAGTAAACCCAGCACACCCATTAATGTTGACTTTGAATGATATTCAAACCACGGCAGCCACCATTAATACAATTACTCTCAAACCACTGAATCAAAGTCAAGTCAATCGATTAGTAACTGACACGCTCAAATGTCCAGAAAATTTGGCATTACCTCTTGCTCTATTGGTATCTGAAGAAACTGAAGGTAATCCATTTTTTGCTATACAGTTCCTCAAGGCTTTACATCAAGATAGATTAATAAAATTCAACTTGGAATTAGGTTATTGGCAATATGATATCACAGAAATAAATCAGCAATCAGCTACAGATGATGTTGTCCAATTCATGGTATTTCAATTACAAAGACTACCTCAATCAACTCAAAAAGTGTTGCAATTAGCCGCTTGTATTGGGAATCAATTTGATTTATCAACCTTGGCAATTGTTTTTGAAGAATCAGAAATTGAAACGGCTGCTAGTTTATGGAAAGCTTTACAAGAAGGTTTAATTTTACCTATTAGTGATGTTTATAAATTTTATCAAGCAGAAGCTAGCGATCGCTTGCCCAAATCAAATGAGAACATCAGTAAAAAATTAGCCAAATATAAATTTTTACATGATAGAGTTCAACAAGCTGCCTATTCTTTAATTCCCGATCGCCAAAAACAAGCAACTCATCTCAAGATTGGCCAATTGCTTCTGGAAAATTCCTCTTTGATAGAACAAGAGGAAAAATTGTTTGATATTGTCGGGCATTTAAATCTAGGACAAGAATTAATTACCCAACCAAATGAGCAAGAAGCTTTGGCTCGACTCAACTTGGCAGCAGGAAAAAAAGCTAAAAATTCCACCGCTTACGCCGCCGCCAGAGCCTATTTTCAAACTGGGATAGAATTACTCACAGCCAATTGCTGGCAATATCAATATGAATTGACGCTGAATCTTTATGTTGCTGCCGTCGAAGCCGCTTATTTAAACGCTGACTTTGATGGCATGGAACAGATAGCCGTACAGGTGTTGCAATCAGCCCGGACAATTTTAGACAAAATAAGAATTTACGAAATTCAAATTGCTGCCCAGACAGCCCAAACTAGACTACTAGAAGCCATTGCAATAGGTACACATGCACTCTCACAATTGGGAGTTGAGCTACCCATCGAGCCAAAGGATACTGAAATTGCTAAAGCTCTAGAAAATCTTGCCAGTCAGCTTGCAGGCAAACGAATTGAGGAATTGACTGAGCTACCGGTGATGAGCGATCCCCAAGCACAAGCAGCCATGCAACTGTTAGGAATGTTGTTTGCACCAGTTTTTCAGGGAATGCCTGGTTTATTGCCCCTAATAAGCGCCACAATGGTGAGTTTATCGCTACAGTTTGGCAATGCACCCGCCTCCACGGTGGGGTATGTACTTCACGGAATGGTGCTGTGTGCCTTTTTAGGAGAGGTGGAGACGGGTTATAGCTTTGGACAGTTGGCATTGAATTTGCTAGAGCAGTTCAATGTGCAGGAATTCAAATCGACAATTTTAATTTTGTTTGGCGGCTTTATTCAACATCGCCAAGAAGCTTTGTTGGCAACCATACCAACGCTGAAAGCTGGTTTTGCCTCTGGCATGGAAACTGGCGATTTTTTACACGCTGGCTATAACGTCTGCTGTTACAGTTATGCAGGCTTTTGGAGTGGCAGTGAACTCAACAATTTAGAATCCGATATCGCAACTTACAATGCTGCCTTGACTCAAGCAAAGCAACATTCTGCCCAAACTTATGTAAGTGTAATGCGGCAGGCGGCTGAAAACTTCAGGGAACCTGGAATTCAGCCGGATTGTTTGAGTGGCACTATCTATGATGAAACAATAATGCTACCCAAGCATCGTCAGGCCAATGAACTGACAGTGATTGCCGAAGTTTATATCTACAAATTGTTGTTGGCTTATTCTTTTGGTGATTATCAGGCGGCGATGGATTACATTAACCAAGGTCAGGAATATTTACTCGCAGTTTCAGGATTGATTTTTATTCCGATTTCCTATTTTTATAAAGCCCTGACACATCTGGCGCTATTTTCTACCCAGTCAGAAATTAAACAAGCCGAAATTCTTGCCGAGGTAGAAATACATCAAAATAATTTGCACCACTGGGCGCAATCTGCTCCCATAAATTATCTGCACAAATGGCATTTAGTTGAGGCCGAAAAACAACGAGTATTGGGCAATAAAGCAGAAGCATTTGAACATTACGATCGCGCTATTTCTCTGGCCAAAGCTAACGGCTACATCCAAGAAGAAGCACTGAGCAATGAACTCTGCGCTCAATTCTACCTCCATTGGGGTAAAGAAAAGGTGGCTCAAGTATATATTCAGCAAGCATATTACTGTTATGCACGTTGGGGAGCTAAAGCCAAAATTGCCGAAATGGAAAAACGTTATACCGAATTACTCGTCCCTATTTTCCAACAGACTCGTTCTGTTTTCTCCACTAACGAAACACTCTTCGGTCTAGAGAGTAACACTGCCATCAGTTTGCATACTTCGAGCAATAACAGCGTTGCTTCAGCTTTAGATTTAGCGACTATTCTCAAAGCTTCCCAAACTATCTCAGGGGAAATTGAACTGGAAAAACTGCTTTCATCGTTGCTGCATATCGTGATTGAAAATGCCGGAGCCGATAAGTGTGTATTAATGCTTGTAGAATCAGGAAAATTATTGATTCAGGCATTAGCAGAACTGACTATTAGTGGTAGCGCCAACGAGGGAAAGGGAAACACAAAAGTCAAATTTTCCTCAATGTTGCTCAACTCAGAGTTTGTTGAAGAATCGATCTATGTGCCAGTTGGCTTAATTAATACCGTCAAACGTAGCTTGGAAGCAGTAGTAATTGTTGATGCTACTACACATCTGCAATTAATTAATGACCCCTACATTCAACAACAGCACCCTAAAAGTATTTTGTGCAGTCCCATATTACATCAGGGGAAATTGCTGGGCGTATTGTACTTGGAAAACAATCTTGCGGCTGGAGCATTTACTCGTGAACGAGTTGAACTACTCAACTTGCTGTGCGCTCAAGCCGCCATCTCATTGGAAAATGCCCGACTATATCAGGGTTCGCTAAAGTACGCTCAACAGCTAGAACTCAAATCGCTGGAGCTAGAAACCGCTTTACAAAACTTGCAACAAGCTCAATTACAAATTGTGCAAAGTGAAAAGATGTCTGCACTAGGTAATTTAGTGGCTGGGGTAGCGCACGAAATGAATAATCCTCTTGGTTTTATAGCTGCTAGTCTCAAACAAGCTAAACCTAGTATTGCCGATTTAATCGAACACTTAAAACTATATGAACAAAGTTTTTCCACACCAGTAGATGAAATCAAAGACCATGCCGAAGAAATCGATTTAGAATATACTTTAGAAGACTTACCGAAGATAATTGATTCTATGAGTATGGCGTGCGATCGCCTGAAAAATATTAGCACTAGTCTCCGCACTTTCTCTCGTGCTGACAAAGATTACAAAGTACCATTTAATATTCACGAAGGAATTGAAAGTACAGTTTTAATCCTCAAACATCGCTTGAAAGCTAACGAACAACGTCCAGCAATTGAAGTCATAAGTGAGTATGGTAAATTACCTCAAATTGCATGTTTTCCTGGACAATTGAATCAGGTATTTATGAATATTCTGGCCAATGCTATTGATGCTTTAGAAGAATCAAACAATGGACGTAACTTTGAGGAAATCAAAGCCAATCCCAACCGGATTAAAATTACGACCTCAGTTCAAGAGAACCACGTGCAAATCGCAATTGCTGATAATGGTGTTGGGATGAATGAACAAGTTAAACAAAAAATATTTGACAATTTATTTACTACTAAAGCCGTGGGTAAAGGTACAGGTTTAGGACTGGCGATCGCCAAATCTATTGTTGTAGAAAAACATCAAGGAAGACTTACAGTTAATTCTAGCATCGGTAAAGGAACCGAATTTTTGATTACCTTGCCGATTTTAGCTAATTATCACAATTAACTAGGGTGAAGACGCAATGAATCGAGTCTCTACAGATGGTTTATCTAGTATTCATATACTATAATTTTACAGCAGGATTGCTCATACCATTGCACGAAAATCTTGATACATATAGATTTTTCGTAGGGGTTTAGCACTGCTAAACCCTTACCCACTTTTGGGTAGAAGCAATGCCTATGGCAGTAAACTACGCACTTTTGAAATATCGCAAAAAATAGTGAGGGTTATCATGGTGGCTGATTTGAAATCTGACTTTGTAACCGTGCTGTCCCAAGCTGCGGCTGCGTATCGAGGACAAAAAGCTACACGTCCTAGTGCTGAAATATTAGTCAATGGGTTATTAGAAGCAGAAAAAACTGCCAAGCAACAACGGCTGAACTATGACTTTGAGTCTCTTTTAGGAAAATGGCAACTTTGCTTTGCTACTGGTACAAAAAAGGTTAGGAAAAGAGGAGGAATTGTATTAGGCAAAGGTTTGTATGTGCCCAAATTTGTCACAATTCATATTTCTTTGAGTGCAAATTTAGAACAGAATTTAGGTAAAGGGGAAATTGAGAATCAGGTTGAATTATTTCCTATATTTTTAAAGCTGACTGGGCCAATACAATACATTGGTAAGAAAAATTTGTTGGCATTTGACTTTAATAATATGCAGATCAGTGTGTTTGGTCGTGTTGTCTACAACAAAAAGATTCGCTCTGGTAAAGTAGAGTCTGATGATTTTTATAGCCAGCCCATAGCTAAATTACCCTTCTTTGCCTTCTTTATAGTCACAGAAGATTTCATTGCAGCTCGTGGGCGTGGTGGAGGGCTAGCACTTTGGATTCGAGAAAGTTGAGAAGAGAGAATTCTGAATTGTGGGGTGGGCATTCTGCCCAGAAATAGAAGGGACGGGCAAGATGCCCATCCCACAAAACTAGTAAAATCATTCCACAATTATGCAAGCTTTAGAGGATTTGTGAATGGGACAGATTTAAAATTTCTAAAAGCGATCGCTCTATAATTTCACTAACAAATTGATTGCCTTGCAAGTTAAGGTGAATGTGGTCGTGAAACAAACTTTTCGGGTCAGGATTTGAATTAAATATGGGCAAAAAATCGATATAGTTAATTTGCTGTGCTCTGGTAAAATCGTTCAAGCGCTGGCGTGCTTTGATTTCATAATCGCGGGAGCCTGGTTCGCCAATTTCTCGTAGCAAGGGAGTCATCACTAGCAAAAATTCGCTGTTGGTTTGGCGAGTTAGACCTTGAATTTTACCTATAGCTTCCAGATTAATTCCAACGCGATCGCCTGCTTCATTATGCACTGCTTTTAACTCCAAAATTGGCTTTTGCTTGCTAAGATAACGCTGCCAAACTTCTAATAATGCCAAGGATGGTTTACTATCTGGATAGTTGCGATCGCGTCCCACTGGTAAAGAAGTGGGAGGAGTTCCAAACAAATCATCTGTATTAATTAGTAATATTATTACTTGCGCGTTAAAAGTGCTAAACTTCTCTAGATAAGCTAATTCGTTCCTTGGACTCCAAGAATTAGCTGATGCATTTAGCACTTCTACTTCCTGATAATTACTGTTAGTCGCTGATGTCAGAGAATGCATCATCAAGCTAGATATTGTATTATTTTGATCCGTCCACCAACCACCATTGGCAATGGAATCACCTAACAGTAGAACTCGCAGGGTCGAAGGCGCAGGCGTCTTTGCAATGGGACTACCTCGCATAGAATACTGGTTAATTTCAATACGATTACCAAAACGACGGGTACGCTGATTAGGAGCCAATAAATAACCAATTTGCTCATCACTAACGTAAATTAGAGGATTGCCAAAGCCAAAGAGCGATCGCAATCCTATCTCTAACAGGACAAACAATCCTACAACCACCGCCAAAATTACCAACAGCAATATTTTCATCATTTGTCATTTGTCCTTAGTACAGATTTTCATAAATTCGTGGCGAATTGAGGTTGAGATTTAAACGCAAAGGGCGCAGAGGTAAACGCAAAGGTACGCTGAGAATTTGCTACGAATTAATCAAATGTTGTACTTAGTCATTTGTCATTTGTCAAAAACTAATCCCCAATGCCCCATGCCCCATGCCCAAAGAGGTAAACAAAATAATATTAGGAATTTAACGTTATTCGCCAATATAGGGACTACAATCAAAACGGACAAATATTTCATGCCGTAACAGAGGAGGATTACAAAACTGTGTCCGACTTAAATCGAGGAATTATGAAGTTTGAGGGTGCAGATTCTCCAAAAGTAGTCACTATCTCTACCGTGCTGCTTTTGGGATCGATCGCTGCTCTCATCATTTGGGCGTTACAAGCCGCCTATGCGCTAAACTAAAAGCACTATTGGGCCTAGAGGACACTGGCAAAACGATTTTCGTGTTCGCCCAGTGTCCTGACTCCTGACTCCTGACTCCAAACGCCCTCATAACCATCGAAAATTTCATAAAAATTTTAGAGTTGAGATTTGAGATTTTAGATGGCACATTTATATCTAAAATCCAAAATCCAGAATGTTTGAACTTTTGGGTATCTTAGTTATTTTAATTGTCTGCCCACTCTTGGGTGGATTGCCGCTGATTGGATGGATTACTTACGCCCTTAAGCGTAAGCAATTATCAGAAGTTGGTACGGGAAACATTAGTGTATCAGCTGCTTTTTATCATGGGGGTACACTGGTAGGTATTCTGGCAGTTTTGTCAGAAGCTTTTAAAGGTGTTGCGGCAGTTTTACTCAGCCGTGTTTTCTTTCCCAGCAGTTCGTTTTGGGAATTAATTGCCCTCATTGCTCTGGTAATCGGTAGATACTGGATAGGCAGAGGGGCAGGTACAACAAATGTCGTCTGGGGATTTGTCGTACACGACCCACTGGTGGCAATATTTGTATTTTTCTTTACAGCTGTTAGCTTTTCAGTTCTGCATTCCAGACATGTAGTTAAATTTGGGGTGTTGCTGCTGTTTCCTCTGTTTGTGACGCTGCTACACTTGAGTGATATCCCCAAAATGCTTGCTGCTGTTGCTTTAGCTGGTTTAATGGGCTGGATTTACACAAAAATTCCTGACGATATGAATCTGCCAGCCGAAGCAGCACAAACAGAATCGCAAGCAATGTTGGAATTTTTACGCGGCGATCGCGCTATGGTTTCTTTAGATGAAGAGTTAGATGCTGCCATCGTCGGCGAAAAGGCAGCGACATTATCTCAAATTAAGCGCTGGGGTTATTCAGTACCAAAGGGATGGGTACTTGCCCCAATTGACGATCCTCAGTTGTTGACAGAATTTCTCCAGCCATCGGAATTATCTCCTTTGGTGGTGCGTTCTTCTGCTATTGGGGAAGACTCGGAACACGCTTCTGCGGCTGGACAGTATAAAACAGTTTTAAATGTTACCAGTCCCCAGGCTCTGCAAGAAGCCATCGCCCAAGTCCAAGCTTCCTACAATCATCCATCTGCTGTGCAATATCGGCGCGATCGCGGTTTAAATGAAACAGCAATGGCAGTGCTGATTCAACAACAAGTCCAGAGTGTATTTTCTGGCGTCGCTTTCAGCCGCGATCCCATTACCCAGCAAGGTGATGCCATCATTATTGAAGCACTCCCAGGCAGCCCGACACAAGTGGTTTCGGGAAAAGTTACACCAGACCAATATCGCGCCTTCGTTTTTGAGGCAGAAAATTCTTCCTCCGTACAATTAGAGGGTGAAGGACGAGTTCCACAAGCATTAATCAAGCAAGTTGCATACTTGGCTCATCGATTGGAAAAACGTTACAACGGCACTCCTCAAGATATCGAATGGAGTTACGACGGTCAAACGCTTTGGGTGTTGCAATCTCGACCAATCACCACTTTGCTACCCATCTGGACGCAGAAAATCGCCGCCGAAGTCATTCCGGGAGTAATTCACCCCTTAACATGGTCGATTAATCGTCCTTTAACTTGTGGAGTTTGGGGAGAAATTTTTACTTTAGTTTTGGGCGAACGTGCCTCAGGGTTAGATTTTACGGAAACAGCAACTCTGCATTACTCCAGAGCTTACTTTAACGCATCCCTCTTAGGAGATATTTTTATTCGGATGGGATTGCCACCGGAAAGTCTAGAATTTTTAACCAGGGGAGCGAAACTCAGCAAGCCTTCTTGGAAGTCAACTTGGGAGAATTTTCCAGGACTAGGAAGGTTGCTCAAGCGAGAGTTAAGTTTAGAAAAGGACTTCAAACAGGATTATTACAAACACTTTATTCCTGGGTTGTCGCAGTTGGCGCAGGAAGAGATAAACGACTTGGAACCACCCCAACTGTTGGCAAGAATTGACTTGATTTTAGAATTGCTGCGTCAAGGGACGTATTACAGCATTTTAGCTCCCTTGAGTGCTGCTCTCAGACAGGCGATTTTTCGGGTGAAGGATAAGCAAATCGATCATAGCGTCACTCCAGAGGTAGCAGCATTGCGATCGCTAACTGCCATCGCCGCAGATGCCAAGGAAATATTACCTCAGCTTGAGCCACAGCAGGTGTTTGAGCAGTTAAATCAAACCCCAGAGGGAAAGAAAATCCTGCAAGAATTTGACGAATTGCTCCAAGATTATGGCTATTTAAGTGAAGTGGGAACCGATATTTCCGTTCCCACTTGGCGGGAGAATCCCCAGCTCATCAAACAGATGTTTGTGCAGTTAATCCAGGGGAACGAACTACAAGCAAAAGCCAAAGGCGCCAACAACAGCATCTTTTTTGGTACACGCAAACGTGGGTTTGTGCAACGGCGCGTAGATATCAAAGGACGAGTCACCGAAGTTTATTCGCGGCTTTTGGCTGAATTGCGTTGGTGTTTTGTTGCTTTAGAGAAGATTTGGTTAAAGTCTGGTTTACTCAAGAAAACAGGCGATATCTTTTTTCTCGACTTTGAGGAAGTGCGGCGTTTAGTAGCTGGTGGAGATTCCAGCTTAGTTGAACAGTTGATTGAATTAGTGGAATTTAGGCGATCGCAATTCCTCCAAGATAGCGAAATTACTCAAGTACCCTTTGTAGTCTACGGCAACACGCCACCTCACCCCTTAGCCCCCTCCGCCCTCTACTCTGACCAAATTTTACAAGGTATTGGAGCTAGTCACGGTCAAGCCGAAGGCAGAGTGAAGGTATTGCGAAATTTACAAGATGTGCCGGACATTGATCGGGATACAATTTTAGTAGTACCTTACACAGATTCCGGCTGGGCACCATTGTTATTAAGGGCTGGAGGCTTGATTGCCGAAGCTGGAGGCAGACTTTCTCACGGTGCGATCGTTGCCCGTGAATACGGAATTCCAGCAGTGATGGATGTTCGCGGCGCTACATGGCTATTGCAAGACGGTCAACGGGTACGGATTGATGGAACGAGGGGTATTGTGGAGTTATCCAACGATTTAAGACCAGAATGATTATTACTCGTTGACTTATCATCTAGACTGACGCTCTGACACGGAGAATTTTTTGATAAGTAATACCAATTTGAAAAAAGAATGCGACAAATAGACTGGGTAGGGGCGCACAGCTGTGCGCCCCTACGATTATCTGTACCTCACCAACTTGCAATTTGCTGTATCAAAAAAATTCTCCGCGTCAGAGCGTCCCGGCGTCAGTCTAAATGTTCCCTATTTTCAAGCCATTCCCTATTCCCTATCTAATGAAAATTAGAATTGTGGCGGATCAAATTCATAAATTCCTGGCGAGTCCGCACATCTTCTGCAAAAACACCACGCATTGCACTAGTAACAGTCCAAGAACCGGGTTTTTGCACACCGCGCATTACCATACACATGTGCGTTGCTTCTATCACCACTGCAACTCCTTGGGGTTTGAGTAATCCTTGCAATGCATCAGCAATTTGCACCGTCAGACGTTCTTGCACTTGTAAACGTCGTGCATACATCTCGCAAATACGCGCAATCTTGGATAACCCTATAACTTTACCATTAGGAATGTAAGCAACATGGGCACGACCAATAATCGGCAGAATATGATGTTCGCAGGAACTGAAAATATCGATGTCCCGAACTAAAACCATTTCGTTGGCATCTTCTGTAAAGACTGCCCCATTTAGCAGTTCATCCAAAGACTCATGATATCCTTTTGTGAGAAACTGCAACGCTTTCATCACTCTTTTTGGAGTATCTTTTAGTCCTTCGCGGTCTGGATCTTCTCCTAATCCAATCAACAAAGTACGTACAGCCTGCATCATTTCGGCTTCTGTGACAGTCTGCTGTTCGTCGATCGCTAAAGGTGATAGTCTCTGATCGGCAGAAGTTAGATCGGGACGAATCGATAAAATCATTTTGTCAGTTGTGTGAGAATGTTTAACAAATCAGTTTTCTGTCAAATGTTCGTTGTCATTGACTCCTGATTCGTTACTCAGTGTAACATAACTTTATATTTCTTAAAATATTTAGAATATTTTCTCAGGAACAAAATGAAGCAAGAATCTGGCTTGTGGAGAC
>VFQR01001812.1_pt1 | contig 14933 bp, 9 predicted proteins | sample 3512321 | NCBI WGS metagenome assembly VFQR01 (sample SAMN10412374, study PRJNA504923) | tailings metagenome | isolation source: Relicate 3 Philex TSF1 revegetated site | place: Philippines: Tuba, Benguet | collected 2017-08-29
AACGCGATGATCCCCATCCTGACCAACGTGTCGGTGCTGCTGCCCGGCGTGCTGGTGGGCAGCTTCCTGATCGAGGTGTTCTTCTCCATCCCGGGCCTGGGCCGCGAGCTGCTGCTGGCGGTCAACCGCGGTGACTACCCCGTGCTGCAGGCCTTCGCCATCTACCTGGCCGCGCTCACCATGACCTTCAACCTGCTCGTGGACCTCCTCTACAAGCTCGTCGACCCGCGGGTGGTTCTGAAATGACAACGGCTGCTTCCTCCTCCGGCGGCGTCTGGGCCGCCTCCTGGCGGCGCCTGAAGACCGACCGCGTCGGCATGGTCTGCATGGCCATCGTCGGCTTCTTCCTCGTGCTGGTGCTGCTGGCCGCGACGGACCTCATCGCCGCCGGTTGGCAGAGGGAAGTGGGCGTGCCCAACGCGCCACCCACGGTGCTCGGGCCGCAGCCGGCCGAGGACACCGGCGCCATCGTGTCACCCAAGGGCCCCAATGTCGACCTGACCGACATCGACCCGCTCGCGCCGCGCTATGCCGAATGGGCCGAGCGTGCCAAGGCCTTCAAGACCGAGGAGATCGTCCGGGCCGAGACCCTGCCGCTGGGCGGCGACCGCCTGGGCCGTGACGTGCTGGCCAAGGTCATCAAGGGGGCCGAGGTGTCCATCGTCGTGGGCCTGGCGGCAGCGCTGGTGGCCACGTTGATCGGCACGGTGCTGGGCGCGCTGTCGGGCTTCTTCGGCGGCAAGGTGGGCGACTTCCTGGAGTGGGTCTACAACGTCTTCACCGCCATCCCGACCATCCTGCTGATCTTCGCCTTCGCGGCCATCTTCCCGCGGGGCATTGGCGCGGTGGTGTGCATCCTGGCCTTCACCGGCTGGACGGGCATCTACCGGTTGGTGCGCGCCGAGTTCATGAAGCACCGCGTGCGCGAATACGTGCGCTCGGCCGAGGCGATCGGTGCGAGCCAGTGGTCGCGCATGTTCAAGCACATCCTGCCCAACGTGTCGCACGTGGCACTGGTGCAGTTGTCGCTGCACGTGGTGAGCTTCATCAAGAGCGAAGTCATCCTGAGCTACCTCGGGCTGGGCGTGAGCGTCGACCAGGTCTCCTGGGGCACGATGCTGGCCGAGGCGCAGAACGAGATGATCCTCGGCTACTGGTGGCAGCTCGCCGCCGTGACGGCCTTCATGGCCGTGTTCGTCACCGCCTTCGCGCTCTTCACCGACGCACTGCGCGACGCGCTCGACCCCAAGCTGCGAGGCCTCGAATGAGCCAATTGCTGAGCATCCAGGACCTCAAGGTCGCCTTCCGCATGGGCCGTGTTGACGGCGTCATGCAACGCCAGCTGGCCGTCAAGGGGGTGAGCTTCGACGTGCCCGAGAACAGCACCGTCGCGCTGGTGGGCGAATCGGGCTCGGGCAAGAGCGTGACCGCCATGTCGGTGCTCAACCTGCTGCCGACCAACGCCGAGCGCGAGGGCCGCATCCTGTTCCAGGGGCGCGACCTGCTGCAGACGGGCCTGCGCGAGCTGCAGGCCATCCGTGGCAAGGACATCGCCTGCGTCTTCCAGGACCCGATGAGCTCGCTCAACCCGGTCTTCAACGTGGCCACGCAAATCTGCGAGCCGCTGATGAAGCACATGGGCATGACCCACCGCCAGGCCCTGGTGCGCGCGGAGGAGCTGCTGCACGAGGTGGGCATCCCCGAGCCCAAGCGGCGTCTGTCGGCCTTTCCGCACGAGATGTCGGGCGGCCAGCAGCAGCGCGTGATGATCGCGGTGGCCCTGGCCTGCAGCCCGAAGCTGCTGATCGCCGACGAGCCCACGACGGCGCTGGACGTGACCATCCAGCGCCAGGTCATGGAGCTGATGGCCAAGCTCAAGCAGACCCACAAGATGAGCCTCCTGTTCATCTCGCACGACCTGGGCGTGGTGGGTGAGATCTCCGATCACGTCGTGGTCATGCGCCATGGCCAGGTGCGCGAGAACGCGCCGGTCGAGCGCATCTTCAGCGACCCGCAGGACGCCTACACCAAGGCCCTGCTCGCTTGCCGGCCGTCGCTGACCGAGAACCCGGCGCGGCTGATGGTCATCGACGACCACATCGCCGGCCGCAGCGCCGCCGCGCAGACGCGGACCAAGGACCCCGAGGCCCCGGTGCTGCTGGAGGTCACGGGCCTGCAGAAGAGCTTCTGGCTCAAGGACGGCCTCTTCGGCAAGCGCGAGTTCAAGGCCGTGAAGGGCGTGAACTTCAAGCTGCGCAAAGGCTACACGCTGGGCGTGGTCGGCGAGTCGGGCTCCGGCAAGACCACCATGGGCCTGACGCTGCTGCGCCTGCACGAGCCCACCGGCGGCCAGGTCCTGTTCGAGGGGCGCGACCTGCTCAAGCTCAGCGGCGCCGACTGGCAGCAGATGCGCCGCCGCATCCAGGTCGTGTTCCAGAACCCCTATGCCTCGCTGAACCCGCGCTTCACCATCGGCCAGACGCTGCGCGAGCCGATGGAGATCCACGGCATCGGCAAGGATGCCGCCGAGCGTGATGCGCGAGCGGTGGCTCTGCTCCAGCGCGTGGGCCTGGACGAAGCCGCCATGGCCAAGTACCCGCATGAGTTCTCAGGTGGTCAGCGCCAGCGCATCGCCATCGCCCGCTGCCTGACCCTGCAGCCGGAAGTGCTGGTGCTGGACGAGGCGGTGTCGGCGCTGGACGTGTCGGTGCAGGCGCAGGTGCTGAACCTGCTGCGCGACCTGCAGGACGAGTTCGGCCTGAGCTACATCTTCATCAGCCACGATCTGGCCGTGGTGAAGTTCATTTCCGACGAGGTGCTCGTGATGCAGAACGGCGACGTGGTCGAGCAGGCACCCACCGAGGTCTTGATCCGGTCGCCGCGTGAGGCCTACACGCAGCGCCTGCTCGGGGCGGTGCCGCGCGGTTACAACCCTGGGGCTGCACAACCGGCCTGAGGGTCGGTAACGTGCGTTTTCAACGCTCCCCGGGGGCATCTGGCGTGGCGGCCCGGCCGAACCGCGCTGAAATGGGCCTGCCGGGCGTCAGGATCGCCAGGCTCCATCCTTGATGCAACTTCCTCAGGCTTCACGATCGACGCTGTGCGCGGCCTTGGCCGCGCTGCTGCTGTTGTGTGCCTGCTCGCCTGCGCGTGAGGAAGCCCAGGCGCCCGCCGAGGCTGCGTCGGCCACGCAGCACGCACAGCTGGGCCGGGAGCTGGACCGCATCGAACGGGCCGCGCGCGCGCGGCCGGCGCCGCTGGAGCGCGAGCTGCGTGCCCTGGCTGGTGGCGTTGCGCCCGGCAGTACCGCTGAATTGGAGGTGCTGGCGCTGCGGGCCCACCTGGCCGGCCTGTCGCGTGACCGCAGCCTCAATGATCAGCTCGTGCAGCAACTGCGCGACTGGCCGGCCGGTGCCGGCCGGCCGAGTGCCCTGGTGGCCGCAGCCACGGCCACGGCCGAATACCTGCGCGCCCATGGCGACCTGCGCGAAGCCCGCAAGACCCTGCTGGCCGTGGATGCCACCCAGCTCGCCGCCGCGGGGCCGGTGTTCCGCTGGCGCTACCACGACCAGATGGCCGCCATCTGCAGCGACTCGGGTGAACTCGACAGTGCGTTGAACAACGGCCACGCCGCACAGCGCCTGGGGGAGCAGATGGGGCAGCCGTGGCGCGTGGCGCTCAGTCTCATGGAGCTGGCCTTCACCTCCAACCGGGCCGACACGCCCGCGCGTGCCCGCCAGCTCATCGGCCAGGCCCTCACCGAGGCCCAGAAAGACCCCGACCCCGTCACACTGAACCGGGTCTACACCATGCGGGGCATCGTCTATTCCGGCGACAGTGACCCCGGCATCGCACTGCAGGCCTACACCGATGCGCTGGAGCAGGCCCAGCGCGCGGACTCCGACTCCGTGCGCGCCCTGGGGCTGGCCAACCTCGCCGACCATCATCTGCGCCAGGGTCACTGGGCACGGGCGCTGGAGCTCGCCGAGCAGGCCCTGCCGCTGGCCCGCAGCAGCCGCAACAGCAGCGCGGAAAGCGTGGCGCGGGCCAACATCGGCCTGGCCAAGATCGCCCTGGGCCGCGTGGCCGAAGGCCGTGACGACGTGCGCGCCGGCAACACCCTGGATGAGCAGCAGGGGGCGCTGTCGTATGCATCGGCCGGGTGGGAAGAGCTGGCGGGCTATCTTGAACGTGCTGGCGACCTGGCCGGTGCCGTGGCGGCCTACCGCGAGCACCGGCGCGTCAGCGAGCGCGTGCTGCGCGACGAGACCCGCAAGCTGCTGCTGGAAGCCCAGGAGCGCCAGGATGCCGAGCAGCGGGCGCGGGACATCGAGCTGCTCAATCGCGACAACGCCCTCAAGGCCGAGCAGGTCCATCAGCGCAATCTGGCGCTGATGCTGTGGGCGGCGCTGGGCGGCTGCGTGCTGGTGTCGCTGGGCCTGCTGTGGCAGGTGTTCCGCCGCGTGCGCCGCACCAACGAGGCCCTGGCCCACAGCAACGCCTCGCTGAAGCGCCAGAGCGAGACCGACCCGCTGACGGGCTTGGCCAACCGGCGGCATTTCCAGGCGGCCATCAAGAGCCTGTCCAGCGGCGAGGGGCTGGCCGCCAGCGTCTTCCTGATCGACATCGACCACTTCAAGCGCATCAACGACAGCTACGGCCATGCCGCGGGTGACACCGTGCTGATCGACATTGCCAGCCGCCTGCGCGAGGCGGTGCGGGAGGACGACCTCATCGTGCGCTGGGGGGGTGAGGAGTTCCTGATCGTGGCCCGCAGCCATGAGCCGCAGTTCGGGCCGCAGCTGGCGCAGCGCCTGCTCGACCTCATCGGCGGCCGGCCTGTGGTGCAGGACGGCCGCAGCATTCCCGTCACAGCCTCCATCGGTTTCGTCAGCCTGCCGGTGCCGCCGCACGGCCTGCGGCTGTCCTGGGAGCGGGCCATCGACCTGGTGGACACCGTCATGTATCTCGCCAAGGCGCATGGCCGCAACAAGGCCTATGGCGTGGAACGCATCGAGGCCGCGGATGCGCTGGCGGCTGCGCAGCTGACCGCCCGGCTCGAAGCCGCGTGGGCCGAGGGGCAGGTGGGCCTGCTGGCGCTGACCGGCCCGCAGAGCTTTCGCAGCAGCGGCGCGGGCGAGTTGATGCCCAAGGAGTTCGGTGCATGAGGCGCTGGCCTGGCTGGATCGTCGGATGGGCCCTGCTGACCACCTGCTGGCTGGCCGCGGCTGCGCCTGACACGCTGGCCGAGGATGCGCTGCTGGCGCAAATCACCCGCCGTGCCTACGACGCGCCCGAGGCCATGCTGGCCGAGCTGCAGCAGCGCTGGCCAGCCCAGGCCCACCACGGGCAGCCGCGCGAGGCGGCCTGGCTGCTGGCACGCGGCCGCATCCTGCTGCAGGCGGGTCAGGCCGACGCGGCCGAGGCGATCGCGGAACAGCTGATGTCGCTGCCCGATGGCGCAGGCGCCAGTTGGCTGCTGCGTGCGCTGGCGCTGGAGCGTGCCGGCAAGCCGGCCGCGCCGCTGGCCCAGCGCGCGCTCACGGAGTTCGACAAGCGCTGCCCGCCGGGCGATGAGCGACGCGCTGTGCGCGAGATGGGTTGCGACTTCCGAGGTGCCTGGGAGGCCTTGCGACTCCAGCAGCGCGAGCAGTATGCGCAGGGCGCGTTCGCGTTGGCCGAGAGCTCATCGCGGCGCAGCCTGGCGCTGGCACGCGGCGGTGAAGACAAGCATCTCGCCGCCATCAGCCTGGGCATGCTCGCGGTGGCATTGCAGTCCCAGGACAAGATCGATGCCGCCCGCGCCGAACTGCGTGCGGCCGAGACGGAGGCGGCCGGTGACCTGGTGGCTGGCGCGCGGGTGCGCAATTACGAAGGCGCTATTGAGCGCCGCGCCCGGGACATGGCGGCAGCCCGCAGTGCCTTCGAGGCCGGTCTGCTGCTGGCCGAGCAGGCCGACGCGCCGCATCTGGCCGCGGTGCTGCGCTCCAACCTGGTCGACTCCTACATGCACCAGGGCATGCTCAAGGAGGCCTTGGCCGCCGGGCAGCGGGCGCTGCCGGTGCTGCAGCGTTTCGGCGACCGCTTCTACGAGCGCAGCCTGCACCACAACCTCGCAGTGGCCCACATCAAGCTGCGCCAGTTCGAGCAGGCGCGGCTGGAGCTGATGCGTGTCAGCGAGTTCGGCGTGGACCCGAGCGACTTCGTGCTGCGCGCGCGCGAGCTGCGTGAATTGGCCGACACCTGGGCCGAGGCCGGGCAGTTCAAGGAGGCGCTCACCGCGCTGCATGCCGAGCGTGAGCTCACCGACCGGGCCAACGAGCGCAACCGCGCCGCCGCGCTGGAGGAGCTGGGCCGCAAGTACGACAGCGCCGCCAAGCAGCGCGATCTGGACCTGCTGGCCCGCGACGGCCAGCTCAAGGACCAACAGCTGGCCAACCAGCAACTGGCCCAGAAGGTGGGCTTCGCGGTGGGGGCGCTGCTGCTGCTGTCGCTGGGCCTGGTGGTGGTCACGCTGGTGCGCATGCGGCGCGCGCAGGCGCGCCTGACGGCCAACCAGCGCCTGCTGCGCGCGCAAAGTGAGCGCGACCCATTGACCGACCTGTCCAACCGCCGCCACTTCCTGGCGGTCATGGACCAGCGCACCCGCGAGCAGCCCGACGAGGGCTTCGAGGGCGCGCTGATGATGATCGACATCGATCACTTCAAGAACATCAACGACTGGCATGGCCACGCCGCGGGTGATGCGGTGATCGTCGAGGTCGCCCGCCGCATCCGTGCGGCCGTGCGGGAGTCCGACCTCGTTGTGCGTTGGGGGGGCGAAGAGTTCCTGGTGTTCTCGCCGGCCTTGCCGGGCGAAGACCTCGCCTTGATGGCGGACCGGGTGTTGCGCGGCATCGGTGGCGAAACCATCGACACGCCGGCCGGCCCGTTGCGCGTGACCGCCTCCATCGGCTTCGCCAGCTTCCCGCTGGGTGGGGCGGCCGGTGCCGAATTGCGCCTGCACTGGGAGCAGGCAGTCAACTGGGCCGACATGGTGCTCTACAAGGCCAAGGCCGAGGGCCGCAACCGCGGCGTCGGCATCACGGCGGTGGAGGCGCCCAACGCGGATATGCTCGCGTCTCTCCTTCAAGACTTTGATGGGGCCTGCCTCAACGGGCAGGTCCAACTCCGCCAACTGCCCGGTCCGACATGATTCCCGCACGGCCCCCCGGATGGCCGCATGGTCCGCTGCGGCGCCGGGAGTTGCTGATCACCCTCGCCGCCGCGGCGGCCGGTTCCTCCGCTCCTTCCGCGTGGTCCCAGCCGACCGGTGTGCCCTCCGCTTGGCCTACCCGGCCGCTGCGCATCGTGGTGCCCTTTCCGGCTGGCGGGGCAAGCGAGGTTGCCGCGCGTTTGCTGGCGCCTGAATTGCAGCGCAGCCTGGGCCAGCCGGTGGTGGTTGAAGCCAAGCCCGGGGCCGGCGGCAATATCGGCAGCGCCGAAGTGGCAGGCGCCAGCGACGGCCACAGCTTCCTGATGGCCGGCGTCAGCACCCACGTGATCAACCCTCTGTTGTCGCGCCGCCTGCCCTACGACCCGGTGCGTGACTTCGCGCCCGTCTGCCTGGTCGCCACCGTGCCGCTGGTGCTGGTCATGAATCCCGCCGTGGCCCAGAGCCTCGGTGTGCGCCGCCTGACCGATCTCATTCATGCAGCGACGGCCCAACCCGGGCGGCTGCACATCGCCTCGGGCGGCAATGGCACGCCCACCCATCTCGCTGGCGAGCTGTTCAAGCGCCTGACGCAGACCTACATGCTGCACTTTCCCTACCGCAGCACCGGCTCGGCGCAGCAGGACGTGGTGGCCGGCAACATGGACCTGATGTTCGACGCCCTGCCCACCGCGCTGCCGCAGATCCGCGCCGGCAAGCTGCTGGCCCTGGGGGTGACGACCGCCAGCCGCAGTCCGAGCCTGCCTGACCTGCCCACGGTGGCCGAGGCCGGCGGCCCGGCGCTGAAAGGCTACGAAGCCAGCGCCTGGGCGGGCCTGTTCGCGCCGAGCAGCCAGCCGGCCGACCAGGTCGCGCGGCTGCAGCGCGATTGCGTGGCCGCGCTGGCCAACCCCATGCTGCGGGACCGCCTGACCCAGCGCGGCCTCGTTGTGCATGGCACGGGCGCGGCCGGCCTGGCGGCACTCATGACCACCGAGACGGCCAAGTGGGCCCGCGTGCTGGAGGTCTCCGGCATCAAGGGTGATCGTTGAGGGTTGAAGGCATGAGGCGCCGACTCCCGAGCACCTGGCGCGCCGACCTGATGGCCGGCGCGGTGGTGGCCGTGCTGCTCATCCCGCAGAGCCTGGCCTACGCCATGCTCGCCGGCCTGCCGCCGCAGGTGGGCCTCTATGCCAGCCTGCTGCCCTTGCTGGCCTACGCGGCGCTCGGCTCCAGCCCGGTGCTGGGGCTGGGGCCGGTGGCGGTGCTGGCGCTGATGATTGCCCAGGCGCTGGGTGGCCTGCCGGCAGGCGTCAGCCCCGAGGCGGGCGCGCTGGTGCTGGCGGCGGAAGTGGGCGGGGTGCTGGCGGTGGCGGCGCTGCTCAGGCTGGATGCGCTCGCGTCGCTGCTGTCGGTGCCGGCCCTGCGCGGTTTCGAGAACGGCGCGACGCTGATGATCGCGGCCGGGCAACTGCCGGTGCTGCTGGGCAGCGCGGCGGCAGGCTTCACCTTGCCGGACCTGATCGCCTCCTCCGTGCATGGCGGCTGGCGTTGGCAGAGCGCGGTCTGGGGCGCGGTGGCGATCGGCCTGTTGCTGGCCTCGCGGCGTGCCGGGCGGCCGCTGCTGGCCCGGCTGGCGCCGCTGCTGCTGCTCGTGGTGGCCATGGGTCTGTCGGCCTTCACGCCGGCGGCGCAAGGCGTGGCCCAGGTGGGGGCGCTGCCGTCGCTGGCCTTGCCGCTCGGGCTGCCGTCGCTGGAGCCCGGCCTGTGGCTGCAGCTGCTGCCGTCAGCGGCATTGGTGGCGTTGATGGGTTTCGTGTCGAGCCTGGCGGTGTCGGAGTCCCTAGCCCAGCGCCGCGGCGAGAAGCTCTTGCCAGCGGCCGAGATGCGCGGGCTCGCAGCGGCCAACCTGGTGGCGGCCGTCAGCGGCGGCATGCCGGTGGCGGGCAGCTTCTCGCGCAGCATCCTGCTGCACGAGGCCGGCTCGCGCACCCGCTGGAGCCTGGTGTTCGTCGCGGTCTTCATGGCCCTGGCCATGCTGATGCTGGCCGGGCCCTTGGCGCATCTGCCCAAGCCGGTCCTGGCGGCCACCATCGTGGTGGCGGTGCTGGGCGGCTTTTCGCTGCAGCCCTACCGCGATGCCTGGCGCTACGCGCCGGCCGAAGGGCTGCTGATGGCCGCGGTCACCGCGGCGGTGCTGCTGTGGAGCATCGCGGCGGCGCTGGCCATCGGCGTCGTGGGCTCGGTGGCGCTGCTGATCCAGCGCACTGCGCGCCCGCACGTGGCGCGCATCGGCCGCGTACCGGGCACCCAGCACTATCGCAACATCGAGCGCTACGCGGTGGAGTGCCAGCCCGAGGTGGTGGGCCTGCGGGTGGACGAAAGCCTCGTGTTCACGAATGCGCGGGGCCTGGGTGATGCGGTCATGGCCCATGTGCGCGACCACCGCGCCTTCGTGGGCCAGCCCCAGCGGGTGTTGATGCTCATGGCGCCGGTCAACCACATCGACGTCTCGGGACTGGTGGCGCTGCAGGAACTGCATGCGGCGCTCGCGGCCGAGGGCCTGCGGCTGGAGTTCTCGGAGGTCAAGGGGCCGGTGCTCGACAAGCTGCGGGCCGTCGGCTGGCTGGAGCGTTACGACGTGTCGCTCTATCTGAGCCACCACGAAGGCATCCAGGCAGGCACCCATGAACTGCGGCCCAGCCAGGCCGACAGGGACATGCCCGGCCAGCTGTAATCCACGTGTAATGGGCGTGCCCGGGCGGTTGTAGCGCGCTTCTGCTACCGTTTCGGCCCAATTTCCGGTCCCCGGACGCCATGAACAACAAAGAGACCCTGCTCGGCATCCGCCGCGGCATCGAGAAGGAAAGCCTGCGGGCCCTGCCCGGCGGCGGCCTGGCGCTGACCCCGCATCCCATCGCCCTGGGCGCTGCGCTGACCCATCCGCACATCACGACCGACTACAGCGAGAGCCAGCTGGAGCTCATCACCGGCGTGCAGGCCGGTGTGGATGACGTGCTGACCGAGCTGACCGAGATCCACCAGGCCGTCTACCGCGCGCTGGCCGACGAGCGGCTGTGGGTGGGCTCCATGCCCTGCGGCCTGCCGACGGACGAGACCATCCCCATCGGCCGCTACGGCAGCAGCAACGTCGGCCGCGCCAAGAGCGTCTATCGCATGGGCCTGGGCCAGCGCTATGGCCGGCGCATGCAGACCATCTCGGGCATCCACTACAACTGGTCCATCCCCGGCGTGGGCACGGACGGCTATCTCGGCGTGATCCGCAACTTCCGCCGCGAGGGCTGGCTGCTGCTCTACCTCTTCGGCGCCAGCCCGGCGCTGTGCCAGAGCTTCGTCGCCGGCCGCGAGCACGGCCTGGAGCGCCTGTCGGGCAGCACGCTCTACCTGCCGCACGCCACCTCGCTGCGCATGGGGCGGCTGGGCTACCAGAGCGATGCGCAGGCCAGCATCGCGGTGAGCTACAACTGCCTGGAGAGCTACGCCGCCTCGCTGCAGGACGCGCTGACCACGCCCTATCCGGCTTACGAGGCGATCGGCGTGCAGACGCCCGGCGGCGACTACAACCAACTCTCCACCAGCCTGCTGCAGATCGAGAACGAGTTCTACAGCACCATCCGCGCCAAGCGCGTGATCCGCTCGGGCGAGCGGCCGCTGCATGCGCTGCGCGAGCGCGGTGTGGAGTACATCGAGGTGCGCCTGATGGATCTCGACCCGTTCGAGCCGGTGGGCATCGGCGCCGACACCATCCGCGTGCTGGACGCCTTTCTGCTGCACTGCCTGGCCAGCGACAGCCCCAACGACACGCCCGCCGAGATCGCCTCGAATGCGCGCAACCAGCACGCGGTGGCGGCGCGCGGCCGCGAGCCGGGCCTGATGCTGGAACACTGGCGAGGCGGCCAGCGCAGCCTCGGCGACTGGGCGCGCGAGATCATCGTTGGCTGCGCGGTGCAGGCCGATGCCTTGGACGCTGCCCACGGCGGGCGGGCCTACCGCGAGGCGCTTGATCGCGTGGCCCAGCGCCTGGCCCATCCCGAGCTCTGCCCCTCGGCGCGCATGCTGGCTGCCATGCGCGAGGGCTTTGACAACAGCTATGTCGGCTTCATCCGGCACCAGAGCGACCTGACCCGTGACGCCCTGCTGGCGTTGCCCTACCCGGCAGCCTTGCAGCAGCGCTTCGAGCAGATGGCGGCGCAGTCACTGGCCGAGCAGGCCCGCATCGAGGCGGCTGACACGCTGGACTTCGAGACCTTCCGACGCCATTACGTGTCACCTGAACGCATGGCGGTCTGACGCGCGGGCAAAAAAAGACCCGGTCAGCAAGCTGCCGGGTCTGGAAGCCCTCGGGGTCGAGGGCGTCGTTGGGAACAGCCACTGTAGGCGGCGGCCTCCGACGGTGGTGGGCAATATTTACGGCGGTCTATTGATAATCCGTCCATGCCCCAAGCCTCGCACCGCCCGCCCGAAGCCCTGACCGAAGCCGATCTCGACCGCCTGCAGGCCCTGCTGGACGCCCTGCCGGCGCCGCTGGAGCCGCTGGACGTGAGCATGGTGGACGGCTACCTCTGCGGCGTGCTGCTGCAGCCCGAGCCGGTGCCGCTGGCTGCCTGGCTGCCGCCGGTGCTGGACACCGAAGGCCGCCCCACGCCGGCCCGCGTGAACGACGACTTGTTGGCCCTGCTGCGCCGCCGCCACAAGGAGCTGAACGTGGCCATCGCCGGCCGGCAGTGGTTCGACCCGTGGATCTTCGAGCTCGACGAGACCGATGACCCGAGCGAAACCGTGCTGCCGTGGGTGGCTGGCTTCGCGCATGCGCTGGACGCGCATCCGGCGCTGATGAAGCTGCCCGAAGAGCCCATGCTGGAGCCGCTGGCCGCCATCTACCTGCACCTGGACCCCGACGACCTCGAGGACGCCGATGCGCTGCTCGAGGAGATCGAGTCCCTGGAGCCGCCGGCCGACCTGGAAGAGGCGGTGGAGGGCTTGGTCAGCGCAGTGCTGATGCTGGCCGATGTGTCACGGCCCCTGAAGCCCGCCGCGCGGCCCGGCGCCCGACCGGCTCCGCACCCCGCGCAGCGGCGCCGGACTGCGCCGCCCCGCCGCTGACGCTGCCGCTGAACCCGTCGTCAGCGGGGCGCCTTGGGATCGCTGGTCTGCCGTTTCATCCAGGTGCTCATCTCCCACAGCGTGTGGCCGATGGACTCGCGGGCCGAGTAGCCGTGCGACTCATGCGGTAGCACCACGTAGCGCACCTGGCCGCCGGTGCCGGCCAGCGCCTGGTAGAAGCGCGCCGACTGGATGGGGAAGGTGCCCGGGTTGTCGTCGCTCTCACCGTGGATCAGCAGCAGCGGCGTCTTGAGCTTGTCCGCGTAGTTGAACGGCGAGAGCTTGAGGTAGACGTCCTGCGCTTCCCAGTAGGTGCGGCGTTCGCTCTGGAAGCCGAAGGGCGTGAGCGTGCGGTTGTAGGCGCCGCTGCGGGCGATGCCGGCCTTGAAGATCTGGGTGTGGGCCAGCAGGTTGGCCGTCATGAACGCGCCATAGCTGTGGCCGGCCACCACCATCTGCTGCGGGTCGCTGACGCCCAGCTCCGCCGCCTTGTCCACGATCGCGCGGGCGTTGGCGGTGATCTGCTCGACGAAGCTGTCGTTCACCGTCTTGGGGTCGCCCACGACCGGCATGGTCGCGTCCATCAGCACCACATAGCCGTCCAGCAGCAGCATCAGCGGGCTGGAGCCGGCAAACGTCGTGAAGCGGCTGCTGGAGCCACTGACCTGGCCAGCGGTGGAGGCATCGGTGAACTCCAGCGGATAGGCCCACACCAGCGTCGGGCGGCGCTGGCCCGGCTGGTAGTCGGGCGGCAGGTACATCCAGAACGACAGCTCCACACCGTCGGCCCGCTTGAACTTCACCAGCTCGCGCTTGATGGCGCGCAGCTGCGGCGTGGGGTCGGCCACTGTCGTGAGCGCCTGCATCTGCGAGAAGCCGTCGCCGCTGCGCAGCATCAGGTTGGGCGGCTCGGCGGCGCTTTCGCGGCTGGTGAGCAGGCGGCCGTCGGCCAGCAGCGTGATCGGGCGCTCGTAGTGCGTGGTGCCCGAGCGGAACAGTCGCGTGGCCTTCGCGTCCTTCAGGTTGACGCTGTCGAGGAAGGGCAGGTCGCCTTCCTTGCTGGCGCCGGCACCGGCGAACAGCAGCCGGTCGCCACCGTCCACGCGGGCGGCATAACGACCATTGGGCTGCAGGCGCAGGCTGGGCTGGCCCGGGTCGTTGTAGCGGTCGCGCCAGGAGCGGTCCTGCAGGCGTTGCGGCTTGCCGCTGCCATCCAGCGCGACGAGGTCGGTGGTCACCCAGAGGCGGTCACGGTCGAAGTCGGTCACCAGGGCGCGCGGGCTGCCCTCCACGAAGATCAGGCTGCTCAGGCGGCCCGCGGTGCGGTGCACTTCGCGGCCCTCGCCCTGGTAGGGCGGGTCCAGCCGCATGAGCTTGTCGCGCTGGGGCACCTTGTTGCGCTGGTCGCCCCCGTCCAGGGCTTCGACCCAATACACCGCGCCATCGGCCAGCGGCGAGCTGCTGAAGTTGCGCGGGCCGGTGATGACGCCTTCGACCGGAACGCCCTCCTTGAGCTTGACCGTGCCGAGGTCGCGCAACACCTGGCCCTTGGCGTCGTGCAGCGCCACCTGGCGCGCGAAGTCCTGCCAGGTGACCTGGTAGCTGAAGGGCGGCACCAGGCGTTCCGTCAGCAGCACGCCCTGCGTGCCGACGGCCTCGAGGTCGGCATACAGGCCCGGCTTGCCGATCTCGCGCGAGGTGCCGGTGGCGAGCTGGATGCGGCGCAGAGCCGAGGTTGCGTGGTAGGTGAACAGGGCTTCGTCCTGGCTGTTCTTCAGCAGGTCCTGCAGCGTGCGCTCGGGCGAGGTGCGGCCCATGGATTCCTGGATGCTCGGGCCGCTGGGGGCCTCGAAAACCGGCGCGGGGCCGCGCCGCTCGGGCACGGTCAGCGCAACGATCTCGTCAGGCCCCACCCAGGCGACCGAGCTGCTCAGGATGGTGTTGAGCTTCACGCCCTTGACCGCGCGGATCTGCCCGGTGGCGGCATCGCCCACCCACAGTTCGGTGGCGTTGGCGGTGCGGCGGTGCAGCAGGAAGTGCCGGCTGTCCGGCGACCAGCGCATGGCCGAGAAACTGCCGCCTGCCGGCAGCTTGACCACGCGCTCCGGCGCCGCCGGGTTGGTCAGTTCGCGCAGCGTGAGGGATTCGATGGCGCCGGTCAGCTGCGGGCTGCTGGCGCCGGCGTCGATGCGCATGCCAGCCAGGCGCAGCACCGGGCGCGACAGCTCGGCAATGCTGCGGTAGCGGCGCAGGCTGATGCTGGCCAGCGTGCGCTGGTCGGGCGACAGCATGTGGCCCGGCAGCGCCGGCGCATCCAGCACCGCGCGGATCTCGGCGGAAGGTTGCTGGTAGGTCTGGGGCTCGGCGGCCTGGGCCGTGGTGGCGGCCAGGGCGAGGGTGGCCCAGGTGAGGGCTTTGATCATGGAGCGCGTCCTCGGTGTGCGAAGCCGCGCAGCGTAGCAGCGCCGGGCTGGCGATGCCGGAGGTCAGGCCGCGGCGAACAGGCGCTGCGCGTGCAGGCCCAGGCCCGTGGCCACGGAGGCGAAGCGGTCGCCCGTCACGCGCTGGGCCTGCGGGAATCCGGCCGCCATGCCCTCCACCAGCAGGCGCAGGCCGG
>VFQR01001813.1_pt1 | contig 14916 bp, 10 predicted proteins | sample 3512321 | NCBI WGS metagenome assembly VFQR01 (sample SAMN10412374, study PRJNA504923) | tailings metagenome | isolation source: Relicate 3 Philex TSF1 revegetated site | place: Philippines: Tuba, Benguet | collected 2017-08-29
CGGGGTCTTGGTGGGAGAAACCATTGTGGTCTTGTCGCCAAACGTGGGAGGAAAGTAGGTAATTGAGGGAAGCAATTGGTCTGCGCCAGGGAATATCTATGGTAGTTTTCAACCATTTGGCGTGTTGATTGAACATGGAATCAATGATGTGGATGAAAGCCTCATAACAGGAGAAGAAGCCGTGGCGACCTGTGAGGAGGTAACCTTCTAACCATCCTTGACAACAAGTTTCGCTGAGAATTTCCATCACTCGACCGTCGGGGGAAAGATGGTCATCTTCGGGGCGGATCTGGGCTACCCAAGTCCGGTCTGTAACTTCCAGCACAGCATCCAGACGGTTGGATACCGTTTCGTCGGGGCCAAAGACCCGGAAATTGGCTCTTTCTTCGTTAAGTTTCATGATATCCCGCAGGAATCTACCACTCACTTTGGTAGCCTCAGCGATCGCCTTCCCTGGTTGAGCAACATCTACAGCATAGTCTCGAAAGTCCGGCATCTTCAGGTCATGTAGCAAAATACCGCCGTTGGCGTGGGGATTGTCACCCATGCGTCGATGACCTTTGGGAGCTAGTTCTGTTAGTTCGTCAATCAGCTTACCGTTGCTGTCGAAGAGTTCTTCTGGTTTATAACTCTTCATCCAATCTTCTAGGAGTTTCAAGTGTTCTGGCTGTTTGCCTATGTTACCAAAAGGAACTTGGTGCGATCGCCAATAACCTTCGGTTTTTTTACCATCCACTTCCTCTGGCCCCGTCCAACCTTTGGGGGTTCGCATGATAATCATCGGCCACTGGGGACGTTCAGTGAAACCATGTACGCGGGCTTCTCTTTGGATACTTTGAATTTCGGCGATCGCGGTATCTAGAGTCGCCGCCATCTGTTGGTGGACAACTGCGGGATCGTCACCTTCTACAAAGTATGGCTTGTAGCCGTAGCCTACAAATAAACTTTCTAATTCTTCATGACTAATCCGTGCTAATACTGTTGGATTGGCAATTTTATACTCATTCAAATGTAAAATCGGCAATACTGCACCATCAGACACGGGGTTGAGAAACTTGTTGGAATGCCAGCTAGTCGCTAAAGCACCGGTTTCCGCTTCGCCGTCACCCACAACCGCAGCAACAATCAAGTCTGGGTTATCAAAGGCAGCACCGTAAGCATGGACGAGGGCATAACCGAGTTCTCCGCCTTCATGGATAGAACCAGGAGTTTCCGGTGCAACGTGGCTGGGAATACCACCAGGGAAAGAGAATTGTTTGAAGAGTTTATGGATTCCCTCAGCATCCTGGGTAATGTTATGGTAGTACTCGCTGTAAGTACCTTCTAAGTAGGTGTTGGCTACCAATCCGGGGCCTCCATGACCAGGCCCAGCAATGTAAATTATATTGAGGTCATATTTTTTAATCACCCGATTCAAGTGAACATAGATAAAGTTCAACCCTGGTGTTGTTCCCCAGTGACCCAAAAGCCTGGGCTTGACGTGTTCTAGTTTTAGCGGTTCTCTTAGTAGTGGATTGTCGAGGAGATATATTTGCCCAACCGAAAGATAATTAGCCGCACGCCAGTAGGCATTGATCTTATCTAATTCTTCATCTGTTAAAGGCTTTGTTTGTGGAGTCGTTGCTAATGTCATTTCGACACTCCATTACAAAAGGATTTTGATGGTTTCATCAGTATGTAATTATACTTATTTTCCAGACTATGGCCATCTAACCTATGATGAATTTTTCCAGCCTTTGTGACTAAATTTCTTGACTTTGGGTACAAAATATAGATTGGTATCTATAAAACTCCTATTTGATTTTTGAATAAAATTCCGTACCCTTTAATCTTCTATAACCCTCTTGCCTATTGCCTCTTGCCTACCTACATAGATAAGTTCATAAATCAAATCGGACTGCTACATGATCGCTCGACTAAATTATTAATTAATAATTATTTACTCAGTAGATATTTACGCTGAAGTATTACCCGCTTGAAAAATCGTTGAGCAGTTAAATTTAACTCTGGAAATGTTGGGGACTGGAGGCGGTCTGTACCTCTAAACTTGCTAATTTGATAATCAAAGCCAAAAGTTTTGGTGGGTAATCTCAGGGAACTAGAATTAGCAGGCGGTGAAACTAAAGTACATATTACTGATTCACGGCTCATGTCCAAAAAAATGCAGTTGTCTGAACAAGATGTGACTGAACTTCTCGATTTTTGGTTATTTCCAAATGCTCCAACTTTTGAGTCAACCAATCGAGGTACAAGCAATACAACCTATTTTGTTAACGGACAAGCAGGCAATTTCATTTTGAAGCTGTATGGGGATTCCACAAGCACCGAACAAATTCAATATGAGCACTCACTGCTGGCATATCTACAACAAGCGAATTTATCGTTTGCAGTTCCTGCTCCCATACCAGCCAAGTCTGGAGAAAGCCTAGTTCATATTAGCAAAAATGATACTTTGCTACGAGTTGCTTTGCTGCCTCTGATTTCAGGTCAGATTGCAGATCGGCAGAACTATCATCATCCACGTGCTGCGGGTCAAGCGCTTGGAGAGCTGCACTGTGCCTTAAGGGGTTTCGACCCTGAAGGTCTGCTCACTCATTTACCAGCATGGGGGAATCTCAGCCGGATTCATCCGTTGGTACCAGATCCGCTTGAAGTGCCAAAATTTCTTATGTTAGATTTAGACCAGCAATCACGCCTCATCAAAACCCTTGTAGTCGTGCTTGAGGCAATGCCCAAGCTGTATCAAACGCTTCCTGTTCAAACTATTCATGCTGATTACCTATCCTTCAACATTCTGCTGGAGGAAAACCAAGTGGTTGGTATTTTGGACTTCGAGTTTGCTACTAGAGACCTGCGGCTAGTAGACTATATTTGCGGACTTGATGACTACGCAATGTTCCCGTGGAGGCAAGACCCTCGTTGGGAATTTTTGGAAGCTTTCAGTGCAGGTTATGCCGAACACATTTTGCTGACACACCAAGAAGTGGAACTGATGATCACAGCTTGGCGCTTACAACGAGTAAGCTCCATAATCTATTGGGCAGGGTGGTTGCGTGAGGAAAAAGTGACTTATCAAAAGGTAGTAGATGCAGTAACTGACACATTGCTGTTTGATGATTGGCTTGAGGACAATGCGACTAAATTGTTGAGCTACATCAAATGGGCTTGAGCAATCTGTTTGGGTAAATTTTAACTACTCTAGCAGCTTGTTGGAGAACCCCTTTTAGCACCATAGTTAAGATAGTAATGCATCTCAACCTATGCCTAGAACCTTCAAGACTTTGATATTCACCTTCATCTAAAGAACCAATTAAAATCGTAGGTTGTTTTGGTTTACCAATAAACTCCCTACCACCTAAAGCCGCATAATCAACAATCCAATATTCCGAAATTCCCATTTCCTCATGAATTTATGTATGGTCTACGGATGAATAACCGGGTTGAAGTCCCCTACTAATTGATTCTGATTCCTGAATTTTGAATTCTTCTTTTTAACTAATTATTCATTTCCAATAAACCAGCTGGCGGCGTAATTTCAATGCGACCTGTTTGCAAGTCTACCACTGGGGCGATCGCTTCTACAAAAGGAATCAAAACAGTCTTTTGCTTTTTGTCAGTAGCAAATGATTCATCCAACTTCACTTCTAACAAATCATTGCCGGCGGGGATGATGTCTACTACCGTACCGACGAGTTCGCCAGATGCTTGCATGAAGACTTCCAACCCAATCAAATCCAGGACATGATATTCATTTTCGCCTAATTGGGGGCGATCGCTTGCCGGCACCATTAACTTACAACCGCGCAATTCCTCTGCCTGATTGCAATTTTCCACTCCAGCTAATTTAATGACATACAAATTTTTGTTACTGATGTAACGTCCTGCCAATAATTCTATCGGTTGCGGCTCCGTCTGGCCAGGACGCAACAACCAACGTTTTCCCGGCTGCTCAAATCGTTCAGGGAAGTCCGAGTCAGGATAAACTCGTAACTCCCCAGATAATCCTTGAGGTGCAACAATCTTACCAATTTCTAGCCAGTCATCGGATTTTGGATTTTGGATTTTGGATTTTGGATTAGTCATTTGGCGTTGGGAGTGTTGACTGTTGAACGCCACTTGCTCCACTTGGGGAAACCCCAAGACGGCAATGGCTCCTGTTGACTGAGAAATTATTATTCTCCCATCTCCCTCATCTCCCTCATCTCCCCACTCCCTCATCACACACTCACAGCAGCACGCTGATAGGCTTGTTGGGCTACTTTAGCTAAACGTTGCATACCAGTGACAATTTCTTCATCGCTGCCGGTGAGGCTGATACGGAAGCATTGGTGTTTATGCGCCCATTCTTGGTGTAAACCAGGGAAGAAGGTACTTCCAGGGACAATAATTACACCTACTTGTTTGAGTTCTTGGTAAAATTCCCAGTCAGTGATGGGTAAGTTTTCTAACCACAACCAAGCAAAAATTGCTCCTTCTCCGCGATGGAGGAACCAAGGTAAATTCTTGGGCATTGCTTGTTCTAAGCTGGTTTCTAAAACGCTAAATTTATTTTGATAGAAGGGACGAATCACAGTTTGAGAAATTTCTACTAAGGCACCAGAATTAATTGCTAAGGCTGCGATCGCTTGACCATAACGTGAAGAATGCAGACTCGCGTTGGCCTGAAAACACTCTAGCACTTCAATCCATTTTTCATGCCCAATGGCAATACCAATTCTTTCTCCTGGTAATCCGGCTTTGGATAAACTCATGCAATGGAGAATATTATCACCAAACACCGGGGTCATTTCGGTGAAGTTCAATGACGGAAACGGAGGCGCATAAGCCGAGTCAATTAGCACGGGTAAATTGTAAGGCGAGGCTAGGGCAGCAATCTTTTTCACTTCGTCGTCAGTCAGGACGTTACCAGTGGGGTTACAGGGGCGAGAGAAGATGACACAACCTGTGTTTTCGCTAATCGACACTTGGCTAAAGTCTGGGCGATATTTAAATCTGTGGGCAGCTGCATCGATATCGAGAGTTGGTTTGTAGGCGACTAAGGCTTTTGGTTCCAAACAAATACCGCCGTAACCGGTGTAGTCAGGACTCAGGGGCAAAACAATTTGTTTTAACTCCCCGCTAGTGGTGTAGCCACCGAATATATTAGCAGCGTAGAAATACAGGGTTTGACTACCGGGGGTGATAAAGATATTGCGATCGCCCAATTTTAACCCGTAGCGTTTATTAAAGTCGTTGGCGATCGCTTCAATTAATGGTGCATAGCCCTGACTCGACCCATAGCGACAAACTACCTCACCATATTCTGGACTAGCCAAAAGCTGTGCAGTGCAATCCCGCCACAACTGTTCTACCTCCGGTAAAATCAACGGATTCCCAGCACTCAAATTAATAAACTGCTGCCCTGAACCGGCTCGTAATGTTTCGATAATATCCTTCATGATTGCTCTGACGCCAGTCAGGTTGGACATTTGAGCGCCAATTTGTGTTAGGGCAGGGTTCATAAGCTGTGACAAAATTTATTAGTTGAGGGTGGACAAATGACTTGGGGTTTGCTGCTGACATCCAGTTTACATCGTTGCCAAAACAACTGTTTCCGCCTTTAACCAATCTAGCTAGAGAATCATATTTTTACAAAGTTTTAAGGGGACTGGGGCATTGGGATTGAGGTTCTGAAGTTCATTAATGACTACCCTTCGCTGATTTTGAGGTGGTAAGAGGAATTAAAAAGCTATCCAGAAAAAACACAATCAATGAGGGAGGCGGGTACAATCCTCATTCAAAAATTCTCAGCTAATGGTAAAACACCACTTTCTAGGGTCAAAATCGTTCGTGGCTTGCTTGATGATAACGGCCAGGAATAAAAGGAGGCAGAGCGTACACTGCCAAGTTGGTTTAATCCAGAGGATATTTACAACCACTTCAATGGTAAGCCTATTGATTTTGATGCTTAATTGCTGATTGAGTAAAAAGCTAAGTCACTGAGATCGTACCTGCAAACACAACGGCGAGGTGTAATCATAACTTAGGTTGTATCACCCAACGGCATCATCAAGATTTCAGCCCCTCACATATCACTTGTATAAATCGATTTTCAAGAGCTAGCCCGCGTCTCTCACCTAGCCCTTCGCCCGACACACCCGCAACTTCTCCCGCACCTCTGGATGGGTGACAAAATAATCTTGCAGCCAGTCGCAACCCCGCGTCAGCAATTCATCCAACCCACCAACCTGCCAGACTTTAGTAGTATAATCGTATTCACCAGATGCAATGACAATGCGCTCTCCATCTGGACTAAACGCTGCACTTGCGATAGATGGCCCATACCCTGGGAAGCTAGCTAGCAAGTTGCCTTTTGTGTCCCACATTTTGGCGGTTGTGTCATAAGATGCAGTAACAATGCGCTGTCCATCTGGGCTAAAACTGGCGCTAGTCACTGAAGAATTATGCCCTTTGAGCTCAACTAACAAATCACCTTGTGCGTCCCACACCTTAGCAGTTTTGTCAGCAGATGCAGTGACAATGTGCTGTCCATCTGGGCTAAAACTGGCGCTAGTCACTGAAGAATTATGCCCTTTGAGCTCAACTAACAAATCACCTTGTGCGTCCCATACCTTGGCTGTTTTGTCATCAGACCCAGTAACAATGCGCTGTCCATCTGGGCTAAAACTAGCGCTAGTCACTGAAGAATTATGCCTTTTGAAGTAATCAACTAGCAAGTTGCCTTTTGTGTCCCACATCTTGGCTGTTTTGTCATAGGATACAGTAAGAATGCGCTGTCCATCTGGGCTAAATACGGCACTCTCGATCAGCTCATTATGCCCTTTGAAGTCAGCTAACAAATTACCTTGTGTGTCCCACACTCTGATAATTCCTTTATCAGATGCTGTGAGGATATGCTGACCATCTGGGCTAAAACTGGCGCTATTAACTGAAGAATTATGCCCTTTGAGGTCAACTAACAAATTACCTTTAAGATCCCATACCTTTGCGGTGCCGTCAGCAGATGCCGTGACAATGCGCTGTCCATCTGGGCTAAAGACAGCCATAAAAATGGACTCTTGATGCCCTTTGAGTTTCAAAAGCAAGTTACCTTCGATATCCCATACCTTAGGAGTGTTACCAGAAGTAAGGATGTACTGACTATCTGGGCTAAAAGTCGCATATGATCCATCTTGGTCGAATTCCAGTAAATTCCCTTTGATATCCCACACCTTGGCAATACCATCATTATATTCAGATATGATGACGATGCGTTGACCATTTGGGCTGAAAGCAGCACTTTCAATCACAGAATCATGCCCTCCTTTAAGGTCAGCCAACAACTTACCCTCTTTATTCCACACTTGGACAGTGCCATCAACAGAAGCAGTGACAATGCGCTGTCCATCAGGGCTAAAGGCAGCACCGTAAACAAAGTTTTGACGTGAAACTAAGGTTTTGTCTAGATCACCTATAAGGTCTAAGTTCAAAAGAGGTGTGCCTTTGAGATCCCGCACTCTAGCACTAATGTCATTTGTACTGTCTCTACCAGTCATGAGTATAAGCTGACTATCTGGGCTAAAGGTGACACCTGTGATCGAATCTTCATATTCTTTAAATTCAGCCAACAAGTTACCTTGTGTATCCAATACTTTGACGATGCCTCCATCAGATATATTGAGTATGTGCTGACCATCTGGGCTAGTGAGAATAGGCTTATAATCTGGTATCAAGGTATTACTTCTTCTTAAAGATTCATGCTCTTTGCGTGTAGCTAATAACTTACCTTTTGTATCCCATACTTGGACAGTGCCTTCATCAGTTTGAGTGAGTATGCGCTGACCATCTGAGCTAAAAGTGGCACTTTTAACACCCTCGAGTTGGAGTTGTGTACGCTCGTGAATATTATCAACAATTGTTTGCAAAGCCAAAATAGGGCTAGTAGCAGGGTATTTTTCTGAAGGTCGTCCGTCCTTCACCAGCTCTTTCAAGCTTTGTCCTGCTTCCATTGCTAAAACTAAGGCTTCTAACTGTTGATTTCGTTGCTCAAACTGGTTTAATGCTAAAACTCCTGCTTGTTCCAGCCTTGTTCCTTCCTGTGCTTCTTGTGCTTGTTTAATTGCATTACCTGCAAATATCCCAGCGATAATTGCTCCAACTATCGACACAGCTAAAATAACTGCACCAATGCGAATTTGTCGCTTGGCTTTTTTTTGCGCCTTAGTTAACGTTTCATTCGCTTGCGTTAATATCCGTCCTTCTTCTTCTTTGACTTCTAAAGCAACTTCAATTTCTCTTTTATCTAATCTTTCGCTAGCAGATAAAAATTTATAATCTTCATCACTCAAACTTTTATTATTCGCCCAAGCTAAGGCATCCTGTAACGCTTGCCCTCGCAATAAACGCGATTCATCCTGATAGTCTGAATCTACCCAAGCCTTAATTGCTTGTGCATAGGGACGTAAATCTGCCAGTGCTTTTTCCAGCCAACTCTGATTAAAAACAGCAGCATAAATGCGGTTATAAACTCCCAGCTTGCCCTTGCGCCTGACTACCAATCCTGAAAACCGCAATTGGGTTTGTTCTAAACCATTATCATCTGCAATTTCTTCGTGTTGCAGAATTTGCTGATACAAACCTAACAATCTACCTGTACGCTGTCCACCACCTTGTAAAATTCGGTTACGAATTGTTTTTAAATGCTCTGGTTCATCTTGAGATTCCCAATTAGAAATAACCTTGGTTTGCACTAACTCTTCTACCCAATCCACCGCCCTATTCTCTGGAATCGGAGAATCATCATTAAGAATTAACTTACAAAGTTTTTGGGTGAGAAATGGTTGCCCTCCTGTCCAATCCAAAACAGCTTCCATCACCACCATTGGATTGTTGGTTCTCGTCGCTAAACCATCAGTTAACGGTTGGGCTTCCTGTAACTTAAAACCAGTGAGTTCAATTGCCCTACCAATATTAAAAGGCGTGCGTCTCCTATCTTGAATTAAATCTGAGGGAGTTGCTACTCCAAATAAAGTAAAACTCAGCCGTTGATAATCTTGCTGAGTCGCTCGACTGTTATAAAATTCACGTATGACAGCAAAAAAATCATCAATATTAAATTCCAGACTCAACACACTGTCAATTTCATCAACAAAAATCACAATTTTTTCAGAAATTGACTTGAGCAGCACTTTTTCAATAAACTCGCTGAATCGGTTGATGGGAGACAATGAACTGTGACTAAACCACCAATCATTTAAATCAAAGCTTTCATAGAGATTGAGACTGTTAATAATGCCATTAATTACCCCTGCATACCATTGCTCTGAAGTGATATCCGAAGTGCCAATAGCTGTAATGTCAATATCAGCACAGGCAATACCCTCAGCCCGCAACCGTTGCATCGTTCGTACCCGCAAACTCGACTTGCCCATTTGTCGGGAGTTAAGTACATAACAAAACTCTCCTGCTTTCAATGCCTCGTAAAGTTCAATGTCTGCTTGCCGTTCTACATAGGTTGGGGCATCAATTGGCAAACTGCCTCCAACTTGATATTCGTAAAATGGGCGAGGTGTGGCATTCATTGGGTATATCTCAATTTTGGCTTGAATAATATCTACTTGTTGTCATCGCGCTTTTTCAGATGCTAGCTGAGAAATTTTGACCAAATATGGTGTTACACGCTGATAATTCACCCCAAATGCTCACGGAAATACAGGCGGTACAACTCGCATGAGGCAATGACATTATTCCCCTGAAATTTCACCAATCCCATACTGCGTAATTTAAATGCCAACCCAGAATCTAATCGCACTGCCCCAGTAGCTGTAACTACTTGTTTCATAGCACTAGCTAACTTACTATCTTCTTGTAAATTCGACAAATGTCTACGCAAAAGGTCACTATAAAAACCTTCATCCGTAGGTGCTATTTGTAATAGTTGCGACAAGTTAATCCGGCTACGGCCAATTTCATAGAGTGCTTTTCTGACTAGGTAGGGATGTCCCCCTAACATTGCCATAAGTTGGTTAATTTCTTCCTCAGCCCAATTCAAATGGTGTCGTTGCACCAAATCTTGGACTTGTGAGGAGTTTAACTCTGGTAATTCAATTGGCAATCCCACATTAAACGGTGACTGATTAATATTCAGAGGGATATAAACTTCCTTGGAATGGACAATCACCAATCGCAGTTTTTTCCAACTTTCTTTATTCTTAGAGGTTTCATGCCAAGCTCTTAATAAGGCAAAAAATTCTGAAGCAATTTGCGGATATTGAAAAACTCGATCGACTTCATCTAAACCTAAAACAATAGGGTTAGGAATTTCTGAGAGCAAATATCTTTGAAAATAGTTGGTACACTTGTCTTTACTACCTAAAATGCCTTGCCAGTATTCTGTTAGCCTATCTTTGAGATTCAATTCCTGAGCAATACTGCCACAGAACCACTGCAAGAATTTATCGAGATTTGTGAAAAATTCTGCATCTGCTGATTGAAAGTTCAAGTATGCAGTTTGGCAGTTATGTTGTGTCGCATAATGGAGAATTCTTGTTAAAAGTGAAGTCTTACCCATTTGCCGAGGTGCTTTTATGCGAATCAGCGCCCCTGGTCGTAAAATCTGTTCATAACAGTCATTTTCTATGGGTGGACGTTCTACATAAAAAGCAGATTCTAAGCTAACTTGTCCTTCTGGTTGTTCAAAACTTGCAGACGAGGGAGTAGGTTGAGTGGTAGTTCTAGTTGGTGGCTGCAAATTGTCGGGCGTATCTTCACTAAATAACTGCTGAAAAAATCGCCAAATTTTTTGAAAAATAGAGGTTTCACCAACTGGTAGAGAAGGTTTTTGTGGAGAAACAACCGTAGCTGCTGGTGCTTGAACAAGCGTTTGAGCTTGAGAGATGTTTAGGTATTGCTCTAGGGCTTGCAAGGTAACGGTGGCATCATCGTAACGTTGACGATAGTCATAGCGCACCATCCTATCTAAAATTTCTGCAAAACCAGAGCTAATATTGACCCTGTTGTGAAACAAAGCACAATACAGCTCACCATTATTAGCATCTCGTGGTAATTGTTGAGGTTGTAACCCAGTCAATGCTTCAAAAGCAATAATTCCTACCGCATAGATATCGCTACTGAATTGGGGACGAAAAGCTTGTTGTTCGCTGGGCATATAGCCTGGAGTACCAATTGCAACTGTTAGACTACTTTCACCTTGAGCATTAACTTTCAAAGCACTGATTTCTTTCACTGCTCCAAAGTCAATCAGCACAATTTTCCCATCTTGGCATCGCATTAAATTCTGTGGCTTGATATCCCTGTGAATGATACGTTGTTGATGAACAAATGCTAAAACTTTCAATATGTCTCTTATCAACCTCAAGACTTCATCTTCACTCTTGGGCGAACCAGGAATAATTTCTTTTGTCAAATCATGCCCATTAATATATTCCTGAACTAGATAAAATTCTCCCTGTTCTGGAAAATGGGCAAACAATCGGGGTATCTGCGGATGCTCGTTGCCAAGCTGGTATAAAAATTGTGCTTCCCTATCAAATAGCTTCTTAGCAATATTGACACAATCAGGATTTGGGTTTTTGAGTTTAAGATGTTTAACGACACATAGGGGTTGTCCTGGCAAATCAAAATCGTTAGCTAAGTAAGTATCACCAAAACCCCCACCTCCCAGATACTGAAAAATTTTGTATCGATTACGAAGTGTTACGCCAATTAGATTGCTCATTATTGAAGTTAAATTTTCAGCTTTGAATTGGTTGCACACTCAGGCGATAGCCGAGATTGTGCAGAATAAGGCTGATGGTTCGCAGTTCGGGGTTGCCTTCTGGCGACAAGACTCTGTAAAGATTCTGGCGGTTCAAACCAGTTTTTTGTGCAAGGCGCGTCATCCCCTCCTGTGCTTCCACCACGTTCCGCAGCGCTTCCAGAAAAAAGGCAATATCGCCATCCTGCTCGTACTCTTCAAGGGCAACGTCCAGGTAAGCCTTTACCATTTCCGGGTGACGCAGCTGCTCGAACACAACCTCATCATGGTTTCTCAGTTTCTTGCTCATCCTCTTCCTCCTGATAAGCCTGCCAATATCTTTTAGCCTTTTCTATGTCAGTGTCCTGGCTGTCCTTGTCGCCACCACATAGAAGAATTACTAGATCGTTCGCGGATTCTCCAAAGTAAACGCGGTAGCCACTGCCAAAGAAAAACCTCAGTTCAAGCACGCCATCTCCAACTGACTTGCAATCTCCGTAATTGCCCTGCTTGAGTCGCTCTATCCGTCGGATTATCCTGGAACGGATCGCATAGTCCTTCAAGTTTTCCAGCCATTCGGTGTACGGCTCTTTGCCGTCTTCTTTTGCATAGACTTTCAGGGTTTTTTGACGAACGATATCAGCCATAGATTATAAATCGTAGCTTAAAAGCGACAAAGTTTCAAGAATCACTTTCGTTTTGAATTAGCGATGAATTTCTGATCGTCCGATTTACCACACTCAAATAATCATCTAATTCTTCATATTCATCTAATTCTTTTTCTTCCTCTGAAGTAAGTGCAGATTCTTTTTGTTTAATTAATATTGAACTCCATTAATGAGTCTTTGGGCTTCATTAATGAGTCTTTAAGGGAGATGAACAAGTCCCCAATGCCCAATGCCCCATCTCCCGATATAAACTCAAATAAGTTGATTGACTATACGGGAGGGCGGACGTTGCAAGTTAAAGCAGCAGTAGCTTACAGCGCAGGTAAGCCGTTGACTATTGAAACGGTTGAACTATCTGGGCCACAAGCTGGGGAAGTATTAGTCGAGATTAAAGCCACTGGGGTTTGTCATACCGACGCCTATACCCTTTCTGGTATTGACCCCGAAGGTTTATTTCCAGCAATTTTGGGACATGAAGGTGCTGGTGTGGTGGTTGAGGTAGGCGCTGGTGTCACTAGTCTCAAACCAGGGGATCGTGTGATTCCTTTATACATTGCTGAATGTCGTCAGTGCGAATATTGCCTAAGCTTTAAAACTAATCTCTGTCAAGCCATTCGCCTCACCCAAACACGCGGTGTTATGCCCGATGGCACTAGCCGTTTTAGTATTGATGGGCAGATGATTCATCATTACATGGGTACATCTACTTTCGCTAACTATACGGTACTGCCAGAAATTTCCTTAGCGAAAATTCGGGAAGATGCCCCATTTGAGAAGGTTTGTTACATTGGCTGTGGCGTGACTACTGGTATTGGTGCAGTCATTAATACAGCCAAGGTGGAACCAGGAGCAAATGTGGTGGTTTTCGGTTTGGGTGGTATTGGCTTAAATGTCATTCAAGGGGCGCGGATGGTGGGAGCAAATATGATTATTGGGGTGGATATTAATCCCAGCAAACGCGCTTTGGCAGAAAAGTTTGGGATGACGCACTTTGTTAATCCCCAAGAAGTAGAGGGGGATTTAGTTCCCTATTTAGTTGATTTAACAAAAGGCGGTGCTGATTACAGTTTTGAATGTATTGGTAATGTGAAAGTCATGCGTCAAGCATTAGAATGCTGCCACAAAGGTTGGGGCGTTAGTGTAATTATTGGTGTTGCTGGCGCTGGAGAGGAAATTAGTACTCGTCCTTTTCAATTAGTAACTGGACGGGTTTGGAAAGGTACGGCATTCGGTGGCGCTAGAGGACGTACAGATGTGCCGAAAATTGTTGATTGGTATATGGAAGGTAAGATAAATATTGATGATTTGATTACCCATGTAATGCCCGTTGAGCAAATTAATGATGCTTTTGATTTGATGCACAAAGGTGAATCAATTCGGAGCGTGGTGACTTTTTAATTCGTAATTCGTATTCGTCATTAAAAAGAGTTTGTGTCTGGTGCTTATGGAGGTAGTCTTGTTTCAGATAGGGTTTAAAGTTCTATCTGAAACATAATTATGAATTATGAATTTTAAGCGATCGCTCTTATCCAAGTGAGCCGATAACAGATGATTTGATGGAATAATAGCGCAGTCTGTGACGGGTTACCACTTTTTCTAATATACAAGGGTGCGTTACGCTATTGATAATACACCAATTGCCAAATTTTGTGAGTTAATTAATATGGTTTTACAAACAGAGAAGCGTTACTACACCCCAGAAGAATATCTAGAATTAGAAGAAAAGGCTGAATATAAAAATGAATACAGAGACGGAGAAATTATACCTATGACAGGGGCAACAACTAACCATAACAACATTGCAGGTAATTTTTACAAAAAATTTCCCCTGACAGTACAGGGACAAAATTATAACATATATATAGGCGATGTGAAATTAGCAATACCTCGTTATCGCATTAATACTTATCCTGATGTTATGGTCATCAAAGGTAAGCCAATCTACGAGGGAACAAGTAAAACAATTATTACTAATCCCTCGTTAATTGTTGAAGTATTATCAAATTCAACTAAAAATTATGATAAGACAGATAAATTTAAATATTACCGTTCGATTCCTGAGTTTCAGGAATATATTATGATTGACCAGTATAGTTTTTCTGTAGAACAATTTGCCAAACAAACAGAAGGTCAATGGATATTTAAAGAATATGAAGGTGAAGAAGCTGTTTTAATTTTGAATAGTATCGATTTTCAAATTACGTTACGAGATATTTATGAACGAGTTGATTTTGAGTTAATTGAGGAATAAAACAGGGGTTAATAATTCAAAATTTAAAATTAAAGATATTAACATGGGCATCATTCACTGTGAATGATGCCTATTTGTTGCTTGTTACGCGCTTTGTGTAGAAGCGGCTTTTGACTCTGCGGTGGATTTTATCTCACAGAATAAAGGCGTCATATGATGTCCGCCAAATCACCTATAATAAACAGTTTGTAGCCAGGACTGAAGTCCTGGCTTGAGGACTAAAGTCCTCACTACGAGCAAACATTTTTATTCAGTTTGATTAA
>VFQR01001815.1_pt1 | contig 14901 bp, 5 predicted proteins | sample 3512321 | NCBI WGS metagenome assembly VFQR01 (sample SAMN10412374, study PRJNA504923) | tailings metagenome | isolation source: Relicate 3 Philex TSF1 revegetated site | place: Philippines: Tuba, Benguet | collected 2017-08-29
GCACCGCCGAGGCGTGAAGGGAAGCCGATGACGCAGATTTGATTGAGCGGCATTTGTGCAGTGCTGAAAAAAAAGGGGGGGGGCTGGCGTTGGTCATAAAACGAAGAATGTATACTTACCTAGTCTGTCTCTGTCGAATTCTCAACAGAATTCTGCACAATCAATTTTATTTGACTTAGTGAAATCCTCTTTGTACGCTCTACGCACATTTGATCGGTAAGTCCCTTACTAAGAGACGTCTCTGGAAAAAAGGGTAGGGGAATGCCTGACGAGAACAGTGCACCAAGCGACACCGAAGAGATTCCTGCCTCATCATCCAGCGATTCGATGACGTCATCGAGCAGTGATTCGATCACTTCGTCCAGCAGTGATTCGCCATACAGCTCGTCGAGCAGCATTCCCCCATACAGCTCGTCCAGCAGTTCGAGCTCTTCCAGTAGTTCGAGCTCTTCCAGCAGCTCCAGCTCGTCGAGCAGTATTCCGCCATATAGTTCGTCGAGCAGCATTGGGCCGTCGAGCTCCTCAAGCAGCTCGAGCTCTTCAAGCAGTATTCCACCCTACAGCTCGTCGAGCAGCGTTCCCCCAGACAGTTCGTCCAGCAGTTCCAGTTCCTCCAGCAGCATTCCGCCTTATAGTTCGTCGAGCAGCATTGGGCCGTCGAGCTCCTCAAGCAGCTCGAGCTCTTCAAGCAGTATTCCACCCTACAGCTCGTCCAGCGGCATTCCCCCATGCAGCTCGTCCAGCAGTTCCAGTTCCTCAAGCAGTATTCCGCCATATAGTTCGTCGAGTGGCATACCGACGTCCAGCTCCTCAAGCAGTTCGAGCTCGTCGAGCAGTTCGAGTTCCTCAAGTAGTTCCAGCTCGTCGAGCAGCTCCAGCTCGTCAAGCAGCACTCCTCCGTATAGTTCATCGAGCAGCATTGGACCATCCAGCTCCTCCTCCAGTTCCAGTTCGTCAAGCGCTAAGCCTTCTGGTGCAAAACTGATCACGTTGATCAATGATCCATGTGGTGAGGCCGCTGTGAAGAATGCGCAGGCCCAGGCACAGTTTCCGGTTGCTGCCGTCAAACTCACCGGCGAGCCGAATGGAGGCGTCGGGCATGGGGAATGCATAACAAAAAGCTCTGTAAAGCCTCAATCACTCACATCAAAAGAACTCCGTGCAGCTCATCTTGCCAGGCTCAATGCATGGAAACTTCGTAACGGATTGATTGGGGGCAGTCTCACGCCTGCCAATATCTGGCCTTCCCTGTCAAACATCTATATTCCCAGCCAGGCGGATATGAATCTGTATGGCATGTTAAATCAGCTTGGGAATGCGATTTCTGGAAATCCGCGTGCCATGACTGATGCAGCCTATGGAGCTTTTTCCTCGTCGTCAGATTCATTTCCTGACCCTGCCGCTCCACGGACCGGGGGTGGAGGCAGTCCCGGAGGGAGTGTTCCCGACCACTGTCTGAAATGGGTCCAGGAAACCTATTGCTACGGATCCTATAAAGGGAAGCTCTTTCCTGGCGATACCCGCTCAGGTCTGCCCCATCGAGACGATTGCTTTACAAAGCAGAGCGCTACAATCCCTAATGTCAACGGTGGCGTTCTCTACAATATTTACAAGCTCAACGGCACTGATGATCTCTACCTCCAGGACCCGTGACCGGCATGTCCTTGCACCGGGTGTCGCCAAGTATTATGTGTCCCCCTCACTCATGAGCCCTTCCCTCGCATGCGAGACCTTGTGATGTTCCGAGTCGAGTTGAAAATACCTGAATCAGGCATTTTAGGAGGGTCTCAGAATTCACCTGTCAGCACTCAGATGTCTGTTGTCGATGAAGCAGCAGAGTTTGATTTTGGACTGGAGATGGCACGGCTTCCCGTAGTCACCCGTTTTGTCACGGTGGAGGGAACCGGGATTCGCGGGCAGTACAACACACCGCCGGCCGTCGTCGATGCTTTCACCCGCGAGTTGCTCCTGTTGTTTGTCGGTCCCGCAGCCACCAACTCCGATCCCCCTCTTTCAGCCACCTATCTCAGTGGTAAAGAGACTGATGGCCCACTGGGAATTGGCTGGACTGCCTATTTCGACCGCAGGATCATTCCGGGTGATGATCCGTCACTTCATGTGACTGTCCAGTCTGATAGCGGAACGCTGTCGATTTACACGAAGTCAGATCCGGATGCAGAATACTATGATCTCCCTTCCGGGAGCGAAAATCGGCTTCGATCAACCAGTTCGGGCTGGGAGGAATTCTTTCCCGAGGGTTTAGTCGTCCGGTACGATGCCGATGGAAAATATATTTTAGCGACTCAGGGATCTCTCGAGTGGAACCTCGTCTACACGACTGTGGCGGGTGTGCCCCGGCTCTCTCATGTGATACATCCCTTCGATGATCGTCGATCGACCTTCCTGTATGACTCCAGTGGCCATCTCACACAGGGAATCGACGCCACGTCCAGAATCACGACATTCAGTTACGATGGTTCAGGACGATTGCAGAGCATTTGCCTCCCCACTGCTGTCCGCACGTCCTTCGCTTACAACAGCAGTTCGCGGCTGACAACTGTCATCAACCCTGATTTGAGCAGGACAACTTTTGCCTATACAGGAAGCAGCCGTTCCCTCAAAACCATCCGCCTGGGAAATCTTCGCGGGACCATCAGTTACGATGCATCGGCCATCCGCACGTCATTTGAAAATCCGGATGGTGGCCTTTGGGGTATGGGCTTTGATACAACGGGACAACCGATCCGGTTAACCAATCCGCTGAATCAGGCGACAACGCTGACCTGGGACCTGTCAGGAAATCTGACCGGACGGACACTGGCGACCGGTGCGACATCGAGTTCTACATTCACCCGGCCCGACGCGACTTTCCCGGCGAAGATCCAGAGTCTTTCGATTCCCTCTGTGGGACGCTATACCTACCTCTACGACTCAGCGAACCGCATCACAGGCTTTCTCCTGGTGGATGGCAGTCGCACCACCTCCATTTATGATTCTGTGACCGGTCAGCGTCAGGCCGTGATTGATTCTCGGGGCCTGAGATCCACTTATACCTATGATTCGTCCGGGCGACTGTTTCGGCTCATGCGTCCACAGGGACTGATCACGACGTTCATCGGTGACGGAACAGGCCAGTTGTTGAATCAGCAGCAGCCGGAAGGGGGCCAGACAAGTCAGACCTATGCCCTCGGACAGGTGACAGCCGTCATTGACGCCGCTGGTAATCCCCTGCAGCTTGGCCGCGATGAACTCAATCGAGTTACAGTCAATGTGGATCGACGGGGCTTCAGGACGACCTATGTCTACGATCCTGCATTCGGCCAGTTGCAAACCACAATTAATGCGCTGAATGCCCGCACGACGCTGGTACGGGATAGTGAGACCGGCGTTTTAACGGAGATTCAGGAGGCTCTCTCCCGCAATATTTCTGCGACATATACTCCCCGGGGTCTGCCCCTGACCGTGCGGACGGCCATGGGAGTCACAACCACGTATCTCTACGACGCAGCGGATCGCAATACAGCCATTATTGCTCCGAGTGGTGGTCGCACTTCGATGTCTTACAATGAAGCCGGGCAACTGGTTCGGGTGATGGACCCTCTGGGCTTTGTCCAGTCGTTTTCCTATGACAATGCCGGAAGGTTAGTTCAATTTACAGCTCCTGACCTCGCGACAGAACAGATCCGTTACCACGATGAGACCCGTACACGAACCGTGATTTCGCCATCCGGATCACGAACGACATCTGTTTCTGATTCCCAGGGACACCTCGTCTCCACAACAGACGCTCTGGGTCGGACGGTTGATTACCGTTATGATGATCTCGGAAATCAGATCGCTGTGATCAATCCTCTGGGAGCCAGGACTTCGACGATCTACGATGCGGCCAGTCGCCCTATCGCTTTGATCGACCCGATGGGGCGTCGTACGACGAATGTCTACGATGATCGAAACTGGCTGATTGCGGTCATCAATCCCGCGGAGTACAGAACCACCAACACCTTCTCGAAGCAGGGTGAACCGATTCAGCAGGCCGATCCCCTGGGTCGCACGACGAGCTTCATTTACGACCCGACCGGGCAACTGATCGGGCAGGTCCTTCCCGGCGGAGAACGTTCCACCAACATCTACGACCTGAGTGGCCTGTTGATTGGCAGTATCAGTCCTCTCGGGGCCCGCACCACTTCTGTCTACGATCTGGACGGCCGACTCGTGCGCACAATCGACCCTCTGGGTCGCATGGCGACCACCTTGTATGACTTCGCCGGCCGCAGCTATGTCTCCATTTCGCCGGCCCGCGATCGCATCACTTCGGTCTATGATCTGGCGGGCCGGCGGATTGCGGAAATCCGTCCGACGGGCCGTCGTTCGACAGTGATTTATGATTCCGTCGGTCGCGCTGTCGCCGGAATTAATCCCCTGGGGCACCGCTCGACGACGGTCTACGACAGGGAAGGTCGGCGAGTGGCCATGATCAGTGCCGATGGCTCACGGACAACATTCGTCTATAACTCTGTCAGCCAGGTGGTTGCTCAGATCGATCCCTGGGGGTACCGGACATCGACAGTCTACGACGCGGCCGGACGCGCGATTCGTGTGATCAATCCGGCGGGCGAAATCCAGACAACGGTTTATGATCTGGCCGGTCAGGTGATCCGCAGGGTGAACCCCCTGGAGTTCACCCGGACCATGGTCTACGACGTCCTCGGCCGACAGATTTCCGCCGTCAATCCTTTGGGAAACCGCCACTCGACGGTGTTTGACCCGGCAAACCAGGCGATCGCGCAGATCAATCCCCAGCGGGAACGAACGACGACGACCTATGACCTTAATGGACGGGTTCGTCGCACGATGGATCCGCTGCGCCGCATTACGACCCAGGTGTATGACGCCGCCGGTCGTCAGCGGCGGGTTGTGGATCCCGCCGGCGCCATCTCGACGTCGATCTACAATCTGGCCGATCAGACACTGCCCCAGATCAATCCGGTGGGAGCGAGAAGTTCGACGGTCTACGACACGGCCGGGCGGGCTGTGGCCGGGGTGAATGCCCTGGGAGCCCGGACGACGAGCATCTACGATCCGGCAGGCCGGGTTGTTGCGCAGGTTGATCCTTTGAACCGTCGGACAACCTCCATTTTCAATGGGGCCGACCAGACCATCGCGACCGTCGCACCGGATCGTTCCCGGTCGAGCACGATCTTCGATGCCGTGGGACGTTCCATCGCGCAGATCGATCCTTTGGGGCGGCGATCGAGTTCGATTTTTGATCGGGCGGGACGCCAGATCGCGACCATCGATCCGCTCGGCGCGCGGACGTCCAGCAGTTTCGATGCCGTCGGTCGAGTCCGGCGTGTCACAGACCCTCTCGGATATCAGACCACCAGTATTTATGATCGTGCCGGCCGACAGGTCGCGCGGATCGATGCGCTGGGTCAAAGATCCACCACGCTCTACGATGCCGCCGATCAATCGATTGTCACAATCGATCCTCTGAATGCCCGCACCACGACGGTTTACAGTCCTGCCGGTCGGCCGATTCGTCTCGTCGACGCACTCGGGAGGCTGACAACCACCGTGTACGATGTGGCCGGGCAGAATCTGGCCCGTATCGCTGCCGACGGGACGCGAACCACGACCCTTTACGATGTCGCGGGACGGGCAGTCGGTACGGTGAACGCCCTCGAGGAGAGGACCACTGCGATCTTCGATCTGGCCGGACGCCAGCTCGCAACGGTGAATCCTTTGGGAGCTCGAACCTCCAGCCTCTTCGACCTGCTGGGACGTCCGCGAGTCACCATCGATCCTCTGGCAAGGCGCTCCACAACGGTCTTCGATGCTGCGGGTCAGGCCATTGCGGTGTCCAATCCGTACCGCTCGACGACCATTTTTGACAGCGTCGGCAGGGCCGTCAGCAAGATCGATCCCCTGGGGCATCGGCAGACCACCGTCTACAACGCGGCTGGCGAGTCGATCGCCCTGCTGGACGGCCTCGCCCGCCGCACGTCCTCGATTTACGACGCGGCGGGACGCTTGAGGCGATCGATCAATCCTGAAGGCGAAATCACGACGACGCTGTACGATGCCGCGGGACGTGCGATTGTGGCCATCAATCCATTGGCGTACCGCACGACAACGATCTGCGATGCACTGGCAAGAACTGTGGCCAGGATCGATGCCAATCGTCACATCACCACACAGTTGTACGACGCTGCCGGGCGATCGATCGCCACCCTGAATCCGCTGGGTCAGCGGACAAGCCTGCTGTTCGACCGGGTCGGACAGCGAATCGCACAGATCGACGCCAACAATCATCGCACCACGATGCTTTATGACCTTGCCGGTCGCGTTGTGGCCACCATCGATCCCCTGGAACAACGGACGACCAGCCTCTTCGATGCTGTCGGGAGGATCAGGGCCACTCTTGATGCCATCGGAGCCCGCTCGACAACTCTCTTCGATCGCGCCGGTCGCGAAATTGCCCGAATTGATCCCTTGCAGCGTCGAACCACCACTCTGCTCGACGCTGCAAGCCAGGTGATCGCACGGGTGACCCCACTGGGATTGCGTACCTCGTCGATCTATGATCGGGCCGCAAAGAACATTGCCCAGATCGATCCTTTGGGACGGCGGACATCCACGATCTTTGATCGGGCGGGGCGAACAGTGGCCACGGTGGATGCAGCCGGATTTCGCTCCTCAACGATTTATGACGCCGCCGATCAGATCGTCCGAACCATTGATCCGCTGGGATTTGCCACCACGCAGATCCATGACGGGGCGAGCCGCACGATCGCCACTGTCAACCCGCTTCTTGAAAGAACCACGACCATCTTTGATGCCGCAGGGCAATCCATCGTCGCGCAGGATCCGTTGGGTCAACGGACGACGTCGAGCTACGATCCCGTCGGCAGGTTACGCCGAACCATGGATCCAGTGGGCGCGGTGACAACATCGCTCTTCGACGCGGCGGATCGTCAGACGTCGACCATCAATCCTTTGGGCTTCCGTACGACCACGCTTTTTAGTCCCGTGGGTAAGCCACTGGCGATTGTGGATCCCCTCGAAAATCGACGATCGATGGTCTATGACGCCGCCGATCGCGAGATGGCGACCATCGATCCCCTGGGAGCGCGCACCACGAGCCTCTATGATCCCGTCGCCCGGAAAATCGCCGTTGTCGATCCGATCGGTCGCCGCACGTCCATGCTCTTCGATGCAGCAGGACAGCAGGTCGCTCAGGTCGATGCCCTGGGCCAACGGACGACAACCGTCTACGACCTGAATGGTCGCACCACCGCGAAAATCGATCCGCTGAACCACCGTTCGACCACCCTCTACGATCCGGCTGGCCAGACGATCTCCACTCTGGATCCCCTGGGACGGCGGACGACCAGCCAGTACGACCTCGTGGGCCGTCGCACAGTGCTGATCGATCCCCTCGCCCACCGTACCACCACGGTCTACGACATCGCGGGTCGCGTGCGGGCCACCGTGGATCCCCTGGCCCGACGCACTTCCCTGGTTCACGATGCCGCCGGCCGCCAGATTGCCTCCCGCAATCCTTTGAATCTGCGAACGACGACCGTCTTCGACAAAGCCGGACGAACAATTGCCACTCTCAATCCGCTGCTCGACCGCACCACCAGCGTTTACGATCGCGCGGGACGAGTGGTGCGGACGATTGATCCGCTGGCTCACATCAGCACCACCCTCTTCGATCTGGCGGGACAGACCATCGTTCAGATCGATCCAGTGGGAGCCCGGACAACAACCAGTTACGATCCCGCAGGCCGCGTCCGGGATGTCGTGAATCCACGGGGTGTCCGTACAACTCCCATCCATGATGCGGATGGCCGCCAGATCGCCTCCATTGATGGTCGCGGCTATCGGTCGACGTCGGTCTACGACAAGGCCGGCCAACTCAAGCAGAAGATCGATCCGCTCGGGCACCGCACCACCACCCAGTTCGATCCGGTCGGTCGACCAGTCGCTCAGATCGATCCCCTCGGTGCGCGCACAACAGAGGTCTACGACGCCGCGGGAAGGAAGATCGTACAGGTCGACCCGCTGGCCGCGCGCACCACAACGGTGTTTGATGCTGCCGGGCAGATTCGCCGCACGATCGATCCCGTCCTGGTGGTCACCAGCTTCCTTTACGACGCCGCAGGTCGGGAAACCACCCGGATCCGTCCGCTCGGCTATCGGATGACGACCGTCTACGATGCTGCCAGTCAGAAGATTTCCCAGGTCGAACCACTCGGTAAACGCTCGACATCGATCTACAACGCTGCCGGCTGGAGCATTGCCCAGATCGATCCGCTCGGTTACCGCACGAGTTCCATCTACGATCTGAACGGACGCCGCGTCGCTCTTGTCAATCCGCTCTCCGAACGAATGACCACCATCTACGATGCCGCCGCCAGAACGGTGGCCCAGATCGATCCCCTGGCAGCACGCACGACGAGCCTGTTCGATCCCGCGAACCGGGAAATTGCCCGACTCGATCCACTGCTGCGGCGCAGCTCCACACTCTACGACCTGGGTGGACTGCGTGTCGCCACGATTGATCCCCTGGCCTGTCGCACCACAATTCTCTATGACGCCGACAACCGGCCCATTGTCCAGATTGATCCCTTAGGGCAGCGTACGACCTCCATCTTCGATCCCGCCGGACGGCAAACCACGCGGATCGATCCACTCGGTCTGCGGAGCACCACGGTCTTCGATGCTGTGGGCCGGTCGATGGCCACGGTCAATCCACTGCTGGAACGGACAACGTCGGTGTACGATCGCGCGGGTCGTGTCATGGTCGCTATCGATCCACTCCTGCAGCGTGCGACGACCGTCTACGATCTCGCGGGCCGCACGCGGGCCGTGATTGATCCGCAGGCCGCCCGCACGTCGACGCTTTATGATGCCGCCAGCCGTATGATTGCCTCGATCGATCCCCTGGCACGCCGCACCTCGACCATCCACGATCTCGCCAATCGGGCCATTGCGACCATCGATGCGTTGGGCCATCGCAGTACCACGGTCTTTGATACTGCGGATCGCACCATCGCTACAGTCGATCCCCGGGGGGCCCGCACGACGAATGTGTATGATGCCGCAGGCCGCACACGGTCCGTGGTGGATCCCCTGGCCCGACGCACATCGTCGCTCTATGACCGGGCGGGCCGCCGGACTGTCCAGATGGATCCGCTCGCCGCCCGGACAACAACGGTCTACGATGCCGCTGGGCAGCAGCGCCGCGTTCTGAATCCTCTCGGCGATATCTCGACCACCCTCTACGATCTTCTCGGTCGCCAGTCCGGCCGGATCGATCCGTTGGGAGCCCGCTCGACAACGCTGTACGACCTCGCGGGCCGCACACGGGCCTCGGTCTCGCCGCTCGGGATCCGCCTCAGCACCATTCATGATGCCGCAGGCCGGCTGGTCGCCCAGGTCAATGGTCGCGGGTTCCGGTCCACATTCCTGTACGATGCCGCCAGTCGCGAGCGGTCGCAGATCAATCCCCTTGGCCAGCGGCTGACATTCCTGCGCGATCCTCTGGGCCGCGAAGTCGTGCGCCAGGACGCCCGGGGTGATCGGATCACATTCACCTACAACTCCCTCGACAAGGAAACCACCCGCAGGTATCCCGATGGCAGCCGCACCACTGCCGTCTATGACGTTGTCGGTAACAGGCTCCTCGCCTGCGACACGGGGGGCTGCACCACCCGCACCTACGATCCGCTCAATCGCATCGTCGTTGTCCGCTTCCCCCATCTCCAGCGTTTCACGTTCCTGTGGGATGCCGTCGGTAATCGTCTGGCGACCGGTCAGGTCACGGGGGGCCGCACCACCTACACCTACGATCTCGCCAACCAGCCCCGCACGCTGCAGAACTCATACGGCGAACTCACCAGCTACAGCTACGATCCCGCAGGCCGGCAAACGCTCATCGACCGGGCCAACGGTACCCGCACCTCTCAGATCTACGATCTGGCGGGCCGGCTGTGCGTGGTGCGGCACGAGGGAGCAGCAGGCCTGCTCCTGGAAAGCTTCACGTGCACCTATGATCCCGCCGGTCGCAAACGTCGGGTGCTCGAAGCCACAGGGGACAGCACTTCGTGGACTTACGACCTCACTGGCCAGCTCACCGGCGAGTTCCGGGCGGGAACCCTGAATACCGCCACGACATTCACCTACGATCCGGCGGGCAACCGCGCCACCAAAAGTGTCGATGGGGAAATCACACACCATGCCTACGATGCGGCCAACCGGCTGCTCGTCGCCTGGAATCCTTCCGAACGGACGACCTACAGTTATGACGCCGTCGGCAACCAGACACGTGTCGATCTCGCCGGTGCCGTCACGACCACCATCTGGAACACCGAGAACCAGGCCATCGCCGTCCTGCTGCCCGATGAATCGGTCGTCACTTACACCTACAACATCGACAGGAAGCGGATCTCGAAGACCGACGACCTCGAAACTGTGAATTACATCTGGGACAAGCACAACCTGGCGTTCGAAGAGGACGAATTCGGCACGGCGCTGGTGGAATACACGTTCCAGCCGCAGGAATACGGCGACCTGCTCAGCCAGCATCGCGATGGTGGCAGCCTGTTCCACCACTTCGACGTGGTCGGTTCGACTGCCGCCCTCACCGATAGCTCCGCCGTGGTCGAGGATACCTACCGGTTCACCGCCTGGGGCGAAGAAGCCACCAGCAGCGGCACCACGCTGCAGCCTTACCTGTGGAATGCGAAGGAGGGCTACTACCGCGACGAGGAGACCGGCTGGTACAACCTCCGCCGGCGCGACTACGACACCCACACCGGCCGATTCCGCAGCGAAGACCCGATCCGCTTCGAATCCAGCGACGAAAACTTCTACCGCTACGCCCACAACAACCCCACCAACAACTCCGACCCCAGCGGCTTGGATACCATTGAGAATCAATTCCGTATTGAGAACAAGGGTCGGGGCGCAAACAGTGTTGAAAATGCCTATTGGGTCGCCCGCCAAAGCGGGTGTGCGAAACCAATCGCGTACATCGGAAGGCCTAAGACCGATAAGTACAACCCCAGCCTGGGGACGGTTATCGAACTAACTGTCGGTTCCTCGACGGTAAGGCCCAATGAAAGGCTTTGTATTCCTTTATCGAAAGCTCAGGAGCTTGCGCAGCGGAATTTCCTGGAACCCAGATCTTCCAAGCTTCAAAAACTTGCGTTGGACATTCTTCGCCGACAAGCCGACCCCTGCTCCAGCTATCTCAAATCGGGATGTATCTCTCCAGCAGCGAAGCCACTGCCAACGACTCCGCCACCAGCCGCTTCAAACACATCGAACAGAGAGGATTCACGAAGCTGGGGGTGCGCAGTTGCTGATAACTTGCTGGAAAATATCTGTTCGACAATCAATGGTCTCATTGAATGTTTCAAAGGAATTGGAGGCGCTGCGTCCGAGCTTGCTGAGGCGTTGTCGATCTTCGCGAACATCGAAACGGCAACACAGGCACTCAGTTGCCTGGTTGACGGCCTCAAGTATGGAATGCAACTGGCAATTGAATACCTCAAAGACAATTCGATCAAGCTTGTACGGGCTCTCATTAAAGAGATTCTGGGGATTGACCTCGATATGGACGCCCTCCTGAGTGGCGATCCCGCGCGAGCTTTGAGTGCCTTAGCTTCGGTGTTCGGGCTGTCGGTCGAAGGGCTGAAATCGATTGCCTATGAGGCGGCGGCGGAACTGAACTTCCCGCGCAACGTCATTGACGGATTTGTCTCCGAAGCGACACGCTACGCCCAGGACTGGCTCGCAGGGAAGGCATTGGAAATTCCCGATCTTCCCAGCGTGGGAGAACTGGTGGGCTCGGTGGTCAAGGAGATCCAGGAGAATCTTCCCACCATACTCGCTGATGCGATCGGCGAACTTCTCAGCGGCTTGGCACCGGGAATCGGAGGACTCAAATTCCTGCTCAAAATCCTCAAAGTGTTCAGCGACATGTGCCAGCAACTGCTGGCCTTCATGAAGTTCCTCATCAGTGCCGTCTGCAAGGCGGGGAATTGCAGTCCGGCGACGGTCAATGAGATCGGCCAAGGCTTCAAGGATGTGTTGATCGCGATGATGGCTCCCCTGATGGGCGCGCTCATTAAGGGGGTGCTGGGCAAGCTCCTTTGCCGGCTCAAGGAACTGCTGTCCAAGTTGATCCTGGCAGTGCGGGAATTCGTCAAGGGCGTCCTTAAGAAGATCCTCACCTGGCTGTGGAAGCGCAAGGGGGCCTCGGGTGGCAAGGGCTGTGGTTGCAGTGGACCCAGCGGCTGCCCCCTGCCCCCCCCTGCTGCAAATAAACCCAAACCAAAGGCCCAAGGCTGCGGCAACTGCTTTGTCGCCGGGACGCTGGTCAAAACGCACTCAGGTCGCACGTTTATCGAGCGAATGAGCGTGCGAGACCGAGTGGATCCAGCGTTGCCAGATGGTTGGGACCGCACGGCAATACCGCTGGAAGGTCGCTATGTCGACTGGCGAAAGCTGGAACTGGTCCTCCTGGCCGACAACGCCCCGTGTGGCACCGCGACGCTGTTGCGACCCGTCGCTTGGGTGATGGAACAAGCTGCCACGCCAGGTGAAACAATCTTCCTCAATCTCCCGGAAATCGGGATTGAGGGACCCGCTCAAGTCGTTAGCATTGAGGAAACGTTTGTTGTCCCCAGCCCCGGCCGTCTGATCACAGGCGTCTTCCGGCACACGTCAGGAGAAATTCTTGATCTTCAAATCGAAGGAGAAAACCAACCGCTCGGCACAACGAAATCCCACCCATTCTGGAGCGTCGACCGCGAAGACTGGATCGCTGCACAGAATCTCCAACCTGGAGAACTCCTGCTGGACGACCGTAATCAACCTGTACGCCTCCAGTCCATCACCGAGCACGAAGAGCCACAGGAGGTCTACAACCTCGAAATCGACGGCGACCACTGCTATAGGGTGGGACAACAGGGCTTACTGGTGCATAACGCGTCGTGCCAGAAAGGTAGAAGTTCCTATCACCTCAGTCCAGCGAGAATCCAGATAAATGCGACAACAGGAAGTCCATTCCGCGATGGGGTCGGTCTAGCAGTTGTCGCGTATCTGACATCTCCTTTGAGTAAAGGTGACGACTTCAGCAGATACCCAGACTGGTGGCGTGATCTGTCAAAGGATAGCTGGCGCAGGGGCCATTTGTTGGGGAAGCAGTTTGGAGGCCCTGGAGGATCCGACTACAGAAACCTTGTTCCAATACTTTTCCAAGTTAACAATTCGGCCATGGCTACCTGCGAAAACCGGATTCGTGACGCTATCGCTTGCGGCCATTGCGTCACCTACTCAGTAAAGGCGACCTATCCAAATAAGCGGTCGCTAGTTCCTAGAAGTATCCACATCGTGGCAACCAGCCCCCAGGGACTCAACATCAATGCTTCCATTGACAATGTGTCAAGCCCTGGGGTTCCAATCTCATGTAGTCCAGTTGGGCCTAATTCGCAAGGTTAGAAGTATTTCTCAATACGAGCCACATCGCGGAAACACTCATGAACCTCAATAAATTGTTTAAACATCTTGCGCCGCCGGATGAGCCTTGCGAACCCTGCGGCAAGCGATACGCCGAAAAAAAACTTGGGTTGCGACTGCCTAAGGAGTATCTAGACTATCTTAGGCGCTATGGATCAGGCCAAATAATAGACGAAGGGGTGTTAGAGATATTCGTCTACAACCCCTGTTCGCCTCAGTACGATTTCGAACTGGCGCAGCACACAGCGATTCTTGAAACAGCATTGAGGGAAAAATCCCAAAGTGACCTAAAACTCTCCGCTTTCCCCGCCACACCAGGCATGCTTGCCATCGCGTCCGATGACAACGGCAATGAAGTTTACTTTCTCACAGACGGCCAACCGGATCAATGGCCAATAATTGTGAGAACACCGGAAGGGGTCATCTTCACGTACAGAACGACATTCGTGGAGTTCTTGGAAAGCCTAATCCTAGGCAAATTAGATGAGTCGCCATGGAATACCTCTTTTTTCAAAGATATCACCAAAGTTTACTTCAAACCTAAAATAGATAACACAAAGGAATTGAAAGAAGAGCCAAAAAGCATATTCACCATATATATTGAAAACGGATGTCGTGCGAATTTTTGGGTGAGGCATTTCGCTGATCAGAAGGCTGTTACAATTAGAATCAACTCGATCAATGGTTCGGAAAGTGGCGAGCTTCCAGGACTTCCCCCTGACTACAATGGTAGCCTCGTTGATGGCGACTTGTACGTCGGTAGCGTTCTCGAAGAAGCGCACACGGGCCTAGATCATGCCTATCAAGATGCGTTTATACACATTCCTTCTGTAAACCCATAATACAGAGAAGGCCTTTTGTCGCAATTGCTTGTTGTCACTTGCTTATGGTTTCCTCGTAAGTCGGTAATGTATTTAAAGAAAACGCCGCGCCTGCATCGAGAGGAAGATTTTGCGTGGTCGAGCGTTAGCCCTACCCGAGTGTTTGACAGGATCGTTGCGGTGATGAAGTTCTTCCTGAGCGCCATTTGCCGATCCGTGAATTGTGACGCCCAAACGGTCACGGGGCTCGCCGTCGGTTTCAAAGGGGCGCTGATTGACCTCTTGGGACCGATGCTCAGGGGGCTGGTGACCGTCGTCCTCCCCAAACTGTTGGGGCAACTCAACGATCTGTTTTGCAAGATCCGGCTGGCTATCCGCAACTTCCTCAAGAAGGTCATGCTGGCCATCTTTAAAATTCTTGGAAAATCGCCGCTTGGCAAGCCCGGTTCGACACCTGGAGCCGGGGCAGCGGTGGGATCGCTCAGCCAACCAACACGGCGTCAACAGGGGCGAAACCCAACAACTTCAACTGCGGCAACTGCTTTGT
>VFQR01001816.1_pt1 | contig 14871 bp, 11 predicted proteins | sample 3512321 | NCBI WGS metagenome assembly VFQR01 (sample SAMN10412374, study PRJNA504923) | tailings metagenome | isolation source: Relicate 3 Philex TSF1 revegetated site | place: Philippines: Tuba, Benguet | collected 2017-08-29
AATCTGCGCAAAGCTGATTCTCAAATCTCTTCCCATCCAAATTGTCAAAGAGCAAAGCAGAAACTGCAATCATTCATCGCTGTCACTGCTGGCGTGGCTGAATCTTAACGGGAAGAAGTTTGTCGTCAACCAACCGGGGGATAAATTTTGTGGACTCGATGAAGATGTTCATTTTCTCCATTTTCTGAATCTGCAGCCCAGGCTGAGTCCGAATTTTGGCTCCTCGCCGCTTTAACCGCGGAGTATCCCCCTGGCAGCCACTCATGGCAACTACTGGAATTCATTCGCTCTCGCTTCGATTGCCAGTTTTCCCTCAGCACCACCGGCTTTCCCTCAGCACTAAAGGAGCGGATCTAACGGATTTGCCTGCTCCATGACTGTACTCCCGATCTCACTTCCGGAAATTTGCGTCTTCAGTCCTGCATGAGCGAAAAATATGACGAATTCTAGATTTAGCCGGGAGGGCGGTCCGATCCCCGATGATTTCGCTTGCACCTACAGGAGGGGTTCAACGATTCCGCCCGGAGCCTCTCATGCCACGCGAACTTTTCTTCCACTCGCCCCACAAAAACTCCATAGTTCCACCTGAGTTCCTCAGAGCACTGCGAAAAAGCGACCCAACGCTTTTCACGGCACGCATACAGCTCGTCTTCTCAGAGGACTCACTAACAATCACTGGCAGTGCGTCCACTTTCTTTCAGAAGCAGCAGATCCAGGAAGCTCTGAGAAAGAAAGTTCCTGCCCTGAAAATCAATAATCGACTCCTCATCTCGCCCGACAGGCATCTCCGCTCAATCGACGCCCTCGTAAGAGGTTAATGCGACCCGGCCGAACACCAGTCTTCCAAGTAACTTTACTTTGCACCCATCATCGTGAACCGGCATACGGATTTTGATCCGCTCAGCCTGATCTGAGTTGAATACCTTCTTTCGTTCGTTCAATCCGAATGCTCACACAACCCCTTCATTGACAGGGACGAACCACACGGGCACGTCTTGCCATCCTAGCCCCAACCAGCCCTCCTCCATCGTTGCTGTATCAACGAATCTTGCAGACAAAATCTTTTTGTCATCAGTTTCAAACTGAATTCCTGATCAACCTTTGACAACGTTCACAGGTGACCACATAACAGTTCTATTCTTGAGAACTGCCTGACGACCCTCCCATGGAAACAATCTCCCAGTCGCTCGGATGCAGCGGCTGACCTGCACAGGAATATTCAGACAGAATGCCTACCTTTTCCAAGTTTTTGTGCCCCCACTGCAGCAAGACTCTTAAGGTTCCCGAAGAGTTAGCAGGCAAAACTCGAACATGCCCCTACTGCCGTGAAAGCATCCGCATCCCCGGCAACTCACTCAGCACCCTTGGTCTGACAAACTTCCCTAGCGATTCTGGCGACCTTCCAACCGGTGCTCCCGCCGACAAAAGCACGTCGGCAACCCTCTTGGGGGATGAAGCCGACTCTGCCTCCAGCGATGTCAGCCTCATCTTGTCCGGCCTCATTGCCCTCGGGCTGAGTGTTGCCATTTTCGTGGCGATGCTCCCTTTCCGCTCGAATATGTTGGGCCAGATTTTCTGGGATCGCGGTGTGATTCCCTACTGGTTGACGATTGTCTTCTCGTGGGGCGTAGCCATTCTGTTCCTCAAATGGCTCCATATCAAACGGCAGAAAGAGGCCATGCTTCTGGATGTCCTTCCTACAGAAATCTCTGAGGAAATCAATCCGAAGTCATTAGATAAGTTTGTCCATCATATTCGCGAGTTGCCCGGCTCTTCTTCGAAAAGCTATCTTATTAACCGGGTATTGCGGGGCATCGAACATTTCCGTGTTAGAAAGAGTGCCGCTGAAACCGTCACCATGATGGAGTCCCAGTCATCCATCGATATTAACAACGTCACCGGGAGTTACTCCTACGTTAAAGTCTTTCTGTGGACACTTCCTATCCTCGGCTTTATCGGTACCGTTCTTGGTTTGAGCGTCGCTGTGGCGAGTCTGGCTGCCAGCCTCGCGGCAGCCTCTGACATGAATGCTTTGAAGGGCGCGATGAATGCGGTTTTCGCGGGCCTGGCAACAGCCTTCGATACAACCCTGCTGGCACTGATCATGAGTGTCGTCATCAAAATCCCCATGTCCGCCCTGCAAAAAAGCGAAGAAGATCTCATCACTTCGGTCGACGAATATTGCAACGAGAATTTTCTCAGGCGCCTCAATGATGGCAAAGAAGGTGGCTCCGAACGCGGTGCCGGTGGCAGCACCTCCGCCTTCCGGGAAGCCGTCGAAGCAGCTATGGGAACTCATCACGCCGAACTTGAAAAATGGCTGGCAAAGCTCGATTCCATCGGTGGCAAACTCACCACGCAAATGTCGGAAAGCTGGGAAAAAGTCGCCTCTCGCTTCCAGAAACATCAACTTGATTTCGCCGCACAGCTTCGAGAGCAGCAAACAGCGCATCAGCAACAATTGCACGATCAATTACAGCAGATGGCGCAAGCTGCTCAAGCGATCCAATCGACTCTTGCCTCGGTGGCAACACAGACGGAACAGTTGCAAAACAGCGTCAACCAGTCTTTCAGCACCACACAGACGCACCTTCAAACACAATTCCAGGGCCTCGAAAATGGCCTGAGCAGCTTGAACAATGTGCTCGTTAAGCTGGGCGAACAAAGCATTGTCATTCAGCAGATGCCAGCCGCAACTGAAACTTCCAAACGCCGACGAGGTGGCTGGCTGGGAAGCCTGGGCTGGAAGTAATTGCGTATCTCTTTCTTGGGCGAATCACCAAGCAGCCATTTTTCCTGAAGATTTTCGACTTACTGGGGACAGCAGGAGCTTTTTCACATGGCTCAGAAGCGGGCAGCAGAACCCGATGATTTCTCGCTTTTCCCCTTTATGGATATTGTGACCAGCGTCGTCGGTATTCTCATGCTGATGATCGCTGCCGCCTCGCTTGAACAGATGACTGCCGGAGATGCCGCGGTCATTACTTCCTACGAAGCAACCGTTGCCAAAATTCAAGAGGAGCAGGCACGTCAAGCGGAACTGCAAAAGCTTCTCGATGAAAAAATCGGGCCCTCTGCGGCATTAACCCGCCAGCAGATCGACGCGACTGAGGAAGAGATTCTTTCACTCACCAAAAAAATTGAAGCGGTTCAGGCAGAGCTTGATCAGCTGAAACAGGCACAAATCGTCGTTCCGAAGCTTGATCCCTCCCAACGCGAAACACTCGCTGCCATGCAGGCCGAATCCAAAGCTCTGGCAGAGCAGATTGCTCAACTCGAGAAAGACCTCAAAAGTAGAAAAGATGCCCCGCCGGCCAATGTCTCCATTCTCCCCGGTGGTTCCGGGCTCAACTTTGTCCCGCATTTCATCGAATGCCAGGATGGAGCCGTCGTATTGCACGACCATTCCCCTCCCAAGACCGTTCGCACAGCCAATCTTGCCGCTGATAAAGACTTCCTCGAAATTCTCTCAAAGGCTGCCAACAACGTCTCGCATTCGGTTGTGTTCCTCATTCGCAGCGACGGGCTGAACACTTACAACACAGCACGCAAATTCTGTACAGATCGCGAAATATCGAATGGGAGATTACCTGTCATTGGCGCAGGAAAAATTGATCTCAGTTACTTTACAAAGAAGCTGGAATCACAGAAGTCATTACCAGATAACGATAAATAGCCAATAGGATTGTCCCTATGAAACCTCGTCCTAAAGAACAGGGCGACGAACTGGACCTGGATGCCCTGATGGACGCAATGACGAATGTTGTTGCCGTCCTCATTCTCGTCTTGCTCTTAACACAGCTCAACGTCCAGGAGACGATTCGCGACGTCGTCTCCCGATCCACAGTCACAGAAGCCGATCTGAATTCCGCCAAAAAGGAACTCGATGCCCTGCTGGAGAAAAAACAATCGGTCGACTCCCGACTGAATGAGTTCAATCTCGCTTCCGAAAAAGAGCGGCTGGCTCGCATGCAGGAAACATTGGCTGCACGCAAGAAGCTGCTGGAAACACAAAACAAGCAAGCCAACGAGTTCTCGATGCGGATCGAGAACGATCGAAAAATGGCAGTCGAAAACGAAAAAGAAATCGAGCAGAATCAGCAGGAACGCGACAGACTTCAAACCCAGATCGCCGAGACGCTAGCCAAAAAAGCCGACTTGCAGGCCCGGCTGGATAAAACACCCGTCAAACCAGCACCACCCCCAAAAGTGGTCAGCATTCCCAGTCCACGGCCAGCTCCTGAGGGTGCCAAACGCCTGAGTATCCTCTGCGCTAACAACAAGATTTACCCCATCAGTATCGACGACATCCGCAAAGATGCCGAAGAAAAAGCGAAGGGAATTATCCTGCGATATAAACTCAATACCAATCCAGAGACTGGTATTGACCCCGAAAAATTTGAGAACTTCTATACCAAGCTGCCTTCTCCGAACGATGAGTTTTTTAAGGTCGAATACTTTGTTGCCGACAAACGCTGGCCTCGCATCCGCCTGATCCCGCGTGAGAACAAAGGGATTACTGTCGAGCAACTCGCCTCAGCGAAATCCGCAGGAAGACGCCTGCTGGCAAGTATCGATCCTCAAAAGTTTTATGTTGTTTTTGATGTGTTGACGAACAGTTTCGATGCCTACCTCTCCGCGAGACAAGTCCTGATGCAGGCCAACGTTCCTGCCGGTTGGGAACCCAGACCTGATCAATGGGTTTACGAATCGTGGATCCCGGGAAATATTGAACTTGGACCACCACGTCCACCGGCACCACCTCCCACCACTCCTCAAACACCCGTAAAACCACCCAATGTAATCGATTAGCCGGCCATCGATTAACCGGTGGGCCTCTTCAGCGCATGACAAGAGCAGTACCAGCGCCGATCATGTTTGTGACAAATGCTGCTCGCTCCACGAGATTCTGGTTCACCGGGCAAGAACTTATTCAGAATAGAACCGTAGCAGGCAGAATCTGAATCAAGCTCAACCAGTGCAAGACAGATGGCCTTGATGACTGAAACAAATCATCTGTCGTAAGTCAGAAACAGATTTTTCTCAGAAACAGATTTTTCTGTCCGTTTTTCTGCGAACCAGATTTCCCTGAGAAAGGTCTATTACTGAGCCAGCCAAGAGCGCTATCCCGATAAAATCTTCAAGGTGACTGAATACTCGTCTTGAATCGAAGTGATGATCAAGATCGATTGGATATTGAGCATGTCATTTTTTCATACCAACCATCTCCAGTTCATACAGTCCTCCAAGGCGAGCCTGAATCCGTCAGGCAGTCAAGGCTCGGCAAGTCATTTATCATCCTTGCTGCCCAATCAGAATAGAGCGAGTTGCCGTCAAGTCTCCGATCAACGAAGCCGGAAACACACCGATAGGTTCTATGGGTTGACCCCATAGACCAGGCCAGCCCACAAGACTGGTAACCCGGTGTGACCTTGAGGTGACACCGGGTTTTTTCGTAGCTACACCCGGTTAACCTCGCTGTGGATTGGTCATAGAAATCCATCAGCGACGGGCTTGCCGACGGGTCGGCACCTGGATTTGCAATCCAGGTCACAGGGTTCAACTCCCTGCAGGTCCACTGGCGGCAAAACCGCAGAGCAGTAGACATGAGAAATTAGGTAGTTGAAAAGACTTGGCCGTTGAGAGCGATCGACTTTCCATTCTCTACTTTCTCGACTGCTGGGTCGGGCAGAGTTGCAGATGTGAGCACACCGGCTTGAGGAGCAGAAGGACCTCGATACGACACCGAGATGCTCGACTTAACGAGATGGTCGTTGAGGGCCGGTTGCGACAATTCGGCTGATAACTGAGTCGTGCTGAGTTCGATCCTCAGAGCTGATGCTGACGAATCAACAAAACAATGGCCAACACAATGCCATTACGTAGCCACTTTAGATACATAGACATAACCATTTATGATGGTTGTGATGTAGCGACAGCATAGCGGACTTTTAATCCATAAAGCGTGGGGGCACACCCCACCGGCCTCGCTCATCACGGCATGTAGCTCAGTGGTGAGAGCGGCGTCCTTATAAGACGTGAGTCGAAGGTTCGACTCCTTCCATGCCGACTTTGAAAACCTAACACAAAAACGGGATTGTGGCAGACAAGGTAATGCACCGGTCTCTTAAACCGGCCGATATGGGTTCGATGCCCACCGATCTCACTTTAGAAGTTTGAAGTTTGAAGCTTTCACACTTCTCAATTCGTACTTCATCACAATTCATCGTTCTTTGAAAACTTGGTTGAGCCAACAAAAGGCGTCCATGGTGTAGTGGTAACCCATCTCCTTGCCAAGGAGAAATTGCGAGTTCGATTCTCGCTGGGCGCTTTGCTCAGGCTTCAGGCTTCAGTCCTCAGCGATCGAAGTAATCCGTTAAGCACGCGTCCTGTTTCACTGGCAAGTGAGGCTGTTTCTTTGGCGGATTGTGAATCGAGATATCCAAGGCGATCTGCAAGTGATAGTTGATATTCTACTTCGCAAACTGAGCCATACGCTATTTCCAGAAAACGTGAGTAATCAGCTTGCGACGATTTCGCACAACCCTCAACGATATTTGATGGTACTGAAACTGCCGCTCGTCGAATTTGTGACGTAAGCCCAAACATCTCCTCTTTTGGAAATGACTTTGTACATTTGTAAATATCCAGTGCTAATTGATCGGCTAATTCGAATGCACGCAGCTTGTGATAGTCTCGCATGATTTTCTCCTGAAACCTGACTCCTGAAGTCTGAAACCTGATCTTACTCCGGTGGGTCCTGTGCTGGTACGGGAAGGCGACTGTTAATCGCCTCGACGCAGGTTCGATTCCTGCCGCCGGAGCTTTGTCGGACTTCAGGTTTCAGGTATCAGTCTTCAGGGCTCAGGCTTTTGCTGAAGCCTGCAGCCTGACTCCTGAAGTCAGTTTTCGGGTGTTGACTAATGGTAAGTCAGCTGTCTTTGAAGCAGCTCTATGGAGGTTCGAGTCCTCCCGCCCGCGCCTTTAGACACAAATCAATACTCCGGAGTAGCAACTGTTGGCCGTTGCGTCTGGCTCTGAACCAGAAGCTCGCAGGTTCGATTCCTGCCTCCGGCAATGTGGCCGTCCTGTATTGGTTTCAGGAACCTGGCTGTGAACCAGGTCGATGTCGGTTCAATTCCGATCGGTCACCCTTGGAACAGACTTCAGATTTCGTGACTCCTAACTTCTGAGACCTGAAACCTGTGACCTGATTTGGAAGACATCCGGCTGGATGAGGAAACCGTCTTGAAAACGGCTGGCGCCTGGCGCTTCGGGGTTCGAGTCCCTGGTCTTCCGCTTTGTTAAAGTGCATCGTCCTGTGGCCTAGCGGCGAAGGCAACTGTCTTACAAACAGTCGATCGACAGTTCGAGTCTGTCCAGGACGATTTGATCACGACGCTAATCCGCTTGGTGCGGGGTGTGTCTGCAAAACACACGGATAGCGAGTTCGAATCTCGGTAGCGTCTCCTTTATTTATGGCCCATTGGTCCAGCCTGGAGTGGACGCCGCCCTGTCACGGCGGAGGTCACCGGTTCAAATCCGGTATGGGTCGCTGGGGAGTTTGAATTGAGAAGTTTGAAGTTTGAAACTTCTGAATTCACATTTCTAACTTCTCAATGCACACATCTTTCGGTGTAGTACGCCAACGGCTGAGCGGCTTGTTTTAGAAACAAGTGTTTGTGGGTTCGAATCCCCCCTGCACCACTGAAACTTTCGATGAATATTGCCTGTGAGGTGTAGTGGATACGCACGCGACCTTGCGAAGGTCGAAGCTCAGGTTCGATTCCTGGCATGGGCATTCAATCTCAAAAATACGGCCTGCGAGTGTGATGGATTCGCACGATCGTCTTCGAAACTTTCAGACAAGGTTCAAATCCTTGGCAGGCCATTTCGAAGTTTGAATCGTGAAGTTCGAAGTTTTGCACTTCACACTTCTCAATTCAAACTTTTTCCGACGCGGTACGCGAACTGGAATAGCGGCGAAGCTTAAACCTTCGTAATTGCGCGTTCAAATCCCGCCTGCGTCACTTTTCAGGTTTCACAAGTCAGTGATCAGGCCTCAGGAATTTCAAAACCTGAAGTCTGAAACCCGAGGTCAGAAGCCTGATCTGGAAGGTAGCCGGATATGGTTGGCCGGGCCTGTGTGCTAAACAGTGCAGCACTCGTGCTATATGGGTTCGAATCCCATGCCTTCCGCTCGAAAAATCCGCGCGGGGAAGAAAACAGCTCGATGGTGAAGTGGATATCACCTCTCGCTTCTAACGAGAAGTTCCAGGTTCAACTCCTGGTCGAGCTACTGAGCCATCCACTTGAATTGCCGCCTTTCAACCATTACCGTTACAAAATGGAATTGATCCCTTTTCGTAATGGACGACATACAGCCCACATGCTGATGAACCAGGTTCGACTCCTGGATGGGAGACATGCCTCGGCGGTGTTAGGAGCGAGCGGCCAAATGGTTCCTGCGTTCACCTTTCGGAGCGAACGCTCAGAATTGCCAAATCTGAAAGCTCGTTCTCCAGATCAACTCCGCTACGAGGCGTTTTAAACTGATCTTCTCTATACTCGCATATCAACCGAAAGGAGGTGCCTCATGATAATTACCGGTGCAGGACAAGAGTTTATCATTAAGGATACCCACCGCGGTTTGTATTACGAGGATGGTAAGCTCACCAAAGTGCTTGATGCCGGGCGTTACAAAATTCCTCCCCGCAGCCGGCTGTTCACAAAACTCCCTGTGGTGGAATGTGTACTGGTCGATGTGCGTGAACGTGAACTGACAATCAAGGGCCAGGAAATTCTCACGGCTGACAAAGTGGCAATCCGCGTAAGCATTATGGTGCAGTTTCGCGTGACTGACCCGAAATCAGCGATCCATACTGTGGACAACTTCGAGGATCGGCTCTATAGCGATGTGCAACTCGCCGCACGCCGTTCTCTTGCCTCGATGAACCTGGAAGAAATCCTGACGAACCGTAATCGACTCAGTGAAGACATTCTGTCCGATGTTACTGAATCAGCCGGCAGTTATGGCGTAACGATTCGACGCGCCGACGTGAAGGACTTGATCTTCCCGGGTAATCTGCAGGAGATCATGAATCGTGTACTGGCAGCAGAGCGTCATAGTCAGGCGCAGCTTGTCGAGGCACGAACTCGAGCGGAAGTAGAACAGATTGAGGCGAATTCTCGTGCCGAGATCACGCGTCGCAGTGCGCAGGCGGAAGCCGAAGCGCGGCGTTTGCGTGAACAGATCGATGCAGAAGCGACGCGAACCCAGGCGGAAGCCGAGACGCAAGCCTATGCAGAACGAGTTAAAGTCGCCGAAGCCCTTGAAAAACATCCCTCACTGCTGCGACTTGCAGAACTCGAAACTTTGCGTGATCTGGCAAAGAACAGCAATGCAAGACTGTATCTCGGAATGGACAAGATAAGCCTCGCATCAGCCGCTCAAGGATAGCAGGAGTCGTATTGTTGAGCGATCTTCTACTGTAGAAATCAGGCAGTTGTAGGAGTGAAACACATTGAATTCCCTTCGATGAGGATGAGTGCATCCAACAGGTAGCAGGTACGCATCCTATCGGGAAATGAATCTGCTCAATTTCCTCATCAACACCAAGACAAACGATCGACTGCCGAGTTGGAGTACAGCCTGATACGCCGGAAGTCGTGGGTTCGAATCCCACTGGCGCAACTTTGATTTAGTTCATTGCGCCGTAGCTCAGTGGTAGAGCGCCGTAAACCCTCTGACACATCTCTTCGTCGATCGTTTTGAAACAACACTTGACTGCCGGTTCGGAGTACATGGTTTAGCAGGTTCGATTCCCGCCCGGTCCACTCGTTAACGTAACAATGGGCCGGAACCTCGAAGGTCGCTTTGCGTCCGTCGAGGGAATAACTCTGGCCACAACCTCGTCAGGTGTTTTAATCAAAGGAGGAAATTGTGATCGCTTGCGTCGATGTCGGATATCAAGTGCAATCTGCGCTGGCGGCATGCGTCACAATCTCCGATTGGAAGGCAGAGTTGCCACAGGGGAGTCACACGGTCGAGATTCCGAGCATCGAAGATTACATCCCTGGAGAATTTTACAAACGCGAACTGCCATGCATAAAGGCAGTACTGAATCAGCTTGTTGCCAAACCAAGCCTTATCGTTGTCGACGGATACGTATGGCTCGATGCCCACGGAAGAAGGGGGTTGGGTGCTCACCTGTTCGAGTTACTTGAAGGTCAAGTCCCGGTGATCGGTGTAGCCAAGACTTCGTTTGCGACAGCCACAAACGCCATTGAAGTTTATCGGGGGAAAAGTTCGAGACCACTCTGGATCACAGCAGTGGGAACCAACGAAAGCGAAGCGGCAAGGTGCGTGAGCGAGATGCACGGAAGTTACAGGATTCCCACGATTCTCGCACTTGTCGATCGTCTGAGCCGAAGTGGAGCCGAGCCGATTTCGCAAAATCAGGATGATGCATGAACCAACGCCAGCGCTGGAGCTTGCTATAGCTACGGATCTGCGTGTTCGGATCATCCAGTTGAACGACACTGCCAGGATCGTCGATCTCATGGATTGCCAGTTGTATGACTGAAGTGATTGTGGCCGACAAGTGCCGGATTGCGATAAGCCATTCATTGGGTCGGCAGGGGAGCACATCCGTATCTCCGAGGTCATGACTTTGGCCAGGTTCGATTCGTTGCCGATGCAGACGGATCTCTACAGCCGCAGAGACGCCCGCAGATTGCTATCGCCTCGGATTTCGTTCGTCCCGCTGATCTGTTTCAATAGACCCTTGATTCCTAATTCTACAGGAATGTTCGCCTGGGAGCGGACTCGGCCTCCAAAACCGATGGACAGTGTTCGAATCACTGCGTTCCTGCTCGTAAACCCCAATGTCTGCTCATCTTCCTTTACTCCAAATCTCAAAAAACATGCGAAAACTGGCAACCATACAGACAATTTCAGCCATCGAGCCAATCACAAATGCCGACTCGATTGAACGGGCAAGGATTTTGGGTTGGGCGGTTGTGGTCAAGCGCGGAGAGTATCGCGTCGGGGACAAAATCATCTATTGTGAAATCGACTCACTCCTTCCAGAACGCCCAGAATTCGAGTTTCTCCGCAGCAACTGCTTCAAGCCCGCACAAATCGATGCGACCGGTCGCCTTGCGGTACCGGCTGGTTTCCGAATTCGCACGATCAAACTCCGTGGACAATATTCACAAGGAATCTGTTTTCCCGTTTCCCTGTTGCCAAACGGCGATCACATTCCGATCGGCACTGAAGTCACTGCCGAACTCGGTATCGTGAAATGGGAGCCCCCGATACCTGCTGGTATGGTTGGCAAAATCAAAGGTCCGTTTCCTAGCTTTGTGCCCAAAACAGATGAAACTCGTGTTCAGTTGCTCGCAGACGCACTCGAGCGACACAAAGGAAAAGAGTTGATTGTCACCGAAAAGCTCGATGGAAGTTCTTTCACGGCATTCCATTATCAGTCTCAGTTCGGCATCTGCAGCCGCAATCAGTGGATTGACGAGATGGATGGGACATCGAAGTATGTCGCAATTGCCGAGTCATTCCATTTGAGGGAAAAGCTGGCTGAAATGTCAAAGCAACTAGGCTTTGACCTGGCAGTTCAAGGAGAGATGATTGGCCCGGGAATCCAGGGCAATAAGTACCGGCTCGAGTTTGTGACACTGAGATTTTTTAATGTCGTGAACTTAACGACCGGGATGCTGTTGGACTTCGATCAAATGCAAGAGGTGATTAAGTCGCTTGGTCTCGTTGCGGTACCATTCCTCGAAAAGGTGACACTCAACCATTCCATCGACGAACTGATTAAGCTCGCCGAAGGAAAAAGTGTTTTGAACTCATCCACCTTGCGCGAAGGCATCGTTCTCCGTCCCATATCGGAAACATTCGAGCCGGATACGGGGGGACGATTAAGCTTTAAAGCGATTAACCCGGCCTTTCTTGTGAAGTACGACGAGTGAGAAACATCGATGGCGCCATTCGCTTCAATAAAGAGTTTGTCCATACGGCTAGGATAGGACCAGACGTCCATAAGATAAGTATCAACCCTGATGCGAATCCATCTTTCAACTCTCGTAACAGAACCACTCGAATGAACAGTATCGAGGAATTCGTCGATACGAGTCTGGGCAGGGTTCCCACCTTTATTTCTTCAAAATTGCTGACAGTGAAATGAACCTTCCATCTCATCAATGAGTCCAACAAGAACTGGAACTGACGGACTGGATTCCATGACGGGCCTAAGGTAGCGATTGCGGGGTGACCCGCTAGTGAATGGCATGCGAGTCTTTTCAACGATAAACATGCCTGTCAACGGTCAAGTCACCATGTGACCTGAAGTCGGACGTCCGTATTGCCGAAAGGCGACTCTTGTTCACACCTCGTTCCAGAAATTTACGGTCGAGACAATGATTGCCTGCTGATTCAGAGTACATGCTTCGAAGGTTATGGGTTCAATTCCCATCGCAGGCTCACCCGAGTCTTCTTAGCTCAATTGGTAGAGCATCGAAAGTTCTCTGATAGAACACTTCGGCAATCATTTTAACTCGAAACAGTCGACTGCCGATTCGGAGTACATCCTCAATCCTTGCCGCGATAGCGGGAGCTATCGAATGACGCACGTCGTCATGGCGCTCTGGTCATACCTCGTCGGCTGCTTTCTGTGAACCTGAGACAAAGCACCTGGGTCTCTACAAGCAATCAAGAACTTACAGAATGAACAAGGGGAAGCAGATCAAGCAGTGTGCTTCATTCTGCTTTGCGATTTTCGTTCGACTGCCAGTTGGGATTACATCGTTTGCTAGACGATGGCATAGAGTCACTGACTACTGGCCATATTCTCAACAACCCTTCGTCGAACAGTTTTTAGTTGAGGAGATCACTCCTATGGTGAACATGTCTCTTTTCGCAAGCATGCTTGGCCGACTCCCGAAGGCCAACACCGTCAACGAAGCCGGTGGCCTCGCATATCAACTCGAACCTAAACACGCGCTGGCCCAGGTGGCTGCTACCGGTACCTTCAACAACGCGTTCTACAGCACGGCTGAAACTCAGCTCGACGATGTGCTGAAGTTGATCGACACAGTCGATGACAACCAGTACCTGGCGAAGCTGGCTCTCTACGCTCGTGAGAAGGCGTTCATGAAAGACATGCCGGCTGCATTGCTGGTCGCGCTGTCAGTTCGTGATACCGAGTTGATGCATCGCGTCTTCGATCGCGTGGTCGACAACGGTCGCGTTCTGCGAACAGTCTTCCAGATGATTCGCTCAGGTCAGTTCAAGAACAAGGCCGGTAAGAGTCGCGTTGGCTTGTCGAGCTCTGTGCAGCGAGCCTTCCAGCGTTGGCTAAACACCGCCTCGGTCGGAAAGCTGTTGAGCGCGTCGATTGGTAACGATCCAAGCCTGCGGGATATCCTGCGTATGGCTCGACCAACGCCGCAGGATAACACTCGCCGAGCGATGTTCGGTTGGTTGACCGATAAGAGCATCGACAAGTGGGCACCGGCGACAGAAGCCGACTTGCCGGTTGAAGTTCAGTCTTTGATCGCATACCGCAAGTCCGAGAGCGAAGAAGCCCAGGCCTTGATCGCTGGTGGACTCGACAACGTCCGTTGGGACTTATTGTCCGATGCTGCGAAGGGACCTAAGGTTTGGACAGTACTGGCTCGAAAGATGGGTCCGCAGGCACTGCGTATGAACTTGAACACGTTGCTGCGACACGATGTGCTCGCCACAAGTGAGATGGTCGACTACGTGGCTGACCGGATCGCTGACGAGTCGGAGATTCGCCGATCGAAGCAGTTCCCGTACCAGTACTTTGCTGCGTACTTGAACGCAGATGACAACGTTCCCCAAAAGATCAAGTCGGCGCTGCACAAGGCCGCTGAGATCGCCTGTGGAAACGTTCCGAAATTGCCGGGACCGGTGGTGATTGGTCTGGATACGTCTGGATCAATGAGCAGTGCGGTCACTGGACATCGCGGACGAGGTGCAACTTCGAAGATGCGCTGTATCGACGTGGCAGCACTGTTCGCCGCAGCAATCCTTAGACGTAACCCGGCCAGCGTTGTGATTCCGTTCGATACCTCGGCTTACGACGCGAAGATCGATCCTAACGACTCGATCCTGAGCATTGCTCAGCGGCTGGCCAAGTACGGTGGTGGTGGAACGGATTGTTCGCTGCCACTGGTTGTTGCCAACCAGAAGTACGCGAGACGAAAGTTCGCCGGCATGGTTCTCGTGAGTGATAACCAGAGCTGGGTCGGAACAGGACGGCACGGTTCAACCGGTGTGATGACGGCCTGGGAAGCTTTTTCATCGAACCAGCGAAAGCTGAGCCGAAAAGCGGCCCCACCGAAGTTGATTAACATCGACTTGCAGCCGTACCAGACAGTTCAGGCTTGTGAGCGAACTGACATCATGAACATCGGTGGCTTCAGTGACTCCGTGTTCAACGTGATCAGTGCATTCCTCGCTGACAACAACCAGCGATTCGTCGCTGAAGTGGAAGCGATCGATCTGTAAACGCGAATTGGACTCCGGTCCAATGGCCGTATACTTTAGCCAGCACCCGCGGGTCGAAATTCCGGCTCGCGGGTGTTGTTCTTTGATGGGGAGAGACTACCAATCGAAGAAGCCGTCAGACTCGTACAACAGCGAAACGCCCCTTTCCGGGAGTAGATCTCGCATCAGCCTGCCGACATGCGTATTCTGTACAGAGAAATCCGTCTTCCCTCTGATGGAAAGTTCCTTGCATGCCATTTGAGATTATCTGCGGCTCCTGCCAGAACCCGATGATGGTGGAAGCCGAAGGAAATGTGGTTGTGGAGTGCCCTGAGTGCGGC
>VFQR01001817.1_pt1 | contig 14871 bp, 9 predicted proteins | sample 3512321 | NCBI WGS metagenome assembly VFQR01 (sample SAMN10412374, study PRJNA504923) | tailings metagenome | isolation source: Relicate 3 Philex TSF1 revegetated site | place: Philippines: Tuba, Benguet | collected 2017-08-29
TTCGCGGTGTTTTCGGCCCTCTCCCCCAGCCCCTCTCCCATGAATGGGAGAGGGGAGCAAAACGTGTGCAACCTTAATTGAACAACGCTAGCGCTAGGCCGGGGCCTTTGCCTGCTCAGGCCGGGATGCTCTTGGCGCGTGCTTCCCGTGCCCAGATGCGATGCTGCTTGAGCGCCGTCTCGAAGCGCATGTACAGCGGGTCGAAGGCGTCGCCGCAGAGCATGCCGTCGTCCTCCTGCAGGCCCAGCATGACCGCGAGCTGAGCGGCGTCGCCGCTGAGTGCGATGGGTTTGAGGTGTTTGTAGGCCTCCAGCAGGTAGTGCTTGGCAACGCCGTCATCCTGCAGTGCCTTGAGCACGTACTCGCCACCGGGCACGAACACCGCGTCGACGGTGATCGAAGGCTCCGTGGCGAAGCTGCCGTCAGGCTGCATGGGCTGGCCGTCCGAATCCTTCAGGGCTGCCGCCGAGGGCGCCAGCAGTTTGGCTACGGCGCCAGCGCTTTCCAGCATCTTCTTCAGGCTGCCGACCTCGTCGGCCTTGCAGCCGGGCGTGAGCAGGATGGCGACACGGCGTCCGCGAATATCGCCAGGCAGCAGATTCATCTGGCTCAGCGCCGGGGAAACCTGCGCCTTGCCTTCCAGCGTCGGCGTCTCGGTGCTGTCCAGGTCGATGCCCAGGTTCTGCGCGACGCGCAGCGCCAGCAGCGGGTCGATGTGGGCGAGGATTTCCTTCACCTGGCGCTCGCGAATGTACAGGCGCTCGACCTTCGACAGCTCAAAGCTGTAGGCATCGACGATGTGCTGCTGCTCGGTCTCGCTCATACTGCGCCAGAACATCGTGGCCTGGGAAAAGTGGTCGGCGAAACTGGGCGAGCGCACGCGAATCTTGGTGCCATGCACCGGCTCGGGATAGGAGACGTAGCCGCCTGCGCTGGGCGCCGGCGGCGTTTCACGCGGCCAGTTGCCATCGATCGAGTTCGGCTCGTAGGAAGCGCGGCCGCGATTGATCTGCTGGCGGTGCGGCGCGTCGCGCTGGTTGTTGTGGAACGGACACAGCGGGCGGTTGATCGGGATTTCATTGAAATTGGGGCCGCCCAGGCGCAGCAGCTGGGTGTCGGTATAGGAGAACAGACGGCCCTGCAGCAGCGGGTCGTTACTGAAGTCGATGCCCGGCACCACGTGGCCGATGTGAAACGCCGCCTGCTCGGTCTCGGCGAAGAAATTGTCCGGGTTGCGATTGAGCACCATGCGTCCGACCACGCGCACCGGCACCAGCTCCTCGGGTACCAGCTTGGTCGGGTCGAGCAGGTCGAAGCCGAAGCTCTGTGCGTCTTCCTCGTCCATCACCTGCAGGCCCAGTTCCCATTCCGGGTAAAGACCGCGCTCGATGTCTTCCCACAGGCCGCGGCGGTGGAAGTCCGGGTCCTTGCCGGCGAGCTTCTGCGCCTCGTCCCATACCAGCGAGCAGACCCCGGCCTTGGGCCGCCAGTGAAACTTCACCAGCTTGCTCTGGCCCTCGGCGTTGACCAGGCGGAAGCTATGCACGCCAAAGCCCTGCATCGAGCGATAGGCGATGGGAATGGCGCGGTCGGACATGGTCCAGAGCACCATGTGCGCCGACTCCGGGGTCAGCGAGACGAAGTCCCAGAAGGTGTCGTGGGCTGACGCGCCAGTGGGGATCTCGTTGTGCGGTTCGGGTTTGACCGCATGCACGAAGTCGGGGAACTTGATCGCGTCCTGGATGAAGAACACCGGCATGTTGTTGCCCACCAGGTCGAAGTTGCCCTCCTCGGTGTAGAACTTCACCGCAAAGCCGCGCACGTCACGCACCGTATCGGCCGAACCACGCGGCCCCTGTACGGTGGAGAAACGCACGAACACCGGAGTGCGCTTGCCGGCTTCGCTGAGAAAGTTGGCGCAGGTCAGGTCGGTGGCCGGGTCGGTGACCTCGAAGTAGCCGTGGGCTGCCGAGCCGCGCGCATGCACCACGCGCTCGGGAATGCGCTCGTGATCGAAGTGGGTGAGCTTCTCGCGCATGATGAAATCTTCCATCAGCGTCGGGCCGCGCTCACCGGCGCGCAGGCTGTTCTGATTGTCGGCGATGCGCACACCGGTGTTGGTGGTCAGCGCCTCACCGGTGGCATCTTCGCGGAACTGTTCCAGCTGTTCGAGCTTGGCGTTGCTGTTGCTTCGGTCGAGCGTGTCGCTGCCGGCCATCTGGCTCTGCTCGGTGGGGTTCGGTTGCTTGCTCATGGGCTACTCCCGGCTGTTGGGGGCACGCATAGGGCCGCGCGCTTGATTGTCGGTGGCCATGCCAGGCATGGCGGCCACGCAGGCGACGAGGGTCGCTACGGATAATTTTTGAGGTGGGCTGGCGCTGCTTCGTTCGACTTGAATTTTCCTTCGTGGCCAGCGGCTTGCAGCCGGCTCGCTTGGGCTGGCGCGGTTTCGCTGGGGCAAATTTGTCCTGAACTTCGCCTTCGTCTGGGCCTTCTACCCCTGTGAACACATACCCAGGAGGAACCACCATGCTTGCATTGAAACCACTGGCCCTGTTGGCCGCTGCCGCCTTCGCCATCTGCGCCGTCAGCAACCTGCAGGCCGCCGATCAGACGCAATCGATCAGCAGCGAAGATTTCGTCGAGGAGGCTTCGGCCAAGGGCGTCGCCGAGATCGAAACGGCCAAGCTGGCGCTGGAGAAATCGCAGAACGAAGCGGTCAAGGGCTTCGCCCAGATGATGATCGACGATCACCGCCAGGCGAATCAGAAACTGGCCGATCTGGCCAAGAGCAAGGACCTGGAAGTCTCCGACGATGCCGAGCTGCTCAACCAGGCCAAGGCCCTGGTATTGAAAATGCGCGGTGAGGCCAGCTTCGACAAGGCCGACATGAACAATCAGGTGGTCGCACATCGCGAATCCATCGAACTGTTCCGTCGTGGCGTGAATGTCGACGACGCGGAAATCGCCGCCTTCGCTCGCGAGACCCTGCCCAAGCTGGAGCAGCATCTGCAGCGCGCCGAGCAGCTCAACGGTCAGTTGCCGGAGCAGTGATCAAGCCCCTGCCGGGCCGCCGTTGCGGTCCGGCAGCGCCTTCGCCGTCAGACCTGGCGCAGGCGTTCGTAGTAATAGGACAGCTGCGTCAGGGCGTAGCGCGCTGCCTTCTCGCGGACCTCGTTGCGCTCTCCGCTGAACTGCACCGTCTCGCTGACGATGCCCTGGTGCTGCTCGAGGCGAATCGCACAGGCGATGCACTGCACGCCATCCATCTCCCCTTCCGCTTCCGCCAGTCCGGTATTGGCCAGGACGATGTCGGCGTCGCTGCGTTGCAACGCGCCGAGCGCCATCTCTCGTGCCACCTCCTCGCTGGTCAGGCCGAAGCGTTCGATGGTGTCCGGGTTTACCCCCAGGCAGCGCTGCTTGGCCTGCGGGGAATAGGTGACGAATGCGCAGTCGAGCACCTGGCCGCTGCCGGGCACATCCGCCACCAGCGAGCTGATCAAGCCCGCCGTACAGGACTCGGCAGTGGCCAGGCGCAGCTTGTACTTGCTGAGAAAATTAACCACCTGCTCGACGCTATGCATCTGTCGTTCTCCTCGACCTTGCCCGTTGAGCTCTGTGGAAGGGTCGGCGGCGAGCAAAGTTCAACCTTTCACGTTGCGCTTGCCCAGCAAAAAAAGGTCGAACCTTTGTTGCCATCGCCCCGTCAGGAAAAGGGTAAGGGGAAATTACCGATTTCTCGTCGGTTCCCCCCAGGCTCTCGCCCCCTGGCGAGTCGTCCTCAGGATCACACCCCCATCTGGAGAGAGACATGGCAAGTGCTGCAGCCTCCGCACATATTCCGTCCACGCCCGAGCTCTGCTCAGCAGCCAGGCCACCCCTGCAGATGCACAGCGAACACCCCGAGCGAAAGCGCGTGTTGTTCGTGACCTCGGAGTTCGCCGACCTGATCAAGTGCGGCGGGCTCGGTGACGTTTCCGCCGCACTGCCGCGTGCCCTGTCGCCCCAGCACGACATGCGTCTGCTGATCCCTGGCTACCGACAGATCGTCAACAGCGGGCGGCCGATCCGCATCGTCGGGCAGGTGCCCGGCATCGCCGCGCTGCCGCCCTGCCAGATCGGCCGCATGGATCTGGCCGACGGGCTGATCGTCTACGTGCTGCTCAACCACGCCCTGTACGAGCGTGACGGTTCGCCCTACGTGGATACCCACGGCCGCGACTGGGCCGACAACCACATCCGCTTCGCCCGCCTCGGCCTGGCCGCGGCGGAAATCGCCGCGGGCGATGCCGGCATCCAGTGGCGCCCGGAGCTGGTGCATGCCAATGACTGGCCCGCGGCGATGGCGCCGGCCTACATGGCCTGGCGCCAGGTCGCCGCACCCTCGGTGCTGACCATTCACAACCTGGCCTATCAGGGCCTGTGCGACATGCGCTGCGCCAGCGAGCTGGCGATCCCTGAGGCGGCCTGCGGCGTCGACGGTCTGGAGTTCTACGGCCAGCTGTCGTTCCTCAAGGCCGGCATCGCCTATGCGCGGCACGTGACCACCGTGAGCCGCCGCTATGCCTGGGAGATCACCACGCCGGAACAGGGCTGCGGCCTGGACGGCCTGCTGCGTGCCAAGGTGCTGGGCAACCAGCTCAGCGGCATCGCCAATGGCATCGACGAAAGCTGGCACCCGGAAAGCGACCCGCACCTGCTGCAGGGCTTCAGCGTCGGCGACTGGGCGGGCAAGCAGGCCAATGCCGAGTACGTGCGGCGCTGGCTGAACCTCGATGCCGACGGCCCGTTGTTCGCCGTGGTGTCGCGCCTGGTGCACCAGAAAGGCATCGATCTGACCCTGGAAGTGGCCGAGCACATCGTCGCCCGTGGCGGTCGCATCGGCGTGATCGGCCAGGGCGAGCCGGCCCTGGAAGCAGCGATGGCCGACCTCGGCAGGCGCCACCGCGGCCGCATCGGCGTGCACATCGGCTTCAACGAGAGCGACGCCCGGCGCCTGTACGCCGGCAGCGACTTCCTGCTCATGCCGTCGCGCTTCGAACCCTGCGGTCTCAGCCAGATGTATGCCCAGCGCTATGCCTCGCTGCCCATCGCGCGCTGCACCGGCGGCCTGGCCGACACCATCGAGGATGGCGTCAGCGGCTTCCTCTTCGACGCGCCCTGCGCCGCTGCCTATCGCCAGGCCATCGACCGCGCCCTGCAGGTCTACGAACATCCGCAGCTGCTGGAGGCCATGCGTTGCCAGGCCATGCGCACCCCGCTCTACTGGCGCCAGTCGGTGCAGGCCTATGACCGCCTGTTCCAGCGCCTGCTGAGCCCGGTCAGCGCGCGTCGGGCGCTGTGCTGATGTACAGCCATGGTGCTCGGCCAATGGCCGATGGACGCGTGCGCTTCGCCCTCTGGGCACCCAGCAGCCGCCAGGTGGAAGTGGAACTGCAGGACGGTGGGCTGCTGCCGATGCAGGCCGAGGACGATGGCTGGTTCGTCGCGCTGCTGCAATGCCCGGCCGATGCCCACTATCGCTACCGCATCGACGGTCAGTGGTCGGTCCCGGACCCGGCCTCGCGCCGCCAAGTCGAGGACGTGCATGGCTTCAGTCAGGTGGTCGATCATGCCGCCTACTCCTGGCAGCACCGCGAATGGCAGGGGCGGCCCTGGCACGAGACGGTGCTGTACGAGTTGCACGTCGGCCTGTTCGGGGGATTCCGGCAGGTCATCGAGCACCTGCCGCACCTGGCCGACCTGGGCGTCACCGCCCTGCAGCTGATGCCACTCAACGCCTTCTCCGGCACGCGCAACTGGGGCTACGACGGCGTGCTGCCGTTCGCGCCGGCCAACGCCTACGGCAGCCCCGAAGAACTCAAGCAGCTGATCGACAGCGCCCACGCCTACGGCCTGATGGTATTCGTCGATGTGGTCTACAACCACTTCGGCCCGGACGGCAACTATCTGGGCGTGTACGCGCGGCAGTTCTTCCACGAGGAGCGCATCACTCCCTGGGGCGCCGCCATCGACTTCAGCCGCCCGCAGGTGCGCGACTTCTTCTGCGAGAACGCCCTGATGTGGCTGCTCGACTACCGCGTCGACGGCCTGCGCCTGGACGCCGTGCACGCCATCGACGATGACGACTTCCTCAAGGAGCTGGCGGCGCGCGTGCGTTCGGCGGTGCCGACAGGGCGCCAGGTGCACCTGGTGCTGGAGAACGAGCACAACGCCGCGCATCTGCTGCGCGACGGCTTCGATGCGCAGTGGAACGACGACGGCCATAACACCCTGCATGCCCTGCTCACCTTCGAGAACGAAAGCTACTACGCCGACTACGCCCAGGCGCCGACGCGCAAGCTGGCCACCTGTCTGGAGCAGGGCTTCGTCTACCAGGGCCAGGTCAATCGTCACGGCCAGCCACGCGGCGAGCCCAGCGCCGACCTGCCGCCGCACGCCTTCGTGCTGTTCCTGCAAAACCACGACCAGGTGGGCAACCGCGCCTTCGGCGAACGTTTGACGCTGCTCGCCGACAGCGATGCGCTGAAGGCGGCCACCGTACTGATGCTGCTGTGCCCGATGGTGCCGCTGCTGTTCATGGGTGAGGAATGGGGTAGCAAGCGGCCGTTCCTGTTCTTCACCGATTACCACGACGAGCTGGCCAATGCCGTGCGTGAAGGGCGGCGCAACGAGTTCGCCGACTTTTCCCAGTTCAATTCGGCGCACAGCCGCGAGGCCATCGCCGATCCCAATGCCGAGGCCAGTTTCCAGCGCTCGCTGCCGGACCTGGCGCCGGCGCTGGAGCCCGAGCAGCGCGAGTGGCTGGCGTTCTATCGCGGCCTGCTGCAGGTGCGCCACAGCCGCCTGCTGTCAGGCCTGCACCAGGCCCGCAGCCTCGGTGCGCAGGTGCTCGGCGATGGCGCGGTACTGGCGCGCTGGCGACTTGGCAACGGCCCGGCGCTGAGCATTGCCGTCAACCTGGGCACCAGCGCCGTGCCCCTGCCGACGACGGCCATGCACGGCGAACGCCTGTACAGCCTGCGCATCGACGACGCCGACCTGCGCCAGGCGCAATTGCCGGCGCGCAGCGCCCTGGTCACCCTGGAGCCCGCCCGATGAGCGATCGATTACTGGCCGAATTGGCCCAGGCCGCGGATCTCAGCATCGACTGGATCGACGCCTACGGCCAGCCGCAGAGCGTGACCCCGGAAGCCCAGCGCAACCTGCTCGAGGCGCTGGGCTACCCGGCGCAAAGTCCCGAGCAGATGCGTGAAAGCCTCAACTCGCTGGTACAGCGCCAGGCGTTGCCGGAGGACGCCGCCCTGCTGTTGCAGGATCAGGGGCAGCCCCTGGTGCTGAGCCTGTACCCGGCGCACAGCCCCTATCGGCTCACCGACGAGCAGGGCAACGTCAGCGAGGGCCGCCTCGATGCGGACGGCCGCCTGCCGGCGCAAGCACTATCCGGCTATTACCAGCTCGACATTCGCGATACCCGGCACCGGCTCGCCGTCGCGCCTGCCGCCTGCATGTCGGTACCCGAGCTGTGCGGCAAACCGCGCATCTGGGGGCTGACCGCCCAGCTCTACGGCTTGCGCCGTGCCGGTGACGGCGGCCTGGGCGATACCCTGGCCGTGGCGGACCTGGCCCGGCATGCGGCCAATCACGGCGCCGATGCCATCGCCCTGAGCCCGGTGCATGCGCAGTTCAGCGCCGATCTGCAAAGCTACGGCCCCTACTCGCCATCCAGCCGCCTGTTCTTCAACACCCTGTACGCCGCCCCCGTCACCCTGCTGGGCGAGCAGCGCGTCAGGCACGCCATTGAGGTCGCCGGGCTGCACAGCGAAATGAGCCGCCTGGAAGCGCTGGAGCTGATCGACTGGCCGGCGGTGGCCGCTACCCGTCAGCGCCTGTTGCGCCAGTTGTACAGGGACTTCTGCCACGACCCCGGGCAGCTGCAGGCGCGCTTCGAGGCGTTTTGCACCGCCGGCGGCGACGCGCTGCAGCAGCATTGCTGCTTCGAGGCCATCCATGCGCAGCGCCTGCGCGAGGGCGCCAGCGGCGACTGGCGCACCTGGCCGCAAGCCTTGCGCAGCCCCAACCTCGGTGCGGTGACCCGTTTTGCCGTCGAGCATGGCGATGAGCTGCGCTTTCACGCCTTCTGCCAGTGGCTGACCGCTCACGGACTGGAAACCGCCCAGGCCAGCGCCAGCGGCGCCGGCATGGGCATCGGCCTGATCGCCGACCTGGCGGTGGGCGCCGATTGTGCCGGCAGCCAGGCCTGGTCGCGCCAGGACGAATTGCTGCCGCACGTCACGGTGGGGGCGCCCCCGGACATCATCAACCGTCAGGGGCAGAACTGGGGCGTCGCCGCCTTCTCGCCGCAGGGCCTGCGTCAGCACGGCTTTCGCGCCTACATCGAAATGCTCCAGGCCAACCTGGCGCACGCCGGCGGCATCCGCATCGATCATGTGATGGGCCTGCAGCGGCTGTGGGTCATCCCCCAGGGCGCGGAGTCGCAACACGGCGCCTACCTGCGCTACCCGCTGGACGATCTGCTGCGCCTGCTGTCGCTGGAGTCGCATCGCCATCGTGCGCTGGTGATCGGCGAAGACCTCGGCACCGTGCCCGAGGGCCTGCGTGACAAGCTCGCCGCGCGCAATATCCTCGGCACGCGGGTCCTGCTGTTCGAGCAGGACGACCTCGGCTTCGTCCCGGCCGCACGCTGGCCCGCCGATGCCCTGGCCACCACCACCACCCACGACCTGCCGACGATCAAGGGCTGGCTCGCCGGGCGCGACTTGGAATGGCGGGTGCGTGCCGGGCAGCGCGACGCCGAGCTGCTGGAAGGCGACCACGCCGAGCGGGCCGGCGAACGCGTGGCGCTACGCCAGCTGCTGGAACGCCAGGGCATGGTCAGCGGCGGTGATGACGACGCCTGCCTGCAAGCCTGCATCGAACAGGTCGGCCGCACGCCGGCGCCCTTGGCCCTGCTGCCGCTGGAGGATGCCTGCGGCCTGGAGCAGCAGCCCAACCTGCCCGGCCCCGGCGATATCCACCCCAATTGGCGGCGGCGCTATCCGCTGGCGGTCGGCGAACTGCTGGAGCAACCGGGCACCAGCGCACGTCTGGCCGCCCTCGACGGCGCACGCCGGGAGACTGAAGATGACTGAGTTGCGTGCCACGCTGCGTCTGCAGCTGCACAAGGACTTCACCCTGTTTGACGCGGCAGCCCAGGTGCCCTACCTGGCGCAGCTGGGCATCAGCCACCTGTACGCCTCGCCGATTCTCACCGCCCGCCCCGGCTCGCAGCACGGCTACGACGTGATCGACCCGAGCCGCATCAACCCCGAACTGGGCGGCGAAGCCGCGCTGCTGCAACTGGTGGAAACCCTGCGCGGCCACGGTATGGGGCTGATCCTGGACATAGTGCCCAACCACATGGCGGTGGGTGGCGACGGCAACCCCTGGTGGCTGGACGTGCTGGAATGGGGGCAGGACAGCCCTTACGCGAGCTTCTTCGACATCCAGTGGCAATCCCATGACCCGCTGCTCAGCGGCCAGCTGCTGGTGCCCTTCCTGCGTAGCGACTATGGCGAGGCGCTGCGCGACGGTACCCTGCAGCTGCACTTCGATGCCGAGCGCGGGCGCTTTCATGCGCAGCACTTCGAGCATCGCCTGCCGCTGACGCCGCCCAGCTACGCCATCATTCTGCGCGGCAGCGAGGATGCCGGCCTGCGCGAGCTGGGCCAGCGCTTCGCCCGCCTGGGCAGCGCTGCCGACCGCCGCGCTCAGGCCGAGCAGCTGTGCGCCGAACTGGCCGCGCAGGCGCACCAGGTCCCGCCGTTGCTCGACGGTTTTCAGGGCACTGACGAAGCGGCGCAGAAACGCCTGCATGCGCTGCTCGAACGCCAGCATTACCGCGTGGCCAGCTGGCGCACCGCGGCGGACGACATCAACTGGCGGCGCTTCTTCGACATCAACGAGCTGGGTGCGCTGCGCGTCGAGCATCGCCAGGTGTTCGAACAGACCCACGCCAAGGTCTTCGAGCTGATCGAACGCGGCCTGATCGACGGCCTGCGCATCGACCATATCGACGGCCTGGCCAACCCGCGCGCCTATTGCAGCCGCCTGCGCCGGCGCATCCGCCAGTTGCGCGGCGACGCGCCCTTCCCCATCTTCGTGGAGAAGATCCTCGGTGCCGGCGAACAGCTGCCGCAGCAATGGCCGGTGGACGGCAGCACCGGCTACGAATTCATGAACCAGGTGTCGCTGCTGCAGCACGACCCGCATGGCGAGCTGCCGCTCAGCGAGCTGTGGCAGACGCTCAGCGGTCGCCCGGCGGCTTTCGAGGAAGAGATTCAGCAGGCGCGCCGCCTGGTGCTGGAGGGCTCGCTGGCCGGGGATCTGGAGGAAGTCGCCCAGCGCCTGCTGCACGTCGCGCGCCACGACATCGCCACGCGCGACCTGACCCTCGGCGCCATCCGCCGCGCGTTGCGCGAGCTGATCGTGCATTTCCCGGTATATCGCACCTACGCCCAGGCCTGCGGCCGCTCGCAGCAGGATCAGCGCTTCTTCCAGCAGGCACTGGACGGTGCGCGGCAGACCCTGGCCGAGGCTGACTGGCCGATGCTGCCGCATCTCGACGACTGGCTTGGCGGCGCCTCGCTGCGCACCCTGTCCCCAGGCCGTGCGCGGCGCCTTCGCGCCCAGGCGCTGACGCGCTTCCAGCAATTGACCTCGCCGGTGGCGGCCAAGGCCGTCGAAGACACCGCCCTGTATCGCGCCGGCGTGCTGCTGTCGCGGTATGACGTGGGCTTCGATGCCGAGCATTTCAGCGCCAGTGTCGAACGCTTTCACCAGGCCTGCGCCGAACGCGCGGCGCAGCACCCGCTCAACCTGCTGGCGACCGCGACCCACGACCACAAGCGCGGCGAAGACTGCCGCGCACGCCTGGCCGTGCTCAGCGAGCGCGCCGCCTGGTTCGCCGAACGGGTCAGACACTGGCATCGCCTCGCACAACCGCTGCGCAGCCCCGAGCTGCAGCAGGCGCCGGACGGCGGCGAAGAGGCGATTCTCTATCAGGCACTGATCGGCAGTTGGCCACTGGAGCTGAAAGCCGACGATCAGGCCGGACTGCAGGCCTACCTGCAGCGTCTGCTCGGCTGGCAGCGCAAGGCGCTGCGCGAGGCCAAGCTCAACAGCGCCTGGAGCGCACCGAACGAAGACTACGAAGCGGCCTGCGCCGACTTCCTGCGACGCCTGCTATGCGAGCCCGCAGGGCTGGCCATGCGCCAGGAACTGGTCGATGCCGTGGCCGAGGTCGCGCCCGCCGGCGCCCTGAACGGTCTGGTGCAGTGCCTGTTGCGCATGACCACGCCCGGTGTGCCCGACCTTTACCAGGGCTGCGAATTCTGGGACTTCAGCCTGGTCGACCCGGACAACCGCCGCCCCGTGGACTTCCCCGCACGACTGGCGGCCTTGCAGGCCGAGGACGATCCGGCGGCCAGGCTGGCCAGCTGGCAGGACGGACGCATCAAGCAGTGGCTGATCCATCAGGTGCTGAGTTTGCGCGCCGAGCGCCCGCAACTGTTCAGCCAGGGCAGCTATCGCCCGCTTGGCGTCACCGGCGAGCACGCCGCCCAGGTGCTGGCCTTCCTGCGCAGCCAGGGCGACGAGCACCTGCTGGTCATCGTGCCGCGCCTGGCGGCGGGTCTGCTCGGCGAGCAGCAGGTGCCGCACGTGCCGCCGCAGCGCTGGGGCAATACCAGCGTCGTGCTGCCGGAAGAATTGCGCGGCCGGCAGGTCACCGGCCTGCTCGGCGACTGCCAGGCCACCACCGATCAGGGCGTAGCGCTCAGCGCGGCACTGGCCGCGTTTCCGCTCAACCTGCTTCGCATCACCCCGTTATCACAGGAGCCACGCCATGAGCATCGATGAACAGCGTATCCGCGAGTTTGCCTTCCAGATCTGGGAATCCGAAGGGCGCCCGCATGGTCAGCACGAGCGGCACTGGAAGATGGCCTGCAAGTTGGCCGAAGCCGAGGCGCAGGCACAGGCACAGGCGCAGGTGCAGCCCCAGGCCGCACCCAAGCCGCGACGTATCAGCAAGCCGAAGACGGTACCGCTGAGCGAGGCCGAACAGCCGGCGCTGCTGAAGAAACCCCGTGCCCCGCGCACCCCCAAGACGCCAAAGGCCTGAGGTCATGACCATGCGCAAACAGCAGCGCTCACGCGTTACCGAAGGCAGGCCGTTTCCGCTGGGTGCCAGCTGGGACGGCCTTGGGGTCAACTTCGCCCTGTTCTCGGCGCATGCCACGCGTGTCGAACTGTGCCTGTTCGACGAGCGCGGCGAGACCGAGATCGAGCGCATCGAACTGCCGGAACACACCGACGAGATCTGGCACGGCTACCTGCCCGACGCGCGTCCGGGCCAGGTCTACGGCTACCGGGTATACGGCCCCTATGAGCCGGAGGCCGGGCACCGCTTCAACCCCAACAAGCTGTTGATCGATCCCTACGCCAAGCAACTGGTGGGCAAGTTGCAGTGGTCGGAGGCGCTGTTCGGCTACACCATCGGACATGCGGATGGCGATCTCAGCTTCGACGAACGCGACAGCGCGCCCTTCGTGCCCAAGTGCAAGGTGATCGACCCGGCCTTCACCTGGGGCGAGCAGCCGCCACCGCGCATCCCCTGGGACAGCACGGTGCTCTACGAGGCGCACCTGCGTGGCCTGAGCATGCGCCACCCGGCGGTGCCCGACGCGCACCGCGGCACCTGCGCCGCGCTGACCAACCCGCAGCTGCTGCGCTACCTGCGCGAATTGGGCGTCTCCAGCCTCGAGCTGCTGCCGGTGCATGCCTTCGTCAACGACCAGCACCTGCTGGAAAAGGGCATGAGCAACTACTGGGGCTACAACAGCATCGGCTTCTTCGCGCCTCACCCGGCCTACCTGGCCAGCGGCAAGATCAGCGAGTTCAAGGAGATGGTTGCGCACCTGCACGCCGCCGGCCTGGAGGTGATCCTCGACGTGGTCTACAACCACACCGCCGAGGGTAACGAGCGCGGCCCGACCCTGAGCATGCGCGGCATCGACAACGCCAGCTACTACCGCCTGATGCCCGATGACCGGCGCTACTACGTCAACGACACCGGCACCGGCAACACCCTGGACCTGAGCCACCCCTGCGTGCTGCAGATGGTCACCGACTCGCTGCGCTACTGGGCCACCGAGATGCGCGTGGACGGCTTTCGCTTCGACCTGGCGACCATCCTCGGTCGCTACGCCGACGGCTTCGACGAGCGCCACAGCTTCCTCGTCGCCTGCCGCCAGGACCCGGTGCTGAGCAAGGTCAAGCTGATCGCCGAGCCCTGGGATTGCGGCCCCGGCGGCTACCAGGTCGGCGGTTTTCCACCCGGCTGGGCAGAGTGGAACGACAAGTTCCGCGACAACGTGCGCGCCTTCTGGAAGGGCGACGAAGGCGAACTGGCCGAACTGGCCAGCCGCCTCACCGCCTCGGGCGATCTGTACAACCAGCGCGGCCGGCGGCCATTCGCCTCGGTCAACTTCATCACCGCCCACGACGGCTTCACCCTGCGCGACGTGGTGTCCTACGACCACAAGCACAACGAGGCCAACGACGAGAACAACCAGGACGGCACCGACCACAACATCTCCTGGAATCACGGTTGCGAAGGCGAGACCGATGACCCGCAGATTCGCCAGCTGCGTCTGCAGCAGATGCGCAACATGCTGGCCACCCTGCTCTTCGCCCAGGGCACGCCGATGCTGCTGGCCGGCGACGAGTTCGGTCGCACCCAGCACGGCAACAACAACGCCTACTGCCAGGACAACGAGCTGAGCTGGGTCGACTGGGCCGTCGACGAGGAAGGCCAGGCGCTGATGGCGTTCTGCCAGCGCCTGATCGCCCTGCGCCGCAGCTACCCGATCCTGCGTCGCGGGCGTTTTCTGGTCGGCCACTACAACGAGGAGCTGGGTGTCAAGGACGTCACCTGGCTGGCCCCCGGCGGCGAGGAAATGACCGAGGCGCACTGGCACGATGGCGAGGCGCGCTGCATGGGCATGCTGCTCGACGGCCGCGCCCAGCCCACCGGCATCAAGCGCAGCGGCGCCGACGCGACTCTGCTGCTGCTGCTCAATGCCCATCACGACGGCCGCAGCTTCCAGCTGCCGGAGGTGGCTGGCGGCAAGCACTGGAGCTGCCTGATCGATACCCATCGCCCGGATGATGCCGGCGAGCCGCGCCTGCAGTTCGGCGCAAGCCTGGAGCTGGCCGGCCGCTCCCTGCAACTGTTGGAGCTGCAGCGCTGAAACCGCAGCCATGGATGGCTGGCCGAAAAATACCCTGAACCCTGCTTTCGTCCACCGACTCGAAAAACAAAGACGTCGGGCAAACCGTGGCGCCATTTTCGGCGCGCACGGTGGTGCCCTATGGCAGTTGGCTGGCCGTTATCCAGGCGCGCCGGCATCTGCCCGACAACGGGAGACGATCATGAAAGCAGTGGTATTCCACGATATCGGCGACATACGCCTGGACGACGTCGCAGAGCCCCAGGTGCTGGCCAGCACCGATGCGGTGATCCGCATCACCGCATCGGCCATCTGCGGCACCGACCTGCACTTCGTGCGTGGCACCGTCGGGGGCATGCGCAAGGGCACCATCCTCGGCCATGAGGCCGTGGGTATCGTCGAGGCGCTGGGCAGCGACGTGCGCAACCTGAACATCGGCGACCGCGTCGTGGTGCCCTCCACCATCGCCTGCGGCAACTGCAGCTATTGCCGCGCCGGCTACTACGCCCAGTGCGACGTGGCCAACCCCCACGGCAAGCAGGCCGGCACCTCCTTCTACGGCGGGCCGGAAATCACCGGC
>VFQR01001818.1_pt1 | contig 14870 bp, 12 predicted proteins | sample 3512321 | NCBI WGS metagenome assembly VFQR01 (sample SAMN10412374, study PRJNA504923) | tailings metagenome | isolation source: Relicate 3 Philex TSF1 revegetated site | place: Philippines: Tuba, Benguet | collected 2017-08-29
AGGCCACGTCGCCGTGCGCCTCCGAGGCGGCGGCCGCGAGCTCGGCCGTCGCACCGGATCGGGCATGGAACCATCGGAAGCGGCCTTCCCCGGAGCTGTGGTGTGCGAAACGACGCAGATCGGGCGACGGCGCGATCGTGCGCTCCCCCACGTGCACCTGCCCGTGGTCGGCCGTGATGGCCACCGCGGCGCCGGGCGGCAGGGCGGCGACGACGTCGGCCACGAGCCGGTCGGCCGCCACCAGCTCGGCGTCGTAGTGGTCACCGAAGCCGTACTCGTGGGCCACCTTGTCGACGCCGTCGTAGTAGGCGTAAACGAACCGCTCGCCCTCCAGCAGCAGCCGGCGGACCGTGACGGGCAGTGTGGACGGCATCCGCCACCCGAAGGCCCTCGTGCCCCGGAGGTGGGCGACGGAGAACGCGCTGCGCTCGAGGTCGGCCTTGCCCACGATCGGGACGTCCTCGCCGAGGAACGGGGTGAACGGCTGGAGCCGATCGGGCTCGTGGCTGCGCCGCGCGTCGGGGTGCTGCGCGGTGTTCCAGCGGAGCACGTTGAGGACCTCGCCGCCCACGTCCATCCGGTAGCCGATCAGGCCGTGCTCACCGGGCGTCAGGCCGGTGGTGATGGACGTGAGGGCGGTGGCGGTGGTGGTGGGAGCGACGGTCGTGATGGCTCCCCCCGCCATCGCCGCGAGGGTGGGCGCCAGGTGCCGGCGGGCCTGGAGCTGCTCCCAGCCGAGGCCGTCGACGACGAACAGCACCACCTGTCGGGCCCCCACCACCTCGGCCGGCACCCACTCGGGCATGGCCGCCGACCGGGGTGCGAGGAGGGCGGGCACCAGGCCGCGCACGTTGGCGCCGCCGTAGTCGGGGATGATCGGAGCGGACGACCCGCCGTTGTTCGCCACCGCCCACCAGTTGACCACACCGGGCCGCGCTCCACCACCCGGCCGGGTCCGGCGGACCTCCCGACGGGTGACGCCGCTCGCGCTCAGCCGCCGGCCGTGCCCGAAGGGGGGCGGGGGGCGACGTGCAGGCGCAGGCTGTAGAGGTCGAGCACGCTCGGCAGCGGGCGGGCCGGGTCGAGCCGCGGCCGCCCGAGCGCTCCGGTGTCCAGGCAGAAGGTGCGGCCCGGCAACAGGGCGGCGAGCATCGTGCTCCCCGTGAGCAGCACGATGTTCCGGCCCGTGCACATCGCCGGGCCGCCGCTGAACGGCACCAGCGGCCAGTCCTCCCGGTCGCGGCCTCCCACCCAGCGGTCCGGGTCGAACCGGTGTGCCGCGTCCACCCGGGTGTCGTCGCGGTGGAAGAACGGGGCGAAGACGAGCAGGCTCGTCCCGCTCGGCAGGCTGCCCGTCGGCCACGTGGTCGGGGCGGTGGTCTGGCGGAGGATCGCCGGGGTGGTCGGCCACAAGCGCAGCGTCTCGAGCATGCACCGCCGCAGGTGGTCGTACGCGTGCACCACTCCCCCGGCGCGAGCGGCCGCGTCCACCTCCTCGCGCGCGGCACGCTCGGCGTCCGGGTGGGTGGCCAGCACGGCCAGCGTGCGGAACGTGGTCATCCCGGCAGGGTCGAAGGCGAAGAGCCACTGCGGGATCTGCTGGACCCGCTCGTCGTGGTCGAGCCCGTCGACGTCGGCGAGCAGCGCGGCGAGGCTGCCGGGCTCGGCGGCCGCCACGTAGCGGGAGAGCCTGCCGAGGAACGACGCCATCACGTCGCGACGCCGGGGCGCGAGGTACGCCCAGTTGGCGCGGTGGCGCAGCGCGGCCAGCTCCTCGGTCAGGTCGTGGTCGTCGCGCGCTGCGTCGCCGAGCACCACCCGGCGGACCACCCGGAACCACGCCGGCCCGAACTGCTCCCACCGGAGCACACCGCCGGGATCCACCGTCGCGGCCAGCCGTGACGCCTCCTCGTGCACCACGCGCACGAACCGTTCGGCGCCGTGGTGGACCGGGAGGTCGTCGCGCAGCACGTGCTCGTTGCCCCGGCGCCGCGCCTCGCGCGCCGGACCGGACGAGATCAGGACGCCCTTCGGCTGGAAGTGCCCGAGGGCGGCGCGCTTCTCGGTGGTGGCGGTGGCGAAGGGCTCCGGGGTCTCCTCCAGCACGCGGTGCACGTCGTCGGGGTGCAGCACCAGGGCCATGCTGCGGAACGGGATCCGCAGCCGGACCGGGCCCCTGCCGTAGCGCTCCCGCAGCTCCCGCACCCGCTCCACGGCCGTGCGATCGGCATCGAGGCGCTCGCCCAACCAGACCACCTTCCGACGGCGGATGATCACCCCACGCTCCACGAGGGGCAGCAGCACCCGGCCGGCGATGCGCAGCGTGTCGACGGCCGTGGCCCGCGGCACCCGGGGCGAGGCGACGACCGTGCGCGGTGGGACGGTGGTCGTGCCGGTGCTCGCGGTCATGCTGGGCGCTCCTCCTCGGTGGTGGCCGATCCCGGTCGATACCCAGACCGGCCCTCGCGTAGCCCCCGCGACCCGTACGATGAGGGACGTGCGCGTGTCGAGCAAGGGTGACTATGCCTGCCGGGCCCTCCTGTCGCTCACGCTCCACGCCGGCGAGCCGGGGCCGACCAGCGTCCGCGACATCGCCGAGCGGACCGCCATCCCGCAGGCCTACCTCGAGCAGATCCTCCTCGCGCTGAAGGGTGCGGGGCTCGTGCGCTCGAAGCGCGGCGTGGGCGGTGGGTACGTGCTGGCCAGGCCGCCGGAGGAGATCCGGGTGAGCGAGGTGCTGGCCGCCGTGGACGGACCGATCTCCCTCGGCGACTTCGGCGAGCCCCACCAGGACGGCTCGTGCGACCACGAGGGCCAGTGCGTGCTCTACGCGATCTGGAAGCTGGCGGGCGAGCACATGCGCCACCTGCTCGAGGGCTTCACGCTCGCCCAGGTGGCCGAGGTGGCACGCGGCTCGGCGCCGTGGCCCGACCAGGCCTCCATGAACGCGAACGTGGCCGCCCGCTGACGCGGGCGGCCGGCTCAACCCTCGTCGCCGAGCGGAGCACCCAGGCCGTCGATCACCAGGCGGAGGTCGTCCGGCAACGGCGATCGGAACTCGAGCGGCTCGCCGGTGACAGGGTGATCGAAGCTCAGCGCCTCGGCGTGCAGGACCGGTCGCGGGGTCTCCACGCCGGCACGTGCGCCGCCGTACACCGGGTCGCCCACGACCGGGTGGCCGATCGCTGCCAGATGGACCCTGATCTGGTGCGTCCGCCCCGTCTCCAGCCGACACTCGAGCTCGGCCACCTCCACGTGGTCGGCGTAGGCGCGCAGCACGCGGTAGTGGGTGCGGGCGGCCTTGCCGTCGACCACCACGCCCATCCGCATCGGGTCGCGGTGGTCGCGCCCGATGGGCGCGTCGATCACACCCACCGGGTTGGCCGGCCGCCCCCACACGAGCGTGCGGTACCGGCGCCCGACGTCGCGCGCCGACAGCGCGGCGACGAGGACGTCGTAGGCCACCGGTGACCTCGCCACGACCAGCAGCCCTGACGTGCCGACGTCGAGGCGGTGGACGATGCCCGGCCGGTCGGGCTGGCCGACCCCCGCCAGCTCGGGGAACCGCGCCAGCAGCCCGTTGACGAGGGTTCCGGACGGGTTGCCGGCTCCGGGGTGGACCACCAGGCCGGGCTGCTTGTCGACGACGATCACGTCGTCGTCCACGTGGACGAGGTGCACCTCCACGGAGGCGTCCGGGCCGGGCAGCTCGGTGCGGGGCAGGTGGCCGAGGTCGACCACGAGGCGTTGGCCCTGGGCGAGGCGGACCTTGCCGCTCACCGCGGGTGCGCCGTCCACCTGCGCACCACCCGACGCGACGAGCGCGGCGGCGTCCGCGCGGCTGGCACCGGTGATCAGCGACACCACCCGGTCGAGTCGCTCCCCCGCCAGCGCTGCCGGGATCAGCTCCTCCACCACGGTGCCGTCGGGCTCGGGGACGTCCGCGGGGCCGACACCGCCGCTCGCGCTCACGGCGCGCTCCCCTCGTCGGGCGCCCCGACCCCACCGTCGTCGGGCGCCGCCGCCGGACGGGCCCTGGCCGGCACCAGTGCAGCCGTGGCGAACAGGACGGCCCCCACGGTCACGCCGATGTCGGCGATGTTGAAGATCGGCCACCACTGCAGGTCGATGAAGTCGACGACCGCGCCCTGGAGGAAGCCGTCGCCCCGGAACACCCGGTCGAGGAGGTTGCCGGCGGCGCCGCCGATCAGCATCCCGGCCGCCACGCGACCGGCACGGCTCTCCACATGGGCGCTCGAGACCACCAGCACGATCACCACGAGCACCGCGAGCAGGCCGATCACGGGGCCCAGGCCGCGGCCCCGTGAGAACGCCATCCCCGTGTTGAACGCGAGGTTCCACTGGAGCGTCCACACCACGTGGACGGGGTCGCCCCGGGTGAGCGAGCTCACCGCCCAGTGCTTCGTCAGCTGGTCGAGGACCACCACGACGAGCGCGACGAGCATGCTGGCGCCGGCCACGCGCGGCCGGAAGCGGGACGTCATGCGCGGTCGCCGGTCAGCGCTGCAGCGTCAGCGGCGGCCGATGCCGCCGACCTTCTCCTCGACGAGGACCGTGGCCCACGGGATGGCCTCGAGCCGCTCCCGGGGGATGGGCCGGCCCGACTGCACCGAGTACCCGTAGGTGCCGGTCCCGAGGCGCTCGAGCGCAGCGTCGATGTCGGCGATCATCAGCCGCGCCTGCGCCGACAGGGCGAGGTCGCGCTCGCGCTCCACCACCATGGTGTCGCCCTCGCCGCCCTCGTCGTCGAACTGGACGTCCCCCATCTCCTGCTCCTCGATGAGGGCGTTGGCCTCGTCCTCCAACCGGCGCGCCTGGCCGGTGAGCGCCTCCCGCTCGGAGAGCAGGCGGTCGCGCTGGGCGAGCAGGAACTTGGCGTCGAAGTCCTTGGTGTAGGCGACGCCCTCCTTCGTGCGCCCCTTCACGGCCGGCAGCGCCGAAGCGCCGGCACCAGCCTGGTCAGTGGCGGCCGCCGGCTTCTTCGCGGTGGCCCGCTTGGTGGCCTGCGCCGGCTGCTTGGCCGCGGCCGCGGCGCGCGTGGAGCCCTTCGTGGCCGCCTGCTTGCCCGATCCGGCGGTGCGCGGCGCCGGCGACCCGGCCGTCGCCTTCGCGGGCGCCTTGGCGGGCGCCTTCGCCGCGGCAGCCTTCGGCGTGGCCTTCGCAGCCGCCGCCTTCGCCTGGCCGCCCTTCGACCCCGACGGCTTCGACCCCGACGACTTCGCGGCGCTCGCCGTGGTCCCGCCCTTGCCGGCCGCCGGCTTCGCGGCGGCCTTCGCGGGCGCTGCCGACCTCGCCGCCGGCGCCTTGGCCCCCGCCGTCTTCGACCTGCCGCCCTTCGCCGTGGCGGCGGCCGACTTCGCGGTCGCTGCCTTCGGCGCCGTGCGGGACGTCGGGGCTGCCGGGCGCGGCGTCGATGCCTTCTTGGCGGTGGCCATGGGTGGCGACTCCTCCGTGGTCGGTGTGCTCCGCGGCGTGGGGCCGGGAACCGAGTGCCGGATGCTACCGCTCAGCCCGGCGCAGGGCGATGTGCACGGGCTCGCCGTCGAGGTCGACGGCGACGGCGCCCGCCGGCGCTTCGTCCTGCACGACGAGGCTGGTGGCCAGGGTCTCGGCGGCGAGGAAGGCCTGGTGGGCCTCGAGCTGGCGGCGCACCTCGGCCGGCATGCCGAGCACCAGCTCGATCCGGTCGGAGACGGCGAGGCCCGCCTCGCGCCGGGCCTGCTGCACCAGGCGGACGAGGTCGCGGGCGACGCCCTCGGCCTCGAGCTCGGGGGTCAGCTCCGTGTCGAGCACCACGACGCCGGCGCCGCCGGACAGCGACGTGCTCGCGCCGTCCCCGGCGACGACCAGGCGCAGCTGGTACTCGCCGGGCAGGAGCTCCACCCCGCCGGCCACCACGGTGTCGCCGTCCTGGTGCCAGTCGCCTGCCTTCACGGCCCGGATCACCTCCTGGGTCCTCCCGCCGAGGCGCGGCCCCAGCGCGGCCGGCACCACCTGCAGCTCGGAGGTGGCCACGGCGGCGACGTCCTCGGTCAGCTGGAGGTCCTTCACGTTCACCTCGTCGGCGATGACCGCGGCGAACGGCTGGAGCCGCTCGGCGCCTGGCACCGCCACCGTGAGCGCGCGCAGCGGCTGGCGGACCCGGCGCTGGTTCGACTTGCGCACCCGCAGCGTGGCCGAGCACACGTCGCGGGCCAGGTCCATGGTGGCCACCAGCTCGGGGTCGGCGGGCAGCTCGTCGGCCCCCGGCCAGTCGGTGAGGTGCACGCTGCGTTCGCCGGTGAGGCTGCGGTACACCGACTCGGTGGTGAGCGGCAGGAGCGGGGCGGCCACGCGGCACACCACGGCGAGCACCGTGTGCAGGGTGTCGATCGCCGCCTGCTCGCCCGCCCAGAACCGGTCGCGGCTGCGGCGCACGTACCAGTTGGTGAGCGCGTCGAGGAACGTGCGCAGCGTGGCGCAGGCGCCGAACAGGTCGTAGTCGTCGAGCTGGGCCGTCACGTCGGTGACCAGGTCGTGGGCCTTGGCCAGCACGTACCGGTCGAGGACGTCGGTGGAGTCGGTGCCGAACGTCCCGGTGCGGCCCTCGGCGTTCGCGTAGAGCGTGAGGAAGTACCACGTGTTCCACAGCGGCAGCAGCACCTGGCGGACGCTGTCGCGGATGCCGTCCTCGGTGACCGACAGGTCGGTGCCGCGCAGGATCGAGGAGCTGAGGAGGTACCACCGCATGGCGTCGCTGCCGTAGCGGTCGAACACCATCATCGGATCGGGGTAGTTCTTCAGGCTCTTCGACATCTTCAGCCCGTCGTCGCCGAGGTCGATGCTGTGGCTGACGCACGTGCGGAACGAGGGCCGGTCGAACAGGGCGGTGGCCAGCACGTGCAGCGTGTAGAACCAGCCGCGGGTCTGGCCGATGTACTCGACGATGAAGTCGCCCGGGTAGTGCTGCTCGAACCACTCGCGGTTCTCGAACGGGTAGTGCACCTGCGCGAACGGCATCGAGCCGGACTCGAACCAGCAGTCGAGCACCTCGGGCACGCGGCGCATCATCGACCGGCCGGTCGGGTCGTCGGGGTTGGGGCGGACGAGATCGTCCACGTACGGGCGGTGCAGGTCGGTGACGGCGACGCCGAAGTCCCGCTCGAGCTCCGCGAGCGAGCCGTACACGTCGATGCGCGGGTAGGTGGGGTCGTCGCTCTTCCACACCGGGATCGGCGACCCCCAGAACCGGTTGCGGCTGATGCTCCAGTCCCGGGCGTTCGCGAGCCACTTGCCGAAGCTGCCGTCCTTGATGTGCTCGGGCACCCAGCGGATCTGCTGGTTCAGCTCGAGCATGCGCTCCTTGATGGCCGTCACCTGCACGAACCACGAGCCGATGGCGCGGTAGACGAGAGGCTCGTCGCACCGCCAGCAGTGCGGGTAGGGGTGCAGGTACGAGTCGTGGCGCACCACCACGCCGCGCCGCTTCAGCTCCTTGATCACCTCGGGGTTGGCGTCGAACACGTGGAGCCCCGCCCACGGGGCCACCTCGGCGGTGTAGCGGCCGTGCTCGTCCATCGGCACGATCGTCGGGATCCCGACGGCGTTGCACACGTTCTGGTCGTCCTCGCCGTGGCCGGGCGACATGTGCACGACCCCCGTGCCGTCGTCGGTGCTGACGAAGTCGGCGGCGAGCACACGGAACGCGTTGGGCGTGTCGGTGAAGAACGGGAACAGCGGCTCGTACCCGCGCCCGACGAGGTCGGCGCCGGTGAGCGTGCCCACGCGGGTGGCGTCGGCCAGCTCCCGCTCGTACGCGTCGAGACGGGCCTCGGCGAGGATCCACCGGACGCCGTCCTCTTCCATCACCGCGTACTCGATGTCGGGGCCGACGGCGAGCGCGAGGTTGCTCGGCAGCGTCCACGGCGTGGTGGTCCACGCGAGGATGCGCTCGCCGGTGTCGAGCTGGAACGCGACCGTGAGCGCCGGGTCCTGGCGGTCGCGGTACACGTCGTCCATGCGCGTCTCGGTGTTGCTCAGCGGCGTCTCGCACCGCCAGCAGTACGCCAGCACTCGGTGACCCTCGTAGACGAGGCCCTTGTCCCACAGCGTCTTGAACGCCCACATGACGCTCTCCATGTACGGGAGGTCGAGCGTCTTGTAGTCGTTGGCGAAGTCGACCCAGCGGGCTTGGCGGGTGACGTAGCGGTGCCAGTCGTCGGTGAACCGCAGCACGCTCGTGCGGCACGCCTCGTTGAACTTGTCGATGCCGAAGCGCGTGATCTCCGGGTGGCCGCTGATGCCGAGCTCCTTCTCCGCCACCACCTCGGCGGGCAGGCCGTGGCAGTCCCAGCCGAAGCGGCGCTCGACCTTCTGGCCACGCATCGTGCGGTAGCGGGGGACGGCGTCCTTCACGAAGCCGGTGAGCAGATGGCCGTAGTGGGGCAGGCCGTTCGCGAAGGGAGGTCCGTCGTAGAAGACGTACTCCTCGGCGCCGTCGCGGGCCGAGACCGACGCCTGGAACGTGGCGTCACCGTCCCAGAAGGCGAGCACCTCGCGCTCCAGCTGCGGGAAGTGGGGATGCGGGTCGACGGCGGGATAGCCCATGGCGCGGTCAGGATACGGAGGACGGCCGGGCCTCCACCAGGACCCGCCGACCGACGGCGGGCGGGAGGCGGGGTCAGCGCGCCTCGGGGACCTCGGCGCCTCCGGCCGGGGTGGGGTCGCCGACCGGAGCGGCGAACTCGGAGCCGGCCGGCGGGGTGGCGTCCTCGGACGACGGCGCCTGGCCGTTGCTCGCGGACGGTGCCTCGGTCTCGGCCGTGTCGTCGCCGTCCGGATCGCCGGTGCCGGACGGCGCGTCGCCGCCGCTCGCGGAGGGCCGAGCCACGTCGGCCAGGCCTGCCGGCACCCGGTCGACCAGCTCGAGCAACGTGGACGCGGCCATCCGCACCCGCTCCCGCTGCGCGACCAGGTGCTGCTCCAGCTGGTCGAGGTCGATCACCAGCGCGTCGCGCCGGGCGGTGAGCCTGGCGACGTCCTGCTCGGCGCGGACGTGCTCCTCGTCGCGCACCCGCTGCACCTCCGACCTGGCCTCGTCGAGCATGGCCGAGACCTGCGCCTGCGCCGCGGCGAGGCGGTCGGCGGCCTGCGCTGCGGCGGCTTCACGCGCCGCCTCGGCGTCGGCCTCGGCGTGTCGGCGCATCTCCGCCGCCTCCGTGCGCGCCTCGGCGATCGTGGCGTCGGCCGTGCGCTGCGCGAGCAGCAGCGTGCGGCTGATCACCTCGGCCTCCTCCGACGGCGGCGCCGAGGCCGTGCCGGCCTGCGTGGCCTCCTGGAGCTTGGCGATGGCCGCCCGCGCCCGCGCCTCCATCGCCGTGGCCTGCTGCTGCGACGCCTCGAGCGCCGTCGACACCTCGACCAGGTACGACCGCACCTCGTCGGGGTCGTAGCCCCGCTTCACGGTCTTGAAGGTGGCGGCCGCGACCGCTTGCGGGCTCAGTTCCATGGCGTCATGCTAAACCGCCCGGCGAGGCGGGTGGTCACCCGCGGCGCCCGGAGCCCTCCTCACGGTGGTTGTCGCGGTGCTCGTCGCCGTGCGTGGCCCGGGAGCCGGCGGGCTTCAGGAGGTACACGCCGGTGGCGACCTTCTCCATGCTGCCGTTGAGCCCGTAGCAGAGCCCGCTCGCGAAGTCGATGAGCCGGCGCGACACCTCGCGCTCGGTGGCCTCCAGGTTGACGATCACCGGGAGGCCCTCTTTGAACTTGTCGGCGATCTCCTGGGCGGCGTCGAAGCGGCGGGGTCGGACCGTGTACGGGTCGGCGCTCATCGCAGGACCTCCTCGGGGAGCGACAGCGGCGCGCGACGACGTCATCGGGCGCGGGTGCACACCGGAGTCGTCGCCCGACGGCAGCGGACGACGCGGCTCGACGTCGCGGGTGGGGAAGCTGGGGCGCGACGGCACCGTGCGCACGGCCGCGTCGGTGTCGGCGTCGACGGCGCGCGGCGGGCGCGTGACCTGCTCGTCGTGGCGGGGCTGGCGGGGTCGGGCCGACCGTGGCTCGGGCTCGGGGCCGAGGTCGTAGTCGTCGTCGTAGGCGTCGTCGGGCCCGAGCCCGAGGTAGTCCATGGCCCTCTTCCAGATCGACATCCCAGCGTCCCTCCCTGGTGCGACGCTAGCTGATCGGCCACCTGGTCACGCGGACGCGTCGGGGCCGGTGGCGGGGCGGGCGCCGAACAGGGCGCTCCCCACGCGCACCTGCGTGGCGCCCTCCTGCACGGCCACCTCGAGGTCGGCCGTCATGCCCATGGAGCACACCGTGAGGCCGAGCCGGTCGACGAGAGCGCGGACCGCGCGGAACCCGGGCCTGGCCGCTTCGGGCCCGCCCTCCGTCGGTCCCACGGCCATCAGGCCGACGGGTCGCAGACCGAGGGAGGCGCAGCGCTCCACCAGCGCCGGCACCTCGTCCGGGGGGCACCCGCCCTTGCCGGGCTCGGCGCTCGTGCGCACCTGCACGAGGAGCTCCGCGCCGGGCGCCCGCCTGGCCAGCTCCGACGCCAGCGACACCCGGTCGACGGTCTCGTACACGTCGACCACGCCGGCGAGCTGGCGCACCTTGTTCGACTGCAGCTGGCCGATGAAGTGCACGGGCAGCGGGCTGCGCCCGCCCGGCAGCGCCGCCAGCTTGGCCACCAGCTCGCGCGCGTAGTTCTCGCCGATGGCGTCGGCGCCCGCGTCGGCGGCCGCGAGCACGGCCGACGGCGGGAAGGTCTTGGTGACGGCGACGACCCGCACGCCCGTGCCACCGGCCGCGGCGATGCGCCGGCGGACGACGGCGAGGCGCTCGGCCACCGCCGCCGCCTCGACGGTCATGCCGGCGGGGTGGTCACTTCAGGAACGAGGGCACGTCGAAGTCGTCGTCGCCCTCGAGCGGGTCGGCCTGCTCCTCGGCGAAGAGGTCCTTCAGCGTGGCCGCCGGCTTGGTCTCGACGGCCTTCAGCTGCGCCTTGCCGCCCGCCCCGGCATCCCAGCGGTCGAAGCCGGCGGCGATGACGGTGACCTTCACCTCGTCGCCCATCTCGTCGTCGATGACCGTGCCGAAGATGATGTTCGCGTCCTGGTGCGCGACGCCGTGGATGATCTCGGCGGCCGCGTTCATCTCGAACAAGCCCATGGCCGACGGCCCGGTGATGTTGAGCAGGATGCCGCGGGCGCCGTCGATCGCCGCTTCCAGCAGCGGGCTGGAGATGGCCGCCTTGGCCGCGGTGACGGCCCGGTTCTCGCCGCTGGCCTGGCCGATGCCCATGAGCGCGGAGCCCGCGCTGGAGAGGATCATCTTCACGTCGGCGAAGTCGGTGTTGATGAGGCCCGGCGTGGTGATGAGGTTGGTGATGCCGGACACGCCCTGCAGCAACACCTCGTCGGCCATCTTGAAGGCGTTCAACACGCTCGTCTTCTCGTTGGCGACGGTGAGGAGCCGGTCGTTCGGGATGACGATCAGCGTGTCGACCTTCTCCTTCAGCTTCTGCACCCCCGCATCGGCCTGCACGGCGCGGCGGCGGCCCTCGAAGCTGAAGGGCCGGGTGACCACGCCGATGGCCAGTGCGCCCATGCTGCGCGCCAGCTCGGCGATCACGGGCGCGGCGCCGGTGCCGGTGCCGCCACCCTCGCCGGCGGTGATGAACACCATGTCGGCGCCCTTGATCATCTCCTCGATCTCGTCCTTGTGCGACTCCGCGGCCGCGCGCCCCACCTCGGGGTCGCTCCCGGCGCCGAGCCCGCGCGTGAGGTCGCGGCCGATGTCGAGCTTCACGTCGGCGTCGCTCATGAGCAGCGCCTGGGCGTCGGTGTTCACGGCGATGAACTCGACGCCCTTCAGCCCCGCGTCGATCATCCGGTTGACGGCGTTGACGCCACCGCCACCCACGCCGATCACCTTGATGACGGCGAGATAGTTCTGGGGTGTGCCCGCCATCAGCGAGACCTCCGGGTGGTGTGGCATGAGCTGTGGATCATGGGTGGTCCGATCGTAACGACTGGGCGTCCGGCCTGCGGGATCAGTCTCTCACGGCGGCGGGCCGCGGCCGCGGAACCCGGTCGGAGGTGGCGTGAGCCGGCGCGGTCACGGCGCAGGGGTGAGGACCACCTCGTCGGTGGACACGTCGAGGCGGGCGACACCGGCGAGACCGTCGCGCACCTGCTGCAGCAGCCGGGCGAGCTTCGCGTCGAGGCGTTCGATGGTGCCGAGGCGGACCTCGACGTCGGGCCCTTCGGCCCCTTGTGCCGCGGCGTCGTCGGGCGGGCCGACCAGCACGAGACCGAGGTCCCCGGTGGTGGCGTCGACCGAGGCCGAGCGGGCGATGGCCCGCAGCTCCGCCGGCAGCGCCCCGACCAGCTGCGCCGCCTCGGCGAGCGGTCCCCCGGCCAGGGAGCCGGCCTCGAGGTCGGGGCCGGCGGCGTCCTGGCCTGCGCTCGAGAGCAGCACGAGCATGTAGTCGACCGGGCGGCCGTCGAGCACGTCGAGGACCCGCCCGTCGGCGTCGACGACGCGGAAGCGCTGGTCGGAGCCCTGGTAGGTGGCCAGCGGGTGCCGCTCGCGGATGTCGATCACCACCCGATGGGGGAAGTCGGTGCGCACGAAGGCCCGCTCCACCCAGGGGATCTGCTCGAGCGCCCGCTCGGCGCGCGTGGTGTCGACGAGCAGCACGGGCTCGCCCATCATCTCGTCGATCACCGCCTGCAGCTGCTCCCCGTTGCGCGACGACGTGTAGACCGCGCCGTGGACGTCGACGGTCTCCACGGCGAACAGCGAGGAGGCGAAGACGGCCAGCACGGCGACCGCGACCAGCACGACCGCGGCGATGGCCGCCGCCCACAGGAGGCGGCGGCGGCCCTTCGCCCGTTGGACCGAGGCCCGTCGCGCCTTGAGGCGGGGGTCCATCGCCGGCGACGGGAGCGCCACGGCGTCGAAGGCGCCGGAGGCCTCCAGCTCGTGGCCGATGACGATCGTGCCCCGCTCGGAGGGGTCGACGGCCGGTGGAGGCGGGCCCTGCCGGTCGGCGCGGGCCGTGCCGGCGGCGGGATCCGTGGCCTCGAGGTACATGGCGTCCGGCAGCTCGTCGTCGCCGCCGATGACGATCGTCCGCCGGGGCGCCGGCGCGGGCTCGGCCGGCAGCGGGGTGTCGGCTGGTGCCCCGGTCGGTGCGGTCGGCTCGCCGGTCGGTGCGGTCGGTTCCCCGGTCGGCGACCCGGCCGTGGACCCCGGAGCGTCCTCCGGGCCCGCGAAGGCGGCACGCAGCTCGTCGAGGACCGCCGGCGGCACGTGCTCGCCCTCGGGCGGCGTGGGCTCGCTCACCGGCTCGCTCACCTGACCGGGCTCCTCCCGGCGGCGCTCGCGCCCCACCGTCACCAGCGCACCGGCGCCACCGCGGCCTCGTGGGCGCGGTCGACGTCGTGCGGGTCCTCGAAGCCCACCAGGCGCACCTCGCTGCGCAGCAGGTGCCCCGTGGCGGCGGCCACGCGGTCGCGGACGAGCTCCATCAGCGCCCGCACGTCGGCCGCGGCGCCACCATCGTCGGCCTGGATGAAGTTGGCGTGCTTCTCGCTCACGTGCGCGCTGCCGAGGCGCAGGCCGCGCAGCCCGGCCGCCTCGATCAGCTCGCCGGCGCTCACCTCACCCGGCACGGGGTTGACGAACACCGAGCCGGCGTTCTGGCCGCCGGGCTGGTGCTCGCGGCGCCAGCGCACCACCTCGTCCAGCTCGGCCTCGCCCCGGGCCCGATCGCCCCGCACGAGCGCCAGCGTGGCCCGGAGGACGAGCTGGTGGTCGGCGAGCGACGAGCCGCGGAAGCGCAGCCCCAGCGCCGAGGCGGGCACCTCCCGGTGGTCGTCGCGCACCACGTCGAAGAGCTCGACCGCCACGAGCGAGGCGGCCATGTCCGAGCCGTGCCCGCCGGCGTTCATCCGCACCCCGCCGCCGACGGTGCCGGGCACGCCCACCGCCCACTCGAACCCGGCGAGCGATGCGGCGACGGTCCGTCGGGCGAGCACGGGAAGGGCGACCGCCCCGCCGGCGCGCACCTCGGTGCCGTCGATGTCGATGCCGAACGCGGCCCGGGTGAGGGAGACGGCGATGCCGGCGAACCCGCCGTCGGCGACGAGGAGGTTGCTCCCCCTGCCGACCACGAGCACCGGCAGGCCCGTCGCCGCGTGGGCCGCGGCGATCGCATGGAGGTCGTCGACCCCGTCCGGCCTGGCCAGCAGCGCGGCCGGCCCGCCCACCCGGTAGGTGGTGAGGGGCCCGAGGGGGACGTCGCGCTCGGCCTGCGGGCCGAGCAGCCTGGCCGCCGCCTCCACCCGCTCGCGCACCTCGGCCGACGGCGCCACCGGTGGCGGTGGGGTCATCGGCCGGCGCCGTCCAGCTCGGCCCGCCGTTCCAGCACCTCCGCCGGGAACGACGCGATGTCGCCACAGCCCATCGAGATGCACACGTCGCCCTCGCGGAGCTCCTTCGCCACCACGTCGACGAGGTCGGCGCGGTGCGGCAGCCACAGGACCCGCGTGCGCGGGTGGGCGTCGAGGACGGCGTCGACCACCAGCTTGCCGGTGACGCCGGGGATGGGGGTGGTGCCGCTCGCGTACACGTCGGTGATGACCACCACGTCGGCGTCGACGAAGGCGTCGGCGTACTCCGGCCACATGACGGCCATCCGGTTGAACCGGTTGGGCTGGAAGACCGCCACCACGCGCCTCCAGCCGTCACCGCTCTCCCGGGCGGCGCGCAGGACCGCGGCGATCTCGCCCGGCAGGTGGGCGTAGTCGTCCACGAGGGTGGCGCCGGCGACGCTGCCCCGCACGTCGAACCTGCGG
>VFQR01001819.1_pt1 | contig 14869 bp, 13 predicted proteins | sample 3512321 | NCBI WGS metagenome assembly VFQR01 (sample SAMN10412374, study PRJNA504923) | tailings metagenome | isolation source: Relicate 3 Philex TSF1 revegetated site | place: Philippines: Tuba, Benguet | collected 2017-08-29
GCATCCTTCCAGTCGATCTCCGCCGCGATGTTCGCCATGTTGAAGCCGTAAGGAGCCGATTCGGCAGCCGGCGCCGACTCGGCACGCCATCGAGAAGGGCCGCCGCCTGCACGTCGGCAGGTCGGCGGCCCTTTTCACCGTCGGGCTGGGGAGATTTGAACTCCCGACCCCTTGTCCCCCAGACAAGTGCGCTAACCAAGCTGCGCCACAGCCCGAGTCGGCCACCGATCCGGCGACCGGTCCCCGAGCCTACCGGACGACAGCAGCCCGGGGGCGTGCCAAACTCGTGGGGGTGTTCGCCGTGGTGGGGATCGTCGGCGCCGTCGTGCTCGTGCTGTCGCTCGTGTTCGATGACGTGCTCGAGGGGCTCGTGCCCGAGGCCGGCTGGATCTCGGGGCCCGTGCTCGGTGCCTTCGCGGCAGCGTTCGGCCTGGCGGGGTGGGTGACCGAGGCGACCTTCGACACCCCGTTCGTGGTGTCCGTGGTCGTCGCCGTCGCGGGCGGGCTGGCCCTCGCCGCGTTCACCGCCAGGGTCACCCTCGCGCTGATGCGCAGCCCCACCGACGCCACCCCCACCACGGTCGCCGCCATCGGCACCGAGGGCAGGGTGGTCACGCCCGTGCGCGCCGGCGGCCTCGGCGAGGTGGTGGTCCACCTCGGCGGTCAGCCGGTGAAGCTCACTGCCACGGCACAGGTCGACCTGGCGGTCAACACCCCCGTCACCGTGGTGGCCGCGGAGTCGCCCACCAAGGTCGTCGTCGAAGCGACGGAGACCTTCTGGTCGTGACCGTGCTCCTCCCTCGTCTCGTCGACCTCGTCCCCCACCTGCCCGCCGTCCCGGCCTCCGCGCCATCCGGAAAGGACCACCCATGAGCCCACTCGTCATCGGACTCCTCGCCCTGCTCGGCCTCGTCGTGCTGATCCTCCTGCTGCTGCTCTCGCGCATCAAGGTGGCCGGCCCGAACGAGGCGTTCATCGTCACCGGCCGCAAGGGCCGGCCGGTGACCAACCCGGAGACGGGCCGCGTCAGCACCGACCTGTCGGGCCAGAAGGTGGTCATGGGCGCCAGCGTGTTCGTCCTGCCCGTCATCCAGAAGCTGGCCGTCCTCGATCTGTCGTCGCGGCAGATCTCGGTGTCGGTCGGCTCCGCGGTGTCCGCGCAGGGCATCAAGTGCTCGCTCGAGGGTGTGGCCATCGTGAAGGTCGGCGGCACCGAGGACGCGGTCCGCGCCTCGGCTCAGCGATTCCTCGGCCAGCAGGTGGAGATCGAGTCCTTCACCCAGGAGGTGCTGGCCGGCTCGCTGCGGGCGATCGTCGGCCGCCTCTCGGTGGAGGAGATCGTCAAGGACCGCGCCGCCTTCGCCCGCGAGGTGGCCGAGGAGGCGGAGGCGTCGCTCACCAACCAGGGCCTCGTGCTCGACACGTTCCAGCTGCAGGACATCCAGACCGAGGGCAACTACCTGCGCGACCTCGGCCGGCCGGAGGCGGCCCGGGCGGAGAAGGAGGCGTCGATCGCCGAGGCCGTCGCCCGGCGTGAGGCGGAGCAGGCGCGGATCCAGGCCGAGGAGGAGATCGCCGTCGCCCAGCGTGCGCTCGAGCTGCGCCGCGCCGCCATCAGGGCCGAGACCGACGCCGCCGCGGCGGAGGCGGAAGCAGCCGGTCCGATCGCGAAGGCGGCGCGCGACCAGGAGGTGATCGCCGCTCAGGAGAAGGTGGCCGAGCGACAGGCGCTGTTGAAGGAGCGCCAGCTCGACACCGAGGTGCGCAAGCCCGCCGACGCCGAGCGCTACGCCATCGAGCAGCAGGCCGAGGCGCAGAAGTCGCGGGCCATCCGCGAGGCCGAGGGCGCGCGCGTCGCCGCCATCGAGGCTGCTCAGGCGCGGGCCGAGGAGAGCCGGTTGGTCGGTGCCGGCGAGCGGCAGCGCCGTGAAGAGCTGGCTCGCGCCGTGGAGCTGGAGGGCGTCGCCGAGGGCAACGCCGAGAAGGCGCGCCGTGAAGCGGTGGCCGCGGCCCTGCGCACCGAGGGCGAGGCCGAGGCCTCGGCGATCCTCGCCCGGGGTGAGGCTGAGGCGACCGCGATGCAGCGCCGGGCCGACGCGTACGAGCAGTACGGCCAGGCGGCGATCCTCGACCTCCTGTCCGACATGCTTCCGCAACTCGTGCGCGAGGCCTCGGCGCCGCTCGGGGCGATCGACCGGATGACCGTGATCTCCACGGACGGGGCGAGCGCCCTCACCCGCAACGTCACGGGCAACGTGGCGCAGGGGATGCAGCTGGCGAGCGACCTCCTGGGCGTGGACATCGCGTCGCTGTTCCGCCGGCTGGCGAGCAGCGACGGGGTGGCCGACGGCGACGCCCCTCAGCGCGACGTGCTGCCGGCGCCCGGCGGCTGAGCCCGACCCGACGGACCTCGCCGACCGGCGTCGCCCGGTTGAGCTGCGTCCGTTCGGGTACCTGTGGGGGCCATGGCCACCGCTGCACCGCGCCCGCGCAAGCCCCTCGGGGTGCACGGGCTCAGCAGGGCCGGCGTGTTCGCCTGGAGCATCATCGGCCTCCTCATCGTCATCTGGGTGGGGCTCCAGGTGCTCGACACGCTCCGCCTGGTGGTGGTCCCACTCGTCATCGCCCTCTTCCCGGCGGCGCTGCTCACCCCGATCTCCGACCGGCTGAAGCGGGCCGGGCTCCCGCCCGCGCTGGCCGCGTCCATCGTCGTGCTGGTCTTCCTCGGTCTGTTCCTCGGCGCGCTGGCCGCGCTGGTGTGGCTGATCGTCGACGAGCTCGGCAACATCGTCACCATCGTCCAGGACGCGTGGGACGACATCGTCGTGTGGGTCGACGACACGTTCGGCCAACGCCTCCCCGACGCGGCGGAGATCGCCGAGTGGTTCCGGCAGTGGGCCGGCAACCTCGGCAGCAACGCCACCGAGTTGGCCATGACCACGGTCGAGGTGATCAGCGGGATCCTCCTCGGGCTGATCGCGCTGTGGTTCTTCCTGAAGGACGGCGGCAGGTTCGCCCGCTTCGGGCTGCAGCTGACGCCGGAGCGCCACCGCGACGATGCGGCCGAGGTGGGCCGCAGGGTCTGGGCGACCCTCGGCGGCTACTTCCGCGGGCAGCTCATCGTCGCTGCCGTCGACGCGTTCTTCATCGGCCTCGGGTTGTTCCTCCTCGGCGTGCCCCTGGCAATGCCGCTCGCGATGCTGGTGTTCTTCGGCGGCCTGTTCCCCATCGTCGGCGCCTTCACGGCCGGCGCGGTCGCCGTGCTCGTCGCGCTGGCGCACGGCGGCATCGGCCTCGCCCTCGCCGTGCTGGCCCTGAACGTCGCCGTGCAGCAGCTGGAGGGCAACCTGCTCGAGCCCGTCATCGTCGGCAGGGCCACTCGCCTGCACCCGCTCGCCGTCCTCCTGTCGCTCACCGCCGGCGCCGTGACGCTGGGCATCCTCGGCGCGTTCCTCGCCGTGCCCATCACGGCCAGCATCGTCCGCGGCGCCAACTTCGTGCTCGCCCGCAACCCGCGCCTCGCGATCGAGCCCGAACACACCGAACCGGAGGACCCCGACCCGGAGGACCTCACGCGGCCGACGCCGCCCGACGTGGCCTATCCCGCCGACGTGTCCCCCGATCCCGATCCGGACGACCACGCCGACCGATGAACGCCGGCCGGTGAGCCGCGCCCTCGGCGATCAGCTGACGATGTCGACGATCCGCCACACGAGGTAGAGCGCGAGCATCACCATCAGCAGCTTGAAGTGCCACGGGGCGCGCACGTCGTCGACGTCGCCGTCGGGTCCGGCGGCGAGGCGCTTCAGGTCGAGGTCGCGGGCGGTGACGGTGGAGGCGGGCCGCGGCGCCTCGACCGTGCGCCCGCACGACGGGCACGTGCCGTCGGGGTTCATCGCCGACGGCGCCCAGTACTTCGCGCAGTCCTCGCACCAGGGCACGTCAGTCCGTCCGCTTCCTGATCCTCAGCTTGAGCGGCGTGCTCCCGAACCCGAACGCCTCCCGCAGCGACCGCTCGAGGTAGCGCACGTAGGTGGCCGGGAGCTCCCGGTTGACGAACAGCGTGAACGTGGGCGGGTCGGTGGCGCCCTGCATCGCGTAGAGCACCTTCACACCGTGGCCGGCCGGCTGGCGCTGCTGCGCGGCGGCGATCACCTTGTTGACGTCGCGTGTGGGCACCCGCCGGTGGTACTGGGTGATCGCCTCCTGGAGCAGGGGCCGCAGCTTGTGCACGCCCTTGCCCGTGAGCGCCGAGATCTTGAGCACCGGCGCGTCGCCGATGAAGTTGAGCTTGCGCTGCACCTCGGCCTGGACCTCCGCCCTGCGCTCGGCGTCGTCCACCAGCTCCCACTTGTTGAGCATCACCACGATGGGGCAGCCGGAGGCATCGACCCGCTCGGCGAGGCGCTGGTCCTGGCCGGTGACGCCCTCGGTGGCATCGACCACCAGCAGCGCGATGTCGGCGTCGTCGATGGCCCGCAGGGCGCGCACCATCGAGTAGTACTCCGCCGAGTCGTCGATCCGGCCGCGACGGCGCATGCCGGCCGTGTCGACGAACACGATCGGGCCGTCGGGGGTGTCGACGAGCGTGTCGATCGCGTCGCGGGTGGTCCCGGCCATGTCGTGCACCACCGAGCGGTCCTCGCCGACCAGGCGGTTGAACAGGGTGCTCTTGCCCACGTTCGGCCGTCCGACGATGGCCACCCGCGGGGGTGGCTGGTCCGCGGGGCTCCACAGCTGCTCGCCTCCCGCCTCGGCGGAGGACGGGTCGGCCGGGTCGTCGTCGCGCGGCACGCCGCCCGGCACGGCGGCGACGATCTCGTCGAGCAGGTCGCCCGCGCGCCTGCCGTGCAGCGCGCTCACCGGCACCGGATCTCCGAGGCCGAGCGCGAGGAACTCCCACCGCTCGCTCTCGCGCCGGTCGTTGTCGGCCTTGTTGGCCACCACCAGGATCGGGCGCCCGGTGCGGCGCAACCAGGTGCCGATGGCGGTGTCGTCGTCGGTGACGCCGGTGGAGCCGTCGACCACGAACAGCACGAGGTCGGCGGTGCGCACCGCGGCCTCCACCTGGCGGCTGACCTTCTCCTCGAGCGTGTCCCCGCCCGGCGACCAGCCGCCGGTGTCGACGATCGTGAACCGGTGCCCCAGCCACTCGGCCTCGGCCTCCTTGCGGTCGCGGGTGACGCCCGGGCGGTCCTCCACGATCGCCACCTGCTCGCCCACGATGCGGTTGAACAGCGTGCTCTTGCCCACGTTCGGGCGGCCGACGATGACGACGGTGGGCAGGCGGTCGGCCTCCTGCCCACCCGCGTCCGCGCTCATCGGCGTTCCAAGGCCGCGCGCAGGGAGCCGCCGTCGGTCGGCACCACCTCGACCGGGCGGGGGAGGTCGTCCACGGTGGTGCCGTCGAGGAACCGCCCCTCCGAGAGGCACACGTCGGGCAGGAGGTAGCGATGGCCGAACGGCTCCTCGGCGAGCACGCGGTGCAGGTCGGCGCCCACCATCAAGCCCGTGACGGCGGTGTTGCCACCGAAGAAGTCGTTGCGCACGGGCACCACGCGGACGTCGTCACGGCCGAGCCGCTCGACGAGCGGGGCGATCACCGCAGCGCCCATCTCACCGGTGAGGATGGCGGTCGGCGCGTCGCGTCGCGCACCGAGGCGGACGGTGGCCGGGGCCGCCACGGCGCGCGAGCCGGTGTACGCGGCCGGGTTGGGCGGAACGTCGACGGCGGCGAAGAAGCCCTGCCTCGGCCCGGTGGCCGCGCCGCCGGCGCCCTGCGGCCGGCCGTCGAACTCGAGCTCGAACGTGCGGGCCATGCCGATCCCGTCCTCGTGCATGGCGAACCCCTCGTAGGCCTCGGCGAGCGGGAAGGGCCGACCGGTCATGAGGTAGTACTCGTCAGCGGCGAACACCATCCTCCTGCCCAGCACGCGCAGGAACACGTCCTGCCAGTCGTGGACGGCGTCGAGGACGGCCTCCGCCTCGTCCGGGCGGTGCAGGCGCATGGAGTCCTCGGCGTTGAAGCGGCTGAGGCCGAGCGGCACCACCGCCACCGACTCGAGCTCCGGGTAGCGATCGAGCACGTCCGCGAGGGTGCGGTCGAGGGCGGCTCCGTCGTTCAGGCCCGGGCACAGCACGATCTGGCCGCGCACGGCGATGCCGTGGTCGAGCAGGGCCCGCAGCCAGCGCAGGCTCATACCACCGCGGGCGTTGCGGAGCATCCGCGCCCGGAGCTCGGGGTCGGTGGCGTGGATGCTGACGTGCAGCGGCGACAGGCGCTGGGTGACCACCCGTTCCAGGTCGGCCTCCGTGAACCGCGTGAGGGTGGTGAAGTTCCCGTACAGGAAGCTCAGCCGGTAGTCGTCGTCCTTCAGGTACAGGCTGCGGCGGAGGCCCTTCGGGAGCTGGTGGATGAAGCAGAACTCGCAGTGGTTGTCGCAGGTGCGGACCCGGTCGAACACCGCGCTCGACACCTCGGCGCCGAGCGGCTCGCCCGCCCTCTTGGCCACCGTCAGCGCACGGTCGAGCCCGCCGCGGCGCACGTCCAGCTCCACGTCGGCCTCGTCGACCAGGAACCGCCACTCGATGACGTCGCGCGGCACCTGCCCGTTGACGCTCAGCACCTCGTCACCCGGCTCGAGGCCGGCCCGGGCCGCGGCAGAGCCCGCGGACACGGCGACGACGAGCGGGGAGGACATGGCCATCCAGGCTACCGGCGGGGGCTCCACCGGTAGCCTGCCCCGGTGGACGTGGAACGGGTGCTGCTCGCCCAGCCGCGAGGCTTCTGCGCCGGGGTGGAGATGGCCATCAAGGCGCTGGCGTGGATGGTCCGCTCCTTCCCGGCGCCCGTCTACTGCTACCACGAGATCGTCCACAACCGCATCGTCGTCGAGCGCTTCGAGCGCCTCGGGGTGGTCTTCGTCGACGACATCGCCGACGTCCCGCCCGGCAGCCCGATCATGCTGTCCGCCCACGGCTCGGCGCCGGAGGTGGTGGCGGCGGCTCGCGAGCGGGGCAGCTACGTGGTCGACTCGGTCTGCCCGCTCGTCACCAAGGTGCACCACGAGGTGAAGGTCCGCGCGGGCAAGGGCTACCGCATCGTCTACGTCGGTCACGAGGGCCACGAGGAGGCGGTCGGGACGATGGCGGTCGCCCCGGACGCCATCAGCCGCGTGGAGTCCGTGGCCGAGGTCGAGGCGTTGCCGGCGTTCGAACAGCCGGTGGCGTTGCTGGCGCAGACCACCCTGTCGCACCGCGACTGGCGCGACGTGGCGGTCGCCGTCACGGCGAAGTACCCCGACGCGTGGACACCCGGGCGCAGCGACCTCTGCTTCGCCACCACCAACCGGCAGTCGGCGCTGATGTCGATCGCCGACCGGTGCGACGCCATCGTCGTGATCGGATCGGCGAACTCGTCGAACACCCGGGCCCTCGAGAAGCTGGCCGGTGAGGCGGGAGCCCGGCGCGTCCACCGGGTGAACCACGCCGGCGAGCTGCCGGACGACCTCACCGGCACCGTCGGCGTCACGGCCGGCGCCTCGGCGCCCGAGGAGCTGGTCGATGCGGTGATCGCGCGGCTGGCGCCGCGCCACGGCGTCGAGGTGGTGACGGTCACCGAGGAGGACGAGTACTTCCCGCCGCCGCGCAACATCCGCGAGCTGCAGGCCGTCACGGGATTGGCCGCCACCGTGCTCCTCGGCGGGGCACCGGCGGCCGCTCCGGTCTTCGACGACCGCGCCGTGGCGGCGAGCGACGTGCTCGCCGTCCTGGCCCGCTGACGGGAACCGCCCCTCAGGACACGCCGAGGCTGACCGGAACGAGCGCGAGCAGCTCGGCGAGGGTGATGTCGCGGGCGTCGGCTGGCACCTCCGGCGGCGTCACCTCGCCGAGGCCGGTGAGGTCGACGACGACGAAGGTCCCGACGACGGGCTCGCCGGGCTCCTCCTCGGCGCCGGGCAGCGGGGGCGGCAGCGTGCCTCCGGTGACGCCGCCCATGGGCGGCTGCCCGGTGGCGCCGGAGCCGGTCTCCGTGCGGATCCCGTCGGTGCCGCCGACGTTGTCGACCTGGCCCGCCTCCTGGCGTCCGCCGCCAGCGCCGGGCACGCCGCCCGTGTGGTCGGTGGGCGGAGGCGCCGTGTCGGGGGTGGCTCCGCCCGTGCCGGGCAGGCCGGTCCCGTCGCCGGTGCCCGCCGGGGGCGCCGTCGGGCTGGTGGCACCGGTGGCCTCCAGCCCCGCGAGGTTGTAGCCGAGCCGCGTCACCGTGGCGACGCCGTCGGTCTCCGACAGGCCGACCACCACGCGCAGCGACTCCACGCCGGTGCGCTCCGCGAGCGCTCCGAGGAACGGGTCGTCGATCGCAGCCAAGGGCAGGGTGAGCGATCGCTGCGTCGCGGTCCCGGCCTCGGGATCGAGCGTGACGGTGTTGCCGGTCGCGGGGATCACGGTGTCGCCGGTGGACGGGTCGATGTCGGCGCTCCCGGCCGGGTCGACCGCACCGGGTGGGCCCGGCTCGGGGTCGGTGGCCGGCCGCGGCGTGCCGGCGTCGCCGGTGCCCGGTTGGCCGGTGGCGCCGCCCGTGCCACCGTCGCCCTCGATGCCGGCGCCCGTGTCACCCATGCCGTCGTCGGTGCCCACGGTGCCGACGCCGGTGCCGTCGCCGGCGACCGTGCCGGTCGTCCGCTCGGGGTCGTCGAGGGGGAAGGTGGCCATGGGCACCGTGCCGTCGTCCATCGCCGCCGGCTCCGCGGCAGCGACGGCGCGCAGGACGGCGGCGGGATCGTGGAGCGCGACGAGCAGGTCGGACGGGAGGTCACCGGCCGTGGCCAGCTCCTCCGCGCCGATCCGGCCCCAGGTGCCGTCGTCGAGCTGGATGCGCACCTCGTCGGCGGTGACGAGCAGCTGGCGCGCCGGTCCGGTGTCGGCACCTCCGGGCGTGATCGTCACCGTGCGGGTGCCCTCCTCGAGGAGCGCCGTGCCCTCCACGAGCGCGGTGTCGACGTCGGCGCTCGCCGGGTCGGAGACGCGCAGGGAGTACGCGAGGCTGCCCGTCGCCAACGTCTGCTGGGCCGCCGTGGCCGGATCGACCGCGAGGGCCTCGTCGGGAGGCGGGGGCGGCACCGTGGTGGCGGCGGTGGTGCCGGACGTGACGGCGGTGATCTGCTGGCCGGGGTCCTGGCCGGCCGCGTCGGGGCGGTCGTCGCCGCACGCGGCAGCGACGAGGGTCAGCACGGGGGCGAGGGCGAGGAGGGGGTGACGACGCATCGAGTTCCTGTGGGGCGGGTCGCGTGGGGGTGGGGCACCGGCCGGCTGGCCGGAGCGGTTCCGTCGACCTACCCGCCGGCGATGCGCGCGAAGCCTCCGAGCGGGCCGGCCACCCGAAGGGGCCCGGTGGCGCGGCGCTACGGTGACCCGGTGCTCAGCCCCACCGTGGCCACCGTCCGGCTCGCCCTCCACGTGCTGGCGGCCACGGTGTGGGTGGGGGGTCAGGTGGCGCTGGCCGGAGTGCTCGGCACGCTCCGCGGCGCAGCGCCCGACGCCGTTCGACCCGTGGCCCGAGCCTTCGCTCGGATCGCGTGGCCGGCATACGTGGTGCTCGTCGCCACCGGGATCTGGAACCTGGTGGCCGTGGACGTGACCGCCACCGGTGCCGCGTACCAGCTGACGCTGGCGGTGAAGCTGCTCGCCGCCGTGGCGGCCGGAGCCGCTGCCGCTGTGCATTCCGTCGGCCGGGGCCGGGCGGCGCTCGCCGCGGGCGGGGCGGTGGCCCTGCTCGCCTCGATCGCCGCGTTGGCCCTCGGCGTCCTGCTGCGCAGCGGCAGCGGCTGATAGCCGTCACCGTGCGGGACGACCGGCGGGGTCAGCCGCCGGTGTCGGTCCCGGTCCCGGTACCGGTGTCGGTGTCGGTCCCGGTGTCGGTCCCCGTCCCGGTGCCGGTGTCGGTCCCGGTGCCGGTCCCGGTGCCGGTGTCGGTCCCGGTGCCCGTCCCGGTGTCGGTCCCGGTGCCGGTGTCGGTCCCGGTGTCAGTCCCGGTGTCGGTCCCGGTGTCGGTCCCGGTGCCGGGGCCCGTGTGGGCGAGCCCCAGCCACACGTTCAGCATGGCCAGGTCGGCCGCCGTGAGCATGCCGGTCGCCTCGGTGACGTCCGGGCCCTCGATCTCGCGGCCCTCGCCGAAGGCCTCGAGCTCGACCACCACGTACCGGGGCATCACGGTCGTGCCCGTTCCGGTGCCGGTGTCCGTGCCGGTCCCGGTGCCGGTGTCCGTGCCGGTGCCGGTGTCCGTGTCCGTGTCCGTGCTGGGGTCCGTGCCGGTGTCCGTGCCGGTCCCGGTGCCGGTGTCCGTGCCGGTGCCGGGGTCGGTCATGGCCCCGTCGCCGGTGAGGTCGTAGGCCACCCGCTCGATGCGGGCGTCGTCGTCGTCACCGTCCATCCAGACCAGCACGCGCAGGCTGTCCATGCCCGACTGCTCGCCGATCATGGCCACGAACGGGTCGTCCACCTGGTCCAGCGGCAGCGTCATCTGGTGGGCCATCTCGCCCCCCATGCCGCCGCCGGCTCCGGCACCGGTGTCCCCCGTGCCGGTGGCGGCGCCCGTGTCGCCGGCGTCGGCGCCCGGGCCTCCCGTCACCGTGCCACCGTGCTGTGCCACGGCGCGGAGGACAGCACCCGGGTCGTGCAGCGCCAGCAGCACGTCGAGGGAGAGCTGTGTCGGGCCCTCCTGCAGGTCGGCGAGGGCGATCTGCCCCCACTCGCCGCCGGTGGCCGTCCCGGTCGCGGTGCCGTCGTCCGTGCCAGCACCGGTCCCGGTCCCATCGTCCATGCCGGTCCCGTTGCCGTCGGTGCGCTCCATGTACAGGGTGTCGTCGACGATGACGATCTCGCGCTGGTCGCCGTCGGTGTCGAGGGTGATCATCCGGGCGCCGTCGGCGAAGCGGACGCTGCCGTCCACCTGCGTGCGCCCTTCCTCGTCGCCTTCGGTGCCGGGGCTCACGTCGGTGCCTCCGGCCATCATGCCGTCGTCGTCCTCGTAGGGCGAGGCCGCCGCCCGGACGGTGTAGTCGGCCGAGCCGTCGGCGATCGTCTGCTGGGCCGCCGTCTGCGGTGTGGCCGCCGTGGCGTCGTCGTCCTCGACCGTCGTCGTCGTCTCGCCCGGCGGTGCGGTCGCCCCGGGGGCGACGGTGGTGGTGGTGTCCGTGACGCCGGGGTCCGTGCCCGGCGCGTCGTCGTCGCCGCACGCTGGTGCGATCAGCACGAGCGCGGCCGCGAGGAAGAGGGGTCGAGTTCGCTTCATGGGGGGATGCCTCCGAGAACGGGACGTCCGTGCGACGTCCGGTGGTCGAAGGCGGGCGTACCCCCTGGCTCCCTGGAGAAAGCGGCACCCTGGGATGAAGTGCCGTTCACCCACCCCGCACGGGTGGCGAACGACGGTGAGCCGCCGTCAGTTGCGAGGCACCTGGCTCCACGGCTTGTCGCGGTCCACACGCACGTCGCCCGGCAGGCCCAGCACGCGCTCGCCGAGGATGTTCAGCATCACCTCGGTGGTGCCGCCCTCGATCGAGTTGGCCCGGCTGCGCAGGAACGCCTTCTGCAGCGTGTCGAAGCCCATCGCCGTCTCGGGGCGGATCATCTCGTAGCTGCCGTACAGCATCCCCTCGGCGCCGAGCAGGTCCATCACCTTCGCGTAGATGTCCTTGTTGAGGTTCGCCGAGGCCATCTTGCCGATCGAGCCCTCTGGGCCCGGGTCGCCCATCTTGCGCATCTGGTTGGCGCGGATGTTCGTCAAGCGGAGCACCTCCGCCCTGCTCCAGAGCTTCATCACCTCGTCACGGGTGGCCGCGTCCTTGCGCTCCTCCGGCAGCTTCGCCCACGTGGACGTGAGCGCCTGGATGGTGCCGGAGCCCTTCTGCGGGATGGTGCCGCCGATCGACACGCGCTCGTTCATGAGGGTGGTCAGCGACACGCGCCACCCGTCGCCCGGGTTGCCGAGCATCTCGCCGTCAGGGATGCGCACGTCGGTGAAGTACACCTCGTTGAACTCGGCCTCGCCCGTCATCTGCCGCAGAGGGCGGACCTCCACGCCCGGCGCCTGCATGTCGACCACGAAGGCCGTGAGGCCGGCGTGCTTCACCGCCTCCGGGTCGGTGCGCACCACCAGCAGGCCCCAGCGCGACAGGTGCGCGAGCGTGGTCCACACCTTCTGGCCGTTCACCACCCACTCCTCGCCGTCGCGCACGCCACGCGAGGACAGGCCGGCGAAGTCGGAGCCGGCACCTGGCTCGCTGAAGAGCTGGCACCAGATCTCCTCGCCGGTGAAGAGCGGCCGCAGGTAGCGGCGCTTCTGCTCCTCGCTCCCCCACACCACCACCGTGGGCCCGCACATGCCGTGGCCGATCGGGTTGCGGTACACGGGGTTCGGCGCACCCTCGGCGTAGATCCGCTCGTTGACGAGCTTCTGCAGCTTGGGGTTGAGGCCGAGGCCGCCGTGGCCCTCCGGGAAGTGCACCCACGCGAGGCCCAGGTCGAACTGCGCGCCGAGGAACTCCGTCGGCGGGGTCCGCTTCGGGGGGTGCTCGGCGAGCAGCTGGTCGACCAGCTCGCTCACCCGCTGCTCGTCGGCGGTCCGCGGCGATTCGGTGACGGTCATGGCCGCGACGCTAGTGGCGCGGTACAACCATCGACCACCCCGGGGAGGGCCCGCGTCGGGTGCGTCGGCCTGCCGCCGGTCACGCGTCCGCTTGCTCGTCGTCGCCCGAAGCGTCGAACCCCGCCGCCGCCAAGCGCTCGAGCAGCGCGTCGCGGACGCTCGTGCCGGGCTCGCGCGCCTTGTCACCCGTCACCCGCCAGCCGAGGCGGCTGGAGTAGAGCAGCGGCGGCTCGCGCAGGCGGTTCGCCCCCACCTCCACCACCCGCGCGAAGAACAGGTCGTGGTCGGCCATGCGCATCTGCTGGAAGATGCTGCAGCGCAGCCAGGCGATGCAGTCGACCACGACGGGCAGGGCGGTGCCGGGGATCGACTCGAGGTACTCCTCCGCGATGTAGCGGAACTTGCGGCCGGGGTAGCTGAAGTACTGCCCCACGCCCACCTGGTCGCCGGCGAGGATCGACACGGCGAACTCGCCGCTCGCCACCATCAGCGGGTGGGTGTCGTGCTTGGGCGAGACGCTGGAGAGCACGATCGGCTCCTCGAAGCTGACCTGCGTCACCCAGTGGCTGCAGAACGCCCGGGTGACGCCATCGTGGTGCGCGCCCACCACCTCGACGCCCTTGATCATCTGGCCGAGGCAGCGCTTCAGGGCGGGATCGATCATCCGTCGAGTATGGCCGCGCCCCGGGCCACGCCCTAGTTGAGCGGGCGCACCCACCGAGCGTGCTCGCCCGACTCGTGCACCAGCTCGGCGAAGGCGCCGCGCATCACCGAGAGCGCGTACATCGCCCGCACGTCGCTCTGGCGGAACAGGGGGCGGAGGTTGTTGAGCATGCGGATCAGCAGCGTCCGCTCCGACACCGGCAGCAGGTACAGCTCGTCGAAGGGCGGCTGGTCCCCGACGAGCCGGTGCCACGCGGCCACCAGGCCGCTGCGGTCGTACAGCGCGCCGTCGTGGAACGGGTCGCCGTAGACGTCGTGCCCGCCGTCGCGCACGAGGAAGTGCCCGGGCAGGCCGATGCCGACGACGGGCACGCCGGCACGCCGGCCCACCTCCATCGCTACCACGGACAGCGTGATCGGCAGGCCCACGCCCCGCTCGAGCACCGCGTCGACGAAGGAGTTGCGCGGGTCGTAGTAGTGCTCTCGGTCGCCGGTGAGCCGACCGCGCAGGGCCGCCAGCACCCCACGCAGCGACGAGTCGTCCACCATCGCGGCGAGGCGATCGAGCTCCGACTCGACCTCCGCCGTCCGGTCGACGCCGGTGAAGGCGGCGGCCATCAGGGCGCAGGCGCGGTCGAGCTGGAGCCGGTGCGGCGGCCCGTTGACGAGCGCCGCGAAGGCGGCCGCCGCGTCGCTCGCCGGGTCCATGGGTGCACGGTACCGTCGACTACCTTGCCCGGCCATGTACCCGGGTGCGCACCTCGACACGCTCGCCGACAAGCCCGCGCTGGTCATGGCCGGATCCGGCTTCACACAGACCTTCGCGGAGCTGGACGCGGCGGCCAACCGCGTCAGCCACCTGCTCCGTGCGTCGGGGGTGCGTCCCGGCGACCACGTCGCCATCTGCATGGAGAACCACGACCGGTACTTCGAGATCGTGTGGGGCTGCCACTACGCCGGGGCGGTGTACACGGCCTGCTCGAGCCGCCTCACCAGCGCCGAGCTCGCCTACATCCTCGAGGACTCGCAGGCCAAGGTGTTCTTCACCTCGAAGTACAAGGCCGACCAGGCCGCCGAGATCGTCCCGGACACGCCGGGCGTGCAGCTCCGGCTGATGGTGGACGGCACCATCGAGGGGCACGAGAGCTACGAGCAGGCCGTCGCGGCGCAGCCGGCCACGCCCCTCGACGAGCAGCGCCTCGCCGGCACCGACATGCTCTACTCGTCGGGCACCACCGGCAAGCCGAAGGGGGTGACCCGCCCGTTCGTCGAGCAGCCCCTCGAGGAGACGGCCGGCTCCGTCGCCCCGTTGCTCCAACTCCTGTTCGGGGTCACGCAGGAGAGCATCTACCTGTCCCCCGCTCCGCTCTACCACGCCGCTCCCCTGCGCTTCTCGATGTCCGCCCAGGCCGTCGGGTGCACGGTGGTGGCCATGGAGCACTTCGACGCCGAGCAGTACCTCGCCCTCGTGGAGCGGCACCGGGTGACGCACAGCCAGGTGGTGCCGACGATGTTCGTGCGCATGCTCAAGCTGCCCGAGGAGGTGCGGGCCCGCTACGACGT
>VFQR01001821.1_pt1 | contig 14852 bp, 6 predicted proteins | sample 3512321 | NCBI WGS metagenome assembly VFQR01 (sample SAMN10412374, study PRJNA504923) | tailings metagenome | isolation source: Relicate 3 Philex TSF1 revegetated site | place: Philippines: Tuba, Benguet | collected 2017-08-29
ACGTGACTTTTAATCATGGGGTCGAGGGTTCGATTCCCTCCCGGCTCACCACCCCTCGGAATTTGTAAATTTCTTCAAATACTTAAGAATAGTGGGACAGCAATCCTGCGGAACGGTGGGACAATCAGTTCATTTTTTGTCTCGCCTCGGTAGGTGGATTGCTCCTTCGGCAAGGCGCTTACGCTCTGCTGCTTTCGTGTAACGCTCCGCCTCTTTCAGAGAGAGCCATCCGAAGATTGACATGAGCTGGTGAGGCGTGGCGCCGTTCTCGGCAGCGATCGTCGCGCCGGCCTTGCGGAGCCCGTGAGCGGAGCACTGCGGCAAGCTCGCCTCGTCACACCACTCACGAAACTTGTTTCCGAACCCGGCGTCGGCAAATGGCATTCCGTACGTCGTAACGATGTACGTCAGGTCTCCGGTCGACGATTGTCGAATGATCTCTTCCAGCTCAGGTAAGATCGGGAGTTCGATGTCGACCGGATGTCGATTCCGGTTCTTCCATTGGCGAAATTTGAACCATCCGTCTCGAGCGTGCTGACGGCAGTGGAATGGGTTGCGTGGCCTGCAAAGGGCGGTTGAGCGGACGTAGCCGGCGCTTGAGGTCTTCTCACTTAAACCGGTCAATCGAGCAGGGTCTCGGGTGGTCCCCTCAGTGTGCTCAAATCCTCGCGGAGTCTCGATTAAAGGGGAAATGTAATCACGAACGCTCTTTTTGAGTACGACGTCCACTGATATTGTGTCCGTAGAGGTCTTTTGGGGTCTTGCAAGCTGGGGTCCGACTCGGGGGAATTATGCATAAGGCATCTCGGTTTGTGTGCTCAGTGTTGGGGCTGATGCCTTGCCAAGTGTTGGCACACTCTTTGGGCAGCAGAGCAGGTGATCTTACTCCGCCAATGAAAGCGGCCTTTGAAGAGATGAAAGATCTCAAGGGCGAGTTTTCGGACCAGATGTATGCCGTTCGCGGCGTCGTGGAACAGTTCAACACCTGGCCAACGGACAAGCCTGTTCGGATCTGTTTCCTGAGCGGCAGTCGCGCGTTGAAGCAAGTCTTTGTCGACGTGGCCCCTCGATGGGTCGAAGGCACTTCATTGCGATTGGATTTTGGATCGGCGCCTGAATATAGGAAATGCGACGCCGCCAAGCCGGTTGAAATCAGAGTTTCGTTCCAATTCGGTGGGCATTGGTCCTTCGTGGGAACCGATAGCCTGAAGTACAATCTGACCCGGCAATCGCTCAATGTGGACTTTGCCGCGGCGGGAGAAGTTGGGTCCGAGCAGCGCGCGGAGTTGGAAAGCATCATCCTCCACGAGATGGGTCACGCGCTGGGGCTTCAACATGAGCACCAAAGTCCGGAAGCAAAGTGCGAGGAAGAATTCAACTGGCCGCAGATCTACGACCGATACGGCAGTTCATCCGGATGGACCAAGGAACAAATCGATTTCAATTTTAAAACTCTCGTAGCCTCTGACAGAATCCTGCTTACCGCATACGATCGTCAGTCGATCATGCATTACTATTTCGAGCCCTGGATGTTTGTCACCGGCGAGAAATCCAAATGTTATGTTCATCACAACAAGGTTCTGTCCGAGGGCGATAAGTCGGTCCTCCGGTCCATTTATCCTCCGCAGGTTGCATCCGATGATAGTCTGCTGCAAGACCGGGCAAACAGTGCAAGCGAAGTTCTCGCGAGCTTGAGTCTTACGGTCGAGCAACTGGGCCGTGTCGGTCGCGAGCTTGCTGAACGCCTTGCTGCGCGTGGTCGGAAGGCGGCGCTCGAATTCAAGCTCGGTGGCGACGCTCGGTCTTTTCAAGAGCCGGCTCTGCAACCCTGCGGACCTTCAAGCGCAAAAAATAATGTGGTGTGCAATGTGTCTACCGATGGTTCCGGGCTGCGGATCAGCGTCGGGCAGTAGAGAGTGGACCAATTGGCGTGCGAGTGCTGGGTCGCAAGATGAATTGGAAGAGTGCGTGCGTCATCTTCGCTTTCGTTTACATTGCTTTTGATCCTGCAGCGGCGCGGGCTCAGGCCGAGGATCAAATTCCTGCGGCGGCAATCGTAGATGAGAGGTTTTCGGAAGTAGGGCCATTTTTTCCTAAAGGGCGAAGCGAGTTCATTGGCGTTGGAAGAGTGTCGAACGCGGCCGGCCCCTCGCACGAAATCATCACGTTTGATGTCGGCGGGACGATCAAGGTCGTCGGTCCATTGGACGCGCCCCGGGGAGCACTCGCTCGGTCCATTCGAATAGCCGGGTCGACGGCGCTGCCGGACGGCGGGTTTATCTTGGTAGGATCGGCGCTGTTAGAGAGCAAAAAAGCAAATCGCCATGCGGGTTGGGCCGCTCGCATCGGATCAGATGGTGGGCTGGTCTGGAACAGAACGTGGGAGGCGGAGCCAACAGTCGAGCTTAGCGAGGTTTTTAGATTTGCGCTGGTGATGAATGACGATTTGCTTCTCCTTGGGGGAAGCATGGCTGAAGGCGAGCATTGCTCTGCGCGTTCACAAGGGGTTCTGTTCCCCGTGGACCTGGGCGGGGGCAATCCGGTTGGCGAGCGCTCGATCGTTTCTACAAAATCATCACTTATTTTGGTTGACGGTAAGGTGCTGCCAACGGGGCATTTGTTCTTGGCGGGCTGGGAGCGGTACTCGGCGCTTCTGGGGTTCACGTGTGAGAAGAAGCTATGGCTGGCAACGGCTGACACGACGGCGCAGATCCGCTCAAGCCGGGTGCTTGATGTGTCGAGTTCCGACGATTCCTTGTTCACCTCGGTCGAGGGTGCTCACTCTGTCACAGTCGCGGCGAACGCTCAGCGCGGCGGAATAACGAAATCTGCCCGCACACTAATGTACACGTTGGATCTCCCAAATCTGCGAGTTCTTGATGCGCAGTATGTCGGCGGCGGCCGCGGATTGGTCTCCGGCAAGACGCTGAAGGCGGGTGATACGCGCTATCATGTTGTGACCAAGTCCAGAACCGCGCCGGCCGCGAAGGGCATTGAGGCTCGGCTGTCGGGTGGCGTTGGCTCCTGCAATGCCGAGTATCGGATTTCGGCAAAGGCAGAAGGGGAGATGGATTTCGCCGGTCTGGCGGGTAATCGCCCGCAGTCTCTGATCGCGTACGGTAGCCTCCAATCCAGCCTCGGCGCCCCGAAGGCTTGGCTTGCGGATCTGGCGGCAACGCCGACGCCTGAAATTGGCCAAGTCGGCAAAAATTACGCGAGGTCTTGGCTTGCCGACCTCGAGTTTCACAATGGGAAATACACATTCGAGGTTGTTGAACAGGGACGCTACGCCTTTGTGGCCCGTCAATTTGATGGCGATGTCGACCTTTATCTAATGGAACAAGATGGACGGGTGGTTGCCGCGTCCGACAATCTAGGGCCGGCCGCGGAGTATCTCGTCGCTGATCTTGGACCCGGGACGTATAAGCTAGTGGTTGCGGGTCGGACCGTAAACCCGAGCGCGATGGTCTCGATCCGAGCAGTAGATCCCGGCGCGAGTGTCGGCAATCGGCCTTTCGAGTGGGATGACGAGACGTTTTGGGAAGCTTTGGAGGTGCTAGGATATCGCAGCTCACCGGAGTCCTTTGGGTCGTCGGAACAGCCGCGGGCGCTTACTGCATTTCTTGCGTCGAGGTGCGGCGCAATGGATGCCTCGGTACCGCCGATCCTCTTCGCCGCTGCTGGCCGTCGCATCGCACATGAAGCTCGCGAGACAGAGCGCGAGGCGCCTAGCTCCGAAGATGCGCCCAAAGGCAGCGTGATTGGGGAATTGGAACAAGAAAAGCACACCATTGGCTCATTAAAAGTGAAGCCGAAGCAGAATGCGCCGGGCGTGTCGGTGTCGCGGATCGAGCTGAATGTGGGTGAGGTCATAACTGCGGAAATCTCCGCTGATGCCTCCAGCACGGGCAATCTATCCGTCCCGCTTGACCGGGTTCAGCGCAAGATCGCCTGGACCAACCATCGGCAGGATAAACTATTCGCGGATGTCAGCGGGCGCAGGACGCACATTTTTGGTGGCATCGAGAATGATCGCGGTGCGATTGCCTACGGCTTACTGGGATCGGCACAATCTCTTTTTGGAGCTAGCGAGCCGCTGCACCTCGTGCTCGGAGATCGGGTGCGCGAGGTCGACAGTGACTCGGCGGAAGCGTCCGGTGAGCAGGACTCCGCATGGACGACCGCGCTGTGGAAAGGAAATGAAAAGGGAAAGAAGAGTGAAGCCGCGTTCTCGTGGCCCTTGAAAGGGGGAAAAGTCGTGGAAACCTTTTCTGCCAACGGAAAGGGAATTCGCCTAGAAGGGAAAAATAGCCAGAAGGTGCTGGCGACCGCTGATGGTCGTGTTCTCTTCTCGGGCAAGACTGACAAGGGGCTGGGGTCCGTCGTCATTGTTCAGCATGAGAACTCATATACGTCCGTCTACGCCGAGACTGAGAACGTGTTGGTGAAGACTGGCGAGCTCGTAACGCGGGATCAGGAAATTGCCGTTGTCCGGAGCGCGGACTCGAACGAAAAGGCGCGTATCTATGTGGAGGTGAGGCTCGACAACAAGACCGTCGATCCTGTCGAGCTGTTCAACGGCAAAATGCCGGAGAAGTCGAACGAGTCAGCGGATAGCGCGGAAAAGGTGCGCGAGGATAAGGACAAGAAGCAGGAAGCGACCGCCAAGCCCGATGAAGAGGATAAGCCTGATCGGGCGAGGGACGGTTCGGGTCAGCTTCGATGGCCGCTCCGCGGGAAGATCATCAGCACGTTCGGTCCACGTCCGGATGGAACGCACAATGACGGCGTAAATGTCGCGGCGCCGATGGGCTCTGACATCAAAGCTGCGGATGCGGGCGTGATAGCTTACGCCGGCGATGAGCTCAAGGGCTACGGTAATCTGACGTTGATCCGTCACGACAACGGTTGGGTGACCGCTTACGCGCACGCCGACGAACTTTTGGTCAAGCGCGGCGATCGCATCAAGCGCGGGCAGGTCATTGCGAAAGTTGGGCGTTCCGGCCAAGTTGACCAGCCGCAGCTTCATTTCGAACTCAGGCAGGGTCAGAAGCCTGTCGACCCGTTGCCGTTTCTCGGCGAATAGCGCGATTCTGCTAACGAGGCGTCGTAGACTTGCGCGTATCTGTCAGCCAGAAGGCTGTCTCCGCAGTGGCTCCGCGCGCATCGATGACGCGTGCCGTGACAGCGCCCTCTCCGACCACCGGCCATTGAAATTGACGCTCGTTGCTAGCTTCACTGCTGAGGGTGCCGCCAATGATCCACCGATAAGGCGGCACACCGCCTGAAATCGAAAACGGGAGTTTGTATCCTCGCGACCCGAGCTCTGCGATATCCAGACTGGCGCCGTCCCTCGGGAAAGATATGCGAAATGAACTTTCGGAGTGTAGGGGCGGAGCTAGCCGCTGGAGGCGTGGCGGAAGTTCTCGCCAGTCGGCAAGAATTGAATTTTGTGGGCGCTCGCCTCCGACACCGACGCTCGGTATCGGCAGCAGATCGAAAGTTCGAAACAGCAAGGGTGCTGCGCCCTTGGCGCCTGTCAATTCGTCGTTCGGATTGGAGTCGGGGCGGCCGATCCAGATCCCGACGGTGTGGTCGCTGTCGAAGCCGACTGCCCAAGAATCGCGGAAGCCGTAGGAAGTTCCAGTTTTGTAGGCGAGACGCCGCTGGCCATCCTGCGATCGCCTGGTCACATAGCCTTCGGGTTCCGGCATTTCCGACAGGATATCCCGCACCGCCCATGCTGCCGGCTTTCCCATTAGGTAGCGAGGCTGAGAGAGAGGCTCGTCGGCAACGAACCGCAAATCCCGCACGGCCCCTCCGTTCGGAAAGCTCGCGTAGAGCTTGGTTAGGCTCTCGAGGCTGATGCCGCCGCCCCCTAGTCCAATCGCCAGCCCGGCACGGTGGGCAAGCCCGGGAACGTGGTAGATAATGCCGGCATTTTTTAATGAGGCCAGGAGTTGGGCTGGGCCTAGTTGTTGAAGGACTGATACCGCGACCGTGTTCACGGAACGTACAAGGGCTTTTCTGATAGTCACGTCGCCGTCAAAGCCCAGCGTAAAATTCGACGGCTCATAGTCGCCGTAGGCCCGCGGAACATCGGTGACGACGGTCTCGGGATGAACGATCAAACGGTCGAATGCCAGACCATAAATGATAGGCTTCAATGTCGATCCTGGCGACCGATACGCTCGGGCGAGATCCATGCTGCCGGCGCGCGTTGCATCGAGGTAATCTATCCCTCCCGTCCAGGCTCGGACCGCAAGATCGCGGTTTCTCACCACGACAACCGCGATACTGGCTTGTGGGGCCAAAGATTTGGCGGAACTGGCAGCGAGCGCTTCAATACGCTCCTGGAGATCGCGGTCGACGAGAGTGCGGATTTCCTTGGCTGAGGGGCTCATCGTATGCAGCCGATCAGCGAGATGTCGTGCGAGCGTCAACGGTGAGCGGCGCGCTGCTGGAGAAACGCGTGCCTCCGCCTGTGGCCGTCTTATGTGCTGACCAAGTATCCTTTGGCCCGCCGCAATAGCGTGTGTGTTAAATCGATCCGGGCGTCTGCGCTCCGGGGCTTGTGGCAGCGCAACCAGCGTTGCGATCTCGGCGACATCGAGCTCAATGGGTTTTCGACCGAAGTAGGTCAGACTCGCGGCTCGCACGCCTTCAATATTCGCCCCGAAGGGAGCGAGCGTGAGATACATGGTAAGGATCTGGTCCTTTGAATAGCGCAGCTCCATCGCGCGCGCCATCAGGACCTGAACTACTTTTCCGGACAGAGACCGGTCTCGCCAGCCGAGAAGCCGGCACAATTGCATGGTGATTGTAGATGCCCCAGATCGGGCTCGGCCATGCATGACGGCATCCAGGATTGCGCGTCCTAGTGCAAGCACGTCGTAGCCGGGGTGTGAGAAGAAACGGGCGTCCTCGACAGCCAGGATTAGGTTGAGATGCTCTTGCTTGAGGTCCGGCGCGGCTGTCGGTAGGCGGAGATAGCCGTCGGCGCTGAGATAAGCGTGCAACAACTGACCATCTTCGTCTGTGACGATTTGAGATAGCTTTTCAAAGCGGGAAATGTCGGGAGGTCGCATAGCCCTGGCGGCGATCTCGATGGCGACAAGTGGTAGAACGGCCAGAGCCGCGCTCGCGCCAACAAGAGCGACGCCCCACCTCCGCATGCGTTTCACGGCACGGATCCGACGATCAGGCTTTGTCCGCCGCTGGTCGAGATAGATACTCGATCAGGCTTTCTCAGGTCTTCGACGGTCGTTGCGGGAAGTGCCAGTCGCCCTTTGAGGGTCGGCCTCACCGCGTAGGCAATGCGGAACATGCCGTGGTCGGTTTCCCGTTCGCTGGGGCGGACGATGGCGACATAGCGGTCGTCAAGCGCCTGCGCGTAATAAAGCCTTCCCAACCCGTGGCCGATGATTTGCTCAAGGCGCGGATTTGCTCTGGCCGCCTCGAATGCGCTCTTGGAGGCTACCTCTACGCCTGCAGGCAGATAGTCGCTTACAACCAGCTCATTCAGTTTTTGCTTCGGTGAATCTTCGTCGGAAGTATCGGCTTTGCTCTGCGCGCCGGCCGGCTGGCTCTTGCCTTCCAGTACGACGAAATAAAGCGTGTTTTGTTTGAGTTTCGGTTCGTCACCGCTGATCTCGGCGCCATTCTCGTCGATGATACGCCTTTTAACTGAAAGGTCGGCATCGTCTGCCTGAGGGGGCTGGGCAGGGGTGGATCGCCTCAGGAAAATTGTGGCCGATACAGCCCCGTTGCTTTGATTGATCGCTCGTAAGCGGCCATTGACCAGCAGGTCAGGGGTGATGAATTTCGTGCTGACTTCATCAGCGTTGCGCGTTTCGACCTGGTCGTTGGCTTGCACGTCTCCGTCGAGAATTTCCACCTCCACGTTTCCGTTCAGCTTGGGATCCTTTTTCGACGTTACAGTGTTTGCGAGCCACGCGTCGGCGGAAGGAGCCAGCGGACCGGCTTTGTCACGTCGACGATTGATAAAGTCTTGCAGGGTGGATTCGATTACGGAATCCGGCGCGTCGGCTCGCGACAGGAAGGCGAGGTACATGGCAGTGCGTTGATCGGCATCCAGTAAGCCGATGCTGTTCGGCTGCGCGTCGGAGGGGGCGTGAGGAAGATTTGTCAGGATCAACTTAGCTGTATCGGTTCGTCCGAAGGCAAAAGAGGCGGCAGCGATTATAACGCGCTCGAGCGCCCCGGCGCGGTCTGTGTAGCAGGTTTCGCGGAGCTGTGCGATGTCATCGTCCGTAAGTGCTCCGGCCTTCGCCAGAACATAGCCCGCATAGAGAACGGGAAGACGGCATATGTCAGATGAGACGGTGTCGAGGAGGCGGTTCGTGAATGCCGTCCGAAATTCGCTTGTCATGATTTCGATGGCGCGGGCTAGTGGGCGGTCGACGTCCCTCTTGTCCGGATAGCGTGAAAGCAAATCGGCAACAAGGGCTGTGCGCCAAAGCGGAGCGTCGCCGCCCGTGCGTTCGTGGACTTCGTCTCCCCAAGCGTCCGTGGTTTTGGACTTGCTTTCCGCTTCCTTTTCGCCGCCGGCATTCTCAGCTTCCTCTTCGCTTTGGTATTGAGGGAGATAGTCCGAGAAAAGGCCGTCCTGCTGCTGCAGGCTGAGGATGTCCTGAACGATCTGGCGCAGTTCGCTGCCGTTTTCGGCCGTGGGCTCGCGCGCGAGCAGCGTCATTCCGGTCCAGACCAGAGCTTCGAGCGAACCAATAACCTCACTCGGAGGCGCGAAACGATCTCGTGCTGCCAGCAGCATGGGCGTGGGAGCAAACCGAACTTGGATGCGATAGTCTGCAAGAACTTTTCGGAGTTCCGGCGGAACGATGTCGTCCGACAGCTTCAGTTCCTCTCCTGTAGCTAGCCGGCGCGTTCCGATAAGGGCTGTCGTCGGAGGTGCCGGCTCGTGAACTGTTATGGAGAACCGCTTCGCGGTGTTTGCGAGAGCTAGCGTCGTGTTCTCAATCGCCCAGTTGAGCTCGTAATCAAGCTGGCCGACTGCCCCGCTTTTGGGAACTGAAATAGCGACCCAGACCAGTGATTTATCACCCCTGTTCAGATCTAGACTGAAGCGGCCGGTGGCGCGGTCGCGCACCTCAACTCCGTTTCCGTCGCTGATCCGAGTGATATATGGCCCCGTCAGTGAAAACGAGAAACGGCCGTTAAGCGACTCGAGGTTGTCAACTTGAAGAGGAACCTCGACTTCGTCGCCAGGGGCAATGTAGCGAGGAACTCCGAGTGTCGCGACGAGCGCATTCCGGACCAGGATCTCGGTTGCTGCCGCTCCGACAGAATTGTCGGTCCATACGAGCGCCGTCAGTTGCATGGTGCCGTCGAAGTTGCTGATGTCGCCCCATCCCGGATTGATCCGGGCAATCCCGTTCTCGAACATCACGCCACCGGGATCGAGGTACATTCGCGATAGAACACGATCAGGCCGGACGTTGTCTCCTAGAATCCGGGATAAAAAGCCGATGACTTCATCGCCTCCGCTGCGTGTCGGGCGCTTGTCGGAAAGTATGATCCGACCGTAGTTGTCGAGCAGTTCGAGCGTCATGCGGCGCGCACCAAAAAAATGACTGTGCGGAGCCGGTGGTGCGTGGTCTGTCAAACTCAGCACGCCCTGATCCACGGCCATGAGGCCGACCATTGCTTTGCCATTGTAGGGTCGTCCATCGGCGTATCGGGCGGAGATGCGGATGGGGAGCTCCGCGCCGGATGCGATTTTTCTGGGCGTTCCATCAAATTCGACGGTCAAAGCCTCTTCGAGATCCGTGACGCGAAAACGGAAGACACCAACCGCTCGCGCAGGCCCCCGTTCGATGGTGCCGTCTGTATTCGATCTGAACAGGGTCGCCAGAAGGTGAAGTTCCGTGCCCATCCAGGCTCGAGGAATTGTGAGTGATACCTCTGCCGCGCCGCCAGTGGCTATGGTGCTGTTCCACTCGACGATATTGTCGCCACGCACGAAGGCCACGAGCAGCTCTCCGTCAAAAGGCGGCTCGAATTTGAATGTGGCCTGCTCCCCAGGTTGAAAATCGGTCTTGTGGCTGCGGACAGGCAAGACTTCCGGCATTGCGCGCGCGGATGTCGAGCTTGCGCCAACAATTATGCGCACTGCCGTCTGTGCCCCGGTCTTGTCGCGAACAGCGATCCAATATGTGCCAACTTCGAGCTGCTGCTCGATGGAATGGCTGGGCTGGTGGCAAGCATTGGCCGTGTTAGCAGCCGCGGTTGCGAGAGTGGCCACTCCTGCGCTTATGTGAACCTTCTCGGTATCGGCGACGTAGTTCCATTTCCCCTGATCGTCGTACCAAACAAATCGCGTTTTTTCTCTATAGAGATCAAACTCTACGGAATTGTCCGTGCGAAGCGCATTTTCTGAAGTGAGCGCGACGATGTCGAGCGCCACGGCCATGCGCCCGTCCGCCTGTTCTTTGTCTGCGCTGCGCCGTCGCACGCCTAGCCAGCTCATTTCGCGCTTCAGAACGAACTGAGTGTTGCGGGTGCCGAGCTTTCCTGCAGCGTCGAAAAGTGTTGCCGACAGATTTGCCCGAATTGGCAGATTCGTGCTCGGAACGCCGGGAATATCGATTTCATACTTCAATCGACCGTCGCTTCCTGTCGGGCCAATGTTGTGGCGGGACAGATGCGGGGCGAATGTTTGATCGGTCTCACCGAAGGAGAAATCGGTATAGCAACCGGCGAACGGCGACGTCGCAGGGGAGAGAAGAACTTGCACCTCTCCGGACAACGCGCTCGCTGGGGCCTCGACATAAAGACCCGAGCTCGAACGTCCGCCGTAAAGATAGTTGGCTTTCACCTCTCCCTTAAGGCTTGCTACACCTTCGGTGTTCGCGAGCCGTTCGGACGGTTGGAAGACTTCGATGCGCGCCCTGTCGCGCTGAAAGTGGGCAACCTGGAACGTGCTCGACCCGATGACTTTGTCCGCCAGGAGCACCTCGATCTCGCCTGTACCCAGCAGGGCCGTGCGGGAAATCGGAATTCGCACGCCGGTGCCGCCCGAAGCGAGTTGGTCGGCGCTGATCGCTATGGGTTCGGCGAGCTGTGCGCCGGTTGGGCCCTTCGTACGAAGCTGAAGTGGGGTTCCGCCGACAATTGCCTTTCCGTCCGGATCTCTCACAAGCAGGAAGAGATTGATCACCTCGCCCGGTCTGTAGATTCCGCGATCGGTGTAGAGATATGCATCCGCGGTTTGGGGAGGTCGTCGTCCTCCCATGCCATGCGCGGTTAAATCGATGACATCTCTTTCTGGGTGAATGAGGTTGAAATCCTGCTCGCTGTAGGCAAACACAGTTGCGAGCCTATTGCTGCCGGTGCCGCGTGTAAGACCGGCCGGAAATTCGGCTAAGCCGATCTCGTTCGTCTTTGCCGATCCCAGTATGCGGTTGCCGGCAGAGAGCAATTGAATCTCGGTGCCGACCATCGGTGCACCCGAACGTAGCGATCGCGCGATAGCGTAGACGCTGGAAGCGCCTTTGTAATACGTCAGTCCGATATCGCTGAACGCGATCCACTGAACGGCGGTTGGCTTGATCGTTTCGCTGCTTTGGCCGAGCAGCCGGAGGCCGACTTTTTCGGCAGTTTCCTCCCTCTTGTTGAGGTCTACGTCTAGATCATAATATCGGGCGATTGCGGCTTCGTCGTTCGTGTCGGGAAGCCGATCTGCGATGAGAACATAAAGTCCGGGCTCCCAGGAACTTGCGTCGCTGGCTTGGTAGGATGCCGCGTCGCCGTGAAAACGGGCTTCTTCAAACATGTCGATCTTTGCGAGCGGATCTCTACCCTCGAGGCGCTCTTCGCTTGGGTCGACTGACCGGATCCATTGCCGACGTGCTTCGAGGATCTGAAGGACGGGGACTTCGGTTTTGAGGTCCAGTGGCTTGTCGCGCGGGCCCAAGAGGCCGGTCCACAATTTCTCAGCTCGGTTCTGTGAAAAATCGACTACGTCGTTGACGAAATTCGTTCCGATCGTACCGTAGAATGCTTCGCGTTGTGAGTTTCTGTCGGATATCCGGTACAGCGACATGCGGACGGAGTTGACATGTTTTAGGGTAACGCTCACGCCGCCGCTGGAAGTGGAGGGCATGATGTAGGCGCGGCTGTCGAATTTGACGATGCTGGGCGGCTGCGGCGAAGGTGACTGTATCGTCTGGGTGGTTTGCAGACGAAAGTCGGTTTGCGAAGGTAGCCCTTTCTTGAAAACGAAGGTGTACTCTCGGCGATGCGCGAGCCCCGAAAAGCAGATCTTGCTTCCGCGGACGTCTACATCGAAGTCGACATGGTCTTCGCCGATCTTCACTTCGGCGAATTCCTTCTTGTAAAGTGCTGCGGCGGGCCGCAATGGAAGTGAGAAGGTGGCGCAGGCATTTGCTCCGCGCTCGGAAGTCGACCAGGTTATCGGTTGCCGGTCGTTCGACTTGGTATCGGTTTCGGGGGTACTGCTACCGCTCGCGTCGTCGGGCTCCTTTTTCGACTCCTCGAGAGGCTCCGAGGCCAGGTATTGTTCGTCATCGCCTTTGGTTCCGCCGAGCAGGTAGAAAACGTTCACGCCCGTCATAGCATTTGGATCGGTATCCGGTTCTTGCCGCGGGGCGGTCAAAAGCTTGGCGAATAGCGCCGCGACCTCGAGAGAAGTTTCGTTGAGGGCCTGGTAGCGGCGCACGAAATCCACTCTTGACCGATCAAGCGCTTCCCGTTGCTTCAGGAGCGCCGCGCGTTCTACTTCCTTCGCTGCGGCGAGCTTTTTATTCAGCGTTTGCACGTTGGCGGAATCATCACGGAAGCGCTGCCCTAGGGTCTGCCCCTCTTTGCGAAGCAATTGCTCTAGGACAGTCAGGGCTTCGATACGCTCTTCGTCCGAACGGGCGGCTTTGTAGGCCAAGTAAGCGGCGGCTTGTCCCCTTCGGTCGCTCTCGTTGGCTTCGAGCCATGCCCGCGAAAGTCGTAGGAAAACCGGATACGACGGAGTGGGAGAACTCGCGGCGAGCTCCAGCTTTTCGACAGCGGCGGTCCAGCGACCTTGATCCGATGCGGTCTTGGCCTCGTCGAGAAGCAGCCAAGCCTGCTCGGCATCCGGCGGCGTTTGCTGGGCCAGCGTTTTGGCGTAATTGGCAGCATGGTTGGCGAGGGCGTCGAGTACTTTCTTCTGCTGCTGCGCCGACGCATCGATATGCCCGGCAACAAGTGCTGCGACCAGTAGCGTGGCGTATTTGGCGGCAAGCGTCGCGAACGTCCGGGTCGCACTCATTGAAGTGCGACATCCTCGCTTCGCACGTACGCGACGCCAAAGTCCGTTTGGAAAGCGATCCACTTAATCACTCCCTTCTCGCTCACGGTGTAGATGTGCCCCCCTCCATCTGAGATGGAATGAACGGAGCCGCGGGACCGGATTTCCAGCAAACCACTTTGGGGATCGGGTCTTGAAAACAGGAGCGTGTTGTTACTTTTGAATACGACCGACAGCGATCCCGTCGCTTCGAACTTGAGTGCGGGCTCGGTGGAGAAGCGCGCGCCTGCAAGCATGATATTCTCGCGAAGCTGTTCTACGTGCCATGGCTCCTGGTTGCCTTTTGTATCGTTTGCAATGGAAGCTCGAAGCCCCATGAATATGGCTGGAACCGACGCGCCTGCGACGATGAGCTGATCAGAAAGAGCGCGGGCATATCGCCCATCGTCGAGCGCGCTTCGGCCGGGCTGAGTAGAGTAGGACAGCAGGGTCCCAGCAGGGAGATCGTTCGCATGGCGACCGCGAAATCCCTTCTGCGTCTCGAGAACGGCGTTGATCGCGAGATTGTTGCGACACGCGTCTATAACCAGAATGCGTTCGCTTTCGGGAGCCTGGTCAGCCAGCGTTTTGATCAATTCGTCGACGGGATAGGAGTTGGCCCACATGCTTGGGTCCGATGCGTCTTGGACATTGATAGGAATAAGGTAGTCGGCGCCAGCCAGATTTGCGGCGCCATGCCCAGCAAAGTATACCAACGCAATTGCACCCTTTGGGGCACCGCTCAGAGTTGCCGCGAATGACCGCACGCCTTGACGCAGTTGATCCGCCGAGGTGTTGTTCAACGTGAATATGTGCTGAGGTTTGAAATCCAGTTTCGCGAGCGCGGATTTCAGCTTGTCGGCGTCGTCCGGCGGCGAGCGTAGTCTGCCGACGTTCAGCGCATATTCCCAGTTGGCGATCAGCAGCGCGAAGCGCTCGGGTGCTGCGTCGGCCTCGCTTCGGGAGCTAAGCGCCAGGGCAGAAATAAATGCCACACACAACGTGGCCACCAATCGAAAATGTGGACGCCGGATGCGTGACATAAGAAACCGCGCACGCAGGTGGTGATTAGACACCTGATTGCTCCCCTTTGTTTCAGCCTATCAGCGTGTTTTGGTATGCGCAACGGCGAAAAGATGTCGACTGACTATCGTGGATTTCACAGTCGCGCTTGCGGGTTTTATGGCAGCCGCTTTAGGTTGGAAGCTGAGATAAACAAGCGCTCGGATTTGAAATACAGCCAGTGTGGGGACGGCGTAGGGGGAGCCAAATGCGTTCAGCTTTTCGTAGGCCCGTTCGCACTCGTTCGCATTGGGCTCTCATATTCGTCATGCTGGCCGGACAGTTCACCGCGTCCGCGGTCAATGCGGAACCGGGATGCCGAGGCGCAAGAAACATTACGCTGGGTCCACCAGGTCGCATCGTTGGAGGTTTTAAGGCGGATCCAAAAGATTGGGCGAGCTACGCAGCATTGCGTTTGAAGGTCGAGGAGACGGGACGCTCTGGTTACTTCTGTGGAGGATCCGTG